>Ga0123357_10004422_pt1 | contig 16498 bp, 5 predicted proteins | sample TergutEmb28metaG_FD_89873 | JGI IMG/M metagenome (GOLD analysis project Ga0123357, IMG submission 89873) | Embiratermes neotenicus P4 segment gut microbial communities from Petit-Saut dam, French Guiana - Emb289 P4 | ecosystem: Host-associated > Arthropoda: Insects > Digestive system > Gut ... | reverse complement strand
CTTACTCCATGGAGCAGAGTCCTTCTTGAGAAGCTAACTGGTTCTGCAGCTAGTCAAGAAATTCCCCGTACTTTATGGAACCCGAAAGTTCATCATCGTATTCACAAGTGCCCGCCATCTGTCCCTATCCTGAGCCAACTCCATCCAGTCTCCACCCCCTCCCATTTCCCGAAGACCCATCTTAATATTATCCTCCCATCTACGTCTGGGTCTCCCCAATGGTCTCTTTCCCTCAGGTTTCCCCGCTAGAACCCTGTGCATACCTCTCCTCTCCCCCATACGCGCCACATGCCCCGCCTTTCTCGTTCTTTTCGATTTTACCACCCGCACAATATTGGGTAAGGGGTAAAGATCCCTAAGTTCCTCATTATGTAATTTTCTCCATTCCCCTGTTACCTCTTCCCTCTGAGACCCAAATACTCTCCTCAACACCCTGTTCTCAAACACTCTCAGCCTACGTTCCTCCCTCAATGTCAGCGACCAAGTTTCACACCCATAGAGGACAACGGGCAGAATTATAGTTCTATATATTTTGATCTTCAAATTTTTAGACAGCAACCTGGATGACAGAAGATTCTGCACCGAGTAATAGCAAGCATTCCCTAACTTCAGCCTGCTTTAATTTCCTCCTGAATAGAATTTTGATTTGTTAACGTTGTTCCCAAACATTTGAACTTTTCCACCCTCTCAATGGAACTATTATCAATCTTCATACTGTGAATTCGTCCTGCGTTCTGATCTCGAGACACGGTCATTGTTTTACAAAATGAAATTTATCTATATTATATAAAAGAAGTCTGGCTCCTTCCTTGTAGAAAACACATTGTTACTCTATTACCACAACCAAACGGTTAATGTTTTTACAGGTAAATAATTTCTGCGCTCTGAGAGGTTTGTGTGATACTCACAAACATATTGCGCCGGCAACAGAAGATATTTATGGTTTAAAGTAACTTCACGTAACATCATAAATTCAGCGACATTAAAACATCTACTATAAAAATAACACAAGTAATGAATTTGTCATAACATTTTTCGTGATGTCTGCAGTTTTTGTTTCTCATGGATCATCTTCAGGAAGTACTTTAGTACCAAAAACACGATTTTCATACCCATATTTATGAGGTAGGCATGAGGTCTGGACGTTTTACAGTATTTATGTTTACGTAACTTAATGGTTATGCACAAAACATTTTGTATACCAAATGCATCAGATGTTCTGTTGTAATGAAGCTTTAAAATATATTGAGTTTTTGTTAAACTATACTCATATAAGACTGGTAGAATTTTTCTTAAAGTGTTACACATTCTCGTACTGCTTGATGTGCCCACTTTCATGTGAGTTCCAAATTTCTTCTTTATTTTACGAGCTTTTCTTTCACATCGGCACGCGCTGATCCTACTCTCCTACATCACGCTGCTGTGCAGGCAGTAACTATAGCAACCATTGAATTTTACGAGGCCGAGCTCAAGAAAGAATATTTCAGAAGCTGTTTCTTACCACGCAGAGAGCAACCAGAGCAAAGCACGAAAAGATCCTACCTTTGTTCTTGTACTCTTTTAATATTGCATGAATGCCAGGGGCAGGTAGAAGAGGTCGTGTGTTGACGAAAGGAAGGTAGCGATATCTATTTAGTTAAAATAATTTTTGAATTTATTTACTGTATAATTGTTATTTCATTTGCCATTAACTGAAAATATTTGTATGGAATCTGTCGGAATGCCAGTCACAACAGTAGAATCGGTTCCTAAAAGTTAGTTTACGTGTCTGCGCTCACTCTATACAATTCCGGAAGTTTTCTACGCTGCCTGTGATACATGATGGAGTGAATATGTATAATATGTGCTATGTAAAGACATTGAAAAGGCACCTTGCAGGCATCCGGCAACACTATCAACGAAGCACAGTAGACAAGACCATAATATTCGTTTAGTACAGTGGATTAGGCCATAACTATCGAAAATCAAAACGTGTATATTCAAAACTTCAGATATGCATTGGGTTTCATATTTTGTGATTCGAGTATTGTATAACATACTTATATTGGTTACGTGTGCGTCTGAACAGCGATTGAATCTAATTTCTAATACAAGCAATTTTAGTACCTATATCTGATCGTACATTCAACGGATTTCCAAAAAATATATATGAACATACGACGCATACTGATACCGGCAAATATCTGATACCATGCATGGAACACACAATATATCCTTAATATAAGAAGACACACCAAATGGGCTCACTCCCTCAACACGATCGCATGCAACAGTTGCCCACTACCACTAGACTAGAACAATGAATTTGGAAATTTCAAACTTTCATTTTTAAGATTATACAACCTAATAGTTTAATTTTATACAATACCTTTTGTACTGTAAATATCTTTCCATGTGTAAGAATCATGTATACTTGTACATGTAAAGCCGAAGTCTCGTACACGATTCATTTCCAACTATATATATAAACTACAGGCATATAATTTAGTTTTGCTTCTGATATATACAGCCTGATGATGGCTACCTTGTAGCCAAAACATGCAGCTGCCATTTATTATCGCTACAGTAAAGGTGTGCATTGGCGGACCATATTTCTTCTTGTATTGTGTATTATAGAAGAACAAGTGTGGTACCGCACCTTATAATTATAAACTCTGGGTACGTTATGTTGGACTTCTGAATATCAGCACTGTGTGGGCACAAATTAGCAGTCTCTTTCTTTTGTGCGTTGGAACATGTACAGATATACCTACCAGATTATCTTATATACGTTTAAGACAAATTGGAACATATCTAAGAAAAAAAATATTTCATTACATTCATAGACGAAATTTATAGCCAATAAACTTGCACGGAAGACAGAGCACATAGAACGTGTATAATTTCAAGTTTAAAACAAATCAAATTTAACTATTGAAAAAAGCGTCATTCACAGGTATTCGTTAGTCTAGAAGTAAATTTCATCAGCGTGATAATATTTAGGAGACAGTGTAAGCTTTAGTCAGCCTTGGCGTCATTCTTAGATTCAGTGGGGGAAAAAATGTTAAGTAACTTTTTTATGAGAGCTTAATTCCGCTCAAAATTACAGGATTTCGATATTTCTCCTACCATAAAAATTTGCAAGCCTTTAGCTTATTTCTTACTAAAATCATTATTTAGAAGTTTATAGCATTAACTAGACCAACAGGAGAATAATCGGTTTATTTCTTTACTTATTTATGTATCGTTCATTTGAGATTATAGAACATATTTTCAGTCTATAGTAATGTGAAATGCGGGGAATTTCCTGACTAGCTGCAAACCAGTTAGCTTCTCAAGAAGGACTCTGCACCATGGAGTAAGTAAGTAAGTAAGTAATGAAATAAAAATACGTTCGAATTTCGACATTTTTCAGCAGACAATTCACACGTGACAGTGTTTCTTACATCTTCTTCTTTCACTTGTTCTACGTCCCTTTGCACTTCCTAACATAAATTCTTTTTGAATAACATATTTATGGCAATATCTTAATGCATAAGTACATAAAACATAATAAGTGTGGATGTCTTGTGGGTTGAGATATCTTTGGTCTGGCAGAAATTTACTAACGTTCCAGAGAAACCTTCTGTCTTCTCTGCGGGATAGAAGAGGATTTGGCAAGTCTGTAAATGTATACATCGCGGCGCATTCTTTACTCACCGCCATAAAAACGCCAGATTTAATATAAATTACCATTGTGTTTATAAACCATAAATTTTGCGAGATTTTTCGTAAACAACATCACGAATGGGAACTTGAGGCTTTTCAGTCAGCAAGGTTCACTGAACATTGTATTTCTATCACTTTAGCCTGAGTGGCTTTGCTCACGCCCTAACGTTCCAGTATGCGACTACGCATTTCTTAACCTTATGACTCTTGTCTCCATTTCGTCCCCTGGTAGAACTGGATACTCCTAAAGACACGCATGGAATGAATTAATTTATAAAAACACTGCTACATTTATTCACTCCGCTCTTCTCCCACTGAGGTCTTTGCTAGATTTATTGCAAGTAGTGGTATGTAGAGAGAAACATTAATTCTTTCGCCTTGGCACACAAGCAGACTTCAATGTGCTGCCGACCTAGACGCTTCTTCCTCCGGCCAAATGCGTCCTCTCTGTCGGTGTTTGTTTTATTATTCATAATCAGAAGTTAAATTCGGCGATGAATTAATGAATAATTCAAACATAGGAACGGAGGTATCAAAAACCTTCTACATTTTATTAAGCAAACGATCATGTAAACTTGTTTGAAGTGAAATAAACAAGGATTGTCTGACTGGGTGTCCGTTGTAAGGATGTAGCGTATACAGATTTATCAAATTATGTGATCGGGTCTGAAGCTGTGGGTGGAACCGAAATTGTTTTCGGTCCTGCGGTCAGGGAAGGTTAGGTTAAATAAAAACTGCCGACGAAGTGGCCTTTATCAGAAATATTTTAAAAGTACGTTTTATTTCCTTTTCTTCCAGAATTTAGTCCTATACCTGTTTAAAAAAGAAATCTCTTACTCTGAAAAAAATTGGATATAAATTCAAGAGAGATAGCATTAGTTGAAGAGTGCATGATGTGTCTTCCTTTCGTTACTAGCAACTGTTTTATGTCCGTATATCATTATTTTTGTGATTAAGTAGAAAAATGTGTTATGGGAGGGACTGCTAGCACAAATGAACGAAGCAAGAAACACACAGGAGAATAAACTGAATAAAAGAGAAAGAAATTTAAAACCTACAAGCCTCTCCTTTTAAAAGATGAAATTTTTTTCTTAATCCAGACATGCGGGTTTGAAACTATCTGAACTTCATCTTCAACGTCTCCGAAATATTTAAATATATAATATGTATAAATGTGTGTGTGTTATGTATTATCTGGTGTAAAACACAGTGTTCTTTTGCGTGTTCCCTATAATATTGTCTTGTTTTGCGCATTTGACCAGTGAAATTGTCCAAGTTCTAAATTCCTTTAAAATAAACCCATATCCACAGTGCGAGCCATCAAAGACCGTAAGGTACTGTATGAACATTAAATTGTTACGGACTTTCAGTGGTATTTATTTTGTTCACATCCAATGTTGTTGCCTGTGTAACAGCCAGGCATGCCAGTGCCTGGCTGTTACGTTATTTACGTCCTTCATTCCCCTGCAGCTGTTCTCGTACACAATATTCGTATCTGTCCATCAACATAGCAACAAGGAAGCGCAGTATAATTGTCATCATTTTTATCACAAAGCTAAGATTTTTTATGCTAATTGTGATTATTGTACTCCTGCTGAACTATGTGCTCCTGCCATACTGCGAGCTACAATGTCACTTTGGTAGGTACTGTGTTTACCCTTGTTTTACCTTGCGCTTTAGTGGTTTTAGGTGTATTCTCAAAATTGCGAAAAGCGCCTATGAGATTCATGCGCCCGTCAGTCCGCATGGAACAACTCGGCTCCCACTGATAGACATCGTACTCATTCTGTGTTCGCGCACGCGTTCTGGTTGTTACGTCACAGACCGTGTCGAAATCTAGTCGACTGGGGTGTAGTGCTGAGTCACCAGTCGGATGAGGTACCCTGATGAGGCGTCTGTTGCGAGGAGACAAGCTAACTTGAGATTGTACAGGACACTGTATCTTCATTAACATCAATCAGGATATGCTACAACGGCAGTTCTATTGAAAGGCATTCATGTTGCGTATTCACTAATATTTATTTTTAAGTAATATACATCAAAATAATTAAACAATTTGACAAATATGACAGGCCGAAACAGGTCTATCAACAACTAAGTCTGGAAGGATTATGATGACTAATATGACAAGCATTTTCAAAGACGTTATGAAATGTAATCTGAACCCTGGACTCGAACCACTGGACTAACGAAGCTGCCTAAATTATACCATATGTAAGTTTGATAAGATATTATATTTTATTAACTGCAATTCAGTTTCTACCTGGTGGCAGAGGTCGGTAAAATTGTACACAAATATATGTATACATGGGGAAACACAATACACAAAACAATACACAAACACAGAACACAAAAAAGAAAGCAAATCATACACAACAAGAAAACGATCATAAAACAAATAGTTGAGTAAAGAGAGACCAACTTGATGACACTTGATTTATTATTACTTTATTCAGCGCTCAGCATGTTTCGGATGTTAATACATCTATCCTCAGGAGCTTGCGACTAATTCGTTGAGTTATTTCATGGGTTGTATTGCTCTGGTTCGATGTGTGTTGGTGTTACGTTGCAATGTGGCTATGGTGGTGTGGTACCTGTATGCAGGCTGAAGCACTAGTGAAAGCACCCATGAAATAACTCAACGAATTAGTCGCAAACTCCTGAGGATGGATGTATTAACATCCGAAATATGTTGAGCACTGAATAAAGTAATAATAAATCAAGTGACATCAAGTTGGTCTCTCTTTACTGAACTATCAAGATGATGCACGGTCCAATAAACATAAGATAAAGCAAATAGCTTGAAAACAATTAATTAGAACATAACAAAGAACAACGGGCATAAAGCAAATAGCAATGAGACAATGAAACAGAAACAAGACATACTCTACAGTAAGCCACATACAGACTACATAACTTAAAGTCACACTATGTAACTGTAAGAATACGGTTAGAGATAATATTTCGACGGACTTGTGAAAAAACAAGAACCTTAAACGCATAAAAATTATTGTCGAAAAGCTTGTGTGACAGAACCCTTGACTATTAATGTGTTTTACTTTTTAAAAGCGATTGATTTATAAATAAGTTTAATAGTTTAAACTTCCATTGTGTGCTGACATTTGCAAGAAACCTTCTTCTCTTTTCAGTTTAAAATAAAATGCTGAAATAATTAATGGACTCACAAAATTTATGCTGCAGTTTATTTGTGTAGAATGAGGAATAATGAGAAGAGGCATAAAGTTTAGAACAGGATAATAAAGTATGCTGTCATTTTACAATTTCTGGTAACCCTTCAGCATGTGTTTCCTGTATCTGTTTCTATTCGGATCACAGAGAGCGATTCACTGAAGCGTATAAAATAGTTGTTCCAAAAGCAAGGATTCCTTCACGTTGCATTGTGCGGACCTCCTACAGAGGGCAAACTCCTGCTGTCTGCTATTTAAAATAAAAAAGGGCTTTCGTTTGGCAGTTGGTAATGATATATAACAACACCAAAAAAAGACTTTGATGAAAATACATTGGTGAATATTTAGATGAGCTTATTTCTACAGGTTTAAATGCTTGACAGTGAACTTCCGAAATGTATATACGTTATATAAATTAGTTTTTTTAGAGCACAAACCCAGGAGCTGGATATATAAACAGACCAAGTATGTAATCTCTGCTGCGCCCTATGTCAACAGTGACACGTTTGACTGATGCGTTATGAGCGGCGTGTTTTTGAGAGTATTCCCACAAAAACAAAACCTGGAAAAACGCATTTTACAACTGGTCTCACTAAAAGGCAATTAATTACTGGATATGGAATTTCATTAACTCAAAGAGTCATACCACATCCTTTACAATTTTATAATCGGCAAAACAATTTTGGGTATACTTGAAGAAAATATTATCGACTGTTAGTTGTGTCATATAGGGTGCGTCAAATTTTAGGTTGTCACAGAGACGGATGTGAAGGTAGTTTATACAGAGTGTACCGCATCAGACGCAACACAAAGAGCAGGTATCTATAAATACTGAAAGAAGCAGATAAGCAGCTGCCTTCCCGGTGCAATGGAAACATCAGACATTTGCCGTTTCGTCCTGAACACCTACATGGACTTCCTTTTGTTTGTTGGCTGCCTGTTGCGCGGAAATTCTGTAAGCGACAGCGTGATTTTTTTTCACAAGAAGATTTCCGTGTTAAAAAAATGTTTTTACGACCTTCGTATTTCAATGGATACATTAACAGTCAAATCAGTAGAACACGGAGTACTGAAAACCCACGTGCATTGCATGAAAATCCCCTGTATTCGCCAGAATCGGTATTTGGTGCCCAATGTCACGAAAAGAAATTGTGGGACCATTCTTCCTTGAGGATACTATAGGAGGGAATATGTTCAGCTTCTGATACAATTGAACATTGTTTGTCACATGCTTAGTTTGTCGGAAAAAAAAAGTTTTACATTATTGGGTTGCATTTAATACGGTGCACCCTATATTTTGCGAAACATGCGGTCCAGCCTGGTAGAAGGGTAACAACACTTTCGAGACAACAATTTCCCCGTTGCCAGATACAAGTTATCACAAAAAAGACAGTAAACTTAAAACGAATTCGGAGATACGACACTGTGTAATCTGGTAAGCAAAGTCTTGTCTACCACACATGATGGCTTGCTATTCCTGAAGGCACTAATGTTGAAGGAGACTGCTCTCCGCGCCTCAGATTTCCGATTTACGTAACCAATTTCATGATGGGATTTGGATTATTTCATAAAGCGATGATACATTAATTACAAATATTTTGATATCATTGTCATATTTTTTGCTAGATGACAAGTTAAGAAAATTGTCATAAGTATGTTCAGAGTATGGAGACATTTTTAAAGGAAAGTATGAGTGTATCGGTAGCTTAACAAGTGTCGATTATTCGGTGAATTTATTAGTTAATTAATTCAGTGGCTCCGTTATAATTTCACTGCTTCATGGGACAAGGTGTTTATTTAAAACTCATGGAAAATCAATTAGTCAAAAATTTCTAGAATTTCTAAAAATTCAGGGTTCTTTAGATGTTATACCAAGTGACGACATCTTGCTCCTATCATTGAGAGAAGAACACGGTCAGTGACATTGTTTACACTGTATTCGTGTCGTGAGACGAAAAGATGCGAGGTATTGATTAGACACTTAGTACACATGATGAACAGGAGAAAGATGTAAAAGATTTGGTGGGAAACCGGAAGAACTGGGATAGCTGGAAGACCTACACACAGATGGGAAGATACTACTAAAAAACAGGATTAAAAGAATGGGGCTTTAATTGTAGACTGGCTCTATTAAACAGTTTTCAGGCTCTGTTGTACAACGTGGTGAATTTTTGTTGTGTTTGTTTCAGTTGCAGTTTCGTATAACAACATGCATGACCTCTGCAGAAACCTGACGCATCTGACAATTTCAGTCGCCAGTGATAGCTATATTGTGGCTATGTAAATTCTTACGTTGGCTAGTATTCTAGGCTTCCCCTTGATGAATTTACGTGTCAGCATCACACAAAAGCATTCCGAATGAAGGGAGACGGAAATTGGCGTGAAGAGGGGAAAGCAGAAGTTTTATACATGACCAATATCCACCGTCACCTCGTTTTCATAGGTCTGTGTCTGTTTTCAATTCGAACGCAGCCTGCGTACATGCACGTTCTAATTAGAATTCCGCCCTTTTATTATGGACGAATCTCCAGGGTGTATCCACGTGGGTGTATTTGTGTATGTCATTTTGCAAACATATCAGTTTTTATGTTGCTATGTTCCTAGACATATAGAATATGTGAGTTCTAGGGGATGGGTTATAGGTGAAATAGTACACATTTGGGATAGATGTAACTCTTTTTCTCTACACACACACACACACACTAGCGCGCGCACGCACACTGAGCCATTGCCTAAAACACATTTATGAGAGACGCAATGCAGAATGTGTTAACCACTGAATGTCACTTTAGGGAATGGGCAGTGGAAACACGATTCCGAAATTACACGACAATTTCATGTGGGATGTTATTTTCCGCCATTAATGCACTGCTGTGGGGAAACATCTGTTCTAACACACCTACTGATACTTCGGTTGTTTTCCCTTTATCTCACACTAAACTGTTAAAAGTAACTCTGCAATGTTTTCTTAGCCCTGTAGTCGATTAAACACACAAACCAATTAAAATTACCCTTGTAAATTCCTTGAAGGCATAGGGAGGGAGTGGAGGTATAGTTCCACTCGTTCTTACTATCGGAACTAGGAGGAGGTTCAGTGGTCAACTTTACGTCCCGGCCACATTTACCTGCCTCAAAGATCCCGGGTGGCCCCGAGAACCAGGCTTGAAGGCTTGAGAAGAATAAAATCTATTGTCCACACAGGGAATTGAACTACGATCCCACATTTTCCCAGGCTATAGCCTAGCTACTATACAGAGTAACCACAATATGATATTTAAGTTGCGCGGACTGCAGTGATGTTTGAAACGGTATAATGTGCCATGACAAATGTAGTACGTTAATCCGAGTTCTGACATACATACGCTGAACACAAACTTCGCGCTAACCATATGCATTTATGAGGAACTTAAGGAACGTAAATAACATGACCATACTAGCTTCTTTAACTTTTTAAAATGGTCTATATGTTGTAACATTAACATGTTTTTTATTATACGTAAATATGAGAATTGTAACAGCGAAAATACACGGTGTTTAGTACAACATGTTTCGACTTGAGTATGTCATCTGCGGGTTTCCTATATCGTAACGAGGTTCAGTTTTGTATACTGTACTTATTATTTTGACGTTTTGCTGACCGTGCATCTCAGTATATTTATCTCAGTAATTAACTAACTTGATGCACAAAATTTTTGTTTTACAATAAGTTTATTTCGTGCCTCTACATGTTTCGAGCACATGTGCTCATCATCAGAAGGTCCGAATTGCATTTGTGCATCAAGTTGGTTAATTACTGAGATAAATATACTGAGATGCACGGTCAGCAAAACGCCCAAAAAAAAAAGTTTGAGACAGTGCAACCAGAAACTGCCAATGAGGCAGCTGCAGTATTCCAGCCTTCGAGCAAAATCGCCAGGCCAGAAATATTGCATTCGTTTCACGTGGCAAGGCTGCGTGCCCTCTGTGTGCCGTGTTCTGCATTCTCTCGAATGGAGAACACCAAGATATCTCGCAATTCTTCACGTACTAGCACGTGAACTACGCTACACAATCTGAACAATGTTTTATTATTCAGTATCATTTCGTTAACCTCACGTTCAACTGTAATTCGAAAGCTGTAGAGTATACTGACATTTCGCGGTGCCTGGTAAAATCCAGTAAACACTTCGTGTTGGTATCCTGCGATTCGGAAAACGTCGCTGGTATTCCGCTGCAGCACGACCTGCATTGACGTCACACAACCGTACGCATAAACCATATCCGCCTACTCTGAAACTGAAGATATAAATGACATCTTTAACATTACACACCAAGATAAAAATACAGATTTGCGTCGCTTAACGACGGGGTACTTTCTGTGAATTATGCGATTTCGTCGTTGTGCGAACGGCATAGAGTGTACTTACACAAACCTAGGTAGTGTAGCCTACTATACGCCTAGTCTACATATAGCCTGTTGCTCCTAGAATACAAACCTCTACAGCGTGTTATCGGACTGAATACTGTAGGCAGTTATAACACATTGGTATTAAAGGTAAAGCAGTCCCTTTACAGGCCTGGACAGGCCCAGAGGTTTCCAGGAGATTGAGGCTCCCAGATATCTAGACAATCGGCACGGAAAGGTGGTAAGGTGTCAGCCCTACGCACCAGTCGCCTTTACCTCCAGGAAATGTTCATGGTACTAATTTCTGTTAGAGGCTTGATTCAACTCCAGGGCCATAGTGCGGCCGGAAGGATAATGCCAATGAAAAATTCCAAACACATTGGTATTACAATATAACATTATAATATTAAAATCTTATGTTACCACCGTCGTATATGAGGTCCGTCCTTGACCGAAAAGTCGTTATGCGGCGCATACCTGTACTTACATATTCTGTAGGGGTTGTCGATTTTACCTCCCACCAACCTCCTGGACGGAATTTGGAAACTGTAGTAATTGGTGGAACGTCTATTTAAGCTGCTGTGACATCGATGGTGCCTGGCTAGGTGAGGTTAGGCGACACAACAAGATAAGCCTGTAATTCGATTAAATCTACCACCAACTGCATCAAGGTCGTGTAGAGCGACTTGTGACGCGCGGTTCACAGGAGTGCGTTTACGAGAATTAGACAAGATCCATAACGTTATCACCATCGGGAACAGGACCCATGTTTATAGAAACTTTTTTGATCACACGAACCTAGAAAATCATCTCCTGCAGCAACGAGCATAACTTATACAACACTCTGTATAAAGTTCCTTAAAATCGATTCTTCTTATTTGCGTCAGTCACCTGAAGAATGCGACTTTACACTAAATGGTCAATGCGATTACATAAGCAGCCGCAGGTTTTATGATTCATAATGGACATCTTCTTTATCCTTTCTTCTCGACCTGAAAGAAATTCCAAAAAAAATCTCCTTCCATTATTTCCGTTTGACTGTTTGACAGCTCTTGCAGCGGTATCAACTCCACTGCGAGACATTTCGTAAGATGGATCCTGCCGTTTCTTCAGACATGATAGCCGTACTGAAGTGCTTGCGAAGTCACATGGCAAACTCTGTCGCTGTTACCCTTCAGTAAATTTTGTTGATAATTGTTAGTCGCGTTCGTCTGTCTCTCCATCTGTCCATCCGTCCTCACATAAAACCTCAGTCTTCGGTGTAAGGACTTTGCTTTAATTTTGCACTGGACCCTTGTAGAAAAATTGTGATGACCAAAGGCCGCGCTATTCTGGACTATTAAGCAGCGAGCAGTGATAATTACTTACAGACGTTTCGGGATAACTTATCTGTCACATTTTAAAGGGTCAATAAAATCTATAATTTTTCAGCCTCGAAGACAAGACCGATATGTTGTCCCGAAACGTCGGTAAGGAGTTGCCACTCCTCGCTGTGTAATAGCTCTGAAGAGCGCAATTCTCGTCTGCCTGGAGGCGAAAGCTTTAAATCCCGCATGTGCTAACCAAATTAAACGTTGCTTAGTGCTGAACAAAATAAGATGCACTTTTCAGCAAGACCTACGTGCATTTAGTATCCTATCTCGTTGAATTCTTCTTGGGTTGAGTAAACGTTTACTGAAATATTGGATAGGAAATTAAAACTCACATTATAAGCCAAATGTTATTTTTATGACATTCCTAAATATTACGAGATGAATGCAAAAAACAACGCAGAACCAAAGAGACCATATATGGTCCAAAATAATATGACATATATAGATGTGATTAGCACGAATGTTAATTAAGGCAAATGTAAATAGTTGTGTTATTTAATACTTATAACGTTAAACTTGATTAATTGGCTCCAATATGGCATTGTAAGTGTAGCGTTCAGACGTAGCGAAACCGAAGAATTAGGTGACGGTTAGCCTTTCCTCGAAGTCTGTTTAGTTGCATCGTGCGACAATATGAAGCCTTGAGTGAGCAAGGGTCTTTGTTTCAATGCAATATTTACTCCATTCTGTGAACTTTGTTAGAACTAATTGTACGAGGAGAGTGACAATTAGATGAAACTTTTTCTTTAAATGGTAGTTCAGTTTTCAAAATTCTGTACAATGCCAACTGTAACTGCAAGTTAACAGAGATGTTCGGCTGAAAGTGATTTGTCCGAGAGTAATTCCATAAGATCGAACTAATGACTTTAGGAAAATTTATCAACAACATCAATTTTTGTGGGAAGTGAACACGGGAATATTCCATCTGGTTGGAATATTGTACTTAAATTTATTAATTAATCTGAAGCATTAAATATAGGTAGAGACATTATGAATAAACATTCTAAGAAACCGCATCCAGAAACCAAAAATTACAAAATATTTCGACCAGGTGAAAACGTTGGACTGCGATCGCTATATGTAACACAGACTATATTAACATCTACGTAAAATTAATACATTTCTCAGAAAATGCAAGTTTAGGCACTGCACTGTTACTTTGAGGCGTTTGGCGTAACCATAATCAAATATCAAGTTTCATGAAAATCCGTCAAATGAGAGGAGAGTTGTTCCATGCGGACAGAGAGAGAGAGAGAGAGAGAGAGACGGACGGACAGACATGACAAAGTCAACAGCCGCCTTTGCAATTTTGCGACGTCGTCTAATAAAGAAAGTGCAAGTTTCTAATTATAGTAGTGAACTTTGTAACGCGGTATCTAAAATTGGGAAAAATAACAGAAACTCTGGTTTCGAATGTACTCAATGTTGCTATTAGCAAAGAAGATTTCAGGTTGCGAAGATGCGAATGGGCCAATATATTACGTTTTTCTTACTCTCCGTAGTTGCTTTTGTATATATTCTACTTAATTTTCGGGAATCAAACAAAAATACGGTTTCCGAAATTATGTCATTTCAACATAAATTTTGAGAGTCTTATATGTTAAACAAATTCAACTATATCAAATGTGACTGGTGACAGATTCGTCAGTTGTCGACGAAATTTGAATTCCTCACGGCGGTAACTATGAAACAGGTTTATGACACCGTACAGCCGGGTAGTAAATGTCTACAAGAACACGTCACGTCTTATCGCTGAAGACAATAAATCTTCATAAACGTATTCTGTGGCTAAAATGCATTCTTTAGAATATAAAGGCCGTTGGTATGTATGGTAGACCTAACAAATGTATTTTAGCAGTACTGTCTTTATTGTTGCACCGTGCATTTTGTAGAATCACTTTAATTATCAAACCAACAAATGCACTTACATAAAATTTCGCATTAAAACATTTAAAACCGCTCCAACATGTTTCGATCCTAAGATCATCCTCAGGGAGCTACGTTGTTCCTCGCTAAAGTCACATTTTAAAAACACTCATTAATTAATTCCCTTATATTAAAAGGGTGCTGTGGCAGCATGCCTGCTGCAACAACACCCTTTTAATATAAGGGAATTAATTAATGAGTGTTTTTAAAATGTGACTTTAACAAGGAACAACATAGCTCCCTGAGGAAGATCTTAGGATCGAAACATGTTGGAGCGGTTTTAAATGTTTTAATGTGAAGTTTTATGTAAGTGCATTAGTTGGCGTGATAATTAAAGTGATTAACAATACTAGTTTCTTATTTGTTTAAGAGATAACTGTTCCTTCTGATGTATTTATGGACTATGTTGGCTTTGTAATTGGCCTTTGTTTTGTACAGCAGTATGTAAATAAACAGCAATTTAATTAATGTTTTTATTATTATTTTTATTATAATTACGGTACCGAGGAACAAAGACCGGGCAAGGGTCAGTAACGCAGAGCAGTGAAATGAATTTAGAGGTCACGTGTGGCGAGAGATAACCACTTTGAATTACCGACAGGCCTGTGTGTATTAGACGGGTTTCTTTTCCCTTTAGTAATACCTTTTAATGTGAAATGAAGGCCATTTCTTAGAAGATAAGATCCCAGGCTCTCCAACGTTTTCTTCTTCGGAAGTATGCAAACAGCTTCTTGAAGCGTGAGGTTAAAAATCAGCCCTTTCTTCACTTCGTTATGCAGAGCAACGCATGTACTGTAAGAAGGTGGAACGCTGTTGATTAATGACTGCAGTATTTTACTTTTCCTTGCTACGATTTTTAAACTAAATTCAAATTCTTCTTGGGTATAATACGTATTTTAGTAATAATATTTTATACAAACAAGAGATAGAAAGAATGGTTATTAAAGATTTGAACTGTGTTAGTAATAAATGGTGTGTGTACATGTGCTTAATAGAAAGAAGAGGACCTAGGGTAGCCTACAAAACATATAATACAGCATATGTTGAATAATAATTAACGTAATTAATTAACCGAAAGTAACTCAAAATATCGGTTTACAGAACGTGCTGATTGGATCACTTGGCGGTAAGGGAAGGAGGGACAATGCTGGTAAACATCCATTCATAATTTTGTTTGCATTTCGGAAGCGAAAATGTTACAAGCGCTTGTGGTTCATTTATATCATCCTACAGATAAAAATAGAAATAATTGCCACCTCCCAACTAAAACTTCCGTTATGGACCACCCAGTCACCACTCATGCTGAAACTTGCTCTCTTTGCAGCGCAGATTCATTGCGTTCAGAAATAAAACTCTTTAATTCCACGCTCTGTTAAGTTTCTTAAAGGAACACCGCTTGCAAGTAGAGCAGGGATTTGTGTCGAAAACGAACATTAAAAGGCCCGTCTTTCTCAGGCAAATATTTCTTCCTCATTAGAGAACTTGAACTCTTTATTCGCTATTGATTTCTTCCTTCTCTGAGAAGAGGCAGGCCCTCTTTTTGTCATATTTGTAGTAGAACATACGTGGTAGGGCAAATGGAAGATTTTAAATTGGTTCGCATATAATAGGCACGTGTTCATGATTACACACAAACCTATGGAATATTAACAATACATTATTGTGTAAAAGTAAACGATAATACTCCTACTAAACTGGCCTTTTTCATGAACTGATAAACAACTATCTAATATATGCGTCTAAACCCTAAAACGTTTAAAAGAGGCGATATTAATTATTCTCAGAAATGTTTAAATAATAAAATAATTTGTATATCCTTCTTAACCCTTTGACGCCTAACGACAACTATAGTGGTCGTACCGCACCGCTAACCTCTAAACGTTGCATTTTATATATTTATTCAACAAATACAGGTACTGAATATTTTAAATATGGTATAT
>Ga0123357_10004420_pt1 | contig 16501 bp, 14 predicted proteins | sample TergutEmb28metaG_FD_89873 | JGI IMG/M metagenome (GOLD analysis project Ga0123357, IMG submission 89873) | Embiratermes neotenicus P4 segment gut microbial communities from Petit-Saut dam, French Guiana - Emb289 P4 | ecosystem: Host-associated > Arthropoda: Insects > Digestive system > Gut ... | reverse complement strand
GCTCGGCACACGTCCTCTTCAGAGCAGAATTCCAGCCGGGGCACGGCTGTCAGACGCCAAGCCAGCGGATTGCCGCATAGCTTGTCTGAGAAGCCGTCGTGTTTACGCGACGGAGTTGTCACTGAAGAGGTCCCTCAGCGGTGGGCCTCGATCTGAGGGATGATGTCGTCGGCGTTGACCCCGGATTGCAGGATCGGATTACTGGCGGATGGGCGGCGTGCCTTGCGCGCGGCACTCAAACCATCCTCCGGGATCCTTCTCAAGGATCCTCCTTGCAGGATCTTCCTTCATGAACCTGGGAACAGCGCAGTGCGGGGTGGCGGATTTCCAGGCCTTGCGGAGGTGGCGGTTGCCGCACGCCGCACTGCCCGCGCCCTCCTGCTGCGCCGATCACTGCTTGGGCGCAATGAAGGTGGGGCCGACGGTGCGGATCGAGCTGTCGGAGCCGGCCGGGGTGTCGGCGGCCTGCGGATCGGGCGTGGCCGCCGGGGCATTCTGTCCCTTCCTGGCGGGCGCCGCTTTGGGAGCCTGGCGCTGCTGCATGCGTTTGGAGCGCTCTTCGGTGACGATGATGTCGCCCTGCTGCGCAGCAGCGGCCCTGTCGTCGATTGATTTCAGAGCGTCGCCCCAGGTCTGGCCGGGGGCCTTGCACGAGCAGGAGGCGTTATATTCGGTGCGGAACTTGAAGGCGTTGGCAAGCGAGGTGTAGGGCTGGCCGCTGATCGACACCGCCGAGTTCATGTCCTCGCCGGGATTGCGATAGGTGTAGAGCGTGGCATCCTGCGCCGGGCACTGTGCCTTGCAGGTGCGCTCGTCATCGGAGAAACGCGCCGGAACGGTGGCAAAGGAGATCGGGAAATAGGCGCCGTCGCAGCTGCGCACACAGACCGTGCGATAGGTGCCCGACTGGGTGTCGAGCGGCGTCGGCATGCCGTTGTCGCCGCCGCCGAAGAGGCTGTTGAGGAAATTGCCGGTGCGCTGCGCTGCAGAAGAATATTGCGGGCCGCAATTATTCTGCGACAGCGAAAGCAGCAGCGAACGGCGCTGATTCTCGCGCTCCGGGCTCATGCCGCCGTTGCGCAGCTGCTCAATGCTGGACATGGCCTGCTCGACAGCGGCCTGCAGCTGCTACATGCGGGCGTTGATCGCTCCACATTCGGGCGGCCGGCCGCCCAGTATGGAGAACAGGCCGCCGCTGTCGCAGCCCAGCCGCCGGGCCTGCGACGTCACGCGGTCGAGTTCGACCTGCTGGCGGCTGGCAGAGTCCTGGATGCGGCGGACCTGTTCGTCCCGGGCCGGATCATTGGCGGGGGCGCGGTCAAGCGCTGCAAGCTGTGCTTCCAGACGCGGGCACAACGGGTTCATGGGCTGTTGGGCCCAGGCGGTGGTCGCCGGCGCCAGCACCGCCGGCAGGGCGATCAACAGCGTGGTGCCGACCAGGATGGAACGCGCGTGAGAACTGAACATGTCCGCCATTCTAACCATGTGAGCCTTGAATGTGGATTCTCCAATACCCGCTTCAAGCGGCGGCGTCACCCGGTTTCGCAAAGGCGGGCAAAGGCGGATGGCGCGGAAATCCGCACAGCCCCTCAGCGCAGGCAGGTGATCGCGACATATTCCGCTGTCGCGCAGGCCGGGGAGGAACATCCGCGGGGCGATCTCGGGATCTCGCCGGTGATCTCGTCGCGGTCGACGCGGCGCCAGGCAGTGGCGGAAGAGAAATCGTGGGACTGACACCAGGATTGTGCGGCTTTGACACCGCAGGGGCCAGGGCGGGCAATGCAGGCTGGCGCCGGACCATGGGGCGCGGTGGCGAGAATGAAGATGCGGCTTTCGCCCGTCGCGCCGGAAACGGCTGTGAGGCAGGCCAGGCCGAGAAGGAGCCCGAGAAAGGATCGCATGGTCCACCCGAAACGGAGGAACGACTGCGCTCGTGAATAGACGAAAATGATTAATGGCAATGAATCGCGGGCGACAGTCGCTGCAGGCACAACAGGCGCCTGAGAAGGGAGGCAGCGGCCCGTGGCGGTTTCAGGACGGGTGATTCGCTGCCCCCCCGCACCCGGCCGGGCGCGGCCAGACTCCGGTGTCATGCCATGCTGTCCGGGGCCATGTCATGTCATTGGCGGCAGCGTAAACCGAAGGCCAGGATCCAGTCGGCCTGCTCTTCTGTGTCGGGTACATGCAGGCCGCGCGCCTCTCCGATCGCGGCCAGCGCCGCCCGCGGCTCGATTCCGCTACATATCAGGACGCATGCGGCGACCAGCGATGAGCGGCCGATCCCGGCCCGGCAATGGATCGCAATATTCCTGCCGCGGGAGAGATCTGCGGCGAGGCGGGAGGCGAGTTGCCATGCCTTTTCGGGGTGGTCTGGAACACCGCGATCGGGCACCGGAAAGGACAGAAAGGCGATGCCGCTCCGGCGACAGAATTCCGGCTCCTGGCTGAGGTCGAGTTCCGCCACCTCTGCAGGCTCCAGCAGGCTGACCACCTCCTCGACGCCGGCCGCTTTCCAGGCCTCGATATCGGCTTCAAGCCAGTCATTGGCGCGCGGCCGGGCCATGATGGCCAGACGCCCGGGACCGGCGATCCAGTGGAGGCGGGACATCCGGGGGGCTCCTTTATCAAAAAAGGCTTTCAGAGCGCTGAAATGGCCCCTGCAGGCGACGGTTGCGCTGGTGGAGGCGCGCGATCAACAGGAATTTCAGTGGATTCGAACCCTTGAGGCTGGTTCACGGGACTTCCCGGATGGTGCCCTTCGCGCTGCCGCACCCATGTTGCGAGTGAAGCGGGGGGTTGGTATTGAAAGCCCGGAAAGGCCGTCGAAGACCCGGACCCGCGACCGATTGCCGCCGTTATGACCATTCGTTCAGGTTTTTCCATGATAATTCTTCGCAACGACAGGTCTTCGCAGCGGCGGGTCTTCGCAACGGCAGGTCGGATTGGGGTCGGGGGGCGATTGCTCTGTACTGTCGGTGGAGAGGGAGTGCGTGCCTTGAGCCCGATCTCGAGGTGCCGCTAGCGGCCCTCGCGCGTGGAGCGCGTCTGGTGTTGTGTCTTGCTGCCTGCCCGGGTTCCGGAAACTGCGTGCGCGCCAGAGGGCCGATGCCATTTCCTGCCCCGGATGTCGGGCAGGCTGTTTTTCCGGCGGGAATGCTGCTGAAAGCGCGAGGTTAAGGGGCTGTGATGGAGTTGCGCCTTTACGATACCGTGACCCGGAGCAAGCGGGAATTTGTGCCGCTCGATCCGCAACAGGTGCGCATGTATGTGTGCGGACCGACGGTTTATGATTTCGCCCATATCGGCAATGCGCGGCCGGTGATCGTGTTCGACGTCCTGTTTCGCCTCCTGCGCCATCTTTATGGGGAGTCCCATGTCAGATATGTCCGCAACGTCACCGATGTCGATGACAAGATCAATGACCGCGCGGCACGGGACTTCCCGGACCTGCCGCTCAATGAAGCCATCCGCCGCCTGACCGGGGACACCGCGGCCCAGTTCCACCGCGATGTCGACGCGCTTTGCGCGCTGCGGCCCAGCATCGAGCCACGGGCCACCGAGCATATCGGGGAGATGCGCGAGATCATTGATCGCCTGGTCGAAGGCGGCTTTGCCTATGTCGCCGCAGACCATGTGCTGTTCTCGCCGCAGGCGATGAATGCGGCGAGCGACGTGCTGCCGCGCTACGGGGCGCTGTCGAACCGCTCGCTCGACGAGATGATCGCAGGTGCCCGTGTCGAAGTCGCGCCCTATAAGCGTGACGCCACCGACTTTGTGTTGTGGAAGCCGTCGAAGCGGGGCGAGCCGTCCTGGCCTTCGCCGGCGGGGATCGCCGCGGAGGGGCGGCCGGGCTGGCACCTGGAATGCTCGGCGATGGCGTGGAAACATCTCGGAACGCAGTTCGACATCCATGGCGGCGGCATCGATCTCATGTTTCCGCACCACGAAAACGAAGTGGCGCAGAGCTGCTGCGCCTTCCATCAGCCCCGCATGGCGAATTACTGGGTGCATAACGGCTTCCTTCAGCTCGAGGGCGAGAAGATGTCGAAGTCGCTCAACAATTTCGTCACCATCCATGATCTGCTGGCGGACTGGCCGGGAGAGGTGCTGCGGCTCAACATGCTGCGCACCCATTATCGCTCCCCGATCGACTGGACCGAAAAGGGTCTGGAGGAGAGCGCACGCACGCTGGATGACTGGTACCGGCTCGCTGCCGGTGTCGTGCCTGCTGCGGTTTCGCCCCCGGTGGTCGAGGCTCTGTGTGATGACCTCAACACCCCGCAGATGATCGCGGCGCTGCACAGCCTGCGCAATGATCCACCCGTACTTGCCGCCTCGCTGCGCTTCCTGGGCTTTCTTTGCGTCAGCGCTGAGGAATGGGAGAGCCGCAAACGACAGAGCGGCGTCGACACAGAAGAGATTGAGCGCCTGGTGGCGGCGCGAACGGCGGCACGCGCGGCCAGGGACTTCAAGGCGTCGGATTCTCTGCGCGATCAGCTTGCCAGCCTCGGCGTTGCGATCCGGGATTCCAAAGACGGCACCACATGGGAGTTTATGCGATGAGCCCGCCCGAGACGCCGTTTCCCAGACGCTGGATTTATTATATCGCCCTGAAAATCGCGGTTCTCGCGGCGGCGGTCGCTTTGGTCCTCAAACTCTACGGTTTCTGGTGAGGATCATGGCACCGAGACCCGACGCAGCCCTGCTGCGACCGTTCCTGCCCGACGATGTGCCGATTCTGGTCGCGATCTTCACCGCAGCGATCGAAGAGCTGACGGGGGACGACTATAGCGAGGCCCAGCAGGAGGCGTGGATCGCCAGCATCGAGGATGAGGCCGCCTTCGGTCAGAGACTTGGCAAGCAGCTGACCCTGATCGCCCTATTGGCGGAGGCACCGGTCGGGTTTGCCTCTTTGCGCGGCACGGACCATATCGACATGCTTTATGTCTACCCTGAGGTCGCCGGCCGGGGCGTCGCCACTTCTCTGGTGGACGCGCTGGAAAAACTCAGTGCCCATCGCGGTGCCGTGAGCCTGAGCGTCGATGCCAGTGACACCGCCGTGGGCTTCTTCGCCCGTCGGGGCTATCAGGCCAGTCAGCGTAACAGTGTCATGCGGGGCGGCGAATGGCTCGCCAACACCACCATGTGCAAGATGTTCGGGAGCGGATCGCGCGCCTCCGGGAGCCCTTCAGAATGAGCAAAGAACGGATCTATCTCTTCGACACCACGCTGCGTGACGGTGCGCAGACCAACGGCGTTGATTTCACCCTGAGCGACAAGCGGGTGATCGCGCATATACTCGATGAACTCGGGATCGACTACGTCGAGGGCGGCTATCCCGGGGCCAATCCGATCGACAGCGAATTCTTCGCTACGCCGCCACAGCTCAGCCATGCGCGCTTCACCGCCTTCGGCATGACACGGAGGGTCGGGCGCTCGCTGTCGAACGATCCCGGTTTTGCCGCGCTGCTCGAGGCCAAAGCGGATGCGCTTTGTCTGGTGGCGAAGTCGTCGGCCTATCAGGTGCGGGTGGCGCTGGAGAGCACGAAGGAGGAGAACCTGGCTTCGATCCGCGACAGCGTCAGCGCCGCGGTCGCGAAGGGGCGCGAGGTCATGCTCGACTGCGAGCATTTCTTTGATGGCTACAAGGAAGACGCCGATTTCGCGCGCGCCTGCGCTCACGCGGCCTATGATGCCGGTGCCCGCTGGGTGGTGCTGTGCGACACCAATGGCGGCTCCATGCCGGAAGAAGTCGCGCGCATCGTCGCCGATGTCTGCACGCTCATCCCCGGCGATCACATCGGCATCCATGCCCATAACGATACCGAGCAGGCGGTGGCCAATTCGCTTGCTGCGGTCACCGCCGGGGCGCGCCAGATCCAGGGCTCGCTCAACGGCCTGGGCGAGCGCTGCGGCAATGCCAATCTGTGCTCGCTGATCCCGACCCTGAAGCTCAAACCCTCTTTTGCCAGCCGCTTTACGATCGGTGTCTCCGACGAGCGGCTCGCCGGTATGGTCAGGCTGTCACGCACGCTCGACGATATGCTCAACCGGACGCCGAACCGCCATGCCGCCTATGTCGGCGAGAGCGCCTTTGTCACCAAGACCGGTATTCATGCCTCCGCGGTGATGAAGGATCCGCAGACCTATGAGCATGTCAGCCCGGAACGGGTCGGTAACCGCCGCAACGTGCTGGTGTCCGACCAGGCGGGGCGCTCCAATGTCATCGCCGCACTCGATCAGGCCGGGATCGCTTTCGACCGGAACGATCGGAGGCTGACGCGGCTGGTCGAGGAACTCAAAGAGCGCGAGGCTGCGGGCTTTGCCTACGAATCGGCCAATGCCTCCTTCGATCTCCTGGCGCGGCGCACGCTCGGCACCGTGCCGGAATATTTCCGGGTCGAGCAGTTCGATGTCAATGTCGAGCTGCGTTACAATGCCGTCGGCCAGCGCGTCACCGTGGCGATGGCGGTGGTCAAGGTCAATATCGCCGGGGAACAGCGGATGTCGGTGGCGGAAGGCAATGGCCCGGTCAATGCGCTGGATGTCGCGATGCGCAAGGATCTCGGCAAATACCAGAAATATATCGACGCGATGCACCTGATTGATTACCGCGTGCGTATCCTCAACAGCGGCACCGAAGCGGTGACGCGGGTTCTGATCGAGAGCGCCGATGAGGAGGGCAACAGCTGGACCACGGTCGGGGTGTCGCCGAATATCATCGATGCATCGTTCCAGGCACTGATGGATTCGCTGATCTATAAGCTGGTCAAGTCGGGAGCGCCGGCCTGACGCTGGAAGACGGTGCTTTGTTCGGTTTTCGTCACAGCGTTCCGGCGAGGTCCGGGGGCAGTGCCCTGGCGCGCGCGCTCGAGCCCGCCAGCGCGGCCTCAAGACGGGCAATCACGTCCTCGATGCGGTCGGCGGTCAGGATGTCGACCGGGTAGGCGGAATGGATGAATGCGCTCTGTCGCATATGCGCCAGAAGGGCCAGCAGAGGGTCCCAGAAACCGTCGATATTGACCAGCAGCACCGGCTTGGCGTGACGTCCGAGCTGTTTCCAGGTCAGCTGCTCGACCAGTTCCTCAAGCGTGCCGATGCCGCCGGGCAATGCCACGAAGGCGTCGGAACGCTCGAACATCAGCCGCTTGCGTTCATGCATGTCGGGAGTGACGATCAGATCCTGAACTTCCATCAACGCGTGTTCCGACTGGACCAGGAATTGCGGGATGATGCCGGTGACCTGGCCGCCATGATCGAGGGCCGAGGTGGCGAGCGCCCCCATCAGGCCGACATTGCCGCCGCCATAGACCAGACGGATGCCGCGCTCGGCCAGGATCCTGCCGAAGGACCTGGCAGCCTCAACAAAACGGGGGCTCGAGCCGGCGCTGGAGCCGCAATAGACACAGACAGTTGCAGGGACAGGCATCATGGCGATGATTGAGACGGCTTCGGCGGCCGCCAGTCAAGTCGCGATCCACCGGGCCAGCGCCGGTTTTCGCAACCCGGCTTTTCTGCGGTTTCGGTTCTTTCAGGGCGCGGTCAGGCCCTGCAAATCAGGGTGGCTGAGGCCCCGTTGCGCCTGTGTGGCGGGAAAAAAAATCTGCCGGATCTCTTTTTTCGCAAAAAAAGAAGGGGGGGTGTGCAGGGATTTTCGATGAGTCGCGCTCAAGGCCGGCGGGCACCGGCCATTCCTCCCTGGAACTCTCTGGAATCTGCCTGGAATCTGCTCGGAACGGCCTGTCTTTGCGCCAGCCTGAGAGGTCGAAGGCATGGAGGTCCGCAGGCCGCACCACCGCCCTGTCACCAACGGTTAACGGGAGCGCAAGAATTGCACCTTTCGGGGGCTGTGTCCGGAAGGGGGGAAGCCCTATATGGAGAGCCAATTCTTGAATGAAACCGGCTCCCTTCTCGCGCCCAGGGCGCACACGCTTTGCGGCCAGCCGGTTGATCCCTGGACTTTTGATGCGTCATTCCTCCGATATCGAACCGACCCTGCCCGTGTCCGAGCGGGCGACACTGATCGCGACCCTGTCGCATCTGTGGCCCTATATCTGGCCGGGCGACCGCGCCGACCTCAAGATGCGCGTGGCGTGGTCGATGCTGCTGCTGCTGCTCGCCAAACTCGCCACCCTGGCGGTGCCCTTCACCTTCAAATGGGCAACCGACGCGCTGACCGGGACGCCCAGTGCGCCGGCCAGGGCTGCCGACTGGCAGCTCTGGGTTCTGGCTGCACCGCTGCTTCTGACCGCAGGCTATGGCGTCATGCGCATCCTGATGGCGGTCCTGACGCAATGGCGCGACGGCCTCTTCGCCAGGGTCTCGATGCACGCGGTGCGCAAGCTCGCCACCCAGACCTTCGTGCACATGCATCAATTGTCGCTGCGCTTCCACCTTGAGCGCAAGACCGGCGGCTTGACGCGGGTGCTGGAACGCGGCCGCAACGGCATCGAGATCATCGTCCGCATGGTGATCCTGCAACTGATCCCGACCCTGGTCGAAGTGTCGCTCCTGATGGCGGTGTTGCTGTGGCAGTTCGACTGGCGCTACGTGATCGTGACCCTGATCACGGTCATGGTCTATATGTATTATACCTATATCGCCACGGAGTGGCGGATCGGCATCCGCCGGGCGATGAACGAATCCGACACCGAGGCCAACACCAAGGCGATCGATTCGCTTCTCAACTATGAGACCGTGAAATATTTCGGTGCCGAGGACCGCGAGGCGCAACGCTACGACGTCTCGGTGGCCCGCTACGAGGAGGCCAGCGTCAAGACCTACACCTCGCTGGCGGTGCTCAATACCGGTCAGGCGGTGATTTTCACGATCGGCCTCTGCGTCACCATGCTGATGTGCGTCAACGGCATCCGCGACGGTCGCCAGACCGTGGGTGATTTCGTTCTCATCAACGCGATGATGATCCAGCTCTACCAGCCCCTGAATTTCATGGGAATGGTCTATCGCGAGATCAAGCAGGCGATCATCGATATCGAGAATATGTTCAGTGTGCTGGGGCGCCGGCCCGAGGTGGCGGATGTGCCGGGTGCCCGCGAACTGGTGGTGGAACGCGGCACGCTGCGCTTTGAGAAGGTGCGCTTTGCCTATGAGGCGGAACGCCAGATCCTCAATGGCATCAGCTTCGAGGTCCCGGCCGGGCGCACCGTCGCCATCGTCGGCCCCTCGGGGGCCGGCAAGTCGACGATTTCGCGGCTCCTGTTCCGCCTTTACGATGTCTCCGACGGCCGCATCGTCATCGACGGCCAGGATATCCGGGAGGTCACGCAGGCCTCGCTGCGCGCCGCCATCGGTATGGTGCCGCAGGATACGGTGCTGTTCAATGACTCGATTCGCTACAATATCCGCTACGGCCGATGGAATGCCAGCGACGCCGAGGTCGAGGAGGCGGCGCAGCTGGCGCAGATCGACAATTTCATCCGTATGGCGCCGAACGGCTATGACACCCAGGTCGGCGAGCGCGGCCTGAAACTGTCCGGGGGCGAAAAGCAGCGGGTGGCGATCGCCCGCACGGTGCTCAAGGCCCCGCCGATCCTGGTGCTCGACGAGGCGACCAGCGCGCTCGACAGCCATACCGAACATGAGATCCAGGAGGCGCTCGATCGCGTGTCACGCAATCGCACCTCGCTGGTGATTGCCCACCGGCTGTCGACCATTGTCGGCGCCGACGAAATCATCGTGCTTGACCAGGGGTCGATCGTCGAGCGTGGCACCCACGCCGAACTGCTCGGCGCCGGCGGGCTCTATGCCAGCATGTGGAACCGCCAGCGCGAAGCCGATGCGGCGCGGGAGAAACTTGCCATGGTCGATCACGACGAGATTGTGCATCTTGCTGCCGCGGCCGGTGCCAAAAGGCGCGGCAGCGGATGAACGGAAAACACGGGACGCCTTTCGGCGCCATCCGGACCGGGAAGGCGAACTGCAATCAGGTGACTTCAATCGAGGGACAGAAAAGTGTCAGTTTTCAACTCCATCCAGCGCCAGATTCCCCCGATCCATCGCGAGGGCTATCTGTTCATTCTCGCCTTTGCCGCCGCCAGCATTGTGCTGTTCTACATCGTGCATCTGATTTTCCCTGGCCTGGCCTGGCATCTGGCGTGGATCGGCGCCATCCTGACGATCTGGTGCGCCCTGTTCTTTCGCGATCCCGAGCGGGTGACGCCGCTTGGGGAGCGTCTGGTGGTGTCGCCGGCCGATGGTCGGGTGTCGTCGGTGGCGATGGCGACACCGCCGCCGGAACTCGGCCTTGGTGACCAGCCGCTGCCGCGGGTGTCGATCTTCATGAGCGTGTTCAACTGCCATGTGAACCGCAGCCCGGTGGCGGGACGCGTCGATCGCATCGCCTACCATCCAGGCGTTTTCCTCAATGCCGAGCTCGACAAGGCCAGCGAGGACAATGAACGCAATGCGCTGGTGATCGCAACCGCGTCGTCGCGCATCGGCGTGGTTCAGATCGCCGGCCTCATCGCCCGGCGCATCGTCTGTTTTGCCAGGGAAGGGCAGACCCTGGGAGCAGGCGAGCGCTTTGGCCTGATTCGCTTCGGCTCACGGCTTGATGTCTATCTGCCGCAGGGCACCGTGGCCCAGGTTGCCGTGGGGCAGACCGCGATCGCCGGCGAAACCATCCTGGCGGAACTTGGCAGTGAGGCGAGCCGCGACTATCGCTCCAGTTGACCGGTTCCAGGGGCTGGCTCCGCCAGCCCGGCCATCAGGTGTCAGAGGGAGCCGGTCGCACTTTCAGACCGGCTCAGGGTCGAAGCAAAATGTCCAATGATCTGAATAATTCCGAGGGTCGTCGCCGCTTCCGCCGGGTTGCGGTGCGCACCCTGGTGCCCAATCTGATCACGGCACTGGCGATTTGTGCCGGACTGACGGCAATTCCGCTGTCGAGTGAAGGCCACATGGTGCTGGCGGTCTATGCCATCGTCTTCGCCGCGGCGCTTGACGGCATCGACGGCCGTGTGGCGCGGATGATCAAGGGGCAGTCCAAATTCGGTGCGGAGCTCGACAGTCTGGCTGACTTTGTCAATTTCGGTGTCGCTCCGGCATTGATCCTGTATTTCTGGCAGCTGCGTGAACTCGGCAATGTGGGGTGGACCGCGGCCATGATCTACGCCATTTGCGGCGGGCTGCGTCTGGCGCGCTTCAATGCCACCATGGACGACCCCAACAAACCGGCTTTTGCCGCCAATTATTTCACCGGTGTGCCGGCTCCGGCCGGCGCTCTCACGGTATTGCTGCCGCTCTATCTGGCATTCGTTGATCTCGGGCGCTGGCCTCCGGCCATGACCGCGCTCTACAGCGTCCTGATCGGGGTGCTGATGGTGTCGCGTCTGCCGGTTTTCTCAGGCAAAACCATGCGGCTGAGGGTGCCGCCGGAATTTATTCCTCTGGTGTTTGTTGCCGTGATCTCGGTGATTGCACTGGTGATCGGCTATCCCTGGCACATGCTCTCGGTGGCTGCGGTGCTTTATCTCTCAAGTCTGCCGCTGGGCTGGATGGCGTATCGCAAACATGAACGCGCGGCGGCTGCGAGCGGCGAGGGCGAGATCGTGCCACAGCCGCTGTCGCTGCCCTCGGCACCGAATCCTGCTGATTCGCCCCTTCACGACGGCGTCGATCGGGTGCCGTGAGACCACGGCCGGCCTTGTCTCCGCCTTATTTGGCAGATGATGCCGGGATGCTCTGGCATTGGCGCATGGCCATCTGCTAGAGAGTGGCGCGATTCGGTCTCCCCTCGCGCGCTTTCGCTGGCGTCAGGGGTGCCGCGGTTGCGCCTGAAGAAAACCTTCTGCCAGGAACGATGACGGACAGCAGCAATTCAACGGACCAGCAGGACGGGGCGGCAACGGGGGTGGTCACTCCCGGTTTCTGGGCCCTGGCGCTTGGCAGCATCGGTGTCGTTTTCGGTGACATCGGGACATCTCCGCTTTACGCTTTTCGTGAGGCTCTGGTTGGAGCCGCAGGAGGCCAGGCGGTTTCTTCGACCATCGTGCTTGGGGTTCTGTCCCTGGTTCTATGGTCGCTCCTGATCGTGGTCACGGCAAAATATGTGCTGCTGCTGTTGCAGGCCGACAATAACGGGGAAGGCGGAACCCTGTCGCTGATGGCGCTCGGTCAGCGTGCCCTGGGGCGGCGCAGCAGTGGTCTCCTGGCGCTCGGGGTCATCGGGGCGTCCATGTTCATCGGCGACTCCATGATCACGCCGGCGATCTCGGTGTTGTCGGCGATGGAGGGGCTCAAACTCGGCATGCCCGCGTTTGAGCATTATGTTGTCCCGCTCACGGTTGCCATCCTGGTGGTGCTGTTCGCAGTCCAGAGCAAGGGTACTGCGCGCGTCGCCACGGCCTTCGGCCCGGTGATGGTGCTGTGGTTCATCACGCTCGCAGTGACGGGGCTCATTCGCATCGTCGACAATCCGTCGGTGCTCGTCGCCATCAACCCCTGGTACGCCATCACCTTCCTGGCCGGCCACGGTACCATTGGTCTGGTGACGCTGGGCCTGGTGTTTCTGTGCGTGACGGGAGGCGAGGCGCTCTATGCCGATCTCGGCCATTTCGGCCGCAGACCGATCCAGTCGGCGTGGATGTTCGTGGTGTTGCCGGCACTGGTGATCAACTATTTCGGGCAGGGGGCGCTGGTGATGAGCGACCCCGCCGCGGTCGAGAGCACCTTCTATCGGATGGTGCCGAGCGCCCTGGTCCTGCCGCTCGTGGTGCTGGCCACCAGTGCCACCGTGATCGCCAGCCAGTCGGTAATCACAGGTGCCTATTCGGTGATCCGGCAGGCGGTGCAGCTTGGTCTGCTGCCCCGTTTCGAAGTGCGCTATACTTCCGAATCCCATGCCGGGCAGATTTTCCTGCCACGGGTCAATCGCCTGCTTCTGCTCGGTGTGCTGCTCCTGGTGTTCCTGTTCCACACCTCCAGCAATCTGGCATCGGCCTACGGCATCGCGGTGTCCACCACCATGGTGGTCGACGGCGTGATGGGCTTCGTGGTGATCTGGAAACTGTGGAACTGGCGCCCGGCGATGGTCGCGGCCGTGATTGCGCCGCTTATTGTCGTCGATACCACCTTTTTTTCCGCCAATCTCCTCAAGCTGTTCGAGGGGGCCTGGGTTCCGCTGCTGTTCGGGATCTCCATGGCGGTGACGATATGGGTGTGGCGCCGCGGTTCGGCGCTGCTGGTGATCAAGACCCGCCGCATTGAGGTTCCGCTCGACGATCTGATCAAGAGCCTGGAAAAGCGCCCGCCCCATATCGTCAAGGGTACCGCGGTCTTTCTCACCGGCGATCCGGCTTTCGTGCCCACCGCCCTGATGCATAATCTCAAACACAACAAGGTGCTGCACGAGCATAATGTGATCCTCACCATTGAGACGGCGCATACGCCGCGTGTCCCGGTCTCAGGAAGGGTCCAGATGGAGAAGATCAGCGAGAAATTCTCCAAAGTGCGCCTGCGCTTCGGCTTCATGGAATCGCCCAATGTGCCCAAGGCGCTCGCCGTCGCCCGCAAGCTCGGCTGGCAGTTCGACATCATGTCGACGTCGTTTTTCGTGTCGCGGCGCTCGCTGAAACTGTCGACGCAGTCGGGCATGCCGCGCTGGCAGGCGCTGTTGTTCATCGGGCTCAGCCGCTCGGCCAATGACGCCACCGACTATTTCCAGATTCCAACCGGGCGGGTGGTCGAGGTCGGTACCCAGGTTGCAATCTGAAATCCGCAATCTGAAATCCTCGCCCGGACGCCCCCTTGGCGTTTCGCGAAAATCGAAGCCTTCAGGGCAGGGCGGCGGCACGCGACAGGGAAGGCGGGACACGGGATTGGCAAGGATCCGCGAAGCACACACGCGCGCGCCGTCCCGCCCTGCGAAGAGGCAGGGCAAGGCTTTTGAAGAGCCGGCGCTGTCACGCAATCTCCGTGAGGCGGCGAGCCGGCAGCCCTTGGCTGTCTTTTGCCGCGATTTCCCGGGAAGGTTGCAATACTCCGCCTAAGCACCTAGATGTTCACGAGTTTCAGATTTCAGGAAGGCGGCGGAGCCGTCGGCCGACAGGGAGGAATTGAATGTTCGGATTATGGGGCAAGAAGGCTGCTGTGGAAAATCTGAGCCCGAACGAGGTGTCAAAGGGCATCAAAGAGGGGCGCTATGTGCTGGTCGACGTGCGCGAACCCAACGAGGTCGCCAGTGAGGCCTATCCCGAGGCCATCCTGATGCCGCTGTCGCGTTTTGACGCGGCTGCGATCAAGGTGCCGCAAGGCAGGGAGGTCGTGTTCGCCTGCCGTTCCGGCAAGCGCTCCGAAACCGCTTCCCAGACTGCGCAGGCTGCGGGCCTGCCCTACAGCAGACATCTCGCCGGCGGCATGATGGAATGGAAGCAGGCCGGGCTGCCAACGAGGGCGAAATGACCTGACGCCAGCGCGGCAGAAGGAAGGATGGGGTCAGCCCGCTGAACGCCTTCCTCTGCCGCCAATGGCGGCGTCAGTGCATCGTGAAATATCCTTCTACCCTCAGCCTCGGGCATGTATGTTGCGCGTTGCATTGGGCGATGCGGGTTGCCTGACAGCCCCAAGGCGGCCGGGCGTGCCTTGGGGGAATGGGCCCTGCGCTTTCCTGTGTCGGCGACCCTAAGTTTGATCGTGCTGGGCATACAGCCTGAAGAAAGGCACTGTTCGGCAAGGTCATTGGCGCCAGGCCCAGCGGCTGCAATTTTGAGGGGGGGGGGGCGTGCGGGCAAACATCGCAAGTTCAAATGGGTTGGCGGCTGCTGGTCGCCACATGAACGCTGCCTGTCACGCTCTGTGCCCTTGCCGCGCGAGCGGGGCGCAGAGTGCCATGGCTGAGACATTGAGCCGGTTCAATTCTCCCCCGGCGATCAACAGCCTTTCCGTGTATTTTTGATCCCCTGATTTTCAGGCCTCGATTGGGCCGCCGACACCTGTTTTGCAGGGAGACGAACTGTCCGTAACAGGTCTGCTGTGGCTGCGCGTGAGCGGGCTGAATTTTTAAATCAGGTAAGGATTTACCTGCCGCGCGGCAAAAAGTCGCAGCCTTGCTGCCAGGTCGTGCTGGAGTCCGCCGGTCCATGGCCTGAATATCTGTTCCAGGCCGTGTTTACTCACAGCAACCCTCTGAGTTGGGGGCGCCAAAGACGGAACGCATATTCATCTTCGGTTCAGTTGATGGACGTCAGGTTCTGGCCCTGAGGAACAGGGAAAGGCTCGGATGTAACGCTTGGCCTCCGTCCGCGGGATCGCAGGGATCCGGATCGTGCGAAGCGACATCGGGGCACTCCTTCGTTTCCTGACTCTCAACCTGGGCCCCAAGCAATCCGGCGGTGAGAAACATGCATCGGTCAATGATCGCGGTAATTGTCGCCGGACTGGTCGCGCCGGTTCAGGCTTACGCGGCGGACGACGCTGCGGCTCAACAGGTCGAGCGTATGTACGACGGCTGCCGCGCGGAAAATGGCGCAGCAGGCAGCGTTGTCGCATGTATGGAAAGGAAGGACAAGGAGACCGGTCAGGGGCTTGAGGACGTCTATAAAAGGCTGGTCAACGGGTTGCCGCCATCGCAAGTGCCGACCTTGCGTCAGTCGGAGCGGGACTGGCTAAGATATCAGGACCAGACCTGCAAACTTGAAAAGCGGGGTGCTGCCGATGGCTCGAACGCGGCACGGATTGCATGGGCCGGCTGCTCCATCCGAACGACGCTGCAGCGGACTGCAGAGTTGCGGGAGCTGATTCCGGGAAAGGTGGCAAACGCCAACACAGCCACGAGATCGGTTGGAAATGCGGCCGGCAGCTTTGTCTTCGATTCACAAAGCGTTCGTCATGCAGTTAATTCCAGCCAGGTTGTGCGTCTTGGCGAACGGATTTCACCACAGGAACTGAGCAGTCGATTCTCCGGATACCAGGTGAAGTATCAGAAACAGAGCGATGATTTCTATAGCAGTGCCGATGTTTCCGGGCCGGATGGCGGTTTTCAGGTCGATTTTGCCGGGGACCGTCGAACCGTGATCGGCATCATCTCCACCAACAGGCTGTCGCGAGACACGGATGGAAATAGTCTGGGAGATGCACTCCAGAAGGTCGTTGGATCGACGTCGGCACGATGCGCCTATGGACGCAACGAAGAAGTGATGTGCCTGTCGAAGAATCTGAAGGATGTGTGGTATTACTTCGGCAATGAAGGCGGTCGCTGCCAGATGGAGGTCAAGGAGAACCAGCGCTCCGAGATACCGGCATGCGCGCGTGTCAGCGCGATTGAAATCCGGCATTACGATTAGAAGCGCACAGGGGGCCGTGGATCGCGCTCAGCCCCGGTTTTTGCGGGGATGTTGGACACGTCGACTGTTTCGGTTCACAATAAGGTACATCATGAACCGCCGTGAAGGGCTCGAGTATTTCCTCAGGGATGGGACGGTTGACATGGATTCGAACTTTATTGAGCGGACCATACGGCCGCAAACGATAGTCAGGAAAAATT
>Ga0123357_10004419_pt1 | contig 16503 bp, 13 predicted proteins | sample TergutEmb28metaG_FD_89873 | JGI IMG/M metagenome (GOLD analysis project Ga0123357, IMG submission 89873) | Embiratermes neotenicus P4 segment gut microbial communities from Petit-Saut dam, French Guiana - Emb289 P4 | ecosystem: Host-associated > Arthropoda: Insects > Digestive system > Gut ... | reverse complement strand
TGAGGGTTTTGCGAGGGAGCCGAAGATGACGCCGCCGGTGGAGGTCAGCACGGAGGAAGCGGTGCAGGCGGAAGCGGCGGGGGGGCGGGTGACAAGGTGGCAAAGGAGCACCGCGTGGTCATGCGGTGGTTGGTATGCATTCGAGTGGCGAACCGCCGCGGGATTGCAATCCCTGGGTTTGCTATTCATGAAGCTTTTTCATTGCCAATTGTAGATCGTTCCAGACCTTGCGGCGATTTTCTTCGGTGTAGGCGCGGAGCAGAAAACTGGGATGGTAGGTGGGCATGACGGGGATGCCGCGGAAGGAGAACCAGGTGCCGCGGATGGACATGACGCCTTGCGTGGTGCCGGTGAGGTGCTTGATGGCGGGGGCGCCCAGGGTGACGATGACTTTTGGGCGGATGATGGCGATTTGTTGGTGGAGGACGGGCAGGCCGCGGGCGGCTTCTTCGGGGGTGGGGGGGCGGTCCTTCAGGCGGCCGGTGGTGGGGTCTGGGTCGGCGCAGCGGAGTTTGACGACGTTGGCGATGTACACACCGTCGGCGATGCCGGTGGGGTCGCGTTTGAGGCCCATGGCGGCGATCATTTTGTCGAGGAGTTGTCCGGAGCGTCCGACGAAGGGGCGGCCGGTGCGGTCTTCTTCGATGCCGGGACCTTCGCCGATGAACATCAGTGAGGCGTCCGGGTTGCCCTCGCCAAAGACAACCTTGGTGGAAATGTTATTAATGAACGGGGCGGAGGCGTCGCAGGTCTGCTGGCGAAGTGCTTCCAACAGGTCGGCTTTCTGGCGCTTGGTCAGCGGAGGAAGGGCGGCGATGTTACCGGTGGGAATGGGGGGATTTTCGATTTTCGATTTTTGATTTTCGATTTTTGACTGGGGGGCAGAGCTGAGAGCAAAGGTAGGGGCAGGGGGAGCAGGGCGCGGAATGGGATGAGCGGGAACGGAGGAGGCAACGCTCTCGGACGGTCGCGGCACCGGGCGTGATGGTTGCGGTGCGGGGCGTGGGAGTGGGACTTCTTCGATGCCGAAGGCGGAGTCGGTCTCCAGCCATTGGTGGATGACTTTTTTGACGTTGGGCATGAAAGCACCACAATAAACAACCCAAAGCCCCGCATTGCCATGCGGGGCTCCTGGGAGATAACGCGTGGAACCCCGCATGGTAATGCGGGGCTTTGTTACCGGAAACTGGGCTGCTGGATCAGCCCTGCTTGATGCGGCGGCGTGGGTCGAGCTCGACGGAGCCGAACTGCTGCTCGTAACGCTGGATCGCCTGGCTGAGCGTCAACGCCAGTTTCTTGGCGGCGAAAACGCTCAGGTACACACGCGTGGAAATATCCATGACCAACTGGTCCGGCTTCGCGGGGTCCTGCTGCATCACGCCAAGGTCCAGGATCACTTCTTCGGCCTGCGGACCCACGGCAACGCGACTGACGTTGCTGTAGATCGACTTGGCTTTGTCGTCACGGAGAGTGACCTGGACCTGCTGGGTCTGGGGTTGGGTGGGGGCTGCTTCTGACATGATGGGCTCCATAAGTTAGGAATACCAAAGTAAGGGTGTGTACGATACCGCAAAGGCGAGGAAAAGTCATGTGGAGAAGAGTAAAAGTTGCAAAGTTAAAAGTTAAAAGGAAGTTAAAAGGTAAAAGTTAAAGGGCCAAAAGTCGATGGCCCCAAAGCGAGTTTGCATGCTGAGTTTCACACTCCCCACCGCGCTACCGCGGGGTGTTCCTTTTAACTTTTAACTTTGTAACTTTTATTTTTTTCCCGAGCGTTTCATGGACCAAGTGCCTCGGAGAGCGGGGAGTTGGAGTGAGCGGCTTCCGGGGATGTGGATTTCGCCGGAGTTGAGGAGCCATTCGCCGGAGATGGATTGGCCGTCGTCGGAAATGGTGCCCAGGCAGTGGATTTTGGGGTGCGGGGGGGGATATTCGTCGAGGGCGACCCTGTAGCGTTCGGCAAGTTGGGCGGTGGATTCGAATTTGCCGTCGTGGACGAGGCGAATTGTCGGATGTGATTTGGTGAGGGTGAGGCGGTTGTTTTTGAGTCGGCCGGAGATTTTGGCGGGCTCGGGCATGCCGTGGTTGGGATCGTCCTGGGCGGAGCCGGAGATGGAGCTGAACCAGCCTTGCTTGAGGGTCATCAGGAATGAGATGGGGCGGTCCGGGAGTTTGGGGAGTTTGTCGTCGGGGTCGAAGGAATATTGGCCTTGCCAAGTGCCGGTGAGGTTCATGGTTGCTCGCTTTGTGAGACTTCGGAATGCAGAATAGTGTACCGTAAAAGCCTCGGATTGCCATCGCGAGGCTCGTGGTTATGATGCGTGTTGCGTGGAGCCTCGTGATGGCAATCCGAGGCTTGGGCGTGCATTGTGGAGGAATTCTTATGTGTCACTTCAGGCGAGCGGTTTTTCTTGGTGTGGTGATGGCGGTTGCATTGCCGTCGTGTGCGGAGAAGGCGGTCAAGGTTGAGCCGATCAAGGTGCCGCTGGTTACGACGGCGATTTCCAAGGACATCGCTTACCTGCCGCCGCTGGGTGCGAAGTCGCCGAAGTGGCTTGATTTCAATGAGGAGAATCCCACGAAGAAATTCTCGCTCGGCGGGATCGAATGCGTTGTGACAGTCGAAATGCCGATCATTCAGATATCCAACGATGGCCAGGTGCTGGGCAAGCTGCTCCTTAAAACTCCTTCGCAGGCATTCACCTTCAACTTAAACGTGGACAATAAGCCCATGGAATTCACGCTCGATAACGGGCGAAAGTATTTTCTCGGCGGCTATGGCTACACCAGTTCTCCCACCAACTCCAAAACCATGAAGGAGATCGCAACTGCGTCGGTCAGATTCGAACCTGCCGGCGTTCAAATCGGCAAGATCGGTCAATCCCCTATCGCTCTTTTCGATGCTAACAGGGATGGTTTTTACACCAGCGATGAGGACGGCATTGTTGTCGGTCCGCCTGCGGAATTGTTCGCGCGTACTTCCGTCATGCCCAACATTTCAATCGCTCAGCCGTTCTCCAAATATATCAGCACATCCGACGGTATTTTCGAGATTCGGAACCTTGCCAAGGATGGCAGTGAACTGACGCTTCTCCCCTACCGCGGTGCCAGTGCAACTCTCGAAGTCGTTGCGCCGCCGAGGTATGCGGGGCAGATCGTTCTGACTTCCGCGGATGCGGGTCTGAATGTGACCGTGACGGTCGGTGACAAGGCGAGCGAATCGGTTGCGGTGATTCCGGGCGGCTATACCGTTCTGGCGACGATGCTGAGTCCGCCGAAGGATTCGCAAGCGGTTGGATCGTGGGTGCGTGTTTCCGGGGCCGAGATGTCGGCGTTGAAAGTGGAGGCTGGTGCGAAGCGGGTGTTGGTGCTGGGTGGGCCGAAGGTGCTGGAGTTTCAAGCGACGTTGGTCGATGGCAAAGTTGTCATCAAGACGCCTAACTTGAAGGGAGAGGCTGGCGAAACTTATCAGGGCGTTTACGACTCGAAGAATCAGCCGGAGGTGTATCTGAATGTCGATGGAAAGCCGACGTTGCTTGGGAAGATGGAGTTTGGCTGAGGCGGTGTCTGTGAGTACTCCGGCGGAGTACCAGTCGACATTGATCTCAAGGCGGCGAAAGAAGTCACGGTGACGGTGAAGGTTCGGATGGTTGATTTTGGGGAGCTTGTTGCGACGGTGCCGCTGAAGGTGCGGTAGATTTTGTTTGCATGCGAAAGCCTCGGATTGCCATCACGAGGCTCTGGGGCTTTTGAAATGAGCGTTGAAGCCTCGGATTGCCATCGCGAGGCTCTTGGCTCTTGGTTATGATGCGTGGAGCCTCGTGATGGTAATCCGAGGCTTTTGGGTGGAGAAGCAGATGGCGGTGTTTCATTTTACGCTGCATGCATATCGTTCGTGGAATACGGACAATCCACGCGGGTATGTGCAGCATGGTGAGTATGGGATTAAGCCGCAAAATGTGGCATTGGGGCGGGTGAGAGATCAACTGGCGAGCTTTCCGCCGGTGGTGTTTGATGAAGAGGATCGGCAATTTCTTGTGGAGCAGTCGCATGATGTGACGCAACGACGCTCGCTGAAGTTATACGGTGTGACGGTGATTGAGACGCATCTGCATCTGGTGATGGGATGGGAGGAACAACGTGATGAAAACGAAGTGCAGACGCAACTGAAACGTGGGTTTGGATTTGTGTTGGCGCAGCGGCATGGGACGAAGGGACGACCGTATTTTTCTCGCGGTGGTGTGCCGCAACGGGTGAAGGATATCGCGCATCTGCGACGTCTGCTGGATGAGTATTTGCCGGGACATAACGGGGTGATGTGGCGGGCGAGATTGGCGGAATCGCAGGGATAGCCTCGTGATGGTAATCCGAGGCCTCGGATTGCCATCACGAGGCTCCCTTTGTTCAGAATTGGCGGCGCGTAAAAAAGCCCCGGATTTCCATCACGGGGCTCTTTGGTGTTCGTGTTTGATTCTTTGGTGCTGGGTTAGCCTTTTGTCCAGAATTGGGCGCCGTAGACGGCTCGGTCGCCGAGCTCTTCTTCGATGCGGAGGAGTTGATTGTACTTGGCGACGCGGTCGCTGCGGGCGGGAGCGCCGGTTTTGATTTGGCCGCAGTTGGTGGCGACGGCGATGTCGGAAATCGTGGCGTCTTCGGTTTCGCCGGAGCGGTGGGAGAGGACGGCGGAGTAGCCATTACGCATGGCGAGCTGGACGGCTTCGAAGGTTTCGGTGAGGGTGCCGATTTGATTGACTTTGACGAGGATGGAGTTGGCGGTGCCGGTGGAGATGCCTTTTTGGAGGAATTCGGTGTTGGTGACGAAGAGGTCGTCGCCGACGAGCTGGATTTTTTGGCCGAGCTTGTCGGTGAGCTTTTTCCAGCCGTCCCAGTCGTTCTCGGCCATGCCGTCTTCGAGGGAGCGAATCGGATACTTCGCGGCCCATTCGGCCCAAATGGCCGCAAGCTGATCGGAACTGACGATTTCCTTCGAGCTCTTGAAGAATTTGTAGCCTTTTTTGCCGGACTCTTTCGCTTCGTTGGCGAGTTCGGAAGTGGCGGGGTCGAGGGCGACGAAGATGTCTTTGCCGAACTTGTAACCGGCGGCCTTCACGGCGTCGGCGATCACTTCAAGCGCTTCCTCATTGCTCTTGAGATTCGGAGCAAAACCGCCTTCGTCGCCGATCGCGGTGTTGTAACCCTTCTTCTTCAACACTTTTTTCAGCGCGTGATAAACTTCGGCGCCCATGCGGAGAGCGTGAGAGAACGACTTGGCGCCCCACGGCTGAATCATGAATTCCTGGAAATCGACGGTGTTGTCAGCGTGCTTGCCGCCGTTGAGGATGTTCATCATCGGGACGGGGAGGACCTTGGCGGCGGTGCCGCCGAGGTAGCGGTAGAGGGGGAGTCCGGAGGCTTCGGCGGCGGCTTTGGCGACGGCCATGGAGACGCCGAGGATCGCGTTGGCGCCGAGCTTGGCTTTGTTCTTCGTGCCGTCGAGGGTAATCATGAGGTGATCGATTTCTTCCTGGTCGCGGGCGTCCATGCCGAGGATTTCAGGGGCGATTTTCTTGTTGACGTTGTCGACGGCTTTGAGGGTGCCCCTGCCGAGGTAACGTTTGTCGTCGCCGTCGCGGAGTTCGACGGCTTCGTTCTCGCCGGTGGAAGCGCCCGACGGAACGCCGGCGCGGCCGAGGGCTCCGTTTTCAAGGATGACGTCGACTTCGACGGTGGGATTGCCGCGGGAGTCGAGGATTTCGCGTGCTCTGACAAGTTCGATGGCAAGTGACATGTTTTGCTCCAAGAAATAAAAATTAAAAACGGGCGATCGAGCCCAGGTCATTGACGAAGGTGGAAGGATAGCGGAAATGTCGATGGTGTGCCATCCTCCTCACTTTTCAAAAACACCGAAGCAGCGCAAACACCAAAGCACCGCGTGGCAACGCGGTGGTGGTTGGGAATGCGAATACGAGCCACCGCGTTACCACGCGGTGCTTTTCCTCCCCCCCTCTCCCCGTCCCCCTGTCTCCTTGCTGCCCCGGGGGGGCGTCAAATGATGACCGCTGCCGAAGCCGGGGGAAGCGTGATGACTTGGGAGAAGGGATGCCAGGTGGCGTCGTCGATCAGGCGCCAGCGTTCCAGCGGTTGGTGGTTGTTGTCGAGCGTTACTTCGAGCGTCACGGGTTTGTCGTTTTGGTAGTTGGCGACCACCAGGCCGAGGCGATGGGTTTTCGCGTTGACAAAGACGCTGTAAGGGTGATGCGGTTTGCCTTCGGCCAGAACCGAGGAGCCCAGCGTGTCGCGGAACTCGCCGTCCCAGAACCAGTCACGTAATTCCGTTCTTAGCGTGTCCATTTGTTTGCCGTACGCCATGGTGGCGGGGTAATCATCGAGGCGGCCTTTGAAGTTGAACGGCTCGTAACTCATGACGTAACGATAGAGCAGACATTGATTGATCATGTTGCGATCGTTGAATCCGCTGATGGCGGTCATGAGCTGCGCTTGGGGCAACAGGTAACGCCACAGCGGGACGTGTTTGGAGTTCCATGTACGGAAGTAAGAAACATGGTAAACGTCGCACTCCCAGTCGTAGCAGGCTTCGCCGGCCATCAGGAAACTTGCCGGCGCCCGCTTTTGCAGGCGGCGAATGAATCCGCTGTCGTTGGCGTACACGGAGGCGCCCCAGCGGTGCGTGTGATGGGAGTCGAAGCATTGCACTGCCGGCGAGTGATGCAGGCATTCGTCGAAGAGCATGCCGGCGGCGCCGAGGTTGACGAGTTTGTCGAATTCCTTGTCGCACACTTGTAGATACGATTCGTCGAGGAAGCACATGGGGACGAGACGTTTGGTGTTGATGTCGAGGAACTGGGTCATGGTCTGGTACTGGTAGCCGCCGTAGACGTATTCGTCGCCGTAGGGGTCTTTGACGGCCATGCGGCGGTACAGGTTGCGATACTCCTCGCTTCCGCGGTCGGCCCAGGTGAACTTGCTGAAGAGGATGACGTGAACGCCCATCGCATGGATTTTTTCAATGGCGGCGCGGAGTTCCTGCGGCGTGCCGAGGCGGGGGTCGGGATCGTGCGAGGGATTGCCCTGATCCTGTCCGCCGTCGTTCCAGCCGACGAGTTGGATAGCCGCCACGCCGTGGCGGGCGCATTCCTCGCCGATTGCCGGGAGCTCTTTGAACGGCATACGCAGTTCGTCCTCCGGCGAGTTGATGTGGATTTGCTGCCAAGCGTGCGGTTGGTTCGCCCATGCGGGCGGCTGGGCGATGGACATCCAGGAGTTCCGCCATCGCTTGTAGATCTCTGCTCCCGCATGCCATGAGCCGCGGTAGGGTTCCAGCACGATGGGCGTTAAGTGTCGCGTTTCGTTGGGCATAACGTGTGGCACGTGGACGGCCGCGAACGGCGTGGCCACCGGTTTGCCGGCGATGCTCGCCGCCGCGGGCACATGCGAGTCGATGGCGTTGTCATAACCAGGCGTCAACTCCGCCATCATGCTCACCACTTCCGCGTCGTTGGATCCCACGCCGACGTAGAGCCCGACGTCCGGGCTCCTCAGCAGGCAGAAAGGCTGATACGGCGATCGCGTGATGACCAGGATCGGCAGATCGTTGCCGAAATAACCGCGTGTATTGTCGAAGGTCGGCCAGAGATTTCTTTCGGCAGGTTCGGCGTAGCCGATGGTAAAACTTTTGAAACTCGTCGCGCCCGATGGACGCTGAAGATCGCCCAGGTAAGGCGAATAGACGTTCTCCACCGGATAGGGCGAACGGTTGTCGATGGTGGTTTTCCATGTGGCCTGGCGATCGCTGAGAGCGACCTCGATGGTGACCTTGATGGCCAGCGGCCCGGCGTGTTCGCTGATGACGTCGTCCCAGGTGAAGGTGGCGGTTCGCTGGTCCGCCGAGACGGCAAGCGACGTCAAGGTTTGCTTTTCGCCCCAAACGATGTTATTGCGTCGCTCCCCTCCCTTTTTCCCCACGCGCCAAGGGGCCATGGTTCGCATCGGGACCAGCAATCTGAAGGAGCGTCCGAGTTCGGAGCGGTTGAGAATGTCCCAATTGCTCTCGAGCGCACGCAGACCGACCAGCATGCCGGTGCGGCGGTCGAACGTCAGTTGCATCGTTTCGTTTTTCAGCGCGAGAGTATTCATGGCGTTATTCTCCATTCTTTCGTGACGCGTTTGTGCGGTGATTGTACCATCGAAACGAAAAAATACCCGTTAGCCCCCGGTTCTGCCAAGGGTTCGGGCGTGCCCGTTTTTCCGGGAGTACCCCCACCTCTAGCCCCCGGCTCTGCCGGGGGGCATGCCAGTGATCGTCATCCTGCCAAAACATCACCGGCATACCCCCCCAGCAGAGCCGGGGGCTAGTGATTTGTCTCCCGCTCCCAGTCGTCGCGGATGACGTAGACGTCGATGGTACCGCTCTTGCGGAGGAGGTCGTCGACGATGGAGCCTAAGAGGCGTTGGCGCCAGCGGGACATGACGCTTCTCCCTGGTTTGCCGATCACGATCTTGGTGATATTGCGTTGTTGGGCGAAGTCAACGAGCGCCTCGGCGATGCTGTTGCCGGTGAGCGTGACGGTTTCCGCGCCGAGTTGTTTGGCGAGTTGGAGTGTTCCGGTGAGACGTGTTTGAGCGTCCGGGGCAAGTCTGCGACGAGGGTTTTCGACGTGTGCGGCGATCCAGGGAGCGTGCACGGCTGCCGCAAGTCGCTCGGCGGCACGGACAAGCTGCGGCGCGAACGGGCTCGGCCCGACGCACACCAGGATGTGCTCGCTGGCCGCCCAGGTTTGCGCAGGGGCGGTTGCAAGGCGGACGTCCTGCATTTGGGCGTCCACGCGATCGGCGGTTTTGCGAAGAGCCAGTTCACGCAGCGCGATGAGATTGCCACGATTGAAAAAATGTTTCAGTGCGTACTCAGCTTGTTGCGGCTTGTAGACCTTGCCTTCCCGAAGACGTTCGATGAGTTCGTCCGGCGTGATGTCGACGAGTTCGACTTCGTCGGCTTGTTCGAAAATGCGGTCGGGAATGGTTTCGTGGACTTTGATGCCGGTGATCTGCTCGACGATGTCGTTGACGGATTCGAGGTGTTGCACGTTCAGCGTGGTATGGACATGGGTGCCTGCGTCGAGGACGTCCTGGACGTCCTGCCAGCGTTTGGGATGTCGTAAACCCGGCGTGTTGGTATGGGCGAGTTCGTCGACGCATAGGAGTGTTGGATGTTTGGCGAGGGCGGCGTCGAGATCGAATTCTTTGAGCGTACTCCCTTTATATGTAACTATTTTGTAGGGGAGAATGTCGAGTCCCAGGAGCAGGGCTTCGGTTTCCGGGCGGATGTGAGGCTCGGCGTAACCGATGAGAACATCGGCGCCCTCTGCGGCGTGTTTGCGGGCTTCGTCGAGCATGGCGTAGGTTTTGCCGACGCCGGCGTTGGAGCCGAAGAAGATTTTCAGCTTGCCTCGCCGAGCGGCAGTCTCTTGGCGGGAGACTTCGGCGAGAAGAGCATCAGGATTGGGACGAGCGGTTGTCATGCACCATGATATTATTGTGCCCGTTCGTCAAAAGCGTCTCCGATCAGATGAAACAACAAGGGGAGGCATGACATTTTAGGCTGCTTCTGCCCGGCCACCCGCCCACCTGCCTCGTACGTCCCGCCCATCACGTCCAACTGTGGTAGCGGTTGCGGATGCGTTTGATGAGAATCAGGCCTGTCGCTGCGTCAATCTGGCAAAAGATAATGTAGTACTGTTGACGGCTGAGTCGATAGAGATCGACGCTTCCACCGAGACGATCGGCCTGAAGGCGAATAGCGGGATGTCCGAGGGTTTCGCACTCTTGAGACAGCCATTTGCTTTTTTCTTCGCCATCTCTGCGGTCGATCTCACGGAGATCAGCCAGCGATTGAGGGGTAAATACAACCTTCTGACCGTCCACAGCGTGTTCCTTTCATGTTGAGCTCCATCACTTCATGTTTTAAGGTTCAACTGTTTCTTCTGCTTCTTCGCTTCTTTCGGAGCGATCGATACTTGATCCTTCATGGATTGATTCACAGCGTTCAGATCGTACTGATCCTCCAGTTTTTCAAGGAATCGCAGATCATCTAGCGGGATCATGGCGACGAGAGGCTTGCCATTTCGGCACAGCACAGTCCTGTCGTGTCCATAACCCACTTCGCTGATGAGGTTGGCAAACAACTTTCGAGCTTCGCTGACATCCACTTTTTTCCATTTTCTTTCCACTGGTTCAAGTTGATCTGCAATAGTTACATTACTTATAATATCCATATTGATTCTCCTTGTTACGACATTCAGGGCGGCCTCCACTTCACTCAACACAAAACTTACATGCTGATATTATTTAGACGTATCATCCACCTCCAAGTAAGAACGAGAACGTTTCGCCTTTCGAACGCCGAAAGGCTGACCACTAAAAGTTGTACAAAACGTACAACTTGTACGAATTGTACATCATGTCGGCATAAAATCAACCCTGATTGAAAATTTTTAACATATTCTTGCGAGCGAATATTGAGGGCGAGTGGCCAGGGTATCGGGTGCCCTGACGACTACGGTGTATGCGGTGCGATTTTGTCCAAAGCGAGATTCAGTTGCAGAACGTTGACGGTGCGTTCGCCTAATATGCCCAGGGAACGTTCTTCGGTGTGGGCGGCGATGAGCTTCTCCAATTCGGCGGCGGTGATGTTGCCTCGCGCTTTAGCGATGCGAGCGATCTGGTATCTGGCGGCATCCACGGAGATATGCGGATCGAGACCGCTGCCGGAGGCGGTGACAAGGTCGATCGGGATCGGTTTGGTGTTGTCGGGATCGTTTTTTTTTAGAGCTTCCACGGCGGACTGGACGTTGGCGACCCAGGCGTCGCCGGCGGGGGAGAGATTGCTGCCGCCGGATTGAGCGGCGTTGTAGGGCAACGCCACGGCGGGAGCGGAGTTGGTCACGGTTGTTGCGGAAGGGCGTGGCCAGAAATAGCGGGGGTGATCGAACCATTGGCCGATGAGCTGGGAGCCGACGGCTTGTGAGGCGTCGCTTGTCGGATTGCCGTTTCTGTCGATGAGGCTGCCGTTGGCTTGGTGGGGGAAAAGTAGTTGGGCCAGGGCGGTGACGAACAGAGGATAGATGACGCCGGTGATGACGGTGAGGATGAGCGTCAGAGCAATGGCCGACCAGGGATTTTTGAACGCTTCTTTTTTCAACTCCGTGCCCTCCGTGTTTGTTATTTTTGATTTTTAATTTTTGATTTTTGATTGAGTACCGAAATTGAAAATCAAAAATCAAAAATTCTCATCGCCAGCAACATGTCGATTGCTTTGATGCCGAGGAAGGGGGCGATGATGCCGCCGACGCCGTAGATCAGGACGTTGCGGCGGAGGAGGTTGCTCGCGGAGGTGGGACGGTAGTAAACGCCTCTTAATGCCAGCGGCACCAGGGCGATGATGATCAAGGCATTGAAAATGACGGCGGACAGAATCGCACTCTCGTAAGTATGAAGATGCATGATGTTAAGTCGCCGAAGAGCGGGATAGGTGCTCATGAACATAACCGGGATGATGGCGAAGTATTTGGCGACGTCGTTGGCGATGGAGAAGGTGGTGAGCGAGCCGCGGGTCATGAGGAGCTGTTTGCCGGTGCCGACGACTTCGATGAGTTTGGTGGGGTTGGAGTCGAGATCGACCATGTTGCCGGCTTCCTTGGCTGCCTGTGTGCCGGTGTTCATGGCGACGGCAACGTCGGCCTGGGCGAGGGCGGGAGCGTCGTTGGTGCCGTCGCCGGTCATCGCCACGAGGCGCCCGCCGGCCTGAAAATCGCGGATCAGCTTGAGCTTGGTTTCGGGTGTGGCCTGGGCGAGGAAGTCATCGACGCCTGCTTCAGCCGCGATGGCGGCGGCGGTCAGCGGATTGTCGCCGGTGATCATCACGGTCTTGATGCCCATGCGACGGAGTTCGGCGAATCGCTCCTTCATGCCGCCCTTGACGATGTCCTTGAGTTCGATGGTGCCCAGCACCTTATCGTTTTCCGTGACGACCAGCGGCGTACCGCCGCGCCTCGAAATGTCATCGACGGTCTTCCGCACCTGTTCCGGGAAGCGTCCGCCGCCCCCCCCAACGGATTTGACGTGATTCTCAATGGCGTCTGCGGCGCCCTTGCGGATCTGGCGATGGAAGGGGGAGGCGAAGTTCACGCCGGACATGCGGGTTTGGGCGGTGAACGGAACGAAGCGGACATTGAGTGTGCGGATATCTCGCTCGCGGATTTGAAATTTGGTTTTGGCCAGCACCACGATGCTGCGGCCTTCGGGCGTCTCGTCGGCCAGCGACGCAAGCTGCGCCGCATCCGCCAGGCTCTGCTCGCTTACGTTCTCGGCTGGAATAAAATTCACCGCCTGACGATTCCCCAGCGTGATGGTTCCGGTCTTGTCCAGCAGAAGCACGTCGACATCGCCGGCCGCTTCGACGGCCCGGCCGGACATCGCGATCACATTCTTCTGAATCATGCGGTCCATGCCGGCAATGCCAATCGCGGAGAGCAGGCCGCCGATGGTGGTGGGAATCAGGCAGACCAACAGAGCGACCAGCACCGTCACGGTGACCGGATGTGCGGTGGCGGATTGCCCAGCGGCGTTGAGTTCGGCGTTGACGGCATTCGCGCTGAAAACGCTCAGCGGAAGCAGCGTCGCGGTCGCCAGCAGAAAAATAATCGTCAGGGAAGCCAGTAAAATATTGAGAGCGATTTCGTTGGGCGTTTTTTGACGTTTCGCGCCTTCGACCATTACGATCATGTGGTCGAGGAACGCTTCGCCAGGATTGACGCCGACTTCGATGATCAGCCAATCGGAGAGCACCTTGGTGCCGCCGGTGACCGAGGAGCGGTCGCCGCCGGATTCGCGGATGACGGGGGCGGATTCGCCGGTGATGGCGGATTCGTCCACGGAAGCGACGCCGTCGAGGACTTCGCCGTCGGCGGGAATGTAATCGCCTGCCTCACACAAAATGACGTTCCCCTTGCGAAGCGTCGCGGCGGAAACGGTGGTTTGCTCCGCATCGCGTGACGGCGAGGCGAGCTTCCGGGCAGGCGAATCACGCCGAGCTTTGCGAAGCGAATCCGCCTGAGCCTTCCCGCGGCCCTCGGCCATCGCTTCGGCAAAATTGGCGAACAGAACCGTAAACCACAGCCACACCGCGATGGCCAGAATAAATCCGCCGCTCTTCTCCTCGCCGTGCCCGAAGAGTGCCTGCACCCACAGAGCCGTGGTCAGCAGACTTCCGATGAACACGACGAACATCACGGGGTTGCGGAACTGGTGCCGCGGATTGAGTTTCACAAACGAATCGATAATTGCTTGCTTGACGATGGGTGGATCGAAGAGCGGGCGGGCTTTGACTGGCATGGTGAGTTCCTCTCAATGAGTGAGCGGCATGCAAGCATGCCGGCTAAATCATGTGAGTTCGACGTCAAGGAGCACCACGCGGTAGCGTGGTGGTTGAGCAGCATTCGAGAGCAAACCCCCACGCTACCGCGTGGTGCTCCCTCACGTTAAATAGTAGCAGTGAAGAGCCTCAAATGTTCGATCACCGGCCCGAGCGTCAACGCAGGCACAAAGGTCAGCAGGGCGACGATGAGGATAACGCCGATGAGCAGTCCGACGAACAGTGGCGTATGCGTCGGCAGCGTCCCGGCGCCGGCGGGAACGTACTTTTTGCGGGCCAGGGCGCCGGCGAGGGCGAGCGTGGGAACGATGAACCAGAATCGTCCGATGAGCATCGCGAAACTGCCGGTGATGTTCCAGAAGGGTGTGTTGCCGTTGAGGCCGGCGAAGGCGGAGCCGTTGTTGTTGGTTTGCGAGGTGTAGGCGTAGAGGATTTCGGAAAAGCCGTGGGCGCCGGGGTTGCCCATGGCCGAAGTGCCCTGTGGCAGCACGCATCCGACCGCCGTGAAAATCAGCACCGTCGCTGGCATCAACAGAATCAGCAGCGACGCCATCTTGATTTCGTAGGCCTCGATTTTCTTGCCCAGATATTCCGGCGTGCGCCCGACCATCAACCCCGCAATGAATACGGAGATGATGGCCAGCACGAGGATGCTGTAGAGCCCCGTGCCTGTTCCACCGAGGATGCACTCACCCATTTGCATCATGAGCATCGGGACCATGCCGCCGATGGGCATGTAGGAGTCGTGCATGGAATCGACGGCCCCGCAGGAGGTCGCCGTCGTGCAAGTGGCAAAACGAGCACTCGCAGCAATCCCGATGCGGAGTTCCTTGCCTTCCATGTTGCCGCCGGGATTCGTAACAGATGTCGTTTGATCGATATTCATCCCGGCGAGCCTGGGATTCGGCGTCGATTCCGCCCAATAGCAGACACTCATGAAAACCACGAGAATGATGAGCATGGCGGCAAGGAGAGCCCAGCCTTGACGCTTATCGCCGACCATCAAACCGAAGGTGTAGCAGAGGGCAGCCGCGATGACCGTCTCGCCAAGGAGTTCCAGAAAATCGGTGAGAGCTGTGGGTGATTCGAAGGGATGCGCGGAGTTCGCGTTGAAGAATCCGCCGCCGTTGGTGCCGAGGTGTTTGATCGCGATCTGCGACGCCGCCGGCCCCATCGGAAGCGTCTGTGTCGTGACTGCTGCGGTTGTCTTCGTCGCCTGCACCAGCGGAACCGTCTTGTACGGTGAAAAATTCTGGATCACTCCCTGCGACACCAACAGCATCGCCAGAACAATGGACAAAGGCATCAGAATGTACAGCGCGGCACGGACGATATCCGTCCAGAAATTGCCGATGCTTGCGGCACTTCGCCGGGACAGTCCGCGAATCAATGCGATGGCCACCGCGATGCCCGTTGCCGCCGACGTAAAGTTGTGAAACGTCAACGCCGCCATTTGCGTGAGATAGCTCATCGTGGTTTCACCGCTGTAGTTCTGCCAGTTGGTATTGGTGGTGAAACTCGCGGCCGTGTTGTAAGCGAGGTTCGGCTCCACATTGCCCTGCCCAGCCGGATTCAACAAACGCCCGTGCCACTGCTGCGTTCGCTCAATGCCGTAGGTTAGCAGCAGTCCCACCGCACTGAAAAGCACCAGAGCCCAAGCGTAGCTCTTCCACGACATCTCATCCTCCGCCCTGATACCGCAGACCCGATACGTCAATCGCTCCACCGGCCCGAGCACGCTGTTCAATCCAAAGAGCGATTTCCCCATAAACACCCGAGCCATATAACTGCCCAGCGGTTTAACCAGCAGCAGCAACACCACAAAAAACAAACAAATCTGCATCCATCCGTTCAAAGTCATTTCAACTTCTCCGGATATAAAAGCACGCCGATGAGGTAGACCAGAACACCGGCCGAGATGACGCCCGCAACCCAATACAAGCCGTTCATGGTTCAGCTCCATCTGTCAGCCCCCGGCTCTGCCGGGGGTTTTCAGCAAGGCTCTCGCAGAGTTTGACGATTCCCCAAGTCAGGCCGAAGAAGGCAATCGTGATGACAACGTAAAGCAAGTCCATACAGATTCCTTTCTGCCCCAAGGCAATCGCATTTGGAGTCCTACATCTGCCAACCCCCAGCTCTGCCGGGGGTTCTGCCGGTGATAGTCGGGCGGGACGCAACATCATTGGCCTGCGAACCTCCGGCAGAGCCGGTGGCTGACAGCCAAATGACTTTCGTTCATCAGATTGTTAGCGCGGGAGTACTCAAAAAGCCATCTATATTGGCCGCATATTCATTAAAAAATTTCAAGAGAGCTCTGCTGTACTGGCGTACCCGGAGCACCGTGTGCCACGCGGTGCTCCACGGTTGTGAGCAAATCGGGATAGGGGGGAGCCTCTCGGCTCCGCCCCTCCCACACCACCGGACATGCGGGTCCGCATCCGGCGATTCGGTTGGTTAAACTTCACCTTCTGACCAAGACGCGTTCGATGCCAAGCTGATCCCAAAGTCGGTTGGGCAGGGCGATGGCAAGAGCCGGACTCTTACTGATCCGCCACGGGCCATGACAGCTCCCGGCGGTTCGGGCCGCCAGATCTTTGCCAATGTCTCGTTTGCGCAATTCAGCGAATCGCCTCTGGCCATGCTTCCATTGTTTCCAGGCAAGGCTTCGCAGCCGCCGTCGGATCCATTTATCCCGCAGTTCAAGAACGCTGGGCGTTTGACTGAATCCGAAGTAGCCACGCCACCCTTTCAGGTACAGATTCAGCGGCACTTTCAGTCGCCGCAGACTCTGACCCTTGGTCCGGCTTGTGAGTTCCCGGATTTTCTCCTTGAACTTCGCAAGAGCCCCGGGCGCGATACGCCTCCGGGATTCCCTGCTGGCGGTAAAGGAGAAGCCAAGGAACTTCCGTCTGTACGGACGATCCACCGCACTCTTGGACTCATTGACTTTGAGCTTGAGCCTTTTCGTGATGAACTGGCTTACACCTTCCATCACACGCAGTCCGGCTCGCTCGCTATGTACGTAGATGTTACAGTCATCCGCATAACGCACGAACATG
>Ga0123357_10004418_pt1 | contig 16504 bp, 8 predicted proteins | sample TergutEmb28metaG_FD_89873 | JGI IMG/M metagenome (GOLD analysis project Ga0123357, IMG submission 89873) | Embiratermes neotenicus P4 segment gut microbial communities from Petit-Saut dam, French Guiana - Emb289 P4 | ecosystem: Host-associated > Arthropoda: Insects > Digestive system > Gut ... | reverse complement strand
CCAGGTAGTTAATGTTTCCCAATGTTTTTCGGCATATTTCGCATTCCCATCCATAGTTGCAATAGCCGCCATCACTATCAGCACATTGCCCGATTCTTCCACCGGCATGTCGCCGCCGTAAGTTTGTCCGTTAGCCATGGGATAAGTACCTGCATCGTGCGCTGCAAAAGGTTTTGTCCACTTTCCGCTTTCGCTGTAATAAAAAATATGGTTAAGCAGCGCTTTCGCCAGATCCGTATTATACAGCAGGAATAAAGGCGACGAAGGATAGGTAATGTCAACAGTGCCGATTGATCCGTTGCTGAAGTTTTCTTTCGATAAGAATAAAAGATCTCCGTTAGGCGCCTGCGCTAATTTATGAGCTGAAATTGCTTGACGGTATGCCAAAGCGCATAACTCTGCATATTTTTTTCCACCAGCTTCTTCTGCTTCTTTCATCATTTCCGTATCGAATTTGCTGCAAGCTTTCTCCAGTTTTTCATATTCTCTTTGCGCCAAGCCAAACATAGCGAATATATCTTTATCTTCGTTTCTGTTCCAATACGGACGAAGATTTGTTTCAAAGTATTGTATGGAATAAATATCGTCGTATCCGAGCATGAAATATCCTCCGGTTGCTTGACCGATTTTACCTAAAGAGCGGCTTAATGCGAGATTGTTTTGCCCATTTAATGCGGCAGGAATATGATTGCTTATGGTTCCGGTTTCAACGAAACCGGCACGCATATTGGCGCTTTCGCCCATATTTGCACTTGTTTGTCGCTTGTCGGCAGCTAAGTAAAAATATCCCCAGTCTATCCGGATATCATCTCCTTTTTTTCCTAATATGTTCTGTTCTGCGCTGCCTGTTTTCAGATATAAAAAGTTATCTTTCTCAAACACTTCGCTCCGGCTTTCCTGATTTACACTGTTTAACGCCCAGGCGGTTCCGGCTTCCAGATAGATTTCTACATCGTGCTTTTTCGAGTCATTCGGTTTTACTTCATAAGATATATAGTTTACCGGACGCGACAACAAATCTAAATCATTCATCAACAAGGGTGCAGTAAAAGTGAGTATTAAATCAATTCCTCCGCAGGTGAAAGTATATATTGTCCGGGTAGGAAGCGCTTCTGCCGATTTTTGAACTGCTGTTCGCTGAAAGCTGTTTTGCGCAGGCAATTCCTCACACAATCCGAAATCAATCAAAGCATGACCGCCTCTGTTCCAGCAATGGGCGGAAATGATATTCCCACCTTTTTTCAAGGTGTTTTTTATTTCTTCCGATAGCTTCAACAATACATTTTTTTTGCAGTCATTTCCTGTATTCACAACTTCAATTCCATTGATATAGATCTCTGTATCATCATCGTGGGTATATTCCAAGTAAACCGTTTTATTCGACAGATCTTCTTCCAGATTAAATGCACGGCGTACCCATATATGCGGAGTGTTCCAATCCGTTTTAGCTGTCGGTTCGTTCTGCGTGGTTCCGAAAGCTGCCGGCCCCGACTTCCAATTTACGTCGTTAAAAGACGGTTTTTCCCAACCGGCCGCCGGTTTTTCAAAAGTATATTTACCTTCCCAATTTCCCTGTTCGGAAGTATGCAAAACAGGAAGTGTTTGCATGTCTTCGACACCCATAAACCGGTAAACTGCTCCATCCACTCTGATAGCTCCTATCAAAGGAAAGTTTTTGCCTGTCCAGTGTTTTACCTGTTGATCATACAAGTTATCGGCGAAAGACCATCCGCTTGTATAAGGATCAATTGTGATCAGGGGATAGGCCGGCGCTCGCAAAGAACTCGTTACACGATATTCTTCTTTTACAGAACATCCGGTTATGAGTATAACCGTAAGAAATGAGAACAATAATTTTTTCATCGCAACAATATTACCATTTTTCCACCCTGAGATCATACAATGGATCCTGACGCAATACCATTGTTTCTTTAACCCTGTAGTATCTCCCGCTTTTATCGAACGAATAATTAATTTCTATTTCGGGTTGCGCTCTATCTCCATAATAGGTAGCGCTGCCCCCTGACAGATTAAAAGTACCGCCGGCACGTTGAACTAATACATTATAGTTTTTGTCTTTTCTGAAGTTTCCAACGAAAACCAATTGTAGCTTATCGGTACTTGCTGCGGCAAAATTGGCTACCGGTCTGGTAAGGGTATTCCTGCTGACAGTTGTAAGATCACACGTGATGTTCTTAGTTAAATCTTTATTATCATAAACAGTCGTCGCTTTTACGGTATCTGTCTTTAAATCATATTCTTCCATCGTTCCTTTTAGGTAATAAGTACCATGGAAAGCGCTGATGAATTTGATGGCAACAAGCGATACGGCCGCCCCTATGCTGTCTAACGAAGTTTCCGTGATTTTGAAAGGAAGAACATAATACTTACCGGCAGCATTATTATCATTGTAAAAATCTTCCGTAAATTTTATACCGACATCCGCCACCGGCATATTGCTTTTTCTTACCCGCATGGTGTTAGGATCGCTGAGAGTATAATAGTTGTCTGGCAACAGATAATAACCTGCGGGAACCGAATCGGGAACAATTTCGAAAGCAGCCCAATCATTCATGTTCACTGCGCGTTTTCCGCCAATAGCAACTCCTACATATATTTCCATATCACGGTCGGCAATTACGGTTCTCAAGGGGTTTCTCAGTGCAAAACCGGCAGTGGAATACTCATAATCCGAAATGTAATCATCATAACAAGATGTAATACATACCGCAAAAAACAATACAAATAATATTTTTAATGTTTTCATAATCTTCCTTTTTATTAATTCCAACCTAAATTATTTTCCATATTTGGATTTTTCAAGATTTCGTTATATGGGAGCGGCAGATAATAATACCGTTTTTCATTCATATTTCTTTTTTCTACTTCAATTACATTGTATTTTAAAGAAAAATCCGGATTACGGGTAATTTCCATTCCTCTTACCGATTCATTCAACGGCAGCAACCATCTTCGCATATCGAAATAGCGATGGTTTTCAAAAGCAAATTCCAAACGACATTCGTTTTGTATCACCTTTCTGAGACTATCTGTATTCGTTGCCATCTGATCTAAATAAGCAGTATTGGAAATCCCTCCCGACTTATCCCTCACATCTTTAATGATATCATAAGCAGAATACTTGCAGTTGGGACCTTTATCCGTAGGTCCCCAAACTTCGTTTGATGCTTCGGCAAAAGCAAGGTAAACTTCCGCCCTGCGGAGTAAAGGATTGTTGTGGGTAGCATTTACATTCATAGTCGGATTCGTCAGATCGGGTTTTCTGGAAATAAATTTACCGAGGTAATAACCCGTGCGTGTAGCTTTCGGGTCGAAACTACGTGAATCTTTTCCACCATATACGATATCCAAAGTATCTGCTGCCGTATTTGTTGCTGTGGTTGTAAATCTCATGCCATGGTAGTAAATATTCATAGCAAAACGTTTGTCCCTGTTTTTGTAAGGATCCTTCGGATTATAACCCGAATTGGCGAGATCTGAAATGGGATAGCCATTACTCATTGGGAAAGCGTCTACCAAATTCTGGGAAGGAGTCGTATTGGCATTTCCAAGATAGAACGGCGGATAATGCTGTTTTTCTATGTTCGAGTTGTTGAAAAATCGCCGCCAGACAAATTCAGCCGGTACAACTATGTTTGCTCCTCCGTTAAAATCGGATAAATCAGCCGGTGTAAGAGCATAGAAACCACTATAATTATCAAATTTTCCTCCACAGAGAACTCTGTTTTGAAGCACCGAATCGGCAAATAAGGCTACTCTTTCCCATTTTTTCCGGTAGGCGGCTTCATCCACTATCGTATAATCACCCATGCCGTTAATCTTAACAATATCATCCGGCTGATAGGCAGGACTTGCGCCATATAATAAAGTATTTACTTTTAAGATGGCTGCAGCCGCGCTCGTGGCACGTCCTGTGAATTGGTCGCCGGTGATCACATCGGAATTTCCATAGGGACCATAGATTACCGGCAATTTGGCGATAGCCGAGTCGCAATCCGATACAATCTGATCGACACATTCCTGATAGGTGTTTCTAACAAAGTTTTGAGGATTGGCCGCTTCGTCGGTTGTTATAAAGTGGAGAACAATCGGATAGCCTAAGGCTTTCCCCGAAGCTGTTTTACCTCCATATATTTTTAGCAGTTGAAATCCCCAGTAAGCTCTCAAAAAATATGCTTCGCCTTTTAGTGTTACTTTGTATTTTGCGGTTGCATCCGGATTACCATAGACGTATTGAATGCTGTCATTTAATCCGTGATCCAAAAACTGATGAATATTCTGGAATTGCACATAAGCCGTATCCCAGACAGCAATCGGATTGTCATATACTGAAACATTTCCCTGTCCCATCCGGTACACGCCCTTTCCATAACTGCTGGTTACGGCATTGTCTGTGGCGCAATCCAGAAAATTATTCTCATAACTGTCGGGGCGGTTATTGATCGGCTTGTAGGCTTTCATCAAAACACCTTCCGCCGATCTCGGATCCCTCCATACGTAAGAGTCTGCCCATTCGTTTTGCTTTTTAGTATCTAATACATCTTCGCACGAAACGAACAAAAGAATTGTAAAGATAAATAATATGTACTTTTTCATATTGGCATTTTTAATTAATTATTAAAACGTAAACGAAAGTCCTCCCGTATAGTAAGCAGTAAGAGGATTGTTAGTTATTCCCGCATTCAGGACTTCCGGATCCAAATCTTTTATCTTTGAAATGACAAACAGATTTATTCCTCTGGCAAAGACTTTGAAGCCTTTTCCCGAAAGCGGCTGTTTTTTATCAGGGAAAGTATAGCTCAATTCTACATTTTTCAACCGGAAATAGGATGCATCTGCAATCCAAAAATCAGAATCACGGTAACTGTTTGCCCCATCCGTTGTTGTCAGAATAGGATATATTCCGTTCGGATTTCGAACCGGATTATAACTATCCAGCGCTAATACGGAGTATTTTGAATCTCCCTTGTTCCAGAAATAGGTGTTAGTAAGCAGTTTCTTTATTCCCAACTCCGATGTTCCGAGCAGGTATAGTCCCCAATTTTTGTATTTCAGGTCGATGTCTAATCCTATGGTGGTACGGGGAAATGAATTTCCTATCTGCACCTGGTCTCTGGCATCAACCACGCCATCGCCATTCACATCTTTATACGCAATATCTCCGTCGCGATATGTTCCAAACAGTTGAGGCTCATGCTCGCTTATTGAAATATTATCTCTTCCGAATAATCCCTGTGATACCAGACCCAAAATAGCATCTGTAGGCTTTCCGACACTCCTCATACCTTCATCCGGATACGCGACTTCGTTCCATTCCAACAATTTGTTTTTAGAATAAACAAAATTAGCGCCTACACTGTATAAAACATCCCCTGCTTTGTCTGTCCATGAAATACATCCGTCAACACCTTGATTGGCTACCTTGCCCATATTTTCACTCATGGTATAAGCGCCTAATACATCGGCGTATTTTGCAGCATTAATGCCTATAATATTGGAACGGATTTCGTGGAAATAATTAACCTCAGCGCTCAAGCGGTTTTTCAAAAACATGGCTTCGAATCCGGCATTCAATTCGGCTGATTGTTCCCATTTCAAATCGGGATTTCCAATTCTTGTGATATCGGTTATTTTGGTATCTGTGTTGCCACCGGCGCTGCCGGTCGTCATCTTTCCTCCGTCTGACCAACTGGTGTTAAATAGACTGTAGTCCGTAGCGCCCGAATATCCCAATATGCCATAGCTGGCTTTCAGTTTCAAATAATTGACCTGTTTCATACCCGCCAAAAATTTTTCATTCGAAACCACCCAACCTATTCCACCGGCAGGAGATAAAAAGTATTTGTTTCCGGGAGCAAACCTGTTCGATCCCATATAAGCCAGATTTAATTCTACCAGATACCGTTTGCCGTAATCATAATTCAAACGCAGATTGTAGTTGTTTTCTATTACATCATACGCAGCTCCTGCCATTTCCTGTTTGTAGTAGCGATAGCCCATTACGGCTGAAAGATGATTTAATCCGAAGTCGTTTTTATAACCGACATTGGCTCTCCATCCGCTTGTCCTGCGGGTCTCATTATCTGTAACTATTATTGAATCATTCAGATTCAACTTCTTCATTGATGTGAACTGGCTTTGTATTGCACCCGTTTGATCTAAATACGTTCTTGCCGCAAACATCCGGTAATCTCTACTTAATTCGTCTCTCAGATAAGTATAATTATCGAACGTGAGGTAACCCTCGGCAGTCAATCCTTTAACATATTGATTGAAATCAAAATTCAATCCCAAATTGGCTTGGCTGCTCATATATCTTTCCTCAATATGTCCTCTGTACGCCAAATCCGACAATAAGTTACTGCCTTTACGGACGCTTGTCCCAAAATAAGGAATTCCGGTTGAATCGGGCGTCATTCCCATTGTTTCCGCCGGAATGGTCAAAGGATATTCATTCGGATAATTGGTAGACAATGCCGTGAAAAAACCGGAATTATTGGAATTATTAGGATCATTGATTACCCCCCATGACCTGTTCTCCATCCGTCCTGCCACGTCGGCGACGACCTTCAAATAATCGGTAGCGGTAATATCCAGATTACCGCGCACATTCAGCCGGTCTAAGCCCGTACTTTTGCCTACTTTTTCAAAACCGCCTCCGCCTAAATATCCCGCTACCATAGAGTACTTCAAGTTTTGACTTCCGCCGGATGCTTCCACAGAGAATTTTTTGTATAGACTCTGATCTTTCATGAAATAATCGTAATAGTCAACATCCGGATAAAAAGTATCGTTTACTCCCGTTGAGTTTTTATATCCTTCTAACTGATAGGGCAGATAGAAATCAGGAAGTCCGTCGTTATTCCGGGCTTCGTTGTAAAGGGTCGCATAATCGTAAGAGTTTAGAAACTTTGGAATACGGGTTGCCTGCATAACGCCCAATTCTCCGGTAAGCCTGATTACTCTTTCACCTATTTTCCCTCGTTTCGTTTTTACTACAATCACGCCATTCGCCGCAGCCGGACCGAAAAGCGCCTTAGCCACAGCGTCTTTCATCACCTCAATACTTTCTATTTCTTCGGGAATAAGGTCGTTGAAATCGCGTTCAATACCATCAACCAGAACAATAGCCTGGTCGGACCCGCCATTCCGGTGCTGACCGCGGATGAAAAAGTTCGGCGTATTGCTGCCGAGACTATTGACGGTTTGTCTGACGGTAAGACCTGAAGCTCTCCCCTGTAGCGTATTGCCTAATATGATATCGGGATCGGTTCTTAAGTCTTGTCCGTCTATCCGGCTCACAGCGCCGGTCATTTCCGTTTGCGTTGTTTCGCCACCATCGCCGCGCTGCAAAACAGTATTTTCATCTTCAATAACAACAATTTGCTGCGCAAACGCCGTTACAAAAAAGAACATCCCTGCCATAGAGAGCAATATCCTTAATCTGTTTAATCTATATTTTTTCATACTTCTTGTGTTTTAAAATTACCAATATGGATTTTGCACCAAATTCTTCTGCGAAGCTACTTCCACGATTGTGAACGGATACCAGTAGTTTTTCATCGTATATCCCCTGACTTCCGCCGGCAGATCTATCACTTCATACTTAAATTTCAGATCGGCATTTCCGGGATCTATGGTGATGTCGTATGCATTAAAAGTTGCAAGGAGGGAGTCATACTGTTTCTTATAGTCGGGATCATACTGGGGATTTTTTGAGTCATACCGCGGATCATCTGCAAAAAATCCGAGAGCATTCGGATGCGGCGGAGGCACAAGAGGCGTAATGGGTGTTGCCGCCATACCTTTAATAGGATTCGGCTTTGCAAAGAGTTCGTGCATGATCATCCAGCGGCGCATATCGAACCATCGGTGATTTTCAAACATAAGCTCTACGGTGCGTTCCCGCCGGAGTGTTTCCCTGAATTGAACGGGATCATTCACAATATCGGACGCTACATTGGTTACGCCTACCCTGTTCCGTACAAAATTCAATGCTTCTTCGGCGGTCATGCTGCACCCCGGCACTTTCGCCGTAGCGCTTCCGGTTGATTCAAATGAGGCTTCCGCATAATCCAAATAAACCTGAGCGTACCTTATGTAACAAGTCATAATATTATTAAGAGCATATCCTCCGGCTGTGAAATCATTACATTCGGGCCACAAATATTTTCTGCACACATAACCCGACGCATTGCGCTGATTGCTGTTAGGGTTGGTTTTCTGAATATTGTATTCTGATTTGGCGTCATTTGATACATAAGTAGTCCAATAAAATGTTTTCCCTGTTTTCTGTCCCCAAGCTTCTCCCGGAGTAATGATGTTGTTTTTAAAGCGGGGATCCCTGTCGGCATAAGGATCCTGAGGATCATATCCGGCTCTGGGATCGGTTATCGGATAATAATTGCCATCGGGTCCTTTCTTTTCATACATATCGACCATGTTTTGCGAAGGCATAAATCCGCTGGCGGCATCGGGACCGGTTGTACCGTTATCCGTAGTGAAGAACAACCAAAAATACCGTATCAGTAAAGCCATACCACTGGCAACTTTACGGCAATACCACAGGTGCTCCGGACAAATATAAGGCGCTCCTGCTCCACGCGAGAAATAAAAGATGTTCTTATACTCGGAAGCTTTGTACATGCGATAATAATAAGGCGGCGTTCCTCCGTCTCTGGGAAATTCTTTAAGGTATTTCAGCACTTCATCTGCCGCTACGGCCGCTTTTGCCGCCCGATCTTTGTCGTATCCTTTTACTACTGTCGATGTCAGATCGTTCTGCATCAAAGGGCTTGCATCGTAGAGCAGCGCCATTTCTTTGAAAGCCATTGCAGCCACCTTGTTCGGGCGACCGGTATTATTTTGGTCCCAATACTCAGGAAGCATTTCAATCGCTTTTTCAATATCCGTCATCATCCAATCATGCGATTCATGATAGGTTTTGCGTGGAATATCCTCTTCGCCTGACCCCACATAAACCTGATCCAAAATAGGCATACCGCCGTAGCGAATGATTAACTGAAAATAAAACCAGGCGCGGTAAAAATATGCCTGCCCTAATACACAGTTCAACTGTTCGGGCGTACAGTTCTGTATTCTATCGGCATTATTGATCACACGGTTTGCCAATCTGATAGCCCTGTAGCTTCTGCAAATCGGAGGTCCTTCCGTATTGCTGTTTGCTGCCGGAAGACTGCCTATTTCAAAGGTGTTATCTCTCTCTTTTTGCAGCCAGTTACCTGTGTGGAATTTTACAGATTCACCCCCATTCCACATGGTGGCGAACTCGTCCGAAACAGCGCCAAAATAGGTATGACCATTTCCATGGTCGTTAATTGCATGGTAATTCACTAAGTAATTCCAAAATGCGTAGTCTATATAACCGGTAATGGTATTATAGTCTTTGTAAATAGCAGTTTCATCAGCTCCCATTTCCGGAGATTTATCCAGAAAATCCTCGCAGCCGCTGTTCAGTAATAATACAAAAGCGGCAAGAGCATATAGTATCCATTTATTCTTTTTCATTGTTCTGTTTTTATTTAATTTATCATTAAAAACCTAAACGCAAACCGACCGTATAAGTCTTGACAATAGGATATTTCCCGCTTCCTCCGGTTTCCGGATCCGTGCGTTTATCTACTTTTGAAATGGTGAACAGATTGTTTCCATTCGCAAAAAACTGGCAGTTGTCTATATTGACTTTTTGCAATATTCTTTTAGGCACGCTGTAGTTTATTTCCATGTTTTTCAAACGGAAATAAGAATAATCCGCATAAGAATAGGTTGTTGATTCGTCGCCACCGGGTTTGTTATGGCTGGGGTTCACTTTGTCGGTAGCAGTTGTAGCATCCGTCAAATGTACCGGAGGTCTCATAACGCCGGTCGAGTTGGCCGTTTCGGGCGTCCACCTGTCTAAGGTATTCGGTTGCGCCTTTATGGTCGACATCGGAAAATCCCATAAAAGATTAGATTGTTGCAGCTTCCATACTCCCTGGGGAGAATAGAACAGCATACTCAAGCCTATATTCTTGTATTTACATCCCAAAGTAATGGAGTAAGTCGTGAGTGGATAATCTAATTCTTTCACCGGAGCTTTATCGGAGACATCTATTTTGCCATCGCCATTGAAATCAATGAACACCAAGTCTCCCGGAATAACTTTTTCAGGAGCAGATGTGTCTTGGATATAATTGAACACATCGTCAATCGAGCCGTAGTTTCCAACTGCAAGGTATCTGGTCTGAAGGTTAATAGGAGCTCCTTCTACACGCATGTAGTTTGCCAAACCCGGAGGGTCGTCCTTATATATTACTCTGTTTTCACTGGCAGAAACCATCAATCCGGCATTATAGCTAAAATGTTTACCTATCTTATCATGCCACGACAATTCTGCGTCTATCCCATGATTTTTGGTTTCGCCTAAGTTCACTGCTGCTGAAGTCTTTACGCCAACCCATGCCGCTAATGTTCTCCTCGGCATCAATAATCCGGTACGGCGTTCGTTAAAAAGATCTACATTCAGGTTCAGCTTGTTCCATAAGCCCACTTCAACCCCTAAGTTTTGTTTGGTAGCAGTTTCCCAAGTTCCATAAGGATTTCCGACTTGTGATTCGCTATATAAGGGACCGAATTGAATGTTTCCCATATAACCGTAATTTGCATTTCCTCCCGAAGTAAATGAATCATTATAATTAAACGGGATTGCTCCAAAATCACTTCCTGCCTGACCATACGAATAGCGGAGTTTTAAATTGGAAAGCTTGTCGCCTGCCCATTTTTTCACAAAAGGCTCTTCCGATACCCGCCAACCGACAGAGATTGATGGGAAAGTTCCAAATCTTCTTCCCCGAGCAAATTTGTTGGAACCATCGACAGCCAAATTAAATTCCATCAGATAACGTTCTTTCCAGTTGTAGGTTACACGCGTTACCCAGTCTTCATAATAAATGGGGAAGTCCATCCTCGCTTTAGTCCCTATATTCTTCTCGTTAATTTTCCTGCTGAATAAACCCAACGCTGAAACATTGTGGTCGCCAAAAGAGGCTTTATAATTGAGAGAAAATTCATACGTCAGATTACGCTCGTAAGTGTTAAAATTATCATAAGAAACGTTAATAGGGTAATTTCCAATTTCTCCTGCAGGATACCGTGTCGGCGTAAGCGGCTTATAAGTGATGGAGCCATCCGGATTTACAGTCGAATCGGAGTAATCAACAGGTCTGTAATAACGGACAACCGATGTCTGAGATACAAAATCGTTGCTGCCGTAAACTTGTCCGGCTACGATTTTTGAAACCAGCGAAGAAGTGGAATTGTAGCCAACCATCGCTTTGGCCGACAGCCCTTTCACGATGAAATCCAGGTCTTGCACCAGATAGGCGTCATACCATCCCTGGAAAGATTTATTTGTTCTCGACCCTCTTGTGTTTGCGTTTGCCACAATGTTATAGCCGAGCGTTTCTCCTTCGCCCCAATTCCCATCGCTGTATTTCACAGGAAACTTATTGGTTGGCGTCTGGATGATAGGCGTAAAAAGTTCGTTGGTTTCATTTGCTCCCGTCGGTTCGTTCCGGACTCCATATTTTCCTGCAATATCTACAGAAAATGTGGTTGTTTTGGTCATCTTGAAATCGAGATTTGAACGCCAGTTGTATCTTTTGTAAAAATACCGGGGATCAAAATCAGCTTGTTTCTCTACCTTGTAATTATCTCCATCGTTTTGATAGCCAATGGATGTAAAGTATTTTACAATGTCATTTCCACCGCTGACATTGATATTGTAGTTTTGAGAAACTCCGACCTCGCGAATCATTTCTTTCCACCAGTCCACTTGCGGAAATATATCGTTGTAGGGTCCGTAATTTCCTGTTGCATAAGCATTTTCCCACGCATCAATGGTCGATTGCGGAATCTGCTTACCAACACCATTAATATTCCAGTCCTTATCATTGGCAAGCGCTTCGTTATACATTTTCATGGATGTCACATAATCGGCAAAATCCAATTTAGACGTAAATTGCTTGAATCCGAAATTAGCGGAGAAAGCGACTTTGGGTTTCGCGTTCTCTCCTCTTTTGGTTGTAAGCAAAATAACCCCGTTAGCTCCTTTCACCCCGTAAACAGCGGTAGCAGATGCGTCTTTTAAAACCGAAATGCTTTCGATGTCGTTCATATCCACATCGTTCATGTCACGCTCAATGCCGTCCACGATAACTAACGGATTGGTATTTTCCCAGCTGCTTTTCCCACGGATGTAAATATCAGCCGCATTGTCACCGGGTTTTGCATTGGTGTTAATGGTGATTACCCCATTCAGTTTCCCTTGCAAAGCTTCGGAGACGGAATTCAAGTTTCCTGTTTTAATCAAATCTTCACCCTTGGTGACAGCAACCGCAGCAACGACAGACTTCTTTGTCTGAACTCCGTAGCCGACAACTACTACTTCATCCAATTGTTGTGAATCTTCAACTAACTTTACTCTTACAAACGGATTTCCCGGTTTTACGTTTACCGCGCTTTTCTGATAGCCTATGTATGAAATTTCGAGTGTCTCGTTTTTTCCAATCTGTAGACTGAATTTTCCATCAACATCGGTAATCGTACCGGTCGAAGTTCCCCGGATCTCTACTGAAACCCCGATCAACGGTTCACCGGTAGTTCCATCCAAAACTTCTCCTTGTATTGTGCTTTGAGCAAATCCTAAAGCAGAATATGCAAAAAACAGAATCAAGGGCATGATTAATCTTAACTTCCTTTTTTTCATGCTCATTAGATGTTTAATCATTAAAGATTATTATTATTGTTATTATTAATTTTGTTTTATTTTTCGTCATCGTGCCGTGATGGAGCCGGTACAACCAAACAGCGTACAGCCCAATCATCGTATTTTTTTACCAGTTCCGATACTTTTTCGGGATACTGTTCTGCCAGATCCTTTAATTCCGTCCGGTCTGTTTTCAAGTTATAAAGTTCCCATTGGGAATTTTTTCCTGCAGAACGTACAATCTTCCAAAAATCGGAGGTAATCAAAGCTTTTTCGTTGAAATGTTCGAAACATATTTCGTTGTGTCCTTTTCTCTTTCCTGTTTTAAATATAGGAACGAGGCTTTTTCCTTCTAATGGGATAATTTCGTTGCCGTTGTATTCGGCAGGATATTTTGCTTGCGCTAAATCGATGCAAGTAGCCATAATATCCATCACATGCCCCATTTCTTCGGTCAATTTTCCTTTATTTCCCTTTTTCATTCCTTTTGGCCAATGGGCGATCATCGGCGTACAGATTCCTCCTTCATGCGCTTTGGATTTCCAGAGCCGGAGAGGCGTATTGGCTACATTAGCCCATAGTGGTCCGAGAGAGGCATAAGTTGTTTCCGGGCCGGGAAGCGCTTCTTTATTTTTAGGATAAATAACTTGCCGGCCATCACGAGTCATATCAGGACGGTCGTTTTCTCCGCCTTTCATGTCTTGGCAGGTTTCAGCGCTGGCTCCATTATCGGATAAAAACAATATCAGGGTATTGTCTAACTGCCCGTTTTTTTTCAACGCATCTATCAATTGTCCTATTCCCTGGTCCATGCGATCAACCATAGCGGCGTGAACAGCCATGGCGCGTGCATCCCACTCCTGTGTTTTGTCTTCAGCCCAAGACTGATTGGATTGGCGGGGAGAAAGAAAATCCGTACTTTTACCGAATATCTTTTTATCCAACATCCGGTTGTAACGCGCATCACGGATAGCTTCCCAACCTGCTTTATAGGTATCTTCATATTTTGCAATATCTTCGGGGAGGGCGTGCAGCGGCCAGTGCGGCGCTGTATAAGCCAGATACAAAAAGAATGGTTCCTCCGATTTGGCATAACGGTTTACGTATGAAACAGCTGAATCGGAAAAAGCCTGAGTAATATAATAATCTTTCGGTACTTCTTTCACAGGTTCTTCGCCGTTGACTAAGCTGAAAGGGTCGAAGTAATCGGCTACACCGTAAATGACACCGTAAAAATCGTTAAACCCCCGGTGTGTAGGATAGCTGTCTTTCCGTGCAAATTCTTCATGATAAACCTGATGATTAAGCCATTCCCGTTGATCGGGACGGAGTTGGGTTTCCGATACATGCCATTTACCTATCATGCCTGTCTGATAACCGGCTGCTCTTAAAACTTCTGCAATTGTAACCGCATTCTTTGAGAGTTCTCCTTTATATCCGGGCTTGTTATCATTGAAAGTCATCCTGCCAATTCCTGCCTGATGCTGATATAATCCGGTAAGCAGTGAAGCGCGCGTGGGGCAACTCCGGCTGGTGTTATAAAAACAGGAGAAGCGGAGTCCGTTTTCAGCCAGACGGTCTAAGTTGGGCGTCTGCACTTCTCCACCATAACAACCTATATCGGAATATCCCAAATCATCGGCCAGTATTACAATGATGTTAGGACGTGCATCGCCTTTAGCTTGCGCCTGAAGTGAAAGACTTAACAAGAGAGTCGCTGAAGCAGTTTTTGATAGGGTTGCTACTTTCATGGTATTATCATTATTTATTTCAAATCTAAAAAATTAAAGATTAAAATTAATTATGTCAAATATATGTTTATAAAGGTTATTTGTCGGATTAAATGAAGGGTTACAAGAGAAAAAAAAAACAGTAACCCCGTGAAAAAGGTTTGATAATCTCATTTTAATCTGTTAAAGTAGAAATAATAATAATGGATATTTAAACCTTTTGTGTTTTTGGAAATCAAAAATAACATGTTTGAATTATTTTGAATTATTTAAATTATTTATTAAAATGAAAAAGATTTTATTTGTAATTGTTTGTATGCTTGTTGTTTCAACAACACTTTCAGCTCAACAGAGCGGAAACAGCCAACGTCCTCAGCGTTCTCCGGAAGAAATCGCTAAACAAATGACAGAGAGAGTGAATACAGCAGTAAATTTGACTCCTGAACAAACTGCTCCGATTGATTCGATTAATTTGGTTTTCGCTCAAGCTCAAGCTAAATTGCGTGAAAATGCTAATGGCGATTTTGCATCTATAAGGGAAGATATGCGAAAATTAAATGCCTTACAAACAGAAGCTTATGGAAAAGTCTTGACGGACGAGCAAATGCAGGCGTATAAAAAAATGCAGGAAGAGCGACAACAAAACCGAGGCAATCGCGGAGGCGGCAATCGAGGAGGAAATAATAATTAAAGAGAGGTTGTTTCAAAAGCAAAATTAGCACACAGATTACACAGATTACACAGACGTTTTACCCCTAAATCCCCTAAAGGGGACTTTTGAGGCATAAAAAGACCGTAGTTTATTTCGGTTTTTTCAGGAACTGAAGTCCCCTTTAGGGGATTTAGGGGTAAATAAATTAATCTGTGCAATCTGTGTAATCTGTGTGCTAATTTCGCTTTTGAAACAATCTCTAATTAAGGAATATCATGAAACATCATCCGGTTGCATTGCTTGTTTTTCTTTTTTCTTTTTTCCAATTAAGTTATGCTCAAGAAACTACTGTCTGGGGAGAGATCAGGGGTGTTGTTTTTGAACAACAGGAAGATCGGGAAATTTTAGTAGAAGGCGCTATTGTTTGCCTTTTAAATCCTCGAGACAGTACGGTTTTAAAAAATACGGTAACTAATGCAAAAGGGGCCTTTTTGTTTTCATCTGTTGAACGAAAAAATTACTTGTTAAGAATCTCTTTACTATCCTATAATACGTTTTTCAAAACCATTACTTCCTCAGCGTATTCCGGCAATTCTGTTAATTTGGGTAAAATTCAGCTGACCGAAAACAGCATATTGCTTTCGGGAGTAACCATTGAGGGCGAAGTTCCGGAAGTTGTTGTCAAAGAAGATACATTGGAATATAACCCTGCCGCTTTTAAATTGCAGGAAAGCGCCGTAGTTGAAGACTTGCTGAAGCGCTTACCGGGCATTGAGGTAGATGCCGACGGAAAGATAACTTCCATGGGCAAGAACATAACTAAAGTGTATGTCGACGGAAAAGAATTTTTCGGGAAAGACCCGAAATTGGCGACCAAGAATATTACTGTCGATATAATAGACCGTGTGCAGGTCATTGATAAAAAATCGGATCAGGAATTACTTACCGGAGTTGCAGATGGTGAAGAAGAAACTATCATTAATCTTACCATCAAGAAAGGAATGAAAAAAGGCTGGATTACTAACGCAACTGCCGGAGTGGGAAAGTTTGTTGATAATCCCACCGACGATGCCTCGCGTTATACTGGTAATCTTTTTGCAAGCCGTTTTTTAGAAGACAAACAAATCACGCTGATTGGAAACACCAACAATATCAATAACCAGGGCTTTACCGAAGGAGGGAATCAAGTGCGTTCCAATTTGAGAGGATCGGGTCGCGGCGGAGACGGAGGCTCAGGGATTGCAAATTTAAGTTCTGCGGGAATTAATTTGGTGGGCGTTATCAACGACCAGCTGAAAATGGGAGGAAACATACGCTATGATTATACGGATCAGT
>Ga0123357_10004414_pt1 | contig 16506 bp, 6 predicted proteins | sample TergutEmb28metaG_FD_89873 | JGI IMG/M metagenome (GOLD analysis project Ga0123357, IMG submission 89873) | Embiratermes neotenicus P4 segment gut microbial communities from Petit-Saut dam, French Guiana - Emb289 P4 | ecosystem: Host-associated > Arthropoda: Insects > Digestive system > Gut ... | reverse complement strand
CAACAAAATTTAAGAAAAAAAAATACATGAATTCATGACTTTCAAGTGATTGATAGTTTATTTTCTCCCCCTCTATTTCTTTGTTTACTAAGGGGGGGGGGGGGGGGGGGGGAGCTCATTTAACAGCATAAACATTTTCAGACTTCAGAAAAAGGTAGTAAGGTTCATAACAAATTCAAGGAATAAAGATTCTTGTATGGAACTATTTAAGAAGTGAAGAATTTTAGCATTTTATTCACACTATATATTTTCTTTACTAACTTTTTAATTGCAATATTTTTATATCAAATTCTGTGATATACAGTATAAATACCAGACATAATAACAACCTTGACCTTCCACATGTGAGTCTCTCAATATATCAAAAAGATGTATACTATTCCAGCATCAAAGTTTTTAATAATCTTCCTACCGATAGAACAAATCTGTCCTGTAGTAGGAAACAATTTAGGGCTCTTAAAAAACTTTCTTTTGACTAGTTCTTTTTAGTTTGGAAGAATATTTTAGTAATAAATTCAAAGAAAGATCTTGGTTTCCTAATTTTACGTATACATTACATGAATTTTAATACTATCTAATAACAATTAATGAGCCCAGTAACATTTATTATGAAACATAATAACTTAATGTCACTAGGTGATTCAACATAACTTATGCCTAATAATGTAAAAGTTACTTATTTAACTTATTATATTGCCAATTACTGATGTAATTTTATATGACTGATGCTTTCCTCTACAAAGCATCTATATTTCATTTATGTATTTTATGTGTTTTATTATCGTTTTACTTAGCAAGATCAAAGGAATTACAAATTTAAAACAAAAATCATGTTTCTATATTTTCATGGTGAGAATTCTCACATTATGATCTTTTAGATTCTGACAGTGTGGTGTTGTAGATTGATGGGGCAGGGACTAAGCTCAAACCTAATGTAACATAATTTAACTCAACTGTTCAGAACTCAGCAGGGAAAGATTTAAAACAAACAGTACCTGAAATATGTGTTGACCAAACCAAACTAAGTGAGGGAAACTGAGAAGTCTTAATATACTACAGTAGCCGGAGGACTTGATCAGGATAAACGCAGCTTTTAGATAACTGGATATTCAATTTAAAATTGATATGTAAATAATGCTGGCTTAGTAAGTGCTATGTGAAAATCGGCTAAATTAAAAGTTGTACGTGAAATAGTATAATTACGCAGTCGTAAATGAGTAGACACTTATACAAATATCGTACTTCTCCATCTAATTGTAGAAGGTTGCAGACATGCTATAACCTCTGTCAGGCGTCTTTCGAAGGCCTTCAAGTCTGAAACAGCAACAAATTTAACCTAAGTTGGAAGTCAGTGTTTGAGACATAAAATATACAAATGCCGAATACGCGTTATTCTGTTTTCACATGGCGAAAACAGTACACACTTGCGTAATTATAAGAGTGGAAAAGTTATTTACGGTAGTCTAAGTTCGATTAACATTGTCTTAAAAACAAGGTGCATATTCTTTAAAAATTATCCTAACCTTCACACGCTGTTTGCTCCAATGACATACTTTCACAGTTCAGGGTATACTTTATGTGTCTTAAATGGCATTTTCGCCATCGAAAATGACATCTGTTTCAGTTCTACTACAGCTATCCTATGTCATCTTTATCTCTACCCACACCACCACCATATCAACCACCGAAATCGTTCCATTCGTACCTACTTACACGAAACTTTTATCGGGTTTGTAACTATCGAGGCTGGCACAGATGAGTTTCCGGACGAGTCCCTCGGCGGGTAGTTTAATGATATGCACTCACTAAATTACGAGCAGTTGAAATAATCAGCACGTTAGTAACCATTCAGGTCAGATACTTTTCTTCTTCACGTTTGCTGTATAACACATAAAGATTAAAATACACAGAGCGGAGTAATTTGGGCCCGTTTTCGTAGTGAGTGTATGGATGTGAAACTTCATTCTCGTATTTAGGATGCCTGAGGACGTTGTGCTTAGCAGAATATTTGGTGTTCATTACTCAGGTGTAAAACTTTTTAGCAAACTGCCGTTAGAACTCAGATTGCGGAATATTCCAATACATTTAAAGGCGCCTTAAAGAATTACTTGCTTACACACTTTTTATAATTCGAATTAATTTTTTATTAACTAATAATATCTATAGTTAAAACCAAGGAACACATTAACAATATCTAGGTTCGCTTATAAGTGTAAATTTTAATGCTTCTTTATATTCTGATTGTCAGCTGACGGTCTATGCCATTATAATCACTTTTGTATTATTATAATTATCATCTGATTATATTGTTAACTTTAAACATTTTTTGACATATTTTGGTCATCAATTAACTGACACTATGTTATACCACTATAACTACAGTTGTAATATTGTCTATAAACGTGCTTATATATATATATATATATATATATATGCTTACTAATAGAGATGTTTGACATATTCTAATTCCAGTGGGAGAACTAGACATGTACTGGGTTCACTTGAATATAATAATAAATCAAATGAAACCTAAGAGGGCGGAAGAAACAGGACGCTTAACAAAATTACATAATGAGGAGCTTAATTTCTTTGCCAAATATTATTCTGATGATTAAATCAGTGAGTAAGCTAGATGACATGTGTAGCACGTGTGTTAAATGACGAAAATGTATACAAGGTTTAGGTGGGAAACCTCGAGGGGAAGATATCCAACCGGAGACATGCATAGATAGAAGCATAATAGTATAATATATCTTCTAACCATAGCAACTGAGAATGTAACCTGGGTACATACGGCCCAGTGTGGAAAACAGGCACCGAATTTCGTTAACATTTTGAGATATTATTACAGTAAATATACGTGGCTAACTTCAGTAAAGACGTCAATTTGATGTTAATTAAGGCTTATAAGGCCTGTCAATTACTACACCTTGTAAAAAGGTAAAACCCTTCATACTCCTGGGTACTTGCAAGGCATGCTGAGGTTCTGGATAATTATCGTGTAAATTGGGATTTTCATTTCACGATCTTCTTTGGAAATCAGAGGTTGGTGTTGTACTCAATGCGTATTTTCATGCCGTATGAAGTTTCATGATTGTAACTTAGAGCCCCACAAACTGTAAATCTGCATTTTGTCATTTGGCCATATATTAGCGAACATTGCCTTGTAAACGCAGGATGGTTTCTGCTATAAACAGAAATAAATGAGTACATGTTTTCGCTTATACTCTCAGACAAGCGCGTGGCTCAGATATTTCGTACTGTTTTGTACCCATCTTCACAGATCATAGTGCCCGTCGTCTGCTAGTAGGTGTTGTGGTTGGGTTTGTTAGTGGGTATGGAAGTGTAACAGGAAGAATTATGTGGTTACTAGCGCCGTATTTTGCAGATGGTTGTATTAGTATACATTGTGATACGCTTTAATGCTGTACCTGGCACTGTGAACTTTATTTAAAAAATGAAGACACGTACAAGCTTTGTTGGAAATGAATGTTGTTCCATCCATAGGAACGCTTATCTATGTTGCGTAATTTTAGTTTTCGTAATTTATTTTGTAACTTCTACATGTTTTGCATCCGCTTACCTCCCACAAAATCTACTGGAGCGCAGTGAGCATTGGATGACGCTCCAAGATGAGAGAACAGGAAAACACGTTCAGCAGGATGAAATTTCGTTTCCTTGTGAACCTTCAACAAATCACAGTTCTGTAATACAGAAACGGTCTAGTGAAGAAATCAAAATTAACAGTACGAGTGTTCAAAGTTCAGGGGCCGACGATGAGAAAAAAATGTCAAGCGCCACTGTGCTCTCAGTGTCTGTGGATCCAAGTTCATTCATATCCTCCACTGCAGAACCAGCAGCAAATACTACAAACATAACTTCAACAACGACTTCTCCCATAGACCCTGTGTTGCCAGACAAGGGTTCTGCTGAAGAGGAACACAACAGTTCAATGTCCATCTTTTCTGTGCTTTGTGTGTTGGCATTAGGTATCTTGCTGATCCACTTAATGCTACAGAAAAACTTCCAGTATTTGCCAGAAAGCATTGTAATTGTTTTCTTGGGTGGTCTCATAGGTCTTATACTGAACCTTATGTCAAACCAAAATATTGCAAATTGGAGGAAGGAAGAGGCCTTTTCCCCAACAGCTTTCTTCTTGGTTCTTCTTCCCCCAATCATATTTGAATCAGGTTATAACCTGCATAAGGGTAATTTCTTTCAGAATATAGGTTCCATCTTAGTATTTGCCATTTTCGGAACAACTGTCTCAGCCCTGGTCATTGGTGCTGGTGTCTATGTTTTGGGCTTGGCAGAAGTCGCTTACCAATTGAGCTTTGTTGAGAGCTTTGCATTTGGATCACTGATATCTGCTGTAGATCCTGTTGCCACTGTTGCCATATTTCATGCCATGAATGTGGATCCAGTTCTCAACATGTTGGTGTTTGGCGAGAGCATTCTAAATGATGCTGTTGCGATTGTGTTGACAACTTCTATTCTTGAATCCAGTAGCCCAACAATGACATCTTCAGAGACATTAATCACTGGTTTGAACAGATTCTGCCTCATGTTCTTTGCATCTGCTGGGATTGGAGTTGTATTTGCATTGGCAAGCGCATTATTGTTAAAACACGTAGACTTGAGAAAAAATCCATCCCTGGAGTTTGGGATAATGCTGGTATTCACATATGCACCATATGCTCTTGCTGAAGGTATTCATTTATCAGGTGAGTTCCAACTATGTGACAGTCATGACGTGGTAATTTTTTTATTTTACAGGAACTAGGCTAAGCCGTCTTAAAATTTTAAGGCACCATGAATGTATTTAGCAAGTATAATAAATCAGTAACTTTATTAGTGTGGAATAGCTACTCTAGATGGTTTTGGTATTCCTATGTTATGTTACCCTAATCCCTGTCACTAAATTTAGACTTGTTGAAGAAATATAAAAAGTTTACAAATCTTGCTTAGTTACTGCGTCCTCATCCAAATAGTCTAGAAGTGTTGTGAAGTGCTGTATGTTTTTCCCAGTCTGTGCACATTATTATTTCTTTAAATCTTTGTCTGTGTATTGTTTTCATAAATGACTTCCACAAGTATTAATCACATGGCATCAGATCAGGTAAAGGAGCAGATCACATAAGATGACTAAGTAGTTGGTCCTCAAATGTTGTGTAAGGTAGTCACTAAATTATTGGCTGTATGGGGAGTTGGACTGTATTGCTGGAAGAACCAATATTTCTCCTCCTCATCACTTAAATTTTCAAAAAGTGGTGCCAGAATTTGTTCAGTGTACCTTTTTGGATTTATTGTGTCTGACAAGAATGCATTCTTGTTGCACTGATAGCAGCACACCATACTTCAACTTTAATATTGTGTGTAACAGCATCATGTATATTAGTCTGGGATTATCTATCAGCCAGTGTCTATTCAAATATTTCTGTAGTTGCTGAAATAAAACTCTTCAACTGTCAAATAAGTGAGCAGTGGATCAATTCCACCATTGCACTCTGCTTCACAGATCTAATTACATAACTGTACTCGCACAACACATTTGCTAATAGTTTTATAAGATTTCTTTGTTATATAAATTTCAACAAAAACACTATATGTGGTACACTCTACTTAGTATTTATGAACAAAGATTTACTTATGCTTTACATAGCTTATGAAACTGAACTGTTCTGAAGCCTTTTTAGTATGTGTGACTAAGCCTTTAACAGAATGTACAGACTATGGAAAAGAGTCATGCACAGTTAATAAGTTAGTGGTATGTTTGGGTTCACAGTGACCTGCTATATATCCAACCTGGAATGTTATATGTATGTTGTCGCACAAAATTGTAGAGATATACTCTGATCTCATTATTTTGTGTTGTTGCAGGTATCATGGCAATTCTGTTCTGTGGCATTGTCATGTCACATTACACTCACTTCAACCTCTCCACAGTGACACAAATCACCATGCAGCAAACAATGCGTACTCTGGCATTTATTGCTGAGACTTGTGTCTTTGCGTATCTTGGTTTGGCGTTGTTCAGTTTTCAGCACCGTGTGGAACCTGCATTGGTTGTGTGGAGCATTGTGCTGTGTCTTATTGGCCGGGCTTGCAATATATTTCCACTTGCTGTACTGTGTAACCGCTTCCGAGAACACCAGATCACCTACAAGATGATGTTCATCATGTGGTTCAGTGGTAAGTGACACACTAAGAATGGACATTAGTGTTTTGTGGGTATTATGCTCTGTCGATTGGTTGCAAGTCACCATTGCTTTGGAAGAACCTGTTTACTCCTTATTCAAGGTATAATTTCGATGAAATTGTGACTTTACATCTGAGCAGATAGTAATCTTCATGGTTAATGCTGTGCGAACCTCCGGTCTGGACATGTCAGAAAACTAAGTGTGTCACACATATGAAAGTAGAAGACACATAACCTTGTTTTTACTTATAACATGGCCACCTCAATTTGCAATACCTGTACAGCAGTGGTTGGACACTATATTCCTGAGCCAGTGGCTAGGAAGAATCTCATATAGACACTGTGATTTATAATGAAGAATGGAAAGAAGGAGGTTTACAAGATAAATCTTAAAAATTCAGAAGATTTGGAGAAAAAAGTGAGTTTTTGAAACTGGTCCACTTGTCTTCCTTCACACAGCAGAGGATAGTACTTAGGTTGAGCCATGCAGATATGTTGGAAATGCAAGTGGACACTTGAAGGTGAGAGATGTATCATATTAAATGGCATAAAACAAAATTCTGTTTTCAGAATTCAGTTACTTAATGTGTGATTTTGTCTGTTGGGGTTTAACCATTATGTATGTTACAAACCTTCAGCATTTCATTGAACATTGCAGTCACCATCTTCAGGGTAAATGAGCTAGGCCAAAGTTATATTGCAACAGATGATCAGTTGTTTTGTCTTGGCAGGGAATCAGGGAATTTATTTTGTATCTGTGGTTACCATATCTGATAAGAGGACAGGTTTGTCATCATAAATCTTGGTCTTTGTCATCTGTTCACATTTTGATGGCAACAGTTTAGTGAGTCTAGAGCAGAGTACCAGTTTGCAGCTGGTTAAGAGACCTGCAGAGGTGTGTTTGGTTTCGATACATTGAAGCTCATGACTAAGATGTAATTTGTTGTGGCAGATATGTGCAGTTTTGGGGTTATTGGGTCTCCTCTTTAACAAGGGTGGGGGTCTGACTTTAGAATAGAGTGCTTTTACTTTTCCAGTGAGCAAAATAGTGACCCATCTCAGATTGATCAAGGAAAGCTTCCCCAGACACAAAAGCCCAGTATTTGTTACAAGATCCCCTCCTCCTATGGCAAAGTGTACATTGATTAAACCAGCCACCACATTTCCACCAGGGCTTCAGAACAAATCAGAAACAGTCAATTGGAAAACTAACATTCTTTGGTAAGCTCAAGATGCCACTAAAGTTAAATGTGCCACAGAACTTGATAAACTAGAAGCCCTAGCAAACATCTATATTTGTCACCATATCATTAGGGAAACTGCTGAAATAGAGAAACACTCCTCAACTTAACTACAAAGATAGATACAAATTAAGTGAAGGCTAGGCAGTTGGATTTTGATCTGGCCATGATGTGGCTGATAATGTGTGAATGCGGCAACAAATTTATGCATCATAAAAGCATCACTTTACATTAAGTAAAGTCTGATCTTGCCTCTTTTCCTCCTAACCTGCTTCTTAGTCTGTTTGCATTGGACATCACCATGCACACTGCCATCCTTACTAACAATGCAAGACCTGTACATGAGCAGGTCCTGATCCCAACTCATTCATTGTGAAGATGATTACCACAGTGCACAGTGACAATCAGAACTTTACATGATGCAGTTCAACTCTTCAAGCCAAAATCTGACATAAATTCAGGCCACCAAATCTAGAGATAAGAATTTCATGTCTGCATTTTATTTTTTTATTGCAGGCAAATCGCATTAGGATCTTTTTTGCACACGTTGTAGACATAAATATTTACGAGCCATGCTGGACAAAGAAATGCTGACAGGAGTAAAATTATTTTATGCTAGGTTGCAATGCTGTTAGTTGGTTTGCCTGTTTCTAACATTTGAAGGGTTCAACAGAGCTGTTGAGATCAGCTCACAATGTTTTAAATAATGAATGGGGAGTTGCAACTGGACTGGGTGATCAGCAGCTATGTGTCTTTCCTTCTTTTCCTGTTCTGTAGTGGTATCATTGGGTGAGACCTGCCATAGAGGGTAATTATTGTTGGTTTGTTTAGAATTAATACGGTGCTGGTTTATTTGGTCTTCATTTACTAGTCGCAACCCACCAGGGGCAAGATATTTTTCTTGTCCAATTTGTCATATCAACTCTGGGGTCCACTGACCTTCATTTGGTACTGAGGTTAAGAATGAGTAGTGCTAATCCCCCATCCCTGACTAGCCTGGAGAGGGATGGCTTTATCTTTACCTTTTGTTATTAGTGGACAATCCAAGTTCATGGATAAGGAGAGAACTGACAGAATTAAAACAGTTGGCGTAACAGTTTTTTTTTTTTTCCTTTGGTTATGCAAGAATCATTGTACAGTTTTCCTTTGATTTACTTATTGTGTATTTCAATACACTTTACTGTTTGTTCACCATTCTTTGTAGTTAATGGCAGTGTCAGTTGATTTAATACTGCTGTAGAACTGCAACCTGTCTCATCACACTTCTGTGATGGATTACCAGTCCTTTAATGTTGTAGGTTTGCGAGGTGCTATTGCCTATGCTCTCTCTCTTCATCTGCAATTCAGTGATGAAACACGGCATGTAATTGTGACCACAACACTCATCATAGTACTCTTCACAACTCTGGTGTTTGGTGGATCCACTATGCCTATAATGAAGGTATTATGTTGTATAAGACAGTTTTTTTGCGCATGAATTCCAAATTTTATGAGATAAGCCGTTACTGTAAAGGAAAAGGTGCCAGTGGTCTCTATTTGAGACTTTCTGAACCCATTCTGATTTTCTCTGCATCCTTTACCTAATCTTTATCTTTAAACAACGTAATTTTCTCATAATGAAATCTTCTGTTTGGGCATTAGGCATTTACTTATTGTATCAAGCATTCTGGTTTGAGACTAGCCTGATCACAGTATTTATATGCAGGCTTGTCCCATTGACCTTCGACATGTGAGGAATATCAATCACTGATTATGAACCTATGGGCTGTGCAATCACTGCAAGTGGTTCCTGCATCCATATGTGCGCCAAGCACAAGCTAAATATAGATCTGTATCAAAGTTTGATACTTCTGTTGCTTCAGCCAGACTTCCAGTCTCTAAAATGTGAAAAATGGCACAAGCCCTCCCATTAAATTACTCAGTACAATAAGTAAGCAAACATACAGTCTGTTGACTGAACAAATAATGCTTTGCACATATACTTGCTGTTGTTTTGCAGATTAATGTGTCTGCATTTACAACCATTACTGAATATGCAGTAGTTTGCTATCGTGACATGCATGTCTTCAAATTTGTGTACATTAAAAGAGGTCATCATACCCAAAAAAAGGTTTCACCACTGTAATTTGTTCCTTTTTGGATAATTCCCCGGCTTCTGAGTCGTCTCTCAGATGCCAGGGAATTGCCCAAAAAGGAACAAATTACATTTAGAACACGGCGAAAGATTAAAAACAAGAGTTTCACCACTGCTTCACATTAGGCTGTACATCTCCTATGTTTACCATCATCACCTTCTCATGAGTAAACAGAACCTAACCCTGTTACAGGTGGTTCCATTTTAGAAGTGAATTCTTTCACCTTTGCCAGGCAGGCAAATAATTCATAGTGAATGAGAAATACTTATAGTAACTTACATGGCTGATTTCTATGAAACACATGCATAAATAATGTGGTACTGATTTTACAAATTTTAAAAATATGGTATGTGTAGTTAGAACTAGCACACATTCCACAGCCTGATTCTTGCCAGAAAGAATAATATTTCACAATTTTGTCATATTTGTAATTTTTAAGAAACAAATAGTGCCTTATAGAGAATAGCAGGTGTATTTGTAATATAGTTCTGTAAAAAATTTCCCATGCTTAAATTTTTTGTGCAGAATGGAATCTATACTTTTAATTATAACAACAATAAATGAAAATGAGGACCAGTGATGGATGAAAAAAACAAACAATATATTTGGACAGTACATCTACTCAAAACTTGTTGTAATACATATTTCTACTCTTGTGACAACTGCAGGATCTTGCTGATAAGAAATGCAGTGATCAAACACAGCAACTGTTGAGATGATATATTATTGTTTCACAGACACTGCTGGCAGACAAGAAGGGAAGTAGTCATCGGAGACGGGAAAAAGAGATAACCCTCAGCAAGACCAAAGAATGGGTAAGGTACAGTAACTATACTGAGGTTACAGAAAGAGGTCACATATATTGCCCCTCTGTATTTTTCCATTGGGTTGTTCATTTCCATCTCCAGCACACAGTAATTTCTTGTAATCCCTTCCAGGCATGTTATACATGTTACAGGGAATGTTGGTAATGACAGCCTTCCCTAGTGACAAGCACCTTCTGCTGGTTGACAGACAAGAGGGGAGGGCAGTAAAACAATAGGCAAAATTGAGGATGCCAAAGTGTCATCACCCCATCTATACATGGGAATTTTTTTTGTGGATGCAATATAAATAGTTCCAGGATGCAGGATCTTTCTTGAATACCTGATAGCTTGTGAAGAAACTCCCCAATTTTGTGGAACCCACGGTTTGTAAATGTTCACAAAATACCATCATTGGGCCCTATGTTGAGTCATTCAAATCCATTCCAGACATTCACATTCTCAATTTCTGTAATATAAGTTCTAGTAGTATCCTTCCATCTGCTGTTTGTGGCATAAGTATGACCAACAACTGTAGCATATCTATTATGATTTAATTATGGGTTTTAAAACTGAGTAAGCAATATTCATATCATATTTCATACCTTTTCAAAGCCATTTTTTGGCAAAATATGTTTCTGTCTTCATTAACAGAACTTTTTCTTGTGTAACTACACTATAATAAACTTTTTTGTGTTATCCCATGCTTTGGAGAGGGGGTTTTGAATCCCTGAACCTCCCTCCCTATATTTTGTACATGTAGAGGTACAGGTGAACGTTCTGTTGTGCATAAATACCACACCAGGATGGGGACATGGGGGTAACTATCCACATATTCCATATCTTGACATACTGTGGAGATTAGCTATCTTCATACTCTGACCTAACAGTAAGATATACAGAATGCAAAGCAGTGCGTTCTGTTGGTATGTTTGTGAAGTACGTTAATTAATGCAAGTAATTAATGTGTATCAGACAGTCTGATCAGCATAATCTGTACTGAGGTGTTGTGGATCCTGTGAGTATAAATAAGTGTGATTCTGTAAATCAGATTTATGTTGCAGGGTCAGGCAATAGATTCAGAGCATTTGTCAGAATATACAGAGGAGGAGATGGAGGTGAATTTTATCCAGTCTCGTATCAAGGGTTTTGCAAAGTATGACCTCAAGTACTTCATCCCTTTCTTCACAAGAAGGTTCACACAGCAGGTGAGAGACCTTCATTATGTACTGTCACTGCTTACTTTGAATATGCTCCTTTTGTAGGTTTTCTGCTTAGGATGCTTTCTCTGTGGAAGATTTTATTAGCTGTCTTCCTCTGCTCAATGAACACAATGATCTAATGGTTAACACTTCTGTTTTGCTTGCTGGAGGTTTGGGGTTTGAATCTTAAACCAGGGATGACTATCTTGACTGTATTTTTCATGGCTGTTCCTCGCTGTAGATGAATGCTGGGATAATACTTGTATCTTAAATTAGGTTATCACTGCCCTAATCCACAGTTCCTTGTTATTCAGCTACAGATTATCCAGTTCACATATTATCCATGTACAGTTCTTGGTTTCATATACTTGCACATTTTTACAAATGTGGATTGTGAAATAGGCTGTCATCCTCTTCTCAGTACCAGCAACCTCTGTGAGGGTTGGTGAAGGACTAGAACAAATGATCTAACAGTAATAGCAGAAATTTTGAGGACAGGGTGCCACAGGTGCAACTGTTTCCAGGTCAGTTTTAATTTTCAGGACACTGTGGGAACGTATTAAGTGGCTCACATCAAGTGTGATTTCAGCCAAGTAGGCTCTGTTTTCTAAAGGGACTCTGGGGCATGTGGACAGAGGGTGATCTCAGCGAATTTTTCTAATTTATTTTCCCAAGATAAAGATGTTCAGATTTGGATACTTTCTCATGTGGTTACTATTCTGTCTGCAGTACTGTCATGTATGTGTGGTGAATAGGGGGGGTCCACACCAATGTCACTAGTTTGTAGTGCGCCTCGTGGGGAGAAGGTTCTGATTACAACGTGGTCCCTACCCCAAAGGGGTACTACCTGTTACGATAACTTCGCAGACTCATGTTAGCGTCGTCTTAGCCTTATCAATTTCAGTAATGCTGTGGCCATTCAGTTTTGGATTTCCTAAGCCGATCACTGACAACTGCTTCGTTCAGAATTATCATAATTCGTAATGGCTATGGGGGTAGTAATCCCTCCACCGTGGCCATGTAATGCTGTAGTTGAGCAGACTCAAACTGTTATACCAACTTAGCATTCGCCAAGACAAGCTAACCGAACATATCTAAAAGTTCGATTTGAACATAAAAGAAATTATGCAACAAACACAATACCTATACTTTATTGGTAGCTAATGAGAGCACTAAGCGTTTAGGCAATTGTGGGATTATCTTCTACTGGACCGATTTGCTGGGAATTTATTACCATCTTTAGAAAAGTTAAATCTAACATAACCTTCTCATTTTCACATATTAACCATTTCAGTATACAATCTGTCTAAATATTACATTAAAATAACTCCCTCAAATAAATACTCAAGTTGTTATCACAATTTCACACGCATTAAACAGTTGTAAGTATTACGGGTTACATCTTTCTTAGTAAAGTATATACATGTATATTCTCAACAAATCTACACTTCCACACATAAAATAACATAAATCTACATAATTTAAGTCTGTTCTACCACACTTTGGCCTAGCAACATGAAGGCGGATCATCTACGCAATTTCAATTCCTTTGCCTTACATAAATTTGGAAATACAAAATTCTTCCAAATCATTTTTCTTGTTGTCTGAAGTTATGGATGTACGACACCACTCACCTGGTATGAACAGGAAAATCTGGGGTACAAGGCTCATTTTGAGGCCTTGCCCAGGGCACTGAGGTTTTTGTCTCTCTTCGCACTGAACGTTGGATTGCAAAGACACTGCGCGTCGGTCCTACAAGCCAGTTCATGCAGACATAAAAAAATGTGCTGTTACTAAGGAATGTTGCTTGATACAGTCTTCTTGTTGCTAGCTCATGAAACTTGCTCAACCGAACTTATATCTTAGATGCAAATTTAAAATTTCCACCAAACTGACACACAAAATACATGTTACACTAATAAAATCATCAAAATTCACATAAGTTCCAAAATTCTAAACACAAACCAAATTTCAACTAATTTCTCTCTCTCTATGCGTTACATATGCCTCTGCTGACATATAAAATGAAAGTTGATATGTAATATGTAGGAATGCTTATAGTCTATATGCACACAAAATGTTATATTCCTGACTCCAGTGGTGCAGTAGTTATTGCTGACAGACTGAAATCAAAATGACGATTTCTGCCCATCTCCCATGTTTTACATTTTATATAAACAAAAAATTAACTTGACGTTACATTTTTTCCAAAGACCAGTTAGCAAACATTTAGAACCATATTTTAAATAGCATTATGGGATGTTTCTTCTAATCTAAGAGTGTGAGGCTGGGGTGGCCTTTAAGCCATACCATACTTCATGAAAACTGATCACTTAGGAAGTAGATGTCTTACCCTGAACATGCAGTTCTTCTTCTGGCAGTGTGTCATGTATGTCAATAGGAATTCTGTATATAAGTTTGTATTTGGTTTCCTGTCATTTATTGAATTTCACAAAGTCCATTGCCAACTTTAATGCTGCAGTGTTGCCACTTTTCTTGATTGCAGGAACTGAAGGACTGTAAAAGTCAAATGACAGACCTGACAAACCAGTGGTACCAAGCTATCCGTGTTTCTCCAACAGAAACAGATGAGGAAGCTACCAATTCACAGCCTTGATGTTGCTTCTGCCTGGTGACCTACTGCAGTATTTGTTCTGTAACAAAATGTGATACTTAAAACGTGCTGTGCTACTGTTCATGTGATTATATATATATATATATATATATACACCTATATATAGAGAGAGAGAGAGTATGTTGTATGTCTCAAAAATTGGAGTGTAATATACCAGGTACTATTTGGCTGGTCTAAATATAAATCCTTTGGTTCCTGCTGTTTGTTTAATGTGTTTGGTACTGTCAGATGGTGGAGTTACAAGGGGAGAAGATGGGACAGTCCCTCTTACTTAATGTAGTGACATCAGGCCCAATTACCTCACCACGGAGGCCTGCAGGGGGCACAGAAAGAATGTACCACACACTGTAGATGTTGTTACAGCATGGTTGTGAGTGGTAGCTCTGATGAAGAGGATTACATGCATGTTGGAAAGGAGGCTTGATGGGTCTCAAAACCTGGTTTTTAAATTGTGAAGAGAAATATCTGTGCCTCTGACAAGACTTTAAGCCCACTGCATCTAGCCCAGTGCAAGTAAACAGAAAGGAAACGATAAAAAATACTAAGTAGCTTTGCAGAAACTACCAGCATGGTAAAGGGTTGTCCTCAACCTGGTGATCAATACACTGTATCATTGGACAATCGCTTGTGACAGATCAGACAACTTCACATCATACTTCTATTAGATGCATTTTAATATGAGACATCTATACTTTCTTCTCCCAAATGTCCCATGTAAGTGAACAGGTATCATAATAATAGCAGAGCATACTCTGTTACCAGAAAATAAAAAAAATTAAGCTTAGCACATCTTCCATGACATAGCAATTAGAGGTCAGAATGCCTGCTTTATATTTGGGATGCTCCAATTTCGATTTCCACATGGAGACCAGTTATCCAGCAAAGTTTACACATGATGATAATAAAAAAGACAATAATGTCAAACTACAGCAGCTGTTTGTTTCTGTGCAGTACGTACTATTAACAATGGTACAAGGTTGTATGGAATGATCAAGTTACAGCCCTTTTCAAGCAACCTGACTGCATCATGCCATTTTCTACCATGGATAATGGTGGGACTGTCATTTAGCATCCTGCTGCATTAAGTTCCAGGTCAAATTAATGAAGCCATGCTTCATCCACTGTCAAAGTGTGAATAAGGAATGGATCCCTCTTCTGTTTTCAATTTTGAGGCTGTGCCATATCATGTCACATTGTAGCTGTCATATTTTGCTCTGGATGTGATGGTAAATTATTAAAGGATACCCAAGGCTGCAAAATGTTGGGTCCCCTTTTAAAGTAGAGGAATTGGCACTGCTAACACACTTGCTAAATTGTACCTAGAATACTGCCACAATTAGACACCAATCGTGTATCATAACAGTGGCCATGGATGAATATGGTATAAGTACACACTGAATTGGCAACTACCACCACTTCACATCTGAAGAAATTATACCAAGAACCTAGTAAAGTCATGGTTGTGATAATTTTCTTTTGTCATACAGTGCCTCAGGACCAAACTGTCACTGTAAAGGACTGAAGTCAAGTTCTTGTGTTATGATCTGTGTCTACGGTTTTCACAAGAGCAGCTGTATTTCTTTAGACTTCTGCTGATCACATTCCATGACCATGCATCTGTCCCAAATGGCTACCAATGCAGCCACTATCAAAGCATCTCTTGAATACTCACATATTTCTCTCCCCTTCTGATGTCTAAATCTCTTCTGAAAGATGTAAGGATCTTTATGGGACAAGCAGGTTCACTAGCAATAAGGCATCTAATAAGAAGAAGAGAAATCTTCCTGTATACTTGAAGAAAGACCTGGCTGTTGATGGCATCCACTGCCTGGCACAAGTGTGGGAACACGTAAAATAAATGCGTAAGGAATGTCATAAAGAACTGCTCTTCCTCTTGGATGCCAATAAAAATACACACATGGCAGCTGAAATGCCACTCTTTTCTTTCCAAACTTCCTACATAAATTTCTGTAATGTTATGTTTAAGTGAGACAGAATGATGCCATTTCATATATATGATAGGGTGTCAGCCAATGTATCTTTTTGTCACTGATAAACATCATGCAGAATATTATTTTGAATGTCCAGCTTATTGCACAATGTTTTATTATTAAAATACACTAAAAGATATTATATTACTTAAAAAGTTAAAATCTCCAACATGTTTTGGTCAACATAGACCATCCTCAGGGAGTATGTATAAGTACATGATGAAGTTACCAAAATAATTTGTTTTCCTTTTGTTGTACACTATAGTATGGTGGCAGCATGCCTGCAAGCATAAATGGACT
>Ga0123357_10004413_pt1 | contig 16508 bp, 6 predicted proteins | sample TergutEmb28metaG_FD_89873 | JGI IMG/M metagenome (GOLD analysis project Ga0123357, IMG submission 89873) | Embiratermes neotenicus P4 segment gut microbial communities from Petit-Saut dam, French Guiana - Emb289 P4 | ecosystem: Host-associated > Arthropoda: Insects > Digestive system > Gut ... | reverse complement strand
CCCCCCCCCCCCCCCCCCCCCCCCCAGCAAAATTTAAAACATACAGATTTTGTAGACACGATAACATAAAATTTTACGTGATTTACACTTTAGTCTGAATCAGTCACTGAAATCGGCTGATGATTAGTAAGAAGGCCTACACTGGAGTACTGAAAAATATTATAGAAACTTACCGAGTGTGTGGATGATTTTATTCTTCAGATAAATTTAATTTTCTCTGTAACTTAACTAGGTGTCGACTTCGAGATTTTGACATGATTTTCATAACAGTTTTTAAAATCAAATATAAATTATATATAGCCTCAGGTTAAGCCACCCAAAACCCACCCTCCAACCCCAACCCCAAACGAAAATTTCTGAGTGTACCAATGTTTGGCAATAATTACCCAGTGAATAGCGTCACATCCCAAAAGTATGGAGATCTCGTAGCCTCATGACTTCATGTTATGTGCTGTCCAGATCCGATAGCAGACAGTTCAGTGGCAACACCCCAGCCAGCTCGGCACCACTATCTCCCCACAAGAGAGAGACAGAGCTTGCTGCGATGATGGATAGACCTCAGATATGACCCCGGAACCGACGGCCATCACTCACTTCACACTTCACACTTCACAACAAGCTCTGTCATTCCGAATACCGCCTATTGATTCATTTGCACTATCACACTATCTTATTGGGAGTGCTGAGGAAAATTTGTGGACCTAAGAAACAGGCTGCTGAAAACTTCGTAGTGAGGAGACTCTGTAGTCTGATGCCACACCGTGTTTCCTGGTAGATGGATACATTCCAAACTATCTGAAGCAGAAATTCAGCTCCTCGTAAAGATAGTACGTACCCGCCTGGCCGGTTGCACAGCATCACATCGCAGAAGACCTACTTTAACTTCCGCCGCAGTAAGATCTCCTGACTGTGTACTCATTGCCAAATACTATTAGATCGGCTAAATCAAGGAGGATGGATAAGTTGAGCATGTAGCACTTTGGGAGAGATGAAAACCCCATGCAGTGTTCCACTCGGAATACCTGAAGGGACTTTTTTTTGTGCAAATTCAGACGAAGTGGCGTAGTATAGTAGGTTATGGATTTGTGAATAGGATTCATCTGAAACGATATGGCGTTGAGTGACTGGATGTTCTGTACATTTCATTTACTGTAACTCATGCAACAGTACGTCTTGAGAGACTAATAAATTTTCATTTATTAAAACTACCGCATTCAAATGAAAGCAAGATGAGTTACCGTGTTCACAAAATTTAACAAATGCATCTTAGCCCCAACCAGAAAAATCAAATCCACAGTTTTTGGTACATTTTAACAGTGTATGTTACGCTTCCTTCTATGTCTAGTTCTTCCAAGTAGCAATTTCCTATAAGCTTTACCGTCCTAATTTTGTATGCCCCTCTCTGACTGTGGGGTCATATGGCGGAGTGTATATTTCCACTCATTCTTAACCTTGGCACTAGACGAAGACGGGTGACCTGCTTCATGCCCCTTCACTTTATTCGCGGGTAAGATACCCCTTACCAATTGGACAGGAGGATGGTTGGGTGCCAGATTCAGTCTGAACACTTAAGAGGAAAGAAACATCTCTTGCTGTTGCTGGGCCAATACGTTCACCCGGTAGCGTAGATACTATACTGGTTCCCTTATGGTGATCGTCATACTCCCCCACAACAACAGACTGCATTACATAACATAAAATTTCGGGTTTTTTTTTTAAATAAATCCACAGTGTTTCGCACGTGATCGACTTCGTAACGTAAGCACGAACAGATCCTTGTTAAAGTGTGTGAGGAAAAATGTCAAAACAAGTGTCCCATACCGGCTCCAAAAACAAAGGCTCATAATGTTTGTTATCGGAACTGTTTTTTCGTTTTGTAGCATTGCACCCTTCCGTAGTAGTTAGGAACTCTGACGTTAGAAAGCAATTCGACTTTTTTTATCAACATAAACTCTTGTGTTGTGACATTCTTTTTACATTACATGGGCGCAGCGGAAGTACGGATACACTGTAACAACATTTTATTCCTGCGAGAGGTTTTCCTTGTCACGCGTTCTACATCATGACGGATCTCGAACGTTACAGTCTTTTAGATGTTTACAGCTTTGTGGTTTCCTTTTGTACCAACACTGCAAACATTCAAAAGTTTTACATCAGCCCACAGACTGTTTTTTAAGTATCTTAGGAGTAAACAGACATTACTTTCGTATGCAGCATTCACTGATTGGTATTTATAACCCAGACGAATGTTTAATATCACCAACATTCACAAACACTGTTTCCATTGTCCTTGTGAATACTGGTGATAGTATTCATGTAAAAACAGCTTGAAATTTAATGTTACAACTAGACGAATACGTTTTCTATTCTGTAAGAACTGAGCCTTGACATATATGTAATCGGCCATCGAAAGAAGTCTCTGCGTACAAATTAAATAATATGAATAATAATATAATAATAATAATAATTCATGTTTTTGGAAAAGTTATTACTGAAATACAGATTTCCTCTGTGTTAAATTTGTTGTACATAATCACAAAGTTTCGCACCATCGCCGCACTTATAACGTTCAGTTACAAATAGTAAATCATGGAAAATGTGTCAGTTCACTTTGGATCTACCTGCTTGCCGAATCTCATTGGCGTAGCCTCAACGATGCATTATTTTGTCCCATCAAAACGAAACTTAATACAACCCCAAATGTTATGCAGTCGCCATTCGGCTGCTGTAGAATGCAACAGCATTTTACTGCAGGAAATCAAATACATTTCAAAGCTCTAATTTAAGAAATCTCAAGCTAATTTTGCCACCGCCTCACAACTTTGTGCACTGGTGATTTGTTATTGCAAATTGCACTATATTAAGAGGAACAGCACTAATTGGTCTCTACTGTTTCCTATACACCATTGTTATTCCACCTATATGCCGCGAAGCTATTATGAGTGCACCGTCACATTTCGTGAATTTACTTGTCAGTAATTCACATCACTTTGATAAGTGCGTTATAGGTAGTTCTGCTTGTAAATGTGACCACTGATAGTGCCATGGCAATATCAGCTTGAATTTTATGTGTTAAAAGTGACGCAGACATATGACTGTGAGGGTCGCCATTCTCGTAACGAAAAAACTGTCCCATCAACCAAGAGAATTAGTCTCCTTTTTTTTGTCGAAATTATCATAAGTTGGAAAAATGTTCTCATTTGGTGGAAAAAATAATAAAACACGGAAAAAGTCATACATAGAAGGGTGTAATCGTTCAATCACAAACGCGTTTTAGTATTTTCAATCGCACATAAGTAATGTACCATTATACAGCACCGTGCTGTGTGTGATTGAAAGTATTAAAATATATTTGTTTAGAAAAGCCATACGAGAGGCCACATTACTAAACCCAGGCTTATGCAGAAGTATGTAAATGCGCATATCTTTATCTGAATTTCATTAAGCAATTCAGAGGTCATACTGTCTATACCTATCTATTTCTGACTACAGGGGTCGCGGATCGCAAAGTTTGAGCAAAGCCGCCAGGTACCATATTCCTTGACATCAAAACTGCATGCATTTTGCCCACACAGTACATTTATAAGTAACACATAATCCTCAGAACAACAGCGATTATTTCAGCATTACATCTTTTACCGATCATACTTGGTAATGAAGATTTTCGGTGTTCTCTATGATGGTGGAGCTTGGATTTTAGGTTTGTGTAACTTTAAATTTCACAGAGATGACAGTGTAATGGCAAAGGGAGGTTAATCACCGAAGCCGCACCTCGGAGGCTCTGGTTCGGTCCCAGGCCTATCCGTGTGAGATTTAAGGTGGGCATATTGGCAAGGAAACATTTATTTTCAGAGCACTTCAACTTTTCCTGTCACTAGCATTCCATGAAAGATCCACAATGATCATTTTAAGACTAATGACTTAGGACAAACGGAAAAATCCTGGGATCCTTGTGCCAAATTAATACTTTTTCCGGAGAAGGAGTCTTATCGTGTTTCAAAGTGTAAAGGAATCATATTTAGAATGTTAAAAATTCTTCGTTAATTTAGCTTCCGAAATGTTTTGCTTGTTACTGATCCATAGGAAGATCCACGAAAATGTATGTGCAATCATCTGTACTCGTTTAAAAGTAAAGGAACCGCAAGTGTAGGGCATGCAGATACGTTTCGTACATTTTACCAGGGACTTCACGTTCCTCATGCACTGACTTAAAACTACAGAACAGTAAAGTTTTTGAGTCTGTAATAAATAGAGTGCGTCTCACGTCATCTTTTCTTCTGTACTTCTTCTACCTTTAATCCTCCTCCTCGTTTTCCTCCTCCGTGTTTCAAAGTGTTAAGGGGAAATGGCTGTAGGAGATGACAGAAACCTGAACACGTGATGTTTGAACCTTAATTCATGACTTGATTATATGCAATAACAAACCTGAAAGTAAATTTAGTGCTTTCGTTTATTAAGAAGTGTCAGAAAGAAGCTTTCGTACAAAAGTTCCGAATGTTCTCATAATTTTTTTGTACGATTTCCTTCTTTAGCTGCTGCATGCCTGTGGCTAGGCCGCCATCCTCATTAGAAGTTGTCTCAAACAGGTGGGGCACTTGCACAGGTTCTAGAACACAAAAGAATCTCCCGCCCGCCCTCTGGACATGCAGCAGAATGTTGCCTGTAAGACGTGTAATTTGGGAGGAGCAAGCCTGTGTGCTTTTTGTCACTGAATCAGTGCTGATAATGAGTACCCCTACCTGACTTTCATGTTCAGCAACCCCAGGGGTAGTAATAAAGGTATGGGGATGCTAGTAAGTTGAAGTTATTTCTTATAAATGACCAGAATAATAATTGTTATATTTTATCGTGAAACCGGTATGATTTAAGTGATGGCTTCAGACCACTGACGCTCCGATTCCCGCCATTTGATCACGTGCTGTCAACAGCAACTTATGTCCACATGAATGGACCCCACTAGACCTTTCTCTTAACTAAATATTTCAATGCCATGTTTTTAATATAATTTCCCTTGCATTCCTGCAAATTGAAAGGCATTCAAAATCTGTCTTCACGAAAGAATCAAATATTTTAAATTATTATTTTTCTTTTTGTGGGATTTTGTATATTTTTTTGTAAACTCGCGCAAAACGCAAATTCTGCGAGTTCGGTTGACAGCATTAGTTGCGAAGATGGTGTCCTGCATTACAGGATGGAAGATGTTTATTGTCAAAGGTGTTTTCAAATATGAAAGTGTCACGCAAGTGCACATAATTTTAATATTGATGGTGGTTCTTAAATAAACTGTCTTGTAGTGTTGGATAAGAAAATTCCCTTGAACTGTCTTTCACTGCTTTCTCCATAAGCATCACGGATTTCGCAGTTCTTCTTTTTCTCTTACGTTCACCAGCACATCTGACATTGCGTAACGTAGAAGGAGCTTTCCAAATTCTTATTTAAAATATATATACTTTTTTTTTGAAAGGGGATCTAAAGTATTAAATTGCTATCGCAGTGCCAGCGCTGACAGAACTTCGGACTTCTTTTGTAATTCTTGACAATATTACTGTGTTTATGAAATGAAGTGAAATGCCATCTTGATGCAACTAGGTAATTTTATTGATGTATTCTTAACTCGACATGTTTCGGGTACATACGCCCATCATCAGGAGCATTAGGTTGAGTTGCAGCATATGGTTTTCTGCACCGAGTTTTGGATGGGTGGTGGTCTTGAGAGCTGCTGCTTAGGTCGTATGTAGGGTGCGGATGGTGCCGTGCGTCGCACGGCAAAATCCGCACCGTACACACGACCTACGCAGCGGCTCACCACCCATCCAAAAACTCGGTGTAGAAAACCATACGCTGCAACTCAACATCTAATGCTCCTGATGATGGGCATATGTACCCGAAACATGTCGAGCTAAGAATACATCAATAAAATTACCTAGTAGCATCAAAATGGCATTTCACTTTATTTCATGAGGAAGATGCACGGTCAAACAACCCTCAAATTACTGTGTTTATTAAAGCATCTACTTAATGCACCTTCAGGACATAAAGAGAGAGTTTTTGCAACCGGACTGTTATAATCTCGAAAGCCACACGTGCTTCTGAGCTAGTGCCAAAAATACGAGAGTCTCTTTCCAAACCGAAAAATCATATGGTCGTAGTATACATGACAAATAATGGTTCGAATATACTGATTTGTAAAGTATTTTAAGGATTACGTATATTAGTATATCATTCTTGTCGGTCAACATTTTCTTCAGTAACAGATTCTCCCTTTAGTTACACCCATAGTTGAGCTTTAAGGACGCAAACGTTTGCTACTATTCTTATAAATTCATTATTAAGGCTTATGGCACGCTTAACCATAACATCTCGGATACTTGTAGTGATTTCCTCAAAAGGAGCTGTTTATTTGTTGGTGAAATACCGAGTTTAGCTAAATATTTACTGTACCATTTTAGCCACGTTACCATCTCTATGGAGCACCTATTAAAATTTTCCGTCCTTGTGCCTGTCTGTCTGCCTGTACGCTTGTAGCAACTCGAGAGTTGAAAGTGTTCTGAGCAAAACTGGTTACTGAATTCTCCCTTTAGTTACACTCATATTTTAGGTTCAAGGAGACAAACGTTTGCTAGTATTCTTATAGTCATTATTAAAGCTTATGGCACGCTTAACCATAACATCACGGATACTTGTATTGACTTCCTCAAAAGAAGCTGTTTATTTGTTTGTGAAATACCAAGTTTAGTTAAATATTTACTGTACCATTTTAGCCGCGTTACCATCTCTGTGGAGCACATATTAAAATTATTCTGTCCTTGTGCATGTCTGTCTGCCTGTCTGTCTGCACGCTTGTGGCAACTCGAGAGGAGTTGAAAGTGTTCTGAACAAAACTGTTTACTGAAAATTTTGACAAAATGTGGAATCTTTTTGAATATCATTGATTTGAACAAACCAAGACTAATTTACATGAACACCTTTCGTCTCTATAGGATTTATGGTAGATAACGTGTGAGTGGGACAGTTTCTGGTCCTAATACTTCGGTTTCACCTGTCATAATTTCACCAGTGCTCCATATTAATTCCCCCTTCGTCAAATGTCGCCGCTGTATAAACTGAGAAATTGGCACAGTCACTAATAGAATACACATACACATATATTCATACATGGGAACGTGAGATATAGCATCCTTAATCTAGGCATGTGCAGTTCCTGTAACAATATACCCATACGCAATTTTCATAAATACAATTAGATTTTTCTTATTTAAATCCTTTTGTCAAAACAGAGGAGCTTCTGATCGGTTATTGTCTAATGAAAAAACGTGAGATGGCAGATTGTTGACACTGGTTTGTTGAACATTCAGCCACACCACCTTCATTGCTACTAACAACCTATCAACCACTCTCCCTCTGCTATTTGTTTCTTTGGTGGACCGTTATTATCTTCCTCATGTCTTAGGATTCTTGTCTGTATTCTTGTTAGCAGTCATATTTCATGACGATGATAGGCAAGCAGACCAAGTTTCAGTTCCCGGAACGGGCAGTGTCAATTGTTCTCTTCCTCATAGTGGCCACGTACGAGATGGCGCAGTTGTTTGAGGCACTGCGTTACAGGCCGGAAAGTCGCGGAATCGATTCCCGATGTTGTCATTGGAATTGTTGGTTGGCATACAGATTGTGCTCAGTAAATAATGGGACTGTATTTATTAGGCAAAATTTTCTTAACACACTTTCAATATTACCGCCCCCAACTAAGAAAACGTTGAAATCTTTTATACAGGCCCTCGAAAGCGCGCCTGAAGTCCTGCTATGGAAACCCTTTCAGTAGCTCGGTCACACCACTTTGGATGCCGTTAATGTCACTGAAATGCTCTACTTCTAGGGCCAGTTGCACCTTCGGAGGAGGGGGGAGGGGGGACTGCCGATGCCAAATCTGGTGATTAGGAGGATACTGGATCACACAGTCCATTTTAAAGCAACAAACTATTTCACATTCATGACGCAGTGTGCGGGCGCGTTAATATGCAACAACAGACAATTCGTTTTGGAACTGCTCTTTTCCGACACGGCGGATTCGCGCGTACAGGGGTTCCCTGACTCCTAAATAAGAGTGACTGTTCACTGTGGTGCCTCCAGGGATAACTTCGCAACATCGAGATAACAATCAGTATTATCTTGACACGCGAATTTTTCTGACTATCTTCTGCTGGGGAGAATTCTTTCCTGTATCGAATTGGAAACACCAGCTTTCATCAATAATCAAAATTCTTTGTGACACTTCACGATTTTGGTCAACAAACTCGATGAAACTTCGACAAAATTCAAATCTATGCTCCCTCCATATTGCCGTAAGGAGTGGGACATGAACCTTGAAGAAATCTTCCTTTTCTTCAAATCTCTTCCCAAAATTTACCTAGCCGCTTTCTTACCATCTCCAAGATGTTCAGCGAGTAACCTAGTGGTTATTCGGCTGTCTTGCTTCACAATAGCGCGAGTTTTCTCCACATTTTCATTGAACCGAGCAGAATCTGGCCGGTCTGGACTAGTATCATTCTCCAGCGATGTCCTGCCTTTTGAAAACGCGCGAACAATCGGAAGACTTGTGCATGACTCAAACAGTCAAACATAACTTACACATTTCTCAAGTCTTAATACCTTCCGTGCAAGATTTCCCCGATTTAAAGTAAAATTCAATCACGGCACGTTGCTCTATGTGGAAACGTTTGACAAACTAAACAAATACATGCTTACTTCGACGGCGATAAAACAACTACTGGCGCTTGAGAGTACAGTCTGTGCTCGATAAGTAGCACACACTAGCGGTCAGACCTATTTATTATTTTTAATCTGTTTGCTGGGCGCTCAAAATAAGTCTCATCATTTACTGGGCATTTTATGTAATCCTTCCGGTTGCACTATGGCCCCGGGGTCGACTCAGCCTCTAACAGAACTGAGTACCAGGAATATTTCCTAGGGAATAAAGACGACCGGTTCTTAGGGCTGACAAACTTACTACCTTCACATGTAGATTATTTTGAAACCTAGGTACCTCGGGGCCTGTAATAGACCTGTACAGGGATTTCTTTACCTTCCTTAACTTACGTTAAAAAAAACCCCTTACATATGTTGGTTTGGTGTCCAAAATGGAGAAGGGATGATATTTGAAAATGTATCTTAGGTAAATCAATTATGAAAGGAAAATTGGTTGGATTTGATTGTAGTGAGTCAGATACTTATAATGCTACAGGAGTAATTAATCATAAATTATGCATGTTTCACAGACATGACTGAAACAATGGTGATGTTGGAGTAAGAGTGCAGGCAGTAGATTTGGCGGCTTTTGTCAGTGAAATAACATGTCACCAAGGCAAGGCGCGTCCTCATGTTGCTTACTGAAGATACGGCAGTCAGAGTCAGAGGACAGCTGCTGCTATATTCAGTAAGCAGTGGCGAAAAGCATAACATGGATAGTACTGGTTGGGTGTGGGGCAGGGAGCTAACAATTCGCCACCGTACAGAAGTAGCACCCCACGAAGTGTTACATGCGCGTTCACACTCTTTGGTGACAATGAACTTCCACGATCCATCTAAGGCGAGGGACCGTCTTATGGCGTGAGCACCACTTAGCCTCTAGAGGACTCTTTCGTGGACTTTGTTAGTCATTTAGTTAGTATGTTAGTTGAACAGTCAGCATGCTTTAGTAGAAGTACTGAACAAAACAACTAGAAATGTCAATCAGGCTCTAACAAAATATGGATTAGACATTTAAGCCTAAACCATCACAGCTTGCGTTTACTCTTCTCCCAGGCTTCTGTGTTTTTTGGTTTGTCTCCTCAACATAATTCAACAGAATATAAAGATGAGGTAGTCTGCAGGGGTGTACCAAATTTTATTAGTTCTATCACTTCGTTCAAGAATTATTATTAGCCATCCCGACACGGCAGTGCCATAATGTAAGGTAAAGCTCACTCTACTACATGCCATGAGAGCACAGCGGGGGATTAGACGTATAGATATACTCATCTTGAATCTCGTCGCTAGACGAGGGTGACTGATTGACGCCACGCCCCTGCCGCTTTAAACCCGAGAATGACCCATTACCTATTGTGTAGGAGGAAGAAAATCTCGCCGCCACCGGAATAAGATCCCCAGACCGTCCAGCCCAGAACGAGTCGCTATACCGGCTACGTCATCGTGGTCCAATGACAGTGCCACTAGCCTGTTTATTCATATGAATATCAGACATTATGTTGGCTCACCTAACAACATGTAGCAGTTGGCACCACTGTTTTCGTTTACGTAATTCCAGTTTCGTAAATATCTTCACAGACCAGCTATCCTGTCTGAAGTTTATTGCGTTTTTCTTTAGTTTCTTAGGGTGCTGAGTAATATGTTAAACAGATCATAGTCCACTTCTTCCGTCTCTATAATACGTCATAAGGTTCGTCATCCCCGTTGTGTTCATAAATAAACTAGATTAATGTGTACGTACTTGTCTAACACAACTTTATTTGATGGTAAAGATATGTATAGAAATTTACTTCATAAAGAAAAAATGCATGTTTCGGCAATTGACAATGGCCATCTTCAGGTTGAGAATGAAAAAAATAGTAAGCAGCTATACTCGACTTACGTGGACTGTATACAATCCACATAAGTCGAGTATAGCTGCTTACTAAGTTTTTTTCATTCTCAACCTGAAGATGGCCATTGTCAAGTGCCGAAACATGTATTTGTTCTTTATGTAATCTATTTCTATACATATCTTAACCATCAAATAAAGTTGTGTTAGACAAGTACATACACTCCAATCTAGTCTAGAAGACGTCTTTAACGACAATCTTCTCATAGAGCCCTGCGTAAATTAATACCTAAAAACTAACAAAAGCACGTTAAAATTATTCTATATTGCGAAGTGACGCTGTGTAATTTAGCAGATCGGTCCCGGATTTCCAGAGGAACATGTTATCTCCATCTTCGTGGCAAAAGATGAAGGAGAGGAAATATATTGCAGAAAGGGACGAAGAGATAACTGGGACCTGGCTATGAGCGAACGAATGTGAGATAAGAGGAAAGTAAGGAACGGACGCCCTTTAAATTCTCTCTGCTTCTCTCTGTACTTATCACCTCTTTTACATTCCTCAAATTTCCACTGTGAAGATGGACGCAGAAGGTTTCTTTGACATATTGGCCCACGTTTACCGAAGTACATGACGTCACACTCGAGAAGACAACAATCTTCACAAACAGGACAATAAGATCTTCAAATCTCACACTTATATTGATTTCTCTTCGCTAAAGCCTCCCGTCGAGGGCATGCAAATTGCGGTCCGCAAATTGAGCACCTCATGCCAGCAATGACCTTCATATTCCATTCTAGAAACCTTAAGACATAAACCGTTAATCTTCGTTAAGTTACATTACCTAGTTTAAAGTAAGGTTGACGTCTTATCTCCACTCTGCAATGTGGATCTCCCAGGTCCTTGGTGTAATAAACAAAACAAGTCTGTAGATGTTTTAGGTGCAGGTGCTGCAGTATAATAATCCTATCGACACCACCTTGAAATATTAGCCAATACTCGCCAGCTAGACTCGTTCGACGGGTTTTTGTCTTTCCATCAGCCATTTTGAATTTTACGCTCATTCGTAAATGGAACATCGTTGAGTTACATAGATCAAATATATACGTTTTATTGTTTCAACATTTTTGGTAAAACTAGACACTATATAGACTATAATACTCTTGAGAAACTAATAGTTGCTCATCTAATCAAGATGTCCTCCACGATTTGTGGGGTTCGGAATTTCATTACTTTATTCATAAAAATCGGGCACTTGTCTTCCTTTAATCCAGCACATAAAATCAGGCAAAATTAAAGAGTCTTGTGTATTTAGTCTCTACTTTTTGCATTCAGACAAATTATCCTGAACTGATTTTTTTCAAGCATTGCCCAATTTATTTGTTTATTTTATTTGTAAATGCATTTTTGTTTACGTGGTGTTTTTCTCAAACATTTGAGATTTCTTAGATTCATGTTTTGATTACTTCTGCATTCAGTGAGGAAACATCATACGTGCCTAAGTAGTAAAAAGGTAAAGCAGTCCCATTACTGGCCTGGAGCGGCCCAGAGGGTTCCAGGAAGTTAAGGTTCCCAGATGTCATGACAACGGCACAGGATGGTGGTTAAGTTGTCAGCCTTAAGCACCGGCCGCCTTTACCCACAGAAAATGTTCCTGGTACTCATTTCTGGTAGAGGTTGAGTCGACCCCAGGGCCATAGTGCGATCGGAAGGATGTTATGTCAATGAAAATTTCCAATGACACCAGCTGGGATCGAACCGGTGACTTCCCGATTTGCAGCACAGCACCTTAACCACTGTGCCACCGCCATTCCTACGTAGTATTCTGTGCATTAACGTCTGGACCAGTCTTTTTCTTGGCGATTAATAATAGTGTTTGCCTTCAGATCGTACCATAAAGCATGACACGATCACCCGTTTAAAATTACAAAATATTTCTTCTTATTCTTTACGTAACCTTGGAGATAGTGGTAGGCTTAAAGACTACTTTCATTTAGTCAGGATTTTATTTACTTTCGCATAAAATGACAGGAATACCTTGCAGCAATCAGGATCTCCTCAAATAAATAGATAAGCCTCCGACAACAACGCGTGGTTCAGTTTGTTAATATATGCGAAACGTACCTATTTCAACTGTCTGTTACATAATTGCATATTTTCATTATTTGCTGTTGTATAGAAATATTCGCTCAATTACACCCCGAAAGAAAATATAAGTACACAGAATTTATTTTGTAAACCTACTGGACAGGCAGTATAGAAGCATCGAAGGAATTTGAGGAAAAATAGGAGAAACTTATCGTAGTAAATAACTTAGGAAAGTGAATTAGATTGAAATTGTGTGGGATTGAGTGAAATCGCGGTTGGTATCAAAGCCGAACTTCTACTGATAGAGAGTTTAGTCCGTGACAAAACTAAAATGTTTGAAAACAAGAGTAAACTATCAGAATTACGGTCACAAGGGAATTAAGCGCTGATGCACTTTTGTGAATATTTGCCAATATTCTGTTCATACATTATATTTTGTCTTCCAGTCCGCCACCTCATGACCAAAGGATAAAAACCTAAAATCCATAATTTTACCTTCTGTTTTATGGGGATGAACAGGGTGCCGAGGAGGATAATGGGAAAAAGAAAGCAAATAAATAATTGTCTGCAGAACATTGTACATTTTGCCACAAAAAATAAGCTTTTAGATTATCAAATTTCCTTTTAACGTAGGTCTGTTATTGAAGTTGTAATCTGGAAATCTTTCTGTCATATAATAAAAACTCAGTTTTTCTACTACACAGACTAACCGATTAATTCTTCGTAAGGAAATGACGTTATTGTAAGAACGTCATTCAACCCATGTATACCCTATGTGAACAAAATGCACGATTTCTAAATGTTACAATAGGTGGTGCATATAGTTGTCGCAGTGCTTCAAAGAGAGAGTTCAAAAAGAATTTTCACAAATTAATTTTTATTTGTAGAACAACTATCATTTATTATAAGAAATGTTTCCCTTTCTTTCCCAGAAACTTCCCTTAACTTAGCCTGTGAAATTTGCTACACCCCTGGGTGCTGCCTCACCTTGTTTGCAGGTATATGGGAAGGATATTGGAAAGTGGACAGGAACCCTGTTGAAAGAACACTGACCAATATAGGAACCTTTTGTTGCTGCAGGTAAACTTTGTTTAGAGGTATATGAACATGGTCAAAGAGTATCGAGAACAAGGTATTGTTTCTGTGGGATTATTATTTCTAACACACCAGTCACTTGTTAAAGAATCCAAATTTTGAAAGAATTTGCTCTTGCTTTGTTAGTTTTTCCAGTTACATGTTTTCACGGAAGTGAGTGTTTTGGGCTGTGACCTTCTGCATAGAGGCATCCTGTGGTCTTGAGGATTGATTCTAAGGCTTTGGAAACATTTGTTACCTCCATCTTCAGGGTTGAATGCTTCGGTCTTCAGGGTTTGGGACTAGTTCTGTAAAACAGTTACTGATGTTGGATTCCTTACTTTATCTTTCATCCAAAAAAAAAACGAACGTAACAACGTTTGAAAAACGATGTATTTTGAAAACAGAAACCGTAGAGAGTTCGCAAAATATGAATGAAAGTTCCGTCTATAATACATTATAACAATGTCGTTCTCTCCTGTAGGTTTATGAAACTCACACTGGACAACAAAGCAAAGTATTTGATAATTAATATTATGACATTCCAACTGGACTTGCTTTATCATTTCATTGAAATGGATCCTTTCTATCATCAGGATGATTCGGAGACTTAAGTCTCCATCCTCAGATCTAAATGGGAAAGGGATCCTACTTAGTTGAACTCATGGGATAGAGCTATCGTCATCAGTACAGATGAAGGCGTTTTCCTCCTTACAGGTAAATCTCTCTATCAGTCCAAATAAAGCTGTCTTCAACAGTCCAGATAAAGCTATCTTCATCAGTCAACATAACGCTATATTTAACATTTACAGACAAAGCCGTCGTCATCAGTCCATATATATTTATCTTCATCAAGTAAATAAATATCTTCATCAGTACAAATAAAGCTATCTTCATTAGTCCAATTAAAACTATCTTCAACATTCCAGATAAAGCGCTCTTAAATCAGTCCAGACAAAACTGTTATCAACAGTCCAGATACAGATATCTTCCGTATTTCAGATAAAGCCGTCTCCATCAGTCCAGATATTTACCTTCTTCAGTCCTGATAAAAGGATCTCCAACAGTAGAGATGAGGCTGCTTTCATCAATCCAAATACAGCTATCTTCTTTAGTCCAAATAAGATATCTTCGAGAGATTTCAGGCTTCCTCCGCCGTGTGAGATGTTCGTTCGTGTTAGATGTTACACGCCGTATGATAATAGTTGGTTATAGACGTTTCGGGACAGCATATGGTTCCTAACGTCCAGGGTTAAGCAGTCCGAGGAGAATGGGCTACTGGACCGAGGGGATGTCCCGAAATGCCTGTACAAACCTACACTGCGTAATATTCCAGAAGGCCTCAACTGCATCTTCGTCATTCCAAATAAAACTATATTCTTTAGTCCAGAAGGCCTCAACTGCATCTTCGTCTTTCCAAATAAAACTATATTCTTTAGTCCAGATGAAACTAATCTTCATCAGTACACCGAGGTTCGGCACAATCTGGCTGACAAACTACGTAGTCTTATCCCTACTTAGGCGTTTTCGCAAAATTGTGAAAAGCGACTATTAGCTTTGTCATATCTGCTTGTCTGTCTGTCCTCTGGAACAACTCGACTACTACAGGAAGTTTTCTCATGAAATATCATATGTAAGTATTTTTCGAAAATCTGTCACGAAAATTCAATTTTCATCAAAATCTGACAAGAATAACGGGTATTTTATACGAAGACAAATATACTTTTTGATCTATCTCGCTTAGTTCTTCTGAGAACAATAAAAATTTCAGACAAACGTTGTAGAGAAAATCAAGACATAAATTTAATTCTTCATATATTTTCTCCAAAAATAGTGATAATGTGGAAAAATATGGTAAAGCCAGACAGTCCACAGTTGACAATATGGCGTAAGCCCATGCATGCTGTATACCTAAGGCCACAGACACACTCTCAGAATATGTAATACTTATTGCTTTTCCACAGCAACAGTGCTTGCAGAAACGTGCTGCAGTTTTACCTTATAAGTACGTTGCCTCTTGTGTTGATCTTGAGAAGGGAGACAAGACCGAAATCCGAAACGTCTGTTCTTGGAATGTTATAATCTGTTTAGACAATGGACATACTTCGGTCGGAGTGTCGTAGCAATAATAATTATAATTAAATTTTAGAGCCTCGTAACAAACAGTTCTCGGAATATAATTTGTTCTTATCACGAAGGCACGCGTTGCTTCTTATCTACACACTGGTGTGAAGGACATCAAAACTTGCTCCACAGTATGCAGTGTGTGTTGCGTTAATTGGTGCGGAATATCTGCGTCTGTTGATAAAGACAACATGGAAACACATCCCGTGGACATTCCGCCGGCCCTCCTAATTCTTCATAAGATATTCCACCATAATTATATTCCGTTTATAATTGTCCAGTCTAAGTGGATACTGTAATGTCTACCTGTTTAATTCAATTAGCCTGCAGACGGAGACAATATGTTTGTCTGAAACATCAAGAAGTCTAACCACTATATTTTTCACAAAGCCAAAAGAAGAAAGTCGCATAATTTTATGAAGTTTTTATTTATAATTTCATAACTAGCAAAGTTTTATTCTACATATATATATATATATATATATATATGAGTGTAGTAGATATATAGCTGAAAATCTGTGTATTTGCTGAACTTTGCACAGTGGCTTGCCTGTAAATACATTTCAAATTTTGAAGAATAAAAGACCAACTTGATGTCACTTGCTTTTTATTTCACTTCTTATGTGCTCAGCATGTTTCGGACATTAATAT
>Ga0123357_10004412_pt1 | contig 16509 bp, 7 predicted proteins | sample TergutEmb28metaG_FD_89873 | JGI IMG/M metagenome (GOLD analysis project Ga0123357, IMG submission 89873) | Embiratermes neotenicus P4 segment gut microbial communities from Petit-Saut dam, French Guiana - Emb289 P4 | ecosystem: Host-associated > Arthropoda: Insects > Digestive system > Gut ... | reverse complement strand
TTTTTGTTTTTTCCCCTTTCTTGTTTGTGTTTTTAATTTTTTTTTGTTGTCCTAAATGTTTTTTTTTGTACTTAAGGTGTAGGGTGGCCCCCCCCCCCCCCCCAACAGAAAATGTCCTTACATAATGTTTCAAAATTCGAAAATTTTGTATAACTCAGAACTTTCGGCTCTTTTAAAATTCCTTCACTTCATTTAAAACCTGACAGTGTACAGTCTGCATTTCTCCCCACAGTTCCACCACATGAAACAAGAAAAGTAACCAATGAACCAACCATAAAGCTAACGACTGCCGGAGAGCAGTGCCAAGCGTAAATGGGGATACCCTGTAAGGTTAATCCGTTCCTGCGTCTAAACGCATATCAATAAATGCTAAGCGGAAAGCACCTTTAAAAGGAACGAGAACTAAGAAGGAAATAACATCCTCCCGTTGCGAACGAACCAAAGACAAAGAAACACAACCTGTTCGACGCAGCGCCCACATTTGACTAGCAAAGTCCACCAGACCAACTGCAGGTGCACATCAGCACAGCTAAGAATAGCGCGGGCCTGATGACTGCCTTGGCTCGGTAGGCACGTTTGTTGGACACAAGATACTGCTCCTACAGTTTCATGGGCCGTTATGTAGGGCTATAGTAAACAAGTTTGAATCGGCAACAAAGGAAATTTCAATTGCTGCATCAACAATACTGCAACTCTACTCTCCCATATGCTTTATTGTTGCGCACAGCAACCACTTTGCTTTTCCCCAGAAACTATTGTGCAATGAAATATATCGTACCCTATTGAACCTGCAGCTTATTTGACGACACAGTAAATATCGCAGGCCAGTTTCGCTGGAATTCCACTAAATGAAATTTAACAATTTCAGTGTAACATATTTTGTATCTAGCAAACAAACTAAAATTATAAAGACTCTCTAATAGCAGGGAAGAGTTACGTAATGTTGCCAGCAAGCGATACGTGACTTATGTTTTATTAATTGTTTAAAAATCTTCTGCATTTTTATATTGCGATGTTTTACTCTAAGGTCGCGTAGCAGTAAATAATGGTTGGCCAGCCAGTAGTGGTAAGCGTACCACAGTTCTATAAACCATGTGTTACACAATACAGAATAGAATGATTGCACAATGAATCAATCCGTTACAACGTATGAAGTTTAAAGTGCCGTAGCTTAAGATGAGGTAGTAAGCAGGCTTCTGTGTGGGAGGACTTAAGAAAATCACGACAGTAGTCGGTGTACCGGTCCCGATTCGAATCAGACCCCTCCAGAATACAATTCACAATGGTTAACGGCTGAGCCAAATTCTTCAGTCGTGGTATATCAACTGCTGCTTTATGTATACAACAACCCATTACACAGTAAAATAACAGACTGTCGCGCAGTGCATATTAGCTTATGGACTCTACGTCGTCACACACTATGCATAAGACAACAGAGTTTTCTTCAGCTGTCCGTTTTGAATGCAGGGACAGTACCTCGGTTCCTTTTCCTGTCCACGCGATGCATGGATATGAATTGTCATTCGGCCGTTTTCAATGCGGTTCCATATTGGGACAGATAGCCGTTCTGGATGTGATATGAGAAAGATTCCAAATAAGCTGAGAACTGAATACCGGCCCTGCGGATGTAATGTGAACGCTTCCTGACTGAAGTGAATAACAAAGGTGAAGTGGCTACAAATGAACAAGCCACGTAACTGCACATCCTGACTGTGAGTCACTCGTACTTAATGCACAAAAATCTTAGGTTTTTTTTTTTGTAGAGTGACCTGTCGTTTTATTTGGGTTTAAGAAAAAATCTGGATTCCGGATGAGAGAGAAATGCCGGGAAGAACATTTGATCCAAAGAGGAACAACTGTCAAAAGAATTTAAAAAAAAGGGGGGGGGATGATGTAAAAAACGAACATCTCCATTTGTACCGGCTCTTAATATTCCTGGTGCCATAATAAGAAAGAAAATGCAGGCCAAAACCTGTATGAAATTTTAATCGATGTACCTCTAAGTTGTGCTTCGACTAAGGGCCTGGATAATATGCGATGAATTTTAAGAAATATGAGTAGTCGGAAGTGTTAGTTTGCATTGCAATGGCTCAGGGTATGAGAGAAGGATGGCCCTTGTAATGCCACAGATGTACTCATTAAGTATTCTTTCCTGTTGCATAATTCAGGCCTCCAAATGACCATTACTCAACATACCGAGACACAGAAGCGGCACACAACAGGACACGGGGTCTTGAAGATCACTACATCTAACGGACCCAAGCAAGTCGACGCAAATGAACATGTATTGTCGCCGCACCATGCGAATACAATAAGCAGCAGCAGTTCACTACCCGCATATATATATATATATATATATATATATATAAGTGTCTCAGATTAGGATTTTTAACGATTTTAAAACGTTTTAGGATATAATAACGAGATAAATAACGTTTCAATAATTGCAAATAACAATGTAAAACTTAAATGTGATATATTTTAAATTCTGTAACTCAACCAAAGTATCAACCTCATAAAAAGCAGAGTTTTAAGAAGTGATACGAAGTTCTCCCTGAGGATGGTGCAGTACGTGCCGAAGCATGTAGCAGAGATTTGGTAATAAATATATATCTTCAATTATATAATGTGCATTTAGTTGGACTATTAATCATATAATTGCTCCACTGGCATAAGTACGTACCAAATGTCGCGAAAAACAATCAAATGTTGCAAAAGTTGAATTGGGGTATACAAACACAGCACGATGACTTCATAAGTTTACATTTTGCTTAAGAAGGAATGTATGCTAAAACATAGAAAAATTCTTCATCACTCCTAAACTACCGACTGCTGAAGGAAAACTTTTACCATAATGTTTACTGTCAATTGCATTGGTTATAAAACATCGGATGAGAAGAGGCAAGGTAATTACAGACGTCGATTTGGAAGCAAGTGGTTTTGGTTCATTCTAAAGTTGCATTTCGGCATTATCCTGGAGGAAATGGGAAAAACAAAAGCACACTTTAACCAGGAAGGCTCGTGTTCGGTCGAGATACGATTCGGGTTCCTCCTGAACAATATACGGTGACAGACTGTGATGGATCGCCAGCGCTGACAGGTGATGACAGATGCAGGATATTTGACAGCCGGAATTTATTCTGAATTTAACAGGCGATCAGTCTGCAGGTCCGAATCAAATGCCGCCCCATTCTCCCAAGGTTCTCCACTAAAAATGGCGCCAATCACACTGTAAGATCATTCCTTAGGCAGTTTAAAGTAATTCAAGAGGGCAAAATCTTTCTCGTTTTTGTAGAATTTATCAGTGTGTTCCCACATTCTGAGATTAAGTAGGTCCCGGTGCCTTTATACATGAAAGCCGAATTTACTGAATGTACTTTCGCGAATATTCGACAAAGGGCAGTTCTTCACCTTGGTGTTTTGAGTCGGGGCATGACGCTAACAAGCCATCACCACAGGACGTTAATGCTTTGCAAACTATAAAGAAACGTCCTTGGCTGGAGTACATTCTTTGGCTCATTAACGGCCATCTTAACGTTATCATGCCTGACTATTTTTTGACATTCAATCCATAATCCTGACAGAAAACAGGATGCTCAACTTAATTAAAATGCATGTAACTGCACTGCGAGACGTCTTATCGAGTGGTCGCCTCTGACTTTCATTGTGCGGTAAATACAGAGTCGTCAAAGAGCTTGACCTGCCCACCTACAAGGTACTCATAACTATACAGCGCAAGAGAACGCGAAAGAATGCAAACAGACTTTTGTCCCGAAATCATCTGTTGGCATGTCAGAATGTCCTGAGTTTTCTGAGTGTTTCCGTCATATTTCGACAGCTAGACCGCAACACCTTACATAATGACAAAATCACTCTGACAAATTCCACACTTCACATCAGACATCAGCGTTCATAACCTATCGACGCTGCACTGCTTTTAAGCGCGGGCTATTGAGCCCAATTTGCCTCATAAACAACTCCTTAACTGACGCATTCGACGACCACGTACGGTCACCTCCTCGCAGGTCAAACTGGCCCACTCATTATGCCCGTCGCAATCCAAATGTTGTACTCACCGGATACAAGCAGTAGCGGCAGGAGCACAATGGCGATCGGATGGAAGATTAATCCTGCAGTAGTATCCATTATTGTAACAACACACAAGGTAAACAGCTGAATGTCTTTCATCCGTTATTTATACTTTCACACCATTTGTAACGGTCAATAACATGAGTATTACTGTTTCCATTTCTGACAATTATTTAATTACACTAAAACAAACCACAAAACACCCTCTCCAGTCCACAGCACGAACCATAATCTAACAAAATCACGCAAGGAAAACAACACACACACATACACACGCAATAATGGTCCAGGAAAAAGAGATGAAGGGAATATCGAGCGGCCGAGCAGCTGTAACACTCCTAAACGCCGTGATACCAGAGTTCAGACTGTGCCGCGCAGCGCTGCTAGCTACCGATCCGCTCACCCGTAGTACTGCGCACGAACACTAGGTGGGGGGCAGAGCGCACGCTTCGATCAATATGATGTAGAATAAGAAGCATGGGTAGGAAACTAGACGTAACAATACAACCCTGTCGATAACATAGAAAACTGAAGTGCTGGCTGAATAATCCAGTAACAATAGGCCGTTTCCATGTGGAGTTTCCTGCGGAGTCATACTTCTTTCTGTAAGTTGGAGACCTGCATGGCGCTCCAGGGAGGGGCAGAGCGGTTCAGCAAGGCAAGACAATTGAGCAAAGCTGATGCCGACACAAACCCGGGGAAGCAGCAGTAAATTTATTCGTACTTAAAGTGATTCACTTTTGTTCTTGTGGGAAGTAGAAAACACCTGGTGGGAATGCAAGTGTCAGAACAGGAAACGAGGTTTTTAAACGTAAAAGTAGTTGCAGACGGGCAGACGTATAACGCAGTCTTGAGCTGCGTTCGTACAACCATTGTTGCAGTGGAAAAGCAATAAGCATTACATATTATGAGTGTTTGTTTTTAGCCTCAGGTATCCAGCATGCACAGCGGATGCACTGTATTATATTGTCATCTGTGGCCTCCCCGGCTCTTCAAGTCTTTTCCACATTATCTCATAAACGGCACAATTTTCGCAAAAAGAAATACTGTACATGAAATATGTGTTTTGATTTTCTCTACAAATTTTATCTGAAACATGTCTCATTCTAAGAAGAACGGCGCGAGATTTTATCATAAACGTATGTAGGTCTTCGTGTAAAGTAGCCGTCCTTCTTGTCAGATTTTAACGAAATTCGAATTTGTTTAAAGAATTTCGAAAAATACTCAAATATCCAACTTCATAAAAATCCGGTCACTGGGAGCCTAGTTGTTCCATATGGAAAGACGGACAGACATACGGACGGACGGATGAACAGGCATGACGAAGCTAATAGTCGTTTTTGCTATTTTGCGAACGCGCTTAAATATGATTCCTCTATAACAATTTCTTTCTGAAAGGTAAATGTCATCCTTGTCTCCGTTTTTACATGCGCCACAGGTGACGTTTGCAGTATTTAAGCAAAAAACAAACATTTGAACTTCTGTGCTGTTCTGTTCCCTCACGCGCAGTAATTCAATACCGAAGACTTCAAGGTGGTTTCCTCGAACAGCCGTATTTATCCAACGAACTGTTATCCTCCGAATTACAATTGTTGGTGAAATATTCTGCGATTAATATAGCAGTGCTTATAAGATCTTCAGATGAACGACCGCTAACAACATTTATTCCGTGTTTTGAGTAGCTCTCCATTTGTGGTCCACTATTTGGCATTGAATATTATATTAATAGAGTATTAACACGCATTCCTGGCTGCATACAGTGATTAGCAAAGCGAGGATATTACGAGTTATTACGCGATAACCAATTAAATACCCGTTGTTATCAATTTAGTGGAAATGGTGTGGACTTTCTTTCTGATAGAGGTCCGCTAATCGCATCTATAATAGCTCTTTAAGATTTTAACCGAAGGAAGACTCTGTTACTTCCTGCCTAGACCGCGTGAAAATAAACAAAAATAGAAGATCTCTTTTTGAAATGGAAACCGACAGAGCAGTTACTTAGAAATAGGCCTCGAAGACTGTAATATTTTTTAACTCTGCCCGCGGAAGTGGCTCTCAAGCATCCAGTAGACTATGTTTGTGTTTACGTTTAGGTGCTTAAATTTTAGCGCTATCTACTTGTTATTACTTTACGTCTTTCCAAATAGACTGTTAACGCTGTACGTTCTGAAATTTCTTTCACGCTAAAATATTCTCTCTCTCTCCCCCCTCTCTCTCACTCACTCTCTCTCTCTCTCTCTCTTTTGTTATATATTTCCATCACAACTAGTAATTTACAAAGAGCCGAACAAGAAAAGACAGCAGCAGCTTCTTTACACGGACAATGTTAATTCACCACAGAAATGTAGAACAAATAAGCCCGATGTCTCTCAAGTACGAGTAAATATTTTCGTTTGTAGTACGTAAAGTTCATAAAGAGCAGTTATCTCACACAGCTTTAGGGACCTACATTAAATTACTTATGCATTCATTCAAAACCGTAAGCCTCCCTTCTCAGTGTTTATAATTTCAGCGGATTATGCAAGTAGCTACGTCTGATGTTTATTTGTCCAGTGTAAAACCAATACAGACAATTTCAAAATCCTTAATGTGCATACACTCGTGCTTTGCTTTTCGCGGATTCGTGATAAGCGGCTTCACAAATTCGCAGGGTCACACCAATGCAAAAATACATCACTCGAATCCTTAAAGGTGTAGAAGCATCAAAATTGTTTGACAAATCGAACAGCTCTTCGAGCTATACGGCATGATGTTTAAGGAGTGGTAGGGGGAAAAGCAGCAGTTCCCATTACAATGCCTCTGCAAAGAAAACAGACAAACTAAAAAATGTTAAATATTACGTTGGAGGGGGCTGTCAATTATTCACAGATTTTTGCTTTTCGTAGGAGGGAGGTCTTGGAACCTAACCTCTGTGAAAAGCGAGGGACGAGTGTAGTAGATACAAACAACTGCAGTCGATATTTTAACGGTCGAGTTACTGGAATATAATAAACCGAGAGTAGAAATTACAAAAGGCTTTCTTTTATTTATTTCTCTGTCCTTCCGTCTGCCTTTCAATCTGTCAGCTAACTTCATATCCTTGAACCAATCGGAAGCTTCTGAAGTTTATTAGTACGAAGGAACAAGAAGGAGCGAATTAATTCGAAAACTGAGGAACTCAGATTTCTCTCGCGCTGTGACAGATATAGGAATAATTTAGACGTCTGTCGCTTCACGAATTATATGCTGCATGTTCCGCCTGAAAATATAGTGCAGGCTTAATGTGAAGTGCTTCTGCCTTGTTCCAGGCTCATGTTGTACAAAGTGTTAGGCCTAATAGACTTTTAATTAATAAAAACACCGTCACACGCTATATATTAACTGTGCAAAAATATGCTTTTACTTATTAGTAATATTTCGGCCTAATAAGACCATAATCGAAAAAAATATATAAGGTAGTAAAACAGTCCTATACACAAAAGGGTCTTCGGTGTCAGATCTCACATTTATATAATTTATTCCCCAACGTACTTACTGGACCTGCCTCAGATTCTATTCCTTCGCATAGAATTTGACATGCAGTTTCAGATATGTTCAAAATGTTTCCTTTATTTCAAAGACAATTTTAAATTATCGTTTTCAAGCAGATTGCTCGCCATTTCTTTGAGATACTGTCCCTTCTTAAATATCGAACATTTCTAGTCAGACAAGAATTTCTCCATATTTTTGGAGCTGGCAAGTTTTTTGCCGTTTTGTCAGCAAGTTGTCACTAGTACTGTTCGTGATCTGCGTGAATCCAATCCATAATCTCACAACCAGTCTTTTAAATTCCATTTTAATATTAGTCCACACGTATTTCAAATCTTCCAAGTGGTTTGGCCCCTTCAAGTTTTCCGAATAAGATTCTGTAGTTATGAATTCATATATATGAAAATAATTCAGCATTGTCGATCTGAATGAGCGGTCTCCTTAAAACACTATTTTTAATTCGTCGACTTTAACGTACATTAGAACTTAGTCACGGTTAACTGGACTTCACATTCGATGAATTGAAGAAAGTTGAGTATGTGCCCAAAAATGTAACTTAAGGCTTTGCAAAGTTTAATAGAATCTCTGATGTTTAGGTAATACTTTATATACCGTCACATCTACTGAGTTTTGGGAAATATAGCGAGTATTTAATGCAGAAAGCAGCAGTTTCCTTCTTCGTGAGAACCAAGGGAAAACCAAGGAAAATATCAGAAAGGACAAGACCTTAGACTTAACCCTATTTAAACCATCTCAATTTTGAAACGAAATGATAGAAACAATTATTTAGTGAACAACAAACAGAAGCCGAAATAAACTACAGTACTTAATTGTGTAAAAATTGTTTTTTATAGAACTGTCGAAATAATGAAGGAAAAATTATTTCATTTTACAACTCGTCCAACTCTAAAACATGATGTGGGGGGGAGGGGCTGTCAGACTGGGGTTCTGCACCCCCTCCCCACAGGCCGTCAACAGTTGACCTCCCTAGCATGATGTGGCGGACGGCATCCTCGCTTCCGGTAGAGTGATCGCACCTACCACTCCTAGTGGGGAAATCTAGAACCTTCCTCTGCCCCGCTTTAAGCGGTCTTTGTTACTGACGTGGCGACTGACAAGTGTCTGACGGACTGGATGATTCGTTGATCAAATATCCTTAAATAAAATAATGTGGGACTAAGTTTTTTACAATTTTTTTGGAGGACCCTACTCTATGTCACTAATTTCCGGTTCATATTTCTACAACCATTGGTTTCACACACATTTTAATATTATCGCTATCTTTTATTTTCCTCCAGCGTTACTCAACCATTTACAGTTTCTTTCATGCTATCCAGGAGACTTCCCCGATTTACTGTAACGAAGGTAAATAAAGAGTAAAAAGCGTGACGGTTATAGTTGTGTATTTTCTTCCTTTTCTTTTTAGTGCAAAGATGCACATATTTCATTGTCTGCCCCGCCAGTAGGCTACCGGGCAAATCTGTGACTAATTCAGTAAGAACAAGTGACTGTTTAGCAGCGTAGGTGTGTCTCTTGAAAACGGAAGTCGTCTCCACCCCAACAGGAAGGGAAATGTTATTTTTGCTCTGTGTTCCTTCAACAAAATGGAGAGACATGTATATTCACTTGCAACTGATTGCAAGACCCAAGAATTGGATGACCTGGCGACTGCTCTGGCCTCTTCTATACCACAGAGGCCTAGTATGTGAGTAAAGAACATTGGATGAATATACTGATTTGCAAGGGAATTTCGAAGTGCTCTGAGCAACATTTGTTCCTGAAGTATCCTGCGCTCTATATATATTATACAGTTTACTCCTTAAAATAAATCTAGTTCTCCGCATCTAGAAAATTATAATTAAAAATCTAGTCTCTGGTAGATGAAATTGATCTACCATCCCGAAAATAATTTTTCATATTGGAGATGCAATATGTGTCACAAGAAAGTTGGCTAAAATGCAAAATTTCACAGGCGCAATTATTTAGACTTTCGGACACAGAAGGGTAGCTGAGTCCAGTCGTCAGGCTTGGTTGATTTCTGACGGTAGACAATGAAGCATCGCATTGCGCTCTGTAAGGCGATGGGAGGGGCGGAAGTATGGCTCTTCAATTAGGAGACACAAGGTGTTCTTGATTGGAAAGGATGTGCAGTGAGGCACAATGTGCCATTACAGAAAAGACTGAATCTGACCAGTGAATATTAGGAAATTTCACGAACATACTACGAGAACGCAAGGGTTCCTACTTTGTATTTAAAGGCCGTATACTTCCAACATTGAATTTAATATAAATACCCTCAAAAATCAGATTTTATGTTCAAATTTATATGTAATGGATGTTCAGTTACATTCTTGCCTCTAATATATCACTTCGCGGGGCAGCAAACCGCTTCCATATCAGGTGTCAGCTGATACCGATAAATCGATATTATATGCTATCGGATTAATATATGTAACGTAGACATAAAACCACCGTACATGTAAAGACCGACAATGTCATTTCTAGGTAGCATCAAATTAGGTTTTATACTTGTTCGAGAACGTAAACAGAAGAACCTTCCATTGCAGGAAGTTTGGGGCGTCAACTTTGGAGGAATTCTTCTTGCTGTGCTGTGACAGATTAGTAGGTTTTTTTATTGTAGGTTTGAATAAGAGTATTAAATCAAACATTGCATGCTACATGTTTCGGTCGTCCTCGGCCGTTTTCAGGCATTCAAGCACATAATTTAGATCTCAAGTAGATATGGTTTGAAGTTATTTTGAAATTTGTGATATCTCACAAATTTCAAAATACATTCTAACTCAAGATATAACTTCATCGAAGGCACCGAAAAACTCGTGTCGTTTTAAACAAGTGTCGCTCTAAGCAATCTGTGTGGTAAAAGTAAACAAAAAAATATTTCAAGACAAAATACAGGCCTGTAGCCTTATTACGTAAGAGTTTCGATACGATATGTTTAAATGACAATTGAAATTTAGAAAGAAAAAAAAGTTACTGTCCTATAATTGGGATATTCCATACAAGCTGCCGCTAATAAATACATTAATTAAACTTATAATTTAAGAAAAGCAAAAATTGTTATAAGAAGAAGACCGCTGTCTGCTGCAGTGTCAATTCTCGGTTGCTTAAACGACGTTTGCAGCGCCTTATCGACGTCACTTAGTTCAGTCTTTCGACAACGCCATATCCTCGCCCGTTACTTTCAAACGCACTAATAATTTTAGATCTTTACTTCCAAATCTTTTTGATTACAGAATTTATGAAACCAAAGTACCCGCTCAGGTCAGCTTCCCACGACCCCACCCCCATTCTCTATTTCTCTTATCAATTTAACTTTTTCTTCGCGTTCAAAACCTTTCTTCTGTTTGTGATTCAGCCAATGTTACCATTTTACTAGTCTCCTGTTAACTACAGGAGTAGCAAAGTAGACGGAAACTCCAGCACAGTCACCGCTATTGTTTTATTTTTCAGGCCTGGAATTTATATAGCTACTTGAAAAAGGAAAGAAATGGAGATAGGTTAATACTCAAAGAAGCCTACTCGTGGACGACTGTGTTGGAGCGGATGATTGACAATGTCGTTATATCCTAGGTAGATGCTAGTACGTATGTCGTACTAAGCAAGGCAGAAAAACACGTACCTAATGGGGAATTACTTGGTACGAATGAACGTATATCGCTATAGCTGAGGTGTCGCACGAACCGAGGTCTTTATAACCAACTTCAACTGTACTTTTGGCGAATGTTCTCTTGATTTTAAATTATGTACCCTAATGCCTGAAGATGTTCGGGGATGAACGAAACACGTAGCGTGCAATGTCAGATTTAATAAATCTGTTGTGGTTCACGGCAATATAGAAATTATTACTAATATGGGGAGTCTTTTCACCTGGTGATTAGGAATGAAAGTCTGCATGAATAGCCAAGACATTTAAGGAAGGCAAGTAGAAGCAAGAAGCAATGTTTAGTGCGGAATTCTGCTATTTTAGTAGTTTAAAGTCTATTATCAAATGTAGTGTCCAATTTCTCGTTGTATTTTACACTTAAGTAAAACAGGTTTTACTGCTAAAGGACAGAATGTAACATTTTTTAAAACTTAATTTAGGTAAATGAGACTTTTTGTTCAGTTCAAAGCTTGATAAACCGACACAATAATACAACACAAAAAGAATAACAGCTTACATTGTAGTATAAAAATAGGTGTTTGTTTTTACAGCTAATAAACACGACGCATATAAACAGTTTTGCAGCTGAAAGGCAGTACATGCAGCTACTTGGTCCAGCGGCCAGTACTTCACTGGCATTCAGTTTGAAACACTGCCCTCGGTCAATCTTTATTAGACGCAAGACATTTTTTATTTCACAGCGACAGACTTTGTGGGAATAAATCATACCACACACTTCAGACCCACTTACACGCGTGCCAAGAGCGTACCAGCTAATACACACTAATATATATATATATATATATATATACAACGTTTAGTGTATGAGGCTCATAGTGTGTACTCTATCTAAGAAAGTGTTATCACATAATTCTTGATACGTTGATATGCATTATGAGAGAGTTTCGTGGAGAATAAGTGCTTTTTTTGTATGATTGTGTTCCCGTAACTGGTTTCAGGAGAGCATTTCCTCCCGTTCATTATTTATTCTCATAAACAAGTAAACGTGTTCAAGCAGGTCTTATTTTTCTCGGTCGACATGTTGTTTTTTCCTTTCCACCAAGAAAATATATGCCACTGAATATTCCCTCTTTTTCTAGATCTTTTGCTATACATAGCTCAGGATCATGTATTACGTGACACTAGTTTCCTTCTCACCTCAGAAATTTGCATTGCCGTCATATGAATATCATGGATTGTACTCGCGTCTCCTAACCGAACCCAGCTAAACTGATATCTGACATGCGGTACATTAACAAAAAGTAACAGGTCTTTGTATGGTGAAGTGAATTCAGTCAAAAAACATTACTACAAAATATGGCTAAATGATGGTGTTTATCAGCAAGGAAAAACTACATGCTAATAAACACCATCATTTAGCCATATTTTATAGTTGTGTTTTTTGACTGAATTCACCTCAGCATATAGTTTAAACGCACAACGGGGATGGCGCGCCTCAGAATTAACAGGTCTTTAATTGGGCCTAAGAGTTTCGCGCCCTTTATAGCAACATCTCTACCGTAGTATCATTAATGACGAGGCTGCTGTGGCTATGTTGATTTTATCTCATGCTGTAGAGGAACCGGAGCTCTGACAACAAACCGAACGTCCACACGTGTGCAAAGAACAGGTCACGGTCTCAGTATCGGGGATTGGGATAAGGTGACCGGAAACCAGTGGCGTGGCTTGGCGACAGAAAGAACTCGAGGGTATCTGGCAATAGACAGGTATAGATTGTGTGCCTTCTAAAATGACCGAAAGACGAAACGAAATTTTGTGGAACGCCAACTTGATGCAACAAGGTAATTTTATTGATGTATTTCTTAGCTCGACATGATTCGGGTACATACGCCCATCATCAGGAGCATTAGATGTTGAGTTGCAGCATATGGTTTTCAGCACCGAGTTTTTGGAAGGATGGACCCTGCACGGCACCATCCGCACCGTACACACGACCTACGCATCGGCTCTTAAGACCACCAGCCTTCCAAAAACTCGGTGCAGAAAACCATATGCTGCAACTCAACATCTAATGCTCCTGATGATGGGCACGGCACCATCCGCACCGTACACACGACCTACCCATCGGCTCTCAAGACCACCTTACTTATTTACTTACTCCATGGTGCAGAGTCCTTCAGAAGCTAACTGCTTTGCAGCTAGTCAAGAAATTCCCCCCATTTCACGGAACCCGAAGGTTCATTATCGCACTCACAAGCGTCCCCCACCTGTCTCTATCCTGGGCCAGCCCAATCCAGTCCACATACCCACATCCCACCTCCTGGAGATCCGTTCTAATATTATCCCCCCATCTACGCCTACTTCTCCCCAGTGGTCTCCTTCCCTCCGGTTTCCCCACCAAGACCCTATACACCCCTCTCCTCACGCATACATGCCACATGCCCAGCCCATCTCATTCTTCTTGATTTTATCACCCGCACAATATTGGGTGAGGAGTACAACTCATTTAGCTCCTCGTTATGCAATCTCCTACATTCCTCCGTTACCTCGTCCCTCCTAGGTCCAAATATTCTCCTCAACACCCTGTTCTCAAACACCCTCAACTTCCTTTAAGACCACCACCCTTCCAAAAACTCAGTGCAGAAAACCATATGCTGCAACTCAACATCTAATGCTCCTGATGATGGGCGTATGTACCCGAAACATATCGAGCTAAGAATACATCAATAAAATTACCTTGTTGCATCAAGTTGGCATTCCACATTATTTCATGAGGAAGATGTACGGTCAAACAACCCTCAAGAAACGAAAGTTGTAGTTCACAGAGTTTCTTCACAGGGACACTTCACAATTAATGGACAGTCGACAGGAACTGTACTTAATAAGGGTTATTTTGTTCCTTGGCATCATTTCAGGTTTAATCTACTTGACACCCAGCTAGAACTGTTCTTATGCCAATCAACGTTCGTCCTGAATGGAACTGCATTTAAATTTACATTAAACCAGTCTATGTGTCTAAGCGAAACGCGTCCAATCCTTACGTACTAGCCGTGCGTCTACGAAGTTAGCCCATCGGCTGCAGTAAGACCCTCGGTTACGTAACTCTGAATTTCGGCAACTAACTGACGGGCTTCATGGCCAGTTTTGTTACCGGGCCCGTAAACCAATAACTGCAGTCTGGAAAGCTTATTAATTTGCCCCGTGGAACAGCTAACCGCATTTCGCTCTTGGGATAACGAATCCAGACTCTACGAACATGTTCCAAATTCGTAACAAAGGTGTATCCAAGCTTTCGGAGAGCCATGTGGGCTGAACAGGCTCTGATGTTCACCCAGCCACGTATTCAGTGATTACTGGGGCGTCTTCCTTCAGCGCGTAAGGACGAAAACTCACCCCACCTAGTACCGACGTTAAGAATGCATGGTATTATACCTTCACCCTCCAATACGCCTTCATGGCTTCCAGAGGAATTGCCCTAACTTTGCCGTATCCAGTCCAATGTTGTTACTTGAAATACATATTTTATCGATATATTTAAGATGTAAAATATTTTCTAATTCATTTAGCCCCTAATTCCATTCATTCTTGGGTGGTTGTTGCCCAAATTATGGTTTCAATCAAATTACTGATTGAAACGCAGCCCTAGTACCGCTAATGTAATGTAATGAACTTCTGCAAAGACAACATGAAATACCCAACGTTTTTAACGATCGCGTTGTATGCATATTAACAACGCCCTATGGTAATCATGCGCAATATTTCAGAGTTTACTGGTAGTGTAGAATTACGCATATAAATAACTCTACACTGTATCTAGATGGACTGGCTACAAGCTTCGTGCTGCATTTAACAGCCCTACTCTGTACACAGAGGAGTCCCCTTTCGAATATGAACCTGAAAACCTGGAAAACTTTCCTGTGTCTCACGAGTGCCGCCCTAGTTCCTAGAAGAAAATAATGGAATATTTCTTACAGTCTGCCAAGACCTCTTATTCTCCATCTCAACCCTCATAACCATCTTGTCATTTTCGATAAAATATCTTAAGTTTCTTCCAGTTCACTCGTCATAATTGCATAAATCAAGAAATAAACGAAATAACACGTATTACAAAAACAGTAACTACTCAGACCAGCCGAGATGGCTCAACAGGCAAAGCGAATGTCTGCTGTCATTAAGCCTATTGTTCTATTCTGGTAGTTGAGATTCATACCTTCAACAGTGCTATATCCAGACCGGCTCTGAGAACCAATCCGAGGATTCTCTCCCAGGAGTTAGAGCAGCTTGAACGTGAAGCTGACTTCTTAACTTCCTCCAATGCTGTGGTGCAGAATGTGTGAGGATTATCCTCCAGTCTGTCATACCGCAGTGTTTAGACAAAGGAAAATTGTCAAACTTTGCAGGTGCCGAAATTTGTGACCCGACCCTAAGTCAGTGTTTCTCAAAGGCTTTCTTTGAATTTTTTGTATCACTGATCTTTATTGCCAATATAAATATATTTTATATGCTAATCACTCTATAAATAGCATAGCCTCATATATTATATCCTTTTTGTATTTCATCAATCATTTAGTGCATATAATTTTTTTTTCAAACGTAATTTATGCACTCCAGTAACAATACAAAATTATTGGCCCATGTTGTACCGGTATCCACTTCACACACAATTCCCATATATGCCCACCAGTGCCACTGCTGTAGACTGAATGACCCTGACAAAAATATATCGGTCCTAAGTTATTACTGTTATGGACCGCGATTATTCGAGGTTGTTTACTTAAGAATCTCGTATGTGCCTAACACACCCTATAACATGCGCACAGTACCGTCTTTGTTACCAAGAACAAACTACTGTGTTTTGCTAAAATTCCTAGAAATGTCCGTTTTTTCCTCCACAGCTGATGTAATTTTTGCGAAGTTCTCGTCCTTCGAACTAATTTAATCTACACACACACACACACACACCCACACACACCACACACACACATACATAAACATACACACACCACACACACACCTACACACACACACACAAACATACACACACACACAAATATACACACACCACACACACAGACACACACGCATACACACACCACACACACACACACAAATATACACACACACCACACAGACACACACACACATACACACACCACACGCACATACATACATACATACATACACACCACACACACACACATACACACACACACCCACACACACCACACACACACATACATAAACATACACACACCACACACACACCTACACACACACACACACAAACA
>Ga0123357_10004411_pt1 | contig 16510 bp, 19 predicted proteins | sample TergutEmb28metaG_FD_89873 | JGI IMG/M metagenome (GOLD analysis project Ga0123357, IMG submission 89873) | Embiratermes neotenicus P4 segment gut microbial communities from Petit-Saut dam, French Guiana - Emb289 P4 | ecosystem: Host-associated > Arthropoda: Insects > Digestive system > Gut ... | reverse complement strand
TTTTATCCTCATGTTCTGGTTGTGCATGACAACGTTGAAGGACAACACCAAGGCAATTGAGAAGATTACCACGTTATCGGAGGTAACACTTGCCAAGTTGGATAAGATAGATGCTACGTATAGCAAGAAAGAGGATGACAAATGACGCTGAATGGAATCGACATATCGAACTGGCAGGGGGACATCCCGCTTGATGTGATTGCATTAAGCAATCCGTTAGACTTTGTTATCATCAAGGCAACCGAGGGGAACAGCTTTGTTGATGCCTGGTGTGACAAGAATGTGGAGAAATGCAAGAAGATCGGATTGAAATGGGGTTTCTACCACTACCTGAAACGAGGGATAAACCCATTCGATCAGGCGAATTACTTTTATGAGCATTGCAAGAACTATTTCGGTGAAGGGTTGCCGTGCCTTGACTGGGAAGACCAGCCGCTTAACTATGAAGACGCGAACATATTTGTTCGTCGGATAAAGGAACTAACCGGCGTGTGGCCATTTATCTATTCATGGCCTAGCTCGTTTGCAGGTGGCTACGTTGAGAGCAATTGCGGTCGATGGCTAGCTCAATGGCCTAATGTTTCGCGCCCAGATTTTAGCTTTGGAGGCGAACCGCCGAATGCGGTAGGATTGACAGCGGCATGGCAGTTTTGCAGTGACGGCAGATTAGTCGGTTATGACGGTAATTTAGACCTTAATTACTTTTATGGGACAAAAGAGAATTGGGACTCATACGCCAACCCACAAAAAGTGGCTCCAAAACCGCCCGCTGAAAGTGGAGGAAGTATGTTGGTTTTAGAGAATGTGAAAAAGTTAACAATCGAGTATTAATAAGTGATACAATATTAAGTATAGCCGTGGTAATGAAAGGAGGGATGAAAATGGTTGCAATGAATATGGTATTAACACGTGTGTATGGAGTTGTGAAGGAGGACGGGTCAGGATTAAAAAATGTCGAGGATGTTTTTGAAGGGAAAATGAGTTATCGAACCGCCTGCAATAGAGCGATAAAAAACTATCCAAAAGGAAAGTATTTGGTATCGCGAATTATACACAATCATAAATCAATACTGATTGACTTAGTTGAATTGTTAACGCGAGACTCCGATTTAGTAAAAGTTACGAGTGAGATTGATGAAGAGATTTTTGAATGAAAGGAATTATAATGCAAGACACTAATGATATGGGCATTGTGCCAATCGAACGAACCACGAAAGATATTGTCGATAGCTCTGAATCGCTCTATGTCGGCAGTTTGGGCGATACTGCTGAAGACAAGGTAAAACTCTTTAACGCAATCAATAGCGCTATCCCGTTGCGTGATTATGTCAAGAGCGGCGGTAAGGCGTTCACATGCGTTAACATAATTGCCCATGACGCCGAATTCGAGGATATGAACAACCCTGGTGTGATGCTCAAAAAGCCGAGGGTTATCTTCATTACTGACAAGGGCGATTCATATGCTTCTCCATCTCCTAGTATCTTCTCGGCAACACAGCGACTTTTGTCAATATTCGGCAACCCGTCGCAATGGGGAAAAGGAATCAATATGCTTCCGAAGTTCGCAACGTCTAAGCGCGACCTTGACTATCTGACTATTGAGATTGTCTAATTCGAATATATGTGCAAATTAGGCACCTGCATATGTGGGTGCCTTTTTGTTTCGAAGGGGGATAAATGGCCAAAACAAATATAAACACTCAAATTACCGAAGCCGAGAAGCGCGTAAAAGCCAAGTTACGCCGTTTAGAGAAGCGCGGCATCAAAACACGTGCGATATCACCGTTGAAACCCGTTGCCAATATGTCGCTTAAAGAAAAACACGCTTATAAGTCCAATTTAGAGATATTTATTTTTGGCAATCAATATGTCGCTGGGAAGGAGGGAGCGCCTATTTCTAGAGTCGCATACAGTCAAATGCAACGAGCGGTCAAAGAAGCCAACCAGTTCCGTATGGACAAGTTCGGCAACGTCTATGGTAACGATAAAGTCCTCGGTCACCCTAATATGACGGTTAAAGAGCTTACCCATATGTATGAGACATACAACCCCAAAACCGGGCAATACGAGACAAGGCAAGGCAACAAGGCAATGGCGTTCCAGATGAAGAAAGTTCCAGACCCATCCGTGTTCAGGTCACAGAAATCCGTATATGACTATATTAGCAGTGTTAATAAGATAATAACGCCTGAATACAACGAGAAGAAATTGCGGATACTTAAAGAGAATATTAGAACGGCGTTGGATTATCTAGGCTTCATGGATTCTGTTGATAGCGTTGTAGACAGGCTTACTCCGCAACAGATTGACTATCTTATTGGCCATTCCACGTTTATCTCTACGATATTCGACTATCCAAAAGACGAGAACGCAACCGACATCGAGGCTGATAAGCGACATTCGGCAATCGAGTTGTACCAGCCAGAGACAGAAGCCAACATCATTGATATCATTACTGATTTATTAGCGTTATGAAGCCCGTGCGCAATTATTCTGCTGACTTTGAAACAACAACAGAGGCCATATCACGCTCAGAAACCAGGGTATGGGCATGGGCAGTATGCCCGGTAGACTGTCCCGAAGATGTTGAGATTGGCATAGACATTGAGTCTTTCATTGAATATATGGAAGAGAACAACGGCAATTATTATTTTCACAATGCTGGGTTCGACGCGGTGTTTATAATGGACTACCTCTTACGCAATGGCTATGAATGCAATAAAACAGGCCAGTCAAATACGTTCGACACATTGATATCAAAAATGAACAAGTTATACCAAGTCGATATAGTCTTTGAGAATTCGAAACGGCATAGGTCAAGAGCCACTATCAAAGACAGCTATAAAAAAATACCGTCATCAGTAGAACAGATTGCAAACGACTTCAAAATACCGTGTAAAAAACTGTCTATCGACTATGACGAGCCGCGTCCAATCGGGCATATTCTCACTGACCTAGAAAAGGAGTACATCAAGCACGATGTACAGATTATAGCATACGCTCTCCAAACTCAGTTCGACCAAGGCTTGACAAAGTTGACAGTAGGCTCAGACGCTTTATCGTCGTGTAAGGACATGATACACTTTTCACGTCATTTCCCGACTATATCGCTTGATATTGACGGGTTCTTGCGTAGGTCATACCGAGGCGGATATACGTATCTTAACCAACAATACAAAGAGAAGACGATCGGTGAAGGAATCGTATACGACGTGAATTCGTTATACCCTGCAATGATGATGAAGCGTCTTCCAGTCGGTATGCCTTATCCTTTTTCAGGAGAGTACAACGGCCACAAGTTATATGTGCAAAGCATATATTGTATGGCGAAGCTAAAGTATGGGAAATTGCCCACGCTATTGATGAACAGTGGCGGGTTCTTTCAAGCCCATCATTATGTAGAGTCGATTGACGAGCCAACCGAGGTTGTCTTCACGTCGGTTGACCTTGCTATGTTCTTTGGCCATTATGATGTGCAAGTGATCGAGTATTGCGGGGGATATGAGTTCGATAGTGCTGTGAGGATATTCGAGCCGTATATAAAGCATTGGATGGACGTGAAGAATTCAAACACGGGTGCCGTCAAACAACTGGCCAAGCTCATGCTTAATTCGTTATATGGGAAATTGGCAACCAATCCTGATGTTACAGGGAGGTATCCGGTGCTAGACGGTGACAAGGACGCTATCGAGTATGTATTGGATGACGAGCAGCAGTTACGAGAGCCAGTTTACACGGCAGCAGCAGCATTCGTCACAGCCTATGCACGAGAAACCACTATAACTGCTTGCCAAGAAGCGCTAGACCAAGGCAGGTTTATCTATGCCGACACGGATTCAATGCATCTTGTGGGGGACTATCCTATTGAGGGGATACGAATCCACCCGAAGAACCTTGGAGAATGGAAGCATGAATCGTCGTTCGAGGCGGCCAAGTTCTTGCGGGCAAAGACATACTTGGAGGTAGTCAAGCCCGAATACCGCACTAGCCCAACTGACAACGGCATCCGCGTGACGTGCGCTGGGCTTCGGCGTGACAAGAGGGCTGGCCTTGACTTGGACAGTTTTTACATCGGTGCCACTGTTCCCGGCGGGAAGCTAGTCCCCAGAAAAGTGCATGGCGGTGTAATACTCCACGAGTCCGATTTTGTGATCAGGGACATATAGTCTTTTTATGGATTTTTTATAAATCCTATTCTCAACTAAAAAATTGTATATAGTTTTGATTAGGCGGTTGCCCGGTATGCTATTGTGTCCGATTGTGCAATGCCACGGCTGACCCCGGCACAATCGTTGAATAATCCATACGGCCTATGGGCAAGCAGCAACCGGGCAAACTGCTATTATCAAGAGAAAGGAAAGGAATGGCAGAGAATGAAAACGAAGTCGAACCCGAAGTGGAACCCGTTGGACAGGAAAGCGGACAGGAAGGTTCGGAAAGTGACGAGGCCAACGAGGAAGCGCACGAATACGAAGGCGAAATTGCCGCCGAAACCGGAATAGCGCTAACGAACGGCGCTATAACCAGCCCTGTAGGCAGAACCCCGCTTGACGAGGCGAATGCCCGTATCGACGCGCTCGAAGCAGTCATAGTCGATTTACGGGAACGGCTCTATGATATGGTGATTGCAGGGAACGGCGCACAGATCGACACGACACAAGACCTTTTGACGCAATCGTCAATCAATGACGGCATCACGCGCATGAAGGCTATCAAAGACCTAGACCTTAGTTAGGAAGTGAGAAATGGCAGAGACTAACGCGGTTATCCTTGACGCTATTTGGGCGGCAGGGACTAACGAATACCAACAGACCATCCCGGCAACGACCCAAGGCGGTATCGCGCAAACCATGGCGGCGTTGCAAGACCCGGCGAACATCCAGTTCTGGAACATGTTCGTCTCGAACCTTATCCAACGCATCGGCGACACCCGCATCAACCAGGTGCAGTTCCAAAACCCGCTTGCACCGTTCAAACGCGGCATGTTGCGGGCTGGCTCGTCAATCCAAGAAATCGCCTACCACCTTATCAAGGCAAAGGGCTACGACCAGTTCGCCGAGACGCTGCTTAAACAGTACCCTCCTGAAATCGAGATGAAGCTCCATCAGATCAGCAGACAGGACAAGTTCGCGATTTCCATTAACCAGTCACAACTTCAACAAGCGTTCCTTGACGAGTACGGGCTTAACAACTTCATCAATGGCGCATTGGCGATTCCGACGCTCAGCGACAACGAGGCCGAGTTCCGCGCAATGCTGCAACTGATCGCAGAATATGAGGATGCCTTCGGATTCTACAAGATCAACTGCCCTGATCTGAGCGTCCTTGATGCTACCGAGACGGATGCCAAGCAGTTCCTCAAGCTGGTACGTGCTACAACAGGCAAACTACAGTTCCTCAAAGGGCGTTACAACTTTGCAGGCGTTCCCACCCGGTCTATGCCTAACGACTTGTACTTATTGGCAACTCCTGATGTGATTGCCAATATTGATGTTGAAGCACTCGCAGGCGCGTTCAATGTGTCGATGGCAGACATCAAGTCGAGGGTGATCGTTGTTGACGAGTTCCCAATCCAAGGCTGCCAAGCACTACTGGTCGATAAAGACTGGTTCGTTTGTGCTGATGTTGTTTTCCAGACGAACACGTTCTACAATCCTGAGACTCTTTCGACCACATATTATCTTCACCATTGGTCAATCCTCTCAGCGTCGGCACTGATCAACGCCATCATGTTCACAACGAACGAGGGCACAGTCGAAATGATCGGAGAACTTGTAGTGGACGGGGCAGAGCTTGTTATAGCACCATTGCCGAACGGAACCACGCCGACCAGCGCAGTCCGTGGGAAGCAATTACAGCTTGCGGCCATTGTCACTGGTACCGTCACCACGGGCGACCAACGGCCTAATGGCAGGGCTTTCTCAAGTGATGTGATCGTTCCTCAAGGTGCCGTGTTCAAGATCATTTCCTCTGACCATGCGCTCAGCTCGTTCACCCATGTTGACAGGTTCGGCCTGTTGTTCATCGGCTCGAACGAGCTAGCGACTGAATTGACTGTCGAGATCACAGCAACTTATATCGACCCTGACACTAATATTGCGTCACAAACGCCGTTCACGGCTGACCTTATGATTGATATTGTCGATGCCTAACAACCAGACAAACGGAGTACCGGGATTCCCTGGTACTCCGTCGGATATCTATTCCTATCGCAACGAGTTCGACTATTCTTTATGGACAAAGGATTCTACCCTGTTCTTGTGCAATGTCCCATGGGATGCTGCTTATAAGGATATTGTCAGGTTCGATTCTGAGCAACAGAGGGATGATTACTTTGACGGCCTTATACCGCACGGCCACACGTTGTCAGTATCGACACGCACAATTATACAATACGGGCTGCCAGTAGTTATAAACGTGCCATTCAACACTGCAAACAACTATAACTATATCGTTGTGACATCGGCGCCGTTTCCTGTGCCTAACGAATCGCCCACCGCAAGGACACAGTACTATTATTTCATCACCTCTATGCAATACCTTTCGCCTAATGCCACACAGGTACAGATTCAACTTGACGTGGTCATGACCTATCTGCTGGACTGTACAATAACGAGGGGATACCTCAACCGTGGGCATTACTCGTTCCTTGACGCTGAAAGTGAGCAATGGCCGCCATACCATAATTGTCTGATCGTGCCAGAAGAGTTCGAGCGTGGCAGCGAAATGCGAATCATGAGCACACGCTTTTATGCCATGCAGGGCGTTGAGTTATGGGTGATCTTTGCAATCACCTGCAAGCTAGACGGCAATTACGGCACTAAGGACAACCCGGTATTCACAACGTCAACAGGCAGCTACGTAACCAATATCCCATCAAGTTCAAGTGTGTACGCAGTCAAGGCCAGTAATTACATAAAGCTGTTTTCCGCACTTTCGGACTATCCATGGGTGACGCAATGCGTACAAAATGTTACTGCTGTGCCAAGCGATATCATTGACGACGAGCTTGAATCGTACATTACTATAGGCGGCGTATCGGTGTACTCGTTCAAAAACCCGAACCCGCCTACCAAGAGGATTGATATCGAAGTCCCTGCTACCGATATCAACGACCCTCGATACAATTGGTTTGAGGTGCCCCAACCATATGGCCGCTTGAAAAAGTTCGGCGTTTGGCCATATGCAACAATTGAGATGACCGACAATGCAGGGCAATCCGTCCTTTTACGGCCTGAAAACATTCACGCAGTGGATTCGACCATTGGGTTCGCATTCAAAGTCTATAAGTTCCAGCTGTACACATGTGCGGCACCCGGCTTCATGCGCGAAGTCATTGTACCTATACAATACAATACCGACCAAGAGGCCACGACCCCGATGAACGTCTATATGATGGGGTCTTCTAGCCCGACAACCGTGCCATTCGATGGCGGCGAATTCACACATTCGGCGTTGACTCTGAGCAATTTCCCTAACTTCTCCATTGTCAATAACTCGTATTTGCTTAATTACGCAATGACTGCACATACACGTACTTATGCTTACGACAACGCCCAATGGGATTTGAACAAGACGCTGAGAAGCAACCAGGTAGGATGGCAGAACACCAATCAGACCAACCAGAACATGTTACAGAACACAGCGCTCGGAATCTCCACATCCCAGAACATCCAAGGAATCCAGAACCTGCAAACCGGGTTCAACGGAGGGATAAATGCAGTCGGAGGCGTGGTAGCCGGTATCGGCAACGGCAACCCTATAGGCGGCATAGTCAACGGGTTGGAATCAGCAGGCACAGCGACCGTCAATATCCTTGCCAATACAGCGGTCAACAACGCTCAGAACGCTCTACGCAACAATGTTGCGCAGAACAACTCAGCAATGACTATGGGCATAAACAACCGTAATTTGGCATTCGCCGATTATGCTGCTTTAGGCGACTACTCCATGCAAATTAAAGAAGTCCAAGCGCAAACTCAGAACATGCAGATCATTGCACCGTCTACCAGCGGCGCAACAGACGGCGACGCATTCAATATGGCCAATGGTGTGTATGGATGGTCATTGCGTTTCAGGAGGATTAACGACACATTCATCAAGTCTATCGGCGATTACTGGTTCCGCTTCGGCTATGCGTTCAAGCGTTACATCCAACCGCCTGCGAATCTCAAATGCATGACCCACTTCACATATTGGCAAATGCAAGACACGTATATATTGTCCACCAATGTGCCTGAATCGTACAAGCAGTCAATCCGAGGGATATTCGAGCGAGGTACCACCGTGTGGAACGACCCTAACGATATCCTCACTCGGTCGATATATGACAACGAGGTGATATGATGCGAAAGCCCGCTAATCCTAATATGAAAGACACGGCAAAGCGCAACCGTTCGAGGAACCAGGAATTCCCATGGAATAAGCAAAAGCCATGGCAAGCGCTTACGCTCAACGCCCGACGGTATAATCATTATTACACGCTGCTCATGGAGCTTGCCATCAACCGTTTCAAATGGATTGGGCTTCCTAGCACGGTAGACGAGCGTTTTCTAGAACTTGCATTGTTCCGCAACGGGTGTGCGGTTATTTTCAAGCCATATTTATTCAACAACTTCATCACCACAATGGTAAACCCTGAAGGAGTCTGGAACTTCAACGAGAATCCGACTAAACTGTTCAGCTACGGCAACAACGGGTGGATGTACCGCATGAGTGCAGACAAAGGTGTTATTGTATGGGGCAACCGTACTCGTACACCGCTGCATAATATGATAGACCTGTATGCCCGCGACCTTGCTGACTTCGATCAGACACGAAGCGTCAACTTACGGGCACAAAAAACACCTGTCTTCATCACGTGCCCCGAAGCCCGTAAGCAAGACATGATCAACCTTTACAAGAACTACGACGGAAACGAGCCGCTGATTATCGGGTCTGATACGCTGATGGATGCTTCGTCTTTCGGTTCAATCCAGACTAACGCCCCGTACCTGGTCAATCTGATCAATGCTGACAAGCAGACTATTTTCCAGGAGGCCATGACCCTGCTTGGGATTGATAATTCAAACGTCCAAAAGCGAGAACGAGTACAGGCCGCTGAAGTCATGAGCAATAACGGGCAGATTGAGATTTTCCGCCTTGCAGCGTTGAATGCAAGAAGGCAAGCATGTGAGGAGTTGAATGAGAAGTACGGGCTTGAATGCAGCGTTGTATGGAACCATGACTTACTGTCTGCTAACTACAATTTCGCTAACTCCGTCCCAGCAATGACAGGCGAGGGGGCAGTTTACTTATGACCAATGTAAACTTTGAAAGCAATTGGGTCAACCAGGACTCGTTCACCGGGCAACAGTCAGTAATGCTTGGAGACTTGTTAGACCAAGGCTTCGACATCCAATGGCATGACGTGATCAACGAGGTAGGACTATGGAACACTGATTATGAGAGCCGCCTTATACGAATATTCACATCCCACTTTTGGTACAGGGAAATAAACTCAGTAGTCCCCGCACGTTGGCGTATGATGGTTAACCGCCATCTATACCTTATATTGCCGTATTATAACAAACTATACGAGTCATTCGACATCAAGTACAATCCGCTTAACACAGCCGATATGCACACCGAGACAACGCTTGCCAAGACAGGCGATCATACTCAGAACACTGACCAAACACAGAATACAGACACAAGCGGCGACCAGTCCACTGACACCACAACACGGTCACTTTATTCCGATACCCCGCAAACGCAATTACAGGGCATTGAGGACTATGCATCAAACATTACAGACGGAGTAAGCGGCACCACCGCTAATTCTACCGCAACATCACTTGAAAAGACTGTCGGGCTGATCACGGCAAACGATTCCACAATGGACACGTTTATCTCTGATGTGCTCGGCCATTCCGGCATACTACCGTCAACGGCACTGAGGGACTACCGTAATTCGCTGCTCAATGTTGACTTGATGTTCGTGGCAGAGTTCGAGCAGTTCTTCAGCAACCTATGGGCAATACACGTGAATGGGATTTAGAAAGGATTGATATGAGCGATATTAGACCATATTGGCCACTTAACATCTGGCCGTTCGTTTGGCCGTTGTCGAGGGTAACAACGTTGCCAGACATCTTCTTCGAGGGCATGAGCGAGGGGCAGATACTCAACGAGATTGCCAGACGGATGAACGAGCTATGGCGCGTTTACTCGTCGCTTATGACAAAAGAAGAGTTCGATCTATGGTTACAGACATATGTAAAAGACCAGAACGAGCAGACGAACTATCTTCGTGTGTACACTGATGCGGCCATCAAGGCATTGCGTGAAGAGCTTATAGCTTTGATACATGAGATAACGCTTGGTCAGATCAACGTCCTCGACCCGTCCACAGGGTTTTATTCAGGCTTGGAAGAAGCGTTATCGCACCAATACAACGATGAAAGGTATTTCGCCGCAACATGGGACGAGATAGAAGCAATCACAAGCACGATGGATTGGGATGAATGGGAAGCCGAATGCTCGTTATACACTGTAAAAGAACTGGACTTGTTATTTGCCTACCTGTTCGGGATATCCGACAGTCCACGGGCAATGACGCTTCCACAAGATTATTTGGATTAGGAGGATTGATATGACTGTTTTAAACGAATGGGCGTTAAGCCAAAACCCTATTTCTGCGAAGGACGCCAAAGAGCTATATGATGCTGTGAATGGAGGTGATGGCGGTGGGATAACCGAAGACAGGGTTAACGAGTTGATTGATGAATCTTTAATACCAATTGACAACCAGCTATCAATGATACCGAATCCGTTCCCTGATTATCCGTTGTTTAGTTGGTTGCAACACGATTATGACTCGGTATTCAACATGGTTCAAGATTTAAAGAACTGGATTTATTCCATTGGTTTTCTTACATATAGCGGATTCGTATCTGGCACAGTCGGAAACATTATCCAGTTAGCTTCCAGACAGTCTATTTCCCACGTATTGCCTGATAATGACTCGACAACCACCGATAAATCACTCACCATATCAAAATCCTCTACCGATGTTGCCGTTACAATTGAGAGTAACGGAACTATGGACTTTATTATTGGCGGTGATATGCCGAGTAACTATTATCTATGTATGAGTGATAAATATGGGGGAATAACCAAGTTTGAGTACGGAACCCCATTAATTCCAACACCGTTATATGATGGATTAACCGATTGGTTTGAGCATTTAACCATATTCGGTATCAATGGACTTGCGTTTAAGTGTGATCTTGATATAATTTATACTGTCAATGAACCCCAACAAATTACAATATCGCAAACAATCTCAAGATATGGAATCTAAGAAAGGACACAATCATGCCAAGCTCACAGAAAACACCAATACTCCAACTCAACCAATGGGCAGGGAGCGACATTCCCGCAACACGAGAAGACCTTAATACCGACAATCAGAAGATCGACACAGCGTACGGGCAGATCATGAATTTGTTCCAGATATATGGGGATTGGTTCGATGCATTAGGGATTGACTCTATTGTTTCAGCCAAATTATTCAAAACCATATTTGATCAGTATGGAACAGATATATCACAAATTAAGTCCGAATTAATAGCAATCAACCAATCAATTTTAGAATACTCACAGTGGTTTAGTGATCTTGGTATTACCGATAGTGCTAGCGCTCAATTGTTATCGTCAATTATTGATCAACATACTACTGATATTGAGGCACTTAAACTTGCTTCGAGTCAACAGGCACAAGATATTTCAACTCTTAAACTTGCTTCGACTCAACACGGAATAGATATCGCTAATTTACAAAACTCTAATAATACTATAAATAATAGTATCACATCAATAAATAACAGTATATCGAATTTAGTAACCAATAAAGCTGATCTGGTTAAACTACAAAACGCGTTTTCTTTTACATATACTAGCCCAATGATATTAACAGTATTGCCATCAGGTATGACCATTACAGGTCAGTTCATGAGTGGATTATTAGGTAAAAATACAAATGGGTCAATTATTACCCTCGATGCTGGTTACGGATTTACTTTTCAGTATAGCGGTTCAGGAACCTATGATATTTTTCCGGTTTTAGATACTAAAATAATCATGCCGAATTATAGTGATCTTAAATTTACAGCAACACACCAAATAGTATCGGATGTGAACAATACGCAAAAAACAAATACGAATCCTTTTACGAATAGTTACACAATGACCAGCAACGGCATAATCAATTTAGTAGGTACCACATATTCAGGTATACCAACATCGGATAAATTTTATTATACTGGCACCGTTCACTCGACCTTCTATAATCCGTCTACAATGTTTGTATAATGGCTACTAAACAACAAATAATAGACTATGCAATGTACGTAGTCGGCGAAGTAGAGTCCAATTGGACTTGGAACGCCGTCCCTGCATTTGACGGGGTGTCGCACATCATCAGCATAGGCATGATGCAGTCGGCTGGCAGCAATGCCGCCGACTTGCTTCAAGTCATACATGATGACTATCCTACTACCTGGCAAGCGTTGGCGATAACATCCCCCCGTTTGACTAACGATGTGCTTACTATACCGCACACTTGGAATAATTGGTCTAACTACTCATTGACAGACGTTGAGCGTATTTCCGTTGCAACAATACTCGACACGCCCGATGGACATAGCGCACAAATGGAGTATTGGGCAGCAATATGCGGTGGATATATCGACTATCTTCTAAGCGTAGGATTCTCATTATCACGCCCCAAGCCGTTGATATTCGCAATATCAATGTACCATCAGTCCCCTCAATCATGTAACAACGTCATTGCAACAGTCGGCGGGAACGCTGATCTGGCAATGATACACACAGCTTGCCTTAATAACCCGGTATTAGGCCAGTACACTAACAGGTATAATACGGTGTACAGCCGTCTCAATTCTTGGAACGAGCAAGACCCTCCACCGAACTTCGGCCAAAACTCAACACCGTCAACAGGCGGCCAGACACCTGGTAACACACAAACAAACTCTCTGATAAACTATATCACTAAAAACGGCGACCAACTGGTATTGTTCGGTTCAGCTTTCACAAACGGGCTGATATTCATCCCGACCCAAGGCGACAAATGGATTCCGATGTTCAACACTTCAGGGGCACAGCCAGGAGGCGGGTTCCAAGGAGGCGGGACACCTGCCCCGTCACCAACGCCCGCTGAACAGGTTGCAGCACAAATGCTTAGTTGGGTAGGAATGTTCGACTACTCACAGGCAGCGGGACGGCTCGACCCGGTGAACACTGGGTTCGGGGACTGTTCAAGCGTGGTATGGGCAGCATACTTCCTTGTAACAGGAATTAACGTGGGAACTTGGACAGGCGACCAGATACATAACGGCACACTTATAGACAGCGGTGATTATGGCAGCACTAATATAGCCAATCTAAAGCCAGCAGACTTGTTGCTTATTGACTGGGATGGCGCTCACTCTTTCACGAGCGCGGGACACGTTGAAATGTTCGTTGGAAACAACCAATTATGCGGCCATGGAGGGCCAGGCAAAGGGCCAACAATAAAGAACGGTGTAAACTCCTATATTGCTAACTGCCCTAATTGGCAGATCAGGCGCTATCTATGAGTAACCAATGGTACCGTCTAGATAATATCCTATCCAGGGATATGGCGTTGAACTTCGTCGTAAGCTACCGTTCCGCTGGAAAGACTTATGCTTGCAAAGAAAAAGGAATAAAGGCATTTATCAGAGACAATACGACGCAATGGATACTACTCCGTAGGTATGAGAGCGAGCTACTCACAAAAGACGAGTTCTTGACCGATATATCTAAACAATTCCCTGACTATGATATGAAAGTCAATGGATTCAAAATGATGATTCGCCATCGGGTCAAGCAGCAAAAAGACGAGGATGGCAATAACGTGTATATCGACTGCGTGACTGGCGAGAAAGCATCTGACTCAGAACGTTGGGAGTGCATGGGGTTCTTGCTTTCGCTTTCGACCTATCAAAACTATAAAGGCACATCGTTTGACAACGTTGGAATGATCTTGTTCGATGAATTCATCAAAGAGGAATGACACACCCCCTATCTTCCCAACGAAGTAAACAAGCTACTTAATATATATCACACAGTAGAACGTGACAGGGAACTATACGGAAAACGTAAAGTAGTGCTAATAGCCTGTGCTAATGCGATAAGCATACAATGCCCGTATTTCGCTTATTATAAGATAAGTGTTCCTAAGCTGACAGAACAGCAGTTCGTTCTTCTAAAAGACCATGAAACATGCTTCGAGTTCTACACGAACGATGCTCGGCAGTTTGAAAAACAATCGAGTGTTGTTGGAAAAGCTGCTTCATCATCCGACTATATGGCCATGGCAATCAACAACCAATTCAAGGATGCCCATTCTTTAATGACAGGCACCAAATCAGGACAGTCTAATTATAACTTCTCATTCGTGTTTTACAGCAATTGGTTCAGCGTATGGTTTGACCGGGCAGACGGGCTATATTACATCGAGGGCACACAGCCAAAAGGCGAGAACGGAATTAAGTCCGTGTTCGTACTAACCAAGGATGATATGCAGCCTAATATGATCATGATAGAGAAGACAGCTCCTATTATGAGGGACATCAAACGTATGATGCAATACAATTGCGTCCGATTTGACAACGCTATAACTAGAGAGCGGTTCTTTGATATGCTTAATCTGATATAAAGGCTTTTGGGGGAAGCTAAAAATAATCCCGTTTTCAAATTTAGAGTCTGATTAAAAATAATAAAACACCATCAAAATTAACGATAGTGCTTTTAATATATAATGGTTTTTCAAATGGAAAATATTACGAGAAAAATTTTTTTCTATGGTTATTCCTCATTCAGATCACAAATGCTACATTCTATAGATTACTACATTTCATAGACGTACATTTGTTCGCCTATAGAATGTAGACTATATATTATAGGCTACATTTCATAAACGTACATTTGTTCGCCTATAGAATGTAGACTATATATTATAGGCTACATTTCATAGACAACGCCAAATAGCCCCGGTATGGCCGGGGCTGTCTGATTATTAAGGAAAATATTATTTGCGCACAAACACTACAAATTCGAACTTGCATTGCCGCGCCTTGTGGCTGTAGTCACCACCGCAAAGCGCGCCCGTGATAAGATATATATCACCTACCGCCTGATGCTCGACTTCATAACCCACGCCTGCAAGGTATGATAGCAGCGACTTATAGGCTTTTTTAAAATTTGCGGCACCCTTGCAAGCGCCAAAAGCCCGATTTATTTCATCTTGATCGTATATGCAATCCGAATTTAATCCACCACTAACTCCGACTCCTTCCCACAGCGTGATCACCTTGTCAGGGTCTCCGTAATCGCGCCTTACGCTTTTCAATAGCTCAAGGTTTTTTTCAATCTTGGTTTTCATTTCGTCTCCTCGTGCCAAAAATCAACAAACTCCAACATGCACGTAAACCCTAATAACTCGCTGTATGTCAACCGCCCCATGTCGTGGTTGTCTGCAATTTTTCCAAACCTAGCAAAAATAAACAGCTCAATTTGCCTTTTTGAAAGACGGCACCACATTTTGGAGTTCATTTTCTTTATGAACGAATTCACATGCTTAATCGTGGTCGGCGAATACGCCGCATCCTCAAAAAACTCAAAAACATTGGATTTGTGATAATATCGCGCAACCAAAGTTTCGTAGCTATATAGGTCGGTCACGTGGATATCTTCCTGGGACTCATACGAGTTCCTATAATAGGATTCGGTTTTTGCTTTCCCATAATACGATTTTTGATTTATTCCGACAGGCTCTAAATCTTCCATAATTTCTCCTTAAAGAGGAGGCGCGGTGGGACTAGGTACCCAAGCCCGCGCCCGAAGTCCCCGTATTATTCCCATATACCACTTTCATACGCAGCTTGTACATCAATCGCGATTTTTACCTTATCACACTCATAATCTACCAGTGTATATAGCTTTTCCGAGTGCTCGTTCATGACCCGCATATACGCTAATATTTGAGCCATTTTCATAGTACCATACATCTTCACACATGTTAAATGCGATGTATTATCGCTCGTATCCGTACAAAGCATATTGATGGTTGTTTGCTTCACGGTTGCACTTACAGTTTGCTTCATGGTTCTTCCTTTCATTTGCAAGTATAATTCACTCAATTAGCCTACCGCATTGGTGACCAATTCCGTTTTCATACCGAGCGACCTTCAAACCCTCCATTCTCTCTGTGCCTCGGTGCCACGCCTTCCCTTTTGGGATGAGTATACTATATCATATTGCGCAAGTAACTTCCCCCCATTCCACACAATCCACACAATACGCCAATACGCCGATGCAGTGATAAGGCTATGAAATGTAGCCATACTATTATGGTGATTCTGTGTGATTCAGATGTGCATCACATGGAGAAAAATTTTTGCTACATGACGTGGGGAAAATGCTA
>Ga0123357_10004410_pt1 | contig 16512 bp, 21 predicted proteins | sample TergutEmb28metaG_FD_89873 | JGI IMG/M metagenome (GOLD analysis project Ga0123357, IMG submission 89873) | Embiratermes neotenicus P4 segment gut microbial communities from Petit-Saut dam, French Guiana - Emb289 P4 | ecosystem: Host-associated > Arthropoda: Insects > Digestive system > Gut ... | reverse complement strand
CAATATCAGCCGTCCCCATCACGGCATCGGCCTTCAGATACCCATGCCCCTCTACTTGGCAGGTTTAATATCTCCGGACATCTTCACTGAGTTTGGCGTTCACGAAGTCTCTTGATAAAACACAAATCCAAACCCTGAGATAGATTAATATACTTTGCAGTTATGGGACGAATTGGTCTGACGGCCATAGCGGCGGGGAAACACCCGGTCCCATCTCGAACCCGGCAGTAAAGTCCGCCCGCGTATCTGTCTGTACTGTACTGCGCAAGCGTACGGGAACACAAACACGCTGTCAACCACTTTTTCTCTCCTCAACATGATAACTATTAAAATAACCTTCGCTATCATTCTGCAATGATATTGATCAAACTGGGTGGAAGCGTTATCACTGACAAGACCCAGTACAGGACATTCAACGTGGAAACTATCCACAGGCTCTGCGCTGAGATCAAAGAATCCGGCGCAGATACTATCGTGGCCCATGGGGCCGGTTCCTTCGGACATGTTATCGCAAAGGAGTATTCTCTGCAAAATGGGTTCACTGATCCGAAACAGGTATCTGCGGTCGCGAGGGTGCAATACGACGTGAGGGAGCTTAACCTCATGGTGATCAACGAACTCCTGAGTGCCGGAATACCGGCGGTCTCGGTACCTCCGGGATCATGTTTCATGATGGATAACGGAAAACTCCTGCTGAATGATCCGGATGTCCTTCTCTCGGCTTCGGAACTGGGCATCATGCCTGTGATGTTCGGAGATGTGGTCTTTGATAAGAGTAAGGGATTTGGGATATGTTCCGGGGATCAGATAATAGAAGTGCTTTGCAAGCTCTATGATCCAGAGAAAGTGGTATTCGTATCTGATGTCGACGGTTTGTTCGACAAGGACCCTAAAACGAATCCGACCGCAAAACTGCTGACCGAAGTGACCTCAGAGATCCTTGCGAGTGTCTCCAGCGAGAGTGACATAGCAGATGTCACCGGCGGAGTACGGGCCAAGATGGAGGCCATGCTTAGGATGTCCTCGCCTGAAAGGGACTGTGTGCTTGTCAACGGGACCGTCAATGGAAGGCTATGCTCACTATTAAAGGGGGACAAGGTCATCTCCACAGCGGCAAAAGGAGGATTGTGATGACCCCCATCAAAGAAAGGAAAGCGGACCACATCGAGATATGCCTTAACGAAAGGATCGAACCTGGGTATTGCTACTGGGACGATATCAAGCTGATACACAGCGCCCTCCCCGAAGTCAATGCCGGCGAGATCGACATGTCCGCATATGTATTGGGGAAGAAACTGAAGTTCCCCTTCATCGTCACGGCCATCACGGGCGGATTCCCGGGTGCCAAGAAGATCAACGAGAACATCGCGATAGCCTGTTCGGAACTTGGGATCGGGATGGGCGTGGGAAGCGAGAGGGCGGGAGTCGCAGGCATTGAAGCTGACAGTTACTCGGTGATCAAAGAATACGATGTCCCGCTTGTAATAGGGAACATAGGCGCTCCCCAGCTGATATCCCAGCACAGCAAAGACAAGTTCTCCCCGGAGAAGGTGGGAGAGGCTAAGGACCTTATCGACGCTGACGTCATTGCGGTACACCTCAATTTCCTGCAGGAGATCATTCAGCCCGAAGGAGATACCAATGCAAAAGGATGCTTCAATGCGATAAGGGAACTGGCAAGAGAGTACCCGATCATTGTAAAAGAGACCGGCGCAGGGATATCAAAAGAAACGGCATCCCGGCTGAAAGGCACCGGCATTTTAGGGATCGATGTTGCCGGTATGGGCGGCACCAGCTTCTCCGCGGTAGAACTTTACAGGGCTATGGCGGGGAACGATATGATAAGGACGAATATGGGCGAGTCATTCTTCGACTGGGGGATACCCTCGCCGGTATCGCTGCTTGAGGCAAAGAACGGCCTTCCATTGATAGCATCGGGAGGGGTCTTGGATGGTATACATGTTGCCTCGTCGATCGCTATGGGGGCATGCTGCGCGGGTGCGGCGCATGCGGTCCTGAGAGAAGCGACCGAATCATCCGATGCGGTGATCGAGAAACTTACTTTGATCAGAGAAGAGCTCCGGGCGGCAATGATGCTTACCGGCTCGGCAAACATCGAACAGCTTTCCAAGGCAAGATACGTCATTCTTGGAGAAACAAAACAGTGGTTAGAGGGATTACAATGGACGCAAAAGAATATCTGATAAAGACCTCCAAAGAATTGGACGGCCCGATAAGACAGTATATTGGTGACGAGGAGCCGGCAAACCTCATTGAGGCTTCCAGGCAGTACCCGTACGCCGGAGGTAAGAGAATGCGTCCCGCGATGGCGCTCGCTGCGGCTGGTGCGGTGGGAGGGGACAGATCAAAAGCCATGCCTCTGGCCGTCGCCATCGAATACATACACAATTTCACTTTGGTCCATGATGACTTCATGGACGGCGATGTGCAAAGAAGGGGCATGACCACGATACATGTGGCGTATGATGTGCCGACAGCGATACTTGCCGGAGATGCTCTGTTCGCAAAAGCGTTCCAGATAATAGCGGAGCTTGATGTTCCAGACAGGAATATGAGGGAGATCCTGAGGTACGTTACCAAAGCCGTTTGGGACCTTGCGCGCGGACAGGAAATGGACATCAACAATGAAAGGAAGATCGTCTCCGAAGAAACATACATCGAGACCATCAGATTGAAGACCAGCGTCCTCTTCGCCGCTGCGGCGGCGGGCGGCGCACTCGTCGGCGGTGCCGACGAAAGGACAGTGAAAGCAATTCACGAGTATGCGATGGCCCTCGGCCTAGGATTCCAGATATTCGATGATTACCTTGGCATTGCCGGCGACCCTTCTAAGACGGGAAAATCCGTTGGCAACGATATCAGAAAGGGGAAATGCACGGTCATGGTGACGCATGCTGTAAGAAATATCAAAGACCCAGATGTACTCGGGGAGTTCAAAAGCATCCTTGGGAATATGGATGCGACGGATGAACAGACGGCAAGGGCAAGGTCCATCATGGAGGATGCCGGAAGCATTGCCTACGGGCGGCAGCTGGCAAAGAAGAAGGTTGATGAGGCTATATCAAAACTTGATGTTCTGGCTCCGAGCGAATACAAGGACTTCATGATCGCTCTTGCGAAATACGCGATAGACAGGGATGTCTGATCACAGATCGTCTATGCCTGTTGAAGTTATCTTATAATTCGCAGACCTGCCCTCGGGCAGGCTGCGGTGTTTTATTATAACGGCGGTCCGGACGCTGTTGCCCTTTTTATCCAGCCTCAAGATCGTCTTGGAGTTATGGCTCAGAGAATGCCCGCCGAGGAACTCTATCCCTCCCGTGACGAAGTTCGAGTATACTTGTGATGTCAGCAGCACCGCGACATCGTTCTTCCTGGCCATCCCGAGAAGGGTCTCGATCTGCCTGACAAAATCATTCCTAACCTTGATGTCATCATGGTTGATCCTGTAGAACATGTTAATGGAGTCCACGATGGCCAGGCTGATGACCCCTTTGTCGGCTAGGTTGGAGGTCTTATCCACGCGGTCCGACTGTTCCTCAAAACTGTGCACCTGAGATACCAAGAGGCTCTTCGCGCTTTCGCCCTCATCCCCGAAGACCTGATTGACCCTGTCGTATGACAGACCTTCGGAATCGATATACGCCACCTTTTCGCCGTTCCTTATGACATTGCGTGCGGCCTGCAGACAGACATTGGACTTGCCTGCGCCGGCCTCGCCGTAAAGGAGCGTGATGCTTCCTTTCTCGATCCCCCCTCCTAAAAGATCATCGAAGGCTTTGCATCCCGTGGGTATCCTGTTCACGATAGTAACATGTGAAAGGAATTGATAAAGTTGTTTGAGCCCTTCATCTGCCCCTTCTCGATAAACCTCTCTTTGATAGATTCAGTAACATTGCTGGGAATGGCGAATGAGTGCTTTCGCGCCCTCCGTATTCCATCTCACTTGTTCGATGGGATGTACGGTATCAGTGACTGCGCAAGTTCCGCGAGCGTCATCGACTGTATGATTATCTTGCCCGGTCCCGTGAGGGTGGTAACGAAGAGCCCCTCTCCTCCGAACATCGCGGTCTTTATCCCTCCTGCGGCTGCTATGTCATATGTAACGGATTCCTGCCAAGCGACCGCCTTGGCAGTGGCGACCTTGTACTTCTCTCCCTATTTCAGATCAACGATGTTGAAGTCTCCGCATGCCGCGATGAACGCAATGCCTTCTCCGCTCAGTTCCTGCAGTACAAAGCCTTCTCCTCCGAAGAACACGCTTCCCAGCTTCTTCTGGAACGCTATCTTCAGATCGACCGTTGCCTGCGACCCGAGATAACCCGTTTTTTGGACTATCCATTTGCCTCTGCCGATGTCGAGGTCCACTATCTTACCTGGGGCCGATCCTGCCAGACCCACTATCCCCGTTCCGCCCTTGGATCTGTATTCCACCAAGAAGAGAGATGCGCCGGATAGTGTTCTTCCTAATCCTCTCAGGATCCCTCCCGCCATCTTTGCTTCCATGACCATGTTTCCGGTCATGTAGGCCATGCCTCCCGCAACCGATTGGAGGACCTCTTTCTCCTCCAGCTGAACATTCACAAATTGGAGGTTGTCTCCGGTTATGGTGTACCTCATGGTGTTTAATATTAAGCTATGAGTATTTATTTACATAAGGTCGCAGATTGGCATTCATGACCGATGCCTTACCGATAGCCAAAGGGGCCGAGGCGGAAATATACAACACGAGTTTCCTCGGAAGGGACGCTTTGGTAAAGGTTAGGTCGGCAAAGAGATACAGAGTGCGCGAGCTCGATTCCGAGATCCGTTCTTCAAGGACAAGGAACGAGGTAAGGCTCATGCGGGAGGCTAGGCGGGCCGGAGTGAGAACTCCTGTGATCTATGACATCGACATGAATGAATTCTCCATCACAATGGAGAAGGTCAACGGTTCGAAGGTCAAGGATGAGTTGGAAAGGGATCCCTCTTCCGCGGCAGAGATATGCGGGATGATAGGCAAGGCCGTAGCGGACCTCCACAACTCAGGCATATGCCACGGGGATCTCACAACATCGAACATGATCCTGACCGAGGACCGCAGGATATGCCTGATCGACCTCTCCATGGGAAAGACCAATGCCGAGCTGGAAGATATGGGCGTGGACGTGCATCTTTTGAAAACGGCCTTCGTGTCAGCCCATCCCGATCTGAAGAATGCCTTCCCGGAGGTAATGAGATCCTATATGGAAACAAAAAAGGATCCTGAGAGGCTGCTCCGCAAGGTGGAGGAAATAGAGGGCAGGGGGAGATACACATGAGGCTCAGCGTTATAACATCGAATCCCGGGAAAGTGAAAGAGTACCAGCATTGCTTTGAGGAACTCGGATTGGAAATGGTCCATCTGAGGATGCCGTACGATGAGGTCCAGTCATTCGAACTGGAAGAGGTTGTCAGGAAAGGCATGGACGAATTGAAGAAGAAAGGCATATCAGACTTCATAATCGACGATTCCGGCCTCTTTATCAATCATCTCGGAGGATTTCCCGGCGTTTGGTCGGCGTATGTTCAGAAGACCATCGGCAACGACGGCATACTGAAACTCATGGATGGTGTCACGGACAGGTCCGCTGTGTTCAAGTGCTGCATCGGATGCAACATCGGCGAAGAGGACATCATTGTCACAGGCGCATGCGACGGGGTCATACTCGAAGAGGGCAGAGGCACGGAGGGTTTCGGATATGATCCTATTTTCAGCCACGACGGGATCAGATCGTTTGCAGAGATACCGCTTGACCTGAAGAATACGGTCTCCCACAGAGGTCTAGCGTTCGGTCTTCTTATGAAAGAGATGAAAAAGACATTGAACCTTTCGGGGCGCAAACCTTAATATCTTTATCTTTATCAAGTGTCCGTGGGCCTATGGGCTAGCCTGGTATACTTGTGGCTTTGGGAGCCATTGACTCCGGTTCAAATCCGGATAGGCCCACCAGTTATGCGTCAACCGCGTTGTTGCTCATGCTGTAGCCGTGTATCCTGCTGTCCGGCACTCATTTATGCTAGATGAGTTTTTAAGAGGTCCGTGCTCGCAGTTAGCAGCACTCAATGGTCACATCGTCGGTTATCGTTCCCTGATATGACAGGTCTGCCTTCCACATTGATATTCCGCCCAATATCAAAGACACCCGGTTTTGAATAAAAATATTAACAGATAATGTAGTTGCGGGATTGAGAAAGCCGATTGCATCCGCTTATATCAAAAACAAAGAAGAAAATGGTGTTCATTATGACTGTGTATAAAACTGAGATCTTGAAGGTTTCATTCAAATGGATGATGGCGTCGATTAATGAAGAAGAGATCGCACAGCTGGATGATTTTATCAACAAGAGAGCATCGAGCGGTTGGGAATTGGTCACCTATGCTTTCATGGGCGATGCAGGGAATTTTGGCAGAGGCATCCTGGTAACGTTCAAAAAAGATTGACCGTTGAATAAGGTGATTGCGAAAAGGCTCTTCCAATTCTGCTAGAACCTCTCTGCATCGGATCATCCGACAGAGAGCTAGATTCAATAACGCTAGTCAAATCTATATACATCTGACGGCCTAATTTGGCAACAATCCCTTTAAATGCGACAAAAAAGAACAAATCGTAATACCAAAACCACCCAAATGAAATAAGGGTGGGGTGACCCATGCGACCACAGGGGGGCTGTGAGCAGTTCACGGGTCATCCCCATTTTTGTATAATGCTTAACCCCCTGCGATATTATACTCTATGGATATATATTAATATAAACCTTTTCCACAGTTTCGGTTTATATCATAATGAATTATGAGAATTTATATCATATCTTACTAATATCGCTTTGAAAAAACACGTTTATCTTGTCCGTAGAAGAATTCAAAAAGCCATTTTTAAAGGGAGAAAATGAATAAACAGAATGATTATATACTGATGGATATGTCTGCTCTAAGTAAATACAAACTTTTTTTTATATATTAAACTCATATTAATATATATTTCAAATCAAAAAAAAATAGATACTTTTATATTCTATATTGTATGTTGGTTTACAACATGGATGTAAGACGTGTGCAAATCACGGGGGGGTCCTCATTCATGATTACTCTTCCGAAAGAATGGGCCAACTCCGTAGGACTGAAAAAGAACGATACCGTAGCGATCAGAGTACAATCTGATGGTGCGCTGTCCCTATACCCAAAAGGTACTATACCCGCACCCAAACGAAGTACAAAGATCATTGATGCTACGGATATTAAAGACCGCGAATTTTTCTTCCGACAGCTTGTCGGGGCGTATATAGCAGGACATACAACGATTTTGATTAGATCGGCGCATCCGATGTCGAGTGAGATCGTATCGGCTGCGAAGAGATTCGTACAGATATCGGTCGGTCTCGAGATGATCGAAGCCAACGACACGCAGATGCTGATCGCAAATCTGATCGAACATGACGCTATCGACACCAAAAAAATAATCGAGAGAATGGGGCTTCTGTCCAAAAGTATGGTTCATGATCTGTATGAGGCTGCCGCAACTGGCGATTTTGGGAACATAGATGATATGAGTGCAAGAGACATAGAGGTTGACAGAATATACTGGATGATCTCTAGACAATATAATATCTATCAGAAAGATATCACTGCACCGCATAAAATGGGCATTTCACTGTATGAGATGACAGCCTGCCTTTTCTTAAGCAGAGTGCTGGAAGCCATAGGCGACCACGCAGTAATGATGTCCAAACACATCGTATCGCTTGGAGACTACAAAAAAGAACCCAACATCAATGACGGCATGCATAACCTCGGGCGCGAAGTTACTGATCTGCTGACAAAAACTGTGAAAAGCTGGGTCACCAAAGACATTGTGTTATCTGAACAGTCGATAAAAAGTGCTGATGAGATGATCACAAAGACAGCGAAGATCGCATCGACGATCAAATCTACAGACGGCGCTCCCACACCTGTCTACGATGCGATGCTGTTCAGCTCGAGTAGAATGGCCGAATACTGCAAAAGCATTGCAGAGTTCACATTCAACTTGGAAATGGAATAAACACTAAACACCTGCCGCGGCATTTTTTTCATGCCCGGCAACTCCAAACGACCATCGGTGAACTCCGATGGTCTTTGGGAAACAAATATGCAAATTTATTGATCGATCTCGTGTTTCATGGCAGAAATGTACTCATACAGTGTCTGCCCCGCTTCCATTCCGTGCTGCGCTATTATGCGCACTATCGCGCTTCCGACAATGACGCCGTCTGCAATTCGGGAGAACTGTTTCGCCTGTTCGGGCGTTGAGATGCCGAATCCTATGGCCACCGGGATATCTGAGGATCTTTTGATCTCCGAAACGATCATAGGAAGGTCGGTGGTGATCTCGCTGCGTACTCCTGTGACGCCCATTGATGAGACGAGATATACAAATCCGTCGGCAGATCTGACTATATCCGCGATGCGCTTTTTTGAAGATGTTGGCGCGACCATGGTTATCATTTCTATGCCATGTTCTCTGGCAACCGGTTTCGCTTCGCCCTGCTCCTCGAACGGCATGTCCGGTATGATTATTCCAGATATCCCCACTTCGGCGCAACGCGCGAAAAAACGATCGTAGCCGTACACGAACACAGGATTCGCGTAGGTCATGAACACCATCGGGATGCGCATACTCCCCTTTATAGAATAGACCATCTCAAATACGCCGTCCAACCTTGTTCCGGCACGTAAAGCGCGCTCGCTCGACGCTTGTATGACCTCTCCCTCAGCTATCGGGTCTGAGAACGGGATGCCTATCTCGATCAGATCGGCTCCGGCATCCTGCGCGATCAGTATGAATTCGGCAGACCTCTTAAGATTTGGGTCGCCTGCCATAAGATAGGCAATGAATGCTTTCTTCCCGCGAAATGCCTCGCTGATCTCAATCATTAATGCTCACCCCTCTGTATCTGGCGATTGCAGCCACGTCTTTGTCGCCACGTCCCGAAAGACACACGACGATGTTCTTGCCTATGCCCATCTCTTTTGCGAGCCGCACCGCATATGATACTGCGTGTGCGGATTCTATGGCGGGTATTATGCCCTCTGTCCTTGTAAGGAGTTCGAATGCGTCTACAGCCTCATCATCTGTGACCGGCACATACTCTGCGCGTCCTGTCTTGTGCAGGTGAGCATGCTCAGGTCCGATGCCCGGATAGTCCAATCCGGCCGATATGGAATACACAGGAGATATCTGCCCGAACTCATCCTGACAGAATATTGATTTCATGCCGTGGAAGATGCCGACAGAACCGCATGTTATGGATGCTGCGTGTTCTTCTGTGTCTATGCCCTTTCCTGCCGCCTCGCATCCTATGAGACGCACTGACGTGTCATTTATGAAATCATAGAATGAACCGATGGCATTGGAGCCCCCTCCTACGCACGCAACGACCGCATCCGGGAGACGGCCTTCCGCAGCAAGAATCTGCGTGCGGATCTCTTTGCCGATAATGCTCTGGAAATCGCGGACCATCATCGGGAATGGATGCGGCCCCATAACGGACCCGAGGACATAGTGCGTGTCAGTCACACGCTTGGACCATTCGCGCATCGTTTCGTTGACCGCGTCCTTAAGCGTCATTGTGCCTGAAGTAACAGAGTGTACCTTTGCGCCAAGCATACGCATTCTGAATACGTTCAGCGCCTGCCTCTCCGTATCCTCTTTGCCCATGAACACTTCGCACTCCATACCTAACAATGCCGCAGCCGTCGCAGCCGCTACGCCGTGCTGCCCTGCGCCTGTCTCGGCGATTATGCGCGTCTTTCCCATGCGTTTTGCCAGGAGGGCCTGCCCGAGAACATTGTTGATCTTATGCGAGCCCGTGTGATTCATATCTTCGCGTTTTAAGTATATCTTTGCGCCGCCGGCATGCTTGGTCAGATTCTCGGCATAATAAAGAAGAGAAGGGCGGCCCGCATAATTCTTCAGCAGTTCGGACAGTTCTGCCTGGAATTCTTTATCGTTCTTATAGCGATTATATGACTCTTCTAATTCAAACAAAGCATTCATCAGTGTCTCTGGGATATACATACCACCGAATTCCCCGTATCTTCCCTCTTTCATTCAATCAGCCTCCCTTACAAGACCTACAAACTCTTCTATCTTTGCGGCGTCTTTTAACCCCTGCGTCTCCACGCCTCCGCTGACATCCACACAATAGGGGGAGAGAAGTCTTACGGCTTCTTTCACGTTCGCTGCGCTGAGGCCTCCGGCCAAGAAATACGGGAGTCCTTTGATATCTGCCAGAAGATGCCAGTCAAATGTTCTTCCTGTTCCGCCGCGTTCAGAGGATAAAGTATCAAACAACAGATAATCCGGACCTTCCGGCAGATCGGGATGGGCGTCTCCCACCGAGATCGTCTTTATTATCCTGCAGCCGCAACTTTCCCTAAGAAGCTCGATATATTCTGCATCCTCGTCGCCGTGGAGTTGTGCAATGTCGATCACTCCGTCCTTATACAGCCGAGAGATCTTTCCAACATCTTCATTTACAAACACACCGACCGCCTCAATGCGGCTGTCCAGAGCTTTTCTGAGGGTCGCCGCCATCCTTTCATCCACGTGCCGGCGGCTTTCCGCAAAAACAAAACCCGCATAGTCCGGCAACACAGAATTTACTGCCTCGATGTCTTTTGGACGGCTCAGGCCGCAGATCTTAACTTTGCTCACGGTTTCATCCCCCTTAAAGCCGTCAGAGACGCTTTTTTATCGGCAGATCGCATCAGTGCCTCACCCACAAGGACGGCGTCTACGCCGTGCTTCCTGAGATCTTCCACATCATCTGCGTTCCGTACGCCGCTTTCAGACACGAATGTGATATTTTCGGGTACAAGCTTTCTAAGCCCGATGCTGTTGCTGATGTCCACTTCGAATGTCCTTAGGTCACGGTTGTTCACGCCTATCACACGCGCGCCTGCATCCATGGCCGCTCTCAGCTCACGCTCGTCGTGCACCTCCACAATGCATGAAAGCCCGAATCTGTCGGCCTCTTCGATGTAACCTGCGATCTCTGCGTGATCCAGGATCGCGCAGATAAGGAGCACCGCGTCTGCTCCTAGACGGGCTGATTGCTCTATCTGGAACTTATCTATTATGAAGTCTTTGCGCAGCAACGGAACATCCACGGCCTTCCTGATCTCGGAAAGATGTCTGTCCGCGCCCTGAAAGAATTCCGGCTCTGTCAGCACCGATATCGCGGCGGCTCCTGCCGCCTCATATTCTTTGGCGATGTCAAGATATGGAAAGTCTTCCGAGATGACTCCTTTGGAAGGCGATGCTTTCTTTACTTCGCATATGAAAGCCATGTCTAGGCGCCGCAGGCTTTTTTCGAACACAAAGGGAGACCTTTCAATTCCGTTTTTTTGAGGCATGCCCGCCAGCTTTTCTGCATTGACCCGCTTTCTTGTGGATTCAACGATCCTATCCAAAATGGTCATGGGTTTACCTCATTGGTCGCACGAATGAACCTTTCCATTGTATCCATGGCCTTTCCGCTATCGATAAGTTCCTGGGCCATGCGCACGCATTCTCTCATTGTGATGTTGTTCTTGGCCATGTAGAGGCAACATGCGGAGTTCAGCACGACCGTGTCCCGTTTCGGCCCTTTCTCGCCGGAAAGTATGCGCCGTGCGATGTCGGCATTCTCCATGGGTCCGCCGCCCGTCAGATCGGAAGGATTGCAGCGCTGCAGCCCAAACTGTTCGGGCGTTATGAAATAGCTGTTCAGTGCCCCGTCCGCGACCTCGCATATAGTGGAGGTGCCTGTAAGCGTGATCTCATCCAGGCCATCATGCCCGTGCACCACCATCGCGCGTTTCACGCCCAGATTGCTCAACACTCTGGCCAGCGGCTCCACCAGATTCTCATCGTATACTCCAAGGAGCTGCATGTTAGCTCCTGCCGGGTTCGCCAGGGTCCCTACGATGTTGAACAGTGTGCGCACGCCTAGCTGCTTGCGTACGTGTGCCACATGTTTCATCGCCGAGTGGTACACCTGCGAATGCATGAAGCACATCCCCGTCTCATTGAGAACGCGCTCGCTCTGCTCAGCGGTCAGGAAGATGTTCACACCCAATGCCTCAAGGACGTCGGCGCTTCCGCATTTACTTGAAACACTGCGGTTCCCATGCTTCGCGACGGGAACTCCCCCTGCTGCAACGATGAATGCCGATACTGTGGATATATTGAAAGTGAACAATTCATCGCCGCCGGTGCCCACAATGTCCAGCACATCTGTCTTCGGATGCAGTTTCATACTCTTCTCGCGCATGACCTCCGCGCAGGCCGTGATCTCTTCGATCGTCTCGCCTTTGAACCTCATTGCCGCTAGGAAAGCACCCATCTGGGAATCTGTAGCCTTGCCTTCCATCATCTGCATCATCACTGCCCTTGTATCATCAAGTGTGAGATGATGCCCAGCCAATATGTCGTAGATCGCACGCTCAATCATGGGTGCCGCCTCCGGTCTTTAAGAATTTCTCAATGATCTTCGCACCGTTCGGCGTTAAAATGGATTCGGGGTGGAACTGCAGGCCGAACACGTCATAGTCGCGGTGCTTTACGCCCATAACCTCGCCGTCGTCTGTTTCGGCGATGACCAGCAATTCATCCGGAAGCGTGGAGCGTTCTGCCGCAAGCGAGTGGTAGCGCCCTGTCTCAAGAAGCGGAGGGAGTTGACGGAAGATGGGGTTCCCGTTGGCGATGTGGACCATACTCCTCTTTCCATGCACCAGCTCTTTTGCGTACGTGATCTCCGCCCCGAACGCCTCACATATAGCCTGATGTCCCAGGCATATCCCGAGAAGCGGGATACGCCCCGCGAAAGCGAGTATCGCCTCTTCGCATATTCCCGCATCCTTCGGCCTTCCGGGACCTGGCGAGATTATTATGTGTGAGGGGTTGAGCGATCTGATCTCCGATACGCTGATGCTGTCGTTGAACACTACCTTTGTGTCATGTTCTAACACCCCCGCGATCTGATAGAGGTTGTATGTGAAACTGTCATAGTTATCGATGATGAGCAGCATTATAGGTTCCCTCCTTCTTTAAGCGCCTTCATAACGGCCAAAGCCTTGTTGCGCGTTTCCATGTATTCTTTTTCCGGTACGCTGTCCGCAACGATGCCGGCGCCTGCCTGCACATACACATTCTCTTCCTTCAGCACCGCCATGCGGATGCCTATGCACATATCCATGTTCCCTGCGAAGTCTATGTATCCTATGGCCCCGCCGTAAACGCCGCGTTTGGTACCTTCCAGTTCATCGATGATCTCACAGGCGCGTTTCTTGGGCGCCCCGGAGAGGGTTCCGGCCGGAAGCGTGGCAATGATCACGTCAAGCGCGTCCGCGCCGTCGCGAAGCTCTCCCGTGACATGCGAAGATATGTGACTCACGTGCGAGAATCTTTTTATCTGCCTGTAATCGCGCACTTTCACGCTGCCGAATTTGCTGACCTTCCCGACATCGTTGCGTGCAAGATCAACGAGCATGTCATGTTCAGCGAGCTCTTTCTCATCGTGCAGAAGTGTGTCAATAAGTGCAGCATCCTCTTTGTCGCTGCTCCCGCGCGGGCATGTGCCAGCAAGAGGAAATGAACTCACTTCTCCGTTCCTAAGGGCTGCGAGGGTCTCCGGAGAGGAACACGTGATCTCTATATCATCGAGGCGCATGTACACCATGTAGGGAGACGGGTTGATCGTGCGGAGCGTCCTGTATATGTTCATGAGGCCGCCTTTGAACGGTGCCTTGAAGCGATTTGAAACGACCGCTTGGAAAATGTCGCCTTCGATTATGTGCGATTTTACTTTTAACACCATTTCCTTGAAGCTGTGCTCAGAGAAATAAGCCGAGAACTCGCCGCAGTATGAGGATTCTTCGACGGACTTGGATTCAGCCATGATCATCCTTTCCATGTCTTTGAGTTCCTCAATAGCTTTCACATAGTCTCTATCGATGTCCTCGGACGGGATGTTTACGATTATGTAGATCTTCTGTTTGAAATGGTCGAACGCGATGACTTTGTCTATAAGCATGAGATGAAAATCCCTGAATTTTTCGTCGTTCTGAGAGTGCAGTTCCAGCCCCGGGATGCAGTGCTGCACGAAATCATATGAGAAGTACCCGACAAATCCTCCCGTGAATGGCGGCAACCCCGGGATACGTGTGCTTTTGTATTTAGCTATGAGTTCGCGTATGACCTCTACTGCATTGCGATTTTCTTTAGTTTCCGCAACTCTGTTCCTTATCGTGACAGAGTCGCCTGTTCCGAAAACGTCGATTATCGGCTCGTAACCTAAAAACGTATAGCGCCCCCAGCTGTCGCCTCCGTTCACGCTTTCAAGGATGAAGCATGATCTGCTCTGTCTTCTGATGTTCTTGAGGATCTCGATCGGTGTCTTTTGATCCGAGAATATCTCTAAAGCTATGGGCATCAGCGTACAGCTGTGCGACAGTTTCTTTGCGTCTTCCAAAGCGGGAGTGATCATTGTAATGTCCTCTTTTCGGCGGTATTGGTTTGTGATGCCTTTGGATGTGCCCGCTTTTGCGGGCGTGCAACTATCCAAATACATTTTCGCATCGCTAAGGTTGCATCATTATTAACATCTATTTAATTATTAGTACATTGATGTATAGAAACATACATTATTTCACACTCTGAGTCTGGTCCTATCGACATATATTGACGCCGACGATTCAGTAATAAACTTCTATATGGCAGTTCACTATGCGATTGAAAGCTACGGTGACGTAAAAGTTCTTTAAAGAGAATGAACAATCAAAGTTCATGGATGCCATGAATGAGGTGTATAGGCTTATCGGATTGGTGGTCAATAACTCTCAGGTCATTGAACACAATCTCGCCTATGGGCTTAGCTTACACAGAATTGTCAGTGTATTTTATGAAAGGGACAGTATCCCCATTAAAGAATATGAACTGATAGAGGAAGAAGCTGCGCTCCTCAGAAAAAGAATGAGCGAAATGACCCTCGGAAGCGTAATAAATTTTGCTTCGGACACAAAATGCTTCAAGCCTGTTCTTCTAAAGAGGTTGAAAAGCGTTTTGACAGAACGCAATTACGTTATTCACCAGCTCATTTTGGATCAGTTAGAGCTGAACGATCAGAGTATCGCCGCCATGACGAGTTATCTTAGAGTTGTCGTAGACGATACAAATGAGTTAAACGAGCGTCTAGCGAGCAGAATAAGGGTCCTTGAAAAAGAATATGACGCAATAGTCTGAACTATTGGGTTGATGGCCGGAGAAATAGGTGAGTTCACCCCAGATTAGTATTATTGATTACCCGCAGAACAAAAATAAATTTCAATGACCAGTTTACTGCGTTATTGAAAACCAAAATAGATAATTTACTCACTTTGGTCTGAGTTCAATGAGAATTGCTTCGCATTCTTTTTTTAGTTGCGGAATGTCTTTCACAATCACATCCCATACTGCAGGTTGCTCCACTTTGCCATAATTATGGGTCAGAATATCCCTAAACCTTGCAATGTTGCTCCATTCGATGTGGGATGTTTTGAAGTTATATCGGGAGACAATCGTTTTACGATCTCACCTACCTGAAGCAAAGAAAATGCACAGCTATGTTGAAACTGCGTGTTGCTCAGAAAATCTTCTTCATCTGCACCAAACATCGTTATTGCTTCCCCGATATTATCGCAGTATTGAATTATAGCTTCAATTTGCGAAATATCACGATTCATAGACCAGCCTCCTTTCATTAAGCACTTCTGTTGTAAAGTCTTCTGTTAGTTGCGCCCCATCGGTTACTATGTCGACCCTCTCACCGAGTGCTTCTTCTAATTCTCTCAGCAACCCACATATCTTTATCAGATTTTTTGTAGGTCCGAGTACAACATAAAAATCATAGTCGCTGCCTTTATGGCCTTCATTACGAGACCTTGATCCAAACAGATAGATGCTAGTTACATCATATTTTTCGGCTATAGGTGCAACTATCTCTCGTAATTCCTCAATGGTTTGGCCATATTTCACGTCCGCTACACCCACGTACCGCATATAATCAAAATAGACTATAACAATTGTTGTTCGATTGTAGCGCCGTCAGATGAGCCAATTTTAATAAGAATATAAGTGAGCCCGCCCAGATTTGAACTGGAGTCAACAGCACCCCAAGCTGCAAGGATACCAAGCTACCCCACGGGCCCATAATTGGTTTTGTTAAGTGGTTTATCCGAGAGGTGCTATCTCTCCGATGAGGTCGGCGTGGGATACGATCATCCTGCGGCAGCAGTATCTCTCGAACCCTAGGCTGTCCAGGACATCCTTTGGGTTCTCTCCCATTCCTACGCGTTTAACGTACTCGGGGTACGCACTTCCGACCACCTTTCCGCATGTGAAACATCTCACCGGTATTATCATGATATCACCTTAACGGTATGACTTCTGCTTCTTGGCACGGGCACCGTGT
>Ga0123357_10004408_pt1 | contig 16515 bp, 9 predicted proteins | sample TergutEmb28metaG_FD_89873 | JGI IMG/M metagenome (GOLD analysis project Ga0123357, IMG submission 89873) | Embiratermes neotenicus P4 segment gut microbial communities from Petit-Saut dam, French Guiana - Emb289 P4 | ecosystem: Host-associated > Arthropoda: Insects > Digestive system > Gut ... | reverse complement strand
CATACAGTAAGTGACAGTCACTTCTGTACCTTGCAGAGGACTACTGCTGACATAATGCAGCAGCATACATTAAGTGACAGTCACTTCTGTACCTTGCAGAGGACTACTGCAGACACAATGCAGCAGCATACATTAAGTGACAGTCACTTTTGTACCTTGCAGAGAACTGCTGCTGACCCCACAATGTCTACAGTGCCGTGTTACTCACCACTGGTGGCTGCTGTCAGGGTGACATGACCGAGTAACGTGACGACGCAGATAAGTTGCACCCAGCTGTTACATCGCCACATTGTCACCTCGCGACGCTGTCTTGATGTCAACGACGCCGGAAGAATATGCGACTTTACGTTGCGTTTACCAGGAATACGGCAGAAATTTGTTGTCCTTTCACAGTTCGATGAAGTGGAGCTTTCTTCGTATTTTGGCACGTGCCTTTGCTTCTCACGCAACGATCGAATAATTTTAGACGATAGTGCTGACGCCATGATTGTTACGGAACACTTCGGAAGGAAAAGGATCTCTTAGCACTAAAAGGATGGTCACGTAAGTTTCACCATTTGCTGCAGTGTTATAAATTACTACAGTCTGAGTTAAAGACAGAGTCACATTATACACAACGTACTGTCCGTTTAGCGAAAAGTGACCTTATATTATAATTTACACACTAAAAACGAAACGTATTCTTCTCCAGAGAACCCAAACACACTGTATGTTGCATTGTGTCTTTGAGCCCTTCTTTTTTCACAAATCACAACTGTTAACGAAATTGACGCGGAGAACGTGCTTGTGGGCTGCTAGAGCGTCGTGAGGACGCCGGGAGCCAGCTGCTGCTCTACACAGCGCCGCGACTCTGTCTGAGCGGAAGGTTGAGGCGTGGATGAGATCGGCGACCCGACCTTCTGCTTGCGCAGCGAACGGCCGTGCTAGCGCCGACTCTGGTGGCGCCAATCACACTACAAGGCGCCGCCTGGTCCAACCAATCGTGCAGCTAGGGAGGAGGGACATAGACGAGGTCCGTGCCAATGCATCCCAAATTACTTGTGTCTTCCAACTTACATCCTATCCCTGGCATCTTACAAGAACTTGGTTAGCGCAAATATGATTAAGGCTGCCCTCATTTGCCCTCCTTCCGAAATCTTCGGTGTTTCTACAATTTAATTATTTCATAACCTGCAATATGCCTTTAAAATATATTTAGGACACTAAATCCAGAGGAACAAACGTTTTAAAACATTCAAAGGAAGATTGATGTGCACGAAGCTTAGTGAAGTTGATTTAACAAGCTTATGTTTCCGTATATTTAATTAGGATGTGATCGGAATCCAAACTGTGTTTTCCTGATTACAAATTTTTAATACAATAATATAAACAGCCAACTATACGCAACAATAAAAAAATTTATTGATAATTACAATCAGCTCAACATGTTTCGGGCGATAATTTCGCCCATCCTCAGGAGCACTGGACTGTGTTCACAGCTTGTGGTATAATGCACCGGCGATGCTGCCTGATGGTGACAAGGTCACCATCAGGCAGCATCGCCGGTGCGTTATACCACAAGCTGTGAACACAGTCCAGTGCTCCTGAGGATGGGCGAAATTATCGCCCGAAACATGTTGAGCTGATTGTAATTATCAATTAAATTTGTTATTGTTACGTCTAGTTGGCTGTTTATATTATTTTATCAATGATGCACGGTCACACAAACATCAAACATCAAACAAAATTTTTAAGTCGCTTTTTTTTGTCTTCTCATTCTTCCAGGACTATTCACAACCAAGACGCAACATACAGTCTTACAAGACATTTTTGAGAAGAGTGTGCCCAGAGTGTAGGAAATGTCAGGTTTTTTGTTTTGTTTTTACGCTTATATTTTATGTTACAACTTTAAAATTGCATTTGCCATGTAAGGTCCGACGATGGAAGATTTCGAACCATATACTCGTGTTAGGAAGAATGTTGACGGAGATGGTTTTGACCTACTTACAAAGCAGTGCATTAATACCCTAACAGGAAGCAGAAGTCCATCTACAAGGCATGGATTTGAACCCAGGATATCAAAGCGACGTGCAAAATCCTAAACGGTCGCAATTCGTCAAAAAATAATCTAATACTTTAAGCTATGTGTTACGTGCTTTCTTATTGAAACTTTAGTACATGTCAAAAGTAACGACTTCATCTTAATCAATCACGTAATTAAACGGTAGAGTCGAGCCCTATTAGACCATTTAATAGTCGTCTAGATGATGAATAAACCGCAGATATAGGTATGACTGACGGCACTGAACACACAATAGGTTTTGACTAACCATGGCTAGTAAGACATTTGTAACCCCAAAACTAACAAAAGACCAACACATCTCGCTTGTTACAGAATGGAATTTTAAACAAGCCGTTTCTTAATGTGGAACTACAAATGTCCTTACCGAGGTGACCAGTTAAAATCCCTATACAGACCTGGACAAACCCTTTGGGTTCCAGGAGGTGGAGGGTACCAGTTTCTAGTCAACTGGCGCATGAAGTTGGCAAGATTGTCAGCCCTACGCAATGGAGACTTCCGTCGTGCACTGCGTGATTTCAGGCTTGTAATGTAATTACCCAGAGGAACGCAGTTCGGACCCCTGAAACTCACTTCTGTTAAAGGATGTGTCATCCCAGGGGCCATAGGGCGGCCGTAAATATTAGTCCAATGAAAAATCCCTATGACCCCACCGGGAATCGATCCCGCGACATTTCGGCTCGTAGCGCAGTGCTTCAACTGCGTCAACTCATGCCACCAGTACCAATTACAAGGTCCTCACATACAAATAAAATTTCTCTAAAAATGCAGACCTAAAATTGGTATTTGACTCGCAGAAAACATGTCATTTACGCTCTTTCATTCCCATTTTCATTTTCCTCTGATCCTTCATCCATGATTATGATGCGTATAACACAGTTGGAACTAAACTCATCGGTAGAGTTGCGTCACGACATACAAAAGTGAACGGCCGCAGAGTTTATATTTAGGCATAATTATTAAACCATATGTTTGTTCAGATTAGACTATAATATCACTTTTTCTTTCGTTTAGGTAGCTGTTTAACATAGATGCAGTATTGCAGAGTTGCAGGGGTTGCATGGTAGTATGATTGTTTGGTGATAAATCAGAACGGATTAGAAAGGAAGTGGGTATGGTCTTTTTGTCGTGTATTTGTATTTCCTTCGAATGGCCTAAAAATGACGAAAATCCTCCGTCAGCATAGGCGATTCCTGATCGGGTTTTGAAACGGGAGCTTTCCGAATAAAACTTTAACCACTTTTTTTCTGTATTCTTGTTCGTTTACACAGCATATGGGAAGACGGCTTTCGAGGTGGTCGTAAATAAGTAGAGGACGATGTGATAGAAAGCTTTAATGACGTGTTTCGTGGTTTTATTCCAGCTTTTGCTTAGAGAATCTTAGGCAAAATGTATCAAACCTCCTTCAAAATGTGGGCCGGGTAGCGTAGTCGTTATGGAGACTAGCTACGGGCTGGACGGTCTGGAGATCGAATCCCGGTGGGGGCGAGATTTTCCGCACTTGTCCAGACCGGCCCTGGGTCTCACCCAGCCTCCTGTACAACGGGTACCGGGTCTTTCCCGGAGTAAAGAGCGGCCGGAACGTGACCCTGACCGCTCATCCCCTTTTAGTGTCGCGTTCAAGAAAGAGTAGAGCTATACATCTATTCCCCCTATGGGCCGTACGACCTGTACAGAGCCTCAGTGCCTGTACCAGGGTGCACTTTACCTTTACCTTCGTTCAAACTATTCGGTCTTGTTGCTGAAATTCTACGAAATACATGTATCCGAAACTATTATTAGTGACGTGTTAGGATAAGCGCCTGGTCTTTTAAGGCCCATTCAGTAACTTATTAGAGTATTACCATCTTAGCTGTCATCTCACTGTTCCTTCCCGACACGATTTTGGTACTATCGTCTCAATTCCGGAAGGCGCAACTTGCAACTGCACAGCATGGTAAACAAACAATGTGTAATGGCCTAAATTTTTATTTATCGAGAGTATTTTTGTAGACTAATCACTTCTAACTATCGTTAACTATAAGTGATTAGACTATTGTTAAAAGAGATTAGCTTACAAAAAGTGTGTGTATTGACTCTTGGTAAATAAATGTGACGTGAAACATAATGCACTTTGTACACAACTTCAAGATAATGTGTAATGGCGTTGGTATCTATCAAAGAGGGTAAAGAAAGATTAGAGCTCTCCCCCCCCCCCCCCCCCCCCCCCCGGGGCCTTCATGGTCTGTTCTGGGGTGAACTTTACATTTTAATGGCGTTTACTGTACACGTGGAAGTACTCGTACGGGATTTCCTATGAAACGTGAGATTACAGTATTTTGCTGTAATTCCGGAATGAACCATACGCACTACATAGATCTAAACATATGCTTGTATAGGAAAGCTTCAGTTGATCTGACATGACGCACTCCTAAATAATAATAATAATAATAATAATAATAATAATGACAGAAAAGAGGGCGTCGTCTTTCCGAAATTTACAAAAATCTGTCTAGGTTAAGAAACATATGTCTTAAAACACGTGATTTTAACCGTGGTCTAAATGAGATCCTCAGTAATGTGGGTTGTTATATTGCGTAACGTCCCAGAGAAGAGAAGATCTGAACTTAAAACACCCTGTATAAGTCTACACGGTGGACACAATCCGTCTAAGATAACCCATGTTAATTACATTTCTTTTCCTCTTACTTAGAATCTTGTGTATTATAATCTTTGACCTATATTAGGTCTTATATTTAGGCTTAGATGCTGGATGTACGAGAAAGGAAGCTGAAGACATAATGAGGAGATCTGAAACTCGTAGGTATCAAAAGCGTTTTCAGAGCGATCGAAACAAACATATGAGAAGTTCGGAGAATGTAGCAGGCATGGAAGGGAGAAGTTCGTACAAAATATTGGTCCGTACACCTGAAAGAAAGAGGGCATTTGGTGGACGCCTTCAAAGTTAGGAGATAATATTGAAATTGACTTTATATAAATAAATTTTAAACATCTGGACAAGATTTGTCTGTCTGTCTCAAAACTTTTGTAGTCCCTTAAACGTACCGCAAATCCATTGTAAATGGTTCACATAATTGTTTTGGGTGAGAGAGCGCCCTTCTCCAGACTGAAGTGAATTATTATGCTTACGATACGATTATCACGTGATTAGACAATTAAGCGTGTTTCCTGCAGAATCACCGGACGTCACGATACATTTTGGACAGTCCCGGGTTTAAATGTCGACAAGAATATGTGCAATCGTTAGAGAGGTTTTGCACGATTTTTCTCAGTTCTTGGAGGAGGATACTGGAATAGCATTCCTGCATCAGAATGCTCCGAGACCTCTTCATTCAACGTCCACTAATTCAGCATTTAATATCATCCCACGATATGACGTCATACGGTCAAATCTGAGCTATTACAAAACCTTGCATCTGCTTGAGACATGTCGTTTTCCAACGGTCGGTCGAACTGTATGATTTCATCGGTTGCGGAGGCTGGGTGAATTGCGTCATGGGTAACAGTAAAATGGGGCAGTCATTTTAATAATAATAATAATATTTATTTACTGCAATTGGGTTGTTGCCCGGTGGCAGTGGTTATTTTACATGTAAACAAAGCATGAAATTGGTTACTACTAAATTTAAGTCGGGAGGGCTACATGAGAAGCATGTAGTGGCAACTTGGAATCTTGGGAACCATTTCAGCATTTGCTTTTAGGCACAGGGAAACCAAGAAAGTCTGTGTCGAGGAGAGATATTCTTAAAATGGCAAGCCAAAAGCATGTGAGATTATATCTGCATGTAAAATTTAAACATGGGGTAACTGCTAATTTATTGAAATTGCAGTTCGGATTTTTTTTTTTAATTTCGCTATTTACTTCGACATTTATCGTTCCGATTTATAATAACAAAGTTACAGTAGTGTCACTGTTTCTGCTGACATTCCTTCTGTGTTATTGCAAGTGGACGTCATTGTGTTATTTTTTTACGTTTTGCTAATCGTGCATTTCAGTATATTTATCTCAGCAATTAACCAACTTGATGCACAAAACTTTTGTTTTACAATAAGTTTATTCCACGCCTCTACATGTTTCAAACACATGTGCTCATCATCAGGAGGTCAAAATTGCATTACACAGCTACTGGTATCATCACACCTATAGGTGTGATGACAACAGAGGCTGTGTAAAGCAATTTTGACCTCCTGATGATGAGCACATGTGCTCGAAACATGTAGAGGCATGAAATAAACTTATTGTAAAACAAAAGTTTTGTGCATCAAGTTGGTTACTTACTGAGATAAAGTCATTGTGTTTTGTTCTTAGGATATTTTTTTCATCAAACAATGGACAAATATTATTACAATATTACGATAATAATATTTTCAAGGTTTGATATTGGTCTGTATCACATTTTTTGTTTCAGATAATATATTTCTATTAATTTTACCTAAATGTTTCCCCTTTCCAGAATAGAGTGAAGCTTGTTCCGGAATCATAGCCATTTTCTATGTTGTGTCCTTATATCTGTACGTCTATTTGATTTATATTTAATCACGGCTCCTTTCAGTCGGTAATTTTACATTTTGAGTTGGTCTTTCCTTCTTCTGTTCCATTTTAAGTTGAATAGATTGGTTGTTTTTCTTTGTGTCTTCATATTCAATTTTACTTAATTTGGCACATCCTCTAACACATTCTAAAGGGTTACGTTTGAATTTCCTTGAAATTCGCAATCGCAGTTCCTATTCCGCATTTTACTAACAAATAAGAGTGCGGAGGGCCAGTATATAAAAAAAATTCAAATTCCTTTATTTGCTCACTTCCTGTTAGAGTGTTCTGTGGTACGGCGCCTTGCAGTATGATGGGTATGTGTCCACACCACAATGCATCGTATCTACAAACTTTGTCTGTTTAATCGCTGTCATGAAAATCTTCAATTTCTTATATTGACTTCTTGGTCACCCAGTGGGATGGATTGTGAACTCAGTTACAGCATAAATTAAGGCAGCAGTTCAGCAAAAATATACCTTCGCATAAAAATAAAATAAATCTCTAATTCTGGGGAAATGCTTAATTCAGTGATGTGCGATACTTAAAAATAACAGTACGTCGAATAACCTCTGTGTCACGTGACAACTGAAAGTTCCAGTTCGTAGCAAGAGACTCTTATGGCCTGTGTCTTCTACTTAGTGCTGTGACGCTGTGCGTGCTGAATGTACTTGGGTCAAGTGGGGAAAGTAAGTTCTGTGCAATTTCGTAGTGCATTAAACTTCTGGAGACGTGGCAAATGTTGTAGCATTTTAATTTTGCAGACGTCCACATAAGAATGTCTACTGCTATAGCCTGTCCATGTACTGTGTGTGTATAATCAGAACCATCAAGAGACCTTCTTTCAATCGTCATACAAAATTTACTTTTCAATAGTTCTAAATTAGCGTCGAACCCGCATCATTCTTTATGAGGTGCGACGAGTTAAATGCAAACAAAATATTTAAAAACACATTAAATATATACATATTCATTATTTGCATATTAGATTATTTTCGGATGGAGCTTGAATTTGCCCAGCTGTAATGCTGACATCTCAACAAACCTTAGTGCTAATGTGATAAATTGTCTTTATACGCCATACAATTTCCGGTAATATAAGTATATAGACCATGTGACCTCTAGGCAACAGAAAGATGCGTGAAATAGAAACTGGCAGAAATTTATAAAAATGAGATCTTCATTGCTTTTGGCAAACAGGAGGTCCTGTATAATGAGGATATTTATAAACAGTATTCTTAGCAAAATATTATTAGAATTATCAAATTAAGTAGGATGATATGGGCGGAAAATGAGACATATAAGGAAACTGAAGGCAGACCAGTTGGGATACCACGAAAAAGTGACAAAATGGTATTAAAACCGAAAATAAAAGAAATAAATGTAAGGTTTTTGGATTGGATTCATCCAGCCCAGGATACTGTCTAGTAGTTGTTTTGTAGGAATGGGATAATAAACCTGAATCGAAAGGAAGAGTGGAATAGGAATATTTCTTGACCAGTTGAGCATCTATTGGCTTTTCCAGCAGCATTCTGCCCACTATAACACGAACCAGATGTTACATACAAGAGGCCACACTACTTTTGGTATGTGACTTTGTTACCTGTTCATATTGGTTACACAAAAGATAGGCCTGTATTACATTGTTTTAGGATTTAAAAAATTTTAGTCAGAAATTTCCTTCCATTTGTTTTCCATATATCGAATGCAAACATACTTTTGAAAAATTTCCCACGAAGTAATGAAACTTACACCTTATGAAAAGGAGTCTCAGTCCAGGTATTTCTGGAAATTGCTGATACGCGAAATTTGGCTTCTGTCTTTTTAGGAAGCCTTTATAAATTCTAGCAGATTTAAAAATATTGTCCACCATGAAGTTGATTTTACTGTAGAAATCAGGCCGTTCACTGCTGCGATCCACGAAGTCAAATGTTGCCTTGTGAAGTTGAAAAGGAATGACGTAAATTTCTGAACTTGTTTAGAATTTTCAGAAGAAGTTTAAAAAGCATGATCATTTATACCTGAAAATGGCGGTCCTTGAATTCGGGTCCGTAAATTTTTATAATCACTGTCAATGCTAAAATGCAGCAACTTGTGCATTTCAAAGTCACGTTTTCTGTGTTCTTTCCTCAAATAGACACGACTTTTCGATGAAATATCGCACAAATTTGAGCGTGACTTGTCGTAAGCTCGTGAATTTAACAAATTGAATAAAAAACTAAATAGATAATATTAAAATTCCTGCACTTGATATGAGTACTTCTTTCTACTCGTCTTTTCATCCAGAGTCTTACAATTTATGTGTGTGTGTGTGTATTATATATATATATATAGTACATCTTCACAGGTTTCCCTACTGTGTGTTTGCGTTTGATGGATAAGTGCACGAGATAATGAATTTGATGAATGCACACTGTTTATATATCACAAAATTTTCACTACACCATGCGTGGTTAACACTGTCTCTTGCGCCCTATACAGCACATAAAATTGCTGCCTTATTTTTAAAAAATCAAACATGGAGTCACTTAAACCCCCTTACAAAAAGAAAATAAAAATTCATTTACAGAACAAATGTCCTTAAGGACTCTTCGTCAGTTTTATATTGACTTATTGCATTATAAAATATTCGTGTACTTAGAAAGTGTAAATTACATCAAATGAAATCCAAACATTTAAACTTGCATTGCGAAGTTACTGCAGCTGTGGAAACACAGTACCTTCAAAGCATACAAAAATATTTGTGATTATTGTACTGCGTAATTTTTTTCTCTAAATTTTCTTAAGAAATATTTGTCACTTAAAGAGATAAAATCAAGGAGGATGTGATGGGAAAAGCATATGGAACGCATGGAAGAGAATAAAAATACAGAGGATTTTTTATTGGAAATCTTTAGAGAAAGAGATCGCTTGGAAGGTGGGGGCGCAGGTGGGAGAATGGATTTGAAATTTGCGTAATAAAAAAAATGGCAAACCGTGGGCTGAAATCATGTGGTTCAGGACAGATATCAGTGGCGAGATAGTTTGAACATGGCAATGAAATTTCAGGTTTCATAAACTGAGGGAAATTATCTGAGGGAAAATCTGAGAACTTATAATTTTTTTTCAGTAAGGAATTTTTTTACTGAGTTATTCGCACAGTTATTTGCTTAGATAGGTACGAAGGTACGTGGGGTGTTTTCAAGTCCTACCTCAATAAACTGCCTTGTGTAGGTTTGCTGTAGCTTAAAACTGAAGAGTGGCGAACTTCAACTTTACCACACAATTTCCTATAAAACCGCTCGAGATGTTGTAATTGTATTATCCTGGGCAATAAATACTATACGTTCCAAAAATATGTACTTTTGACATTTTTGTTTTGTTTCACACCTAAGATATTGATGGGGAAGTTTCAAATTTTATTTTATCCATTGTTTAAATATCTCTTGTGCTTTTTAAAAGTTGCAGAATAAATGACATGATCAGAAGTTTACTCTCATAACAAAAATAGAACCACAAACCTCGATAACCTATCATATAAAGTTCTAAAACAAAAAGTTTAAAAAATTTAGGACGAATAAAATTTAATGGATTAAATTTAGTGCACAGGTTTAGAAATTTTCAAATATTCAGGCGAGAGAAGGCTGCACTTTCTCTGCCGATTATAAATCTACGATATTTAAATTCAAAATAAATGCCATTTGTGTTTGTAAAATTAGAAGTCAGGAAGTTAGGGAAAAAAGTTCGGAAAAATACTAACACTGTAATAAAAGAGTAATGCTCAAATTAATACTAGGAGTACAATACATATGTAAAGCATCTTCAAAAGATACAGAATTTGCTCGTCATTTCACCTTCTTCTGCTTAGTATTTTATTTCATGCTAATACGTCTTATGTTGCAACCTAATTTGTGTGTATTTGAGGACGTAACGAAGTTCTGAAATTGGCGAGATTTTTATAGGTTTCGAAGTGAGTGCAAAGGCGTCGCAGACGAAAGGTTGTGAAGAACGAGAGGTACAAGTTAAGTGAAATATCAAGATGTTCACAAAATAAAAACACGGGAGAGTATCGAGAGTAAAATCAGGGAAGTGATGGAAATGCAATAATAAAAGTAGGTAGGGATTGCTTTCGTATACATTTATCCATTTCCATTTTGAAAATATTCCTTAAAATCTGGAGAAAAGTGTATCACGGTTTGATTGTAATATATTTGGAGCGGTCATCGAAAAAATGAAAATGTGTGGAACGGAAATTTAGTGCAGTGAAGCAAGTGAAATCGTGCACAATTGACGACTGATTGGTGTTTGTAGTGTTGTAAGAATGAGACCAGAATTGCAGATGTCAACATCAGCATAGTTTACTGCATCATACATGCTTGTATACATCTCTGCAACACCTACTAGGATTTGGGGTTAAGGTAGGTGGAAATTCTTTTGTTCCTTCCATTACTTCCTAGTCTATAGGAATCTCTGACTGAGCCATTTAGAACTGAATGGATCACACTGCGTCATTTGGTGTTTGGACTGTCGCAGAGTCAAGGGTTTCGCCGTACATAAGCGTCAAGATGACAGCCTGTATTTGAAAGGAGTCCTGCATGTTTAACCCTTTGACACTTAACGACGGCTATAGGGGTCGTACGGCACCGCTAACTTCTAAACGTTGTATTTTATATATTTATTCAACAAATACAGGTACTGATAATTTTAAACACGATATATACTCCCCGTTTTTTTTTCTCTTAAAAATGCAGTTTGTTTCATAATTCTAATGTATTTGGTTCCTTTTTTATTCACATTTCATATACAGGATGTGCTAAAATTTAAAAAAATAATTCCGCCGCCAAAAGGTTAAAAGAAGTGTTTATACTGTTTTATTTGTTTCTGTGTACACTCCATTCCCTTCCCTATAGTTACGTCGCGATGCTACGTTTTGTGAGGTTAGGCAGGTAACTGTTTTAGATACGTACACGTATATTGCGCGCCTGAGCGCTGGATCACATTGGTAGCGTATTGCTCCGAGAGGCTGCAGGAACATTGGCACTGGTATGGTGCGGCCAGTGCCGGACGGAACCAGCACTTTGATAGGTCGCGAAGAAATACACAAAATGTATAGATAATTTAAAAATTTTGTGGGTTTTTAATTGCTATACTATGGGTAACTTTTGACGTTCAGGTGGCCGTGCTTCGTGATAAATTCTTATAATAAAACCAACTAGATGCACTAATTTCTCAAATTTATTTTTTGGAATAAAACTTTACATGTTTCGGACAGTTCCTCTGTCCATCATCAGGAGTTTTTCACTGTACACACAGCAATGGTATATGTCATCCAGCTTTGCTGACAGCAGGATCAGGACGGAACTGGTTCGTCGTGATCCTGCTCGCAAACTGCCAGCAAACCTGTATGACATATACCATTGCTGTGTGTTCAGTGAAAAACTCCTGATGATGGACAGAGGAATTGTCCGAAACATGTAAAGTTTTATTCCAAAAATAAATTTGAGAAATTAGTGCATCTAGTTGGTTTTATTACAAGAAGCTACAAGTAAAGTTCTTGCATTGCAAAGCCTTTGTCCACAATTTGAATATTACTGACATGAATTTTAAAAATGTTGAAAATCCATCCTTATATTAAAAATCTTTTAAATTTTCCGTGTAAATTTATATAATATGGAGATGAGTGATGATGCAAAATAACGCAACTAAAACTGCTAACAAAATAAATTCAAACTTGTCATGTAACTGTTTATACAAACGCCCTGAGAACTTATCAGCATGTCCCCTAATTCCGAGAAACAGAGTGATCATGACTGACGTCGAGATAATAGTAACAGATAGTCTATTAAGAGAGTAATGTAATCGATCAAAGCTTGCCAAGGCCACTTTTCTTCAATAGTGAGTCAAGCTACGACTGCAGAATGTGTAGGAACATACGTCAGAAATCTCGCGACAAAGAATGGACAATTGTGTCTGCTGTTCCCTCGTGAGATGGACGCTCCCTGCAGGACGGTTCTCTGTTTATCTGCTGCACCGGTCTGTAGAGATCTCTGCAGTTCTTTCTCTTATCCCATAAAGAAATTCGTTTTCTCCCAAACCTACCAAGTGCTCAAGCACTCATGTTGAACTCTATGCACCCATTTCAGGCCGACAGTCAATGGTGCGAGTTTTGAGGTTTCCAGAGCGGTGTCAGTGACTATTTCAGTTTTGTGGTCTACAGCACCGCGTCGGCTAGTATGCATGCACCAAAGTTTTAGAGGATCTTTATGTCTAATGCTGCCTTCAATGTGCAATCAGCGAGTGCCTCAGGAACGTTGGTACTTGTGTACATGTACCAGTCTACACGGCGATATGTCCTAGAAAACTGGAATATTCGTAGACATTAATTTCGTGTCTGACGTCAACGCCGAACATCAATTCATACTGAAATAGAAAAGCTGCATGTTGAATCTTATACCATACAAAACATGTATCCCGTGTTTTTGTTGTTGTTGTTATAGACTGAAGCTATAACAAAGAGTTGTGTTTCTCAGGCAATTTGCCATTTCGTGACTGGAAAACATCATTTTGAGAATGTTAAGAATTTAGCTTCTTCCTAGAGATATTAGCTATAAACTAAGAGTACAGGTGAAGATGTCAAGCTGGGAGATACAAACAATATGGCTCGCGGTTTTCTGTGTATTTTGATGACTACCAAGATAATCACAGAAGTATAGGGTTAGGTTAGAGACAAGGGATTTTCTTTCTTCCAAAATATCCCACCCGGCTTGCTGTTGAATTTGTACTGGGCGATTTTCTACGGGTGTGCAGCAACGAGGGCTTGAATATGGTAAATGATGTTCATCAAGTTCGGAGGATACTCAGAGGAACTGTAGTAACATTCGCCTTTATGCCTTCGTGGTGCTGTTTACTGCATCTGATCGGGCAGTAATCATCGTGTAACAAAAACAGGAGATGTCTAATGCTGCAAGACGTTCGGAGACAGTTTGTTTGGTTTCTTAAATCTTACATTTGAGTACTTCACGTGTAATTGAATCTGAATGACTGTTGTCTAATGCTGATGTATATATGTTTACTATTGACTGACATATACTACACTGCTTGTGTCTTTATAATATTAGAGCTTCCTGATTGTGGCCACAATAGGTGGCCGAAACATGCACTAAGGTCTGTGTGCTGTAGTTCGAAATGTAGCTAGCGTGTTACTGCACAAAACCAATCTTATTTCTATACTGCAATTCATGTAGATGTCATGAGGGCATATAGGGAAAGAAGTGGTATAACTCTACTCATTCTTAACTTTGGCACTTAATGGAGTTCAGAGATCAACTTCACTTCCATTAGCTTTACCTCCGCGGGGGGAGAAAACCGGTACTATTTTAATAGGAGATACTTTTGGCGGCAGAGTCGGTTTGGACGTTTCAGGGCAACTGTTTCTTGAGTGTTCTTTTGAATATTTTACTTGCATCTACACCGAAGTCTTGCAGTTGTCTTATTTCCTTGAAACTTTGCGATAAAACTTTTTATACATTTGTTTCCTCTCCTGCCTGCAACGTACTCCACTGTCCTTGATGTGCTTATTTTCATGTAACTGCTTAAAAGTACCTGTATGTATTTTCAATGCGAAAAATTCTTCATCCTCATTCCATGGCACTTGGTGATTGCCTACTTATCGTAACACAATTTTCCCCCACCCACAACTCCATATAACCATGCTGACCATCACCCTTCTTTGTCGGCTATCTGCGACTCCTTACTGTGTGTAAGTTCGTCGTTGCCATAGTCTAAACTTTGAAAGTGTTCCCCATTCGCAACCTGTGGACTCGGCATAGGCTGGTGACAAAAGAGCCATTTGAGGTGCTACAAAATCGTGTCTTTTGGTGCTTCGCTGTCGAGAACGATAACCGTTCAAAGTTCCACTCCTTGAACAGTAACATTACGCGTAAGGGTGGTGTCTATTTGTGAGGTGTGGCGATAAGTCGCAATTCCACTTTGTGTTTCTTTATCTTCCCCGTCCACACTGCCCTGTCCCGTCATGGCCAATATATGTCCGCGTCTTGCGCAGCATTGTGGGGGCACCTGCAGCTCCCATGTGGCGGGCAGGTCACTGCTCCTCTCGATCTTGTCTCGCCGTCCCTGAGATTGAGCAAGACCGCATCTGACGGCTCTGTCACCCCAGAGAGCAAGTCCTGCGTATCGTATAGTAACGTAAGGTAGATGAGATGAAATACGTTCTGACAAGTTGACTTGATGCCATTTCGGTGTGTGGTTTGAAAAAGCGTGAGTGGGAGGGTGTCCCTAGGGTCTGAGGGAAACTGGGGTGGGGGAATTATAAGTCTATATGATAGAAGTAGGTGGGGAAGGGGTGGAGTCCATAAGGGAAGATAAAACGTAGCAAAAAATAGAGAACTTCATAGGAAGTGTAATTTGTCATTGCGGTCGGGCATCCTTGAGGCAAATTGGAGGGAAGGGTGGGTGAGCCGGTTCAGTAGCAGAGAAATGGAACGCTGAATATGCATTTCAAATTCCTCTGAAAGACATATTTGATACTCGAAGGTAAGGAACTTCCTTTTTTATATGTATACGTTGGATTACGGGAGGGTAAAACGTAAAATATTGTCTGAAGATTACACGCTGAGAAAATGTCTGTGATACCAGTGTACTTATGTAAGTCAGGAAGCAACTGAAATGACAGAATCACGATCGTCCATCAAGCATCAATATGCCGACCATCAGGGAGAATAGGTCTGGTTTCATGGAGCGTAGTTTTATGACGAATGTCTATCTATCTGGGTTTTCCGTATGTACAAACACTTACAGTCAGCCATGCAGTAAGGAAATTAAACGACTGCACTTTCAAGACAGTTCTTTTGTGTTACCTCATTTGGGGGAAGATGTCAATAAGTTAACCTTAAAATCCGCGGCATAAAATCTGCTGGAATTTTGCCATGAGTCAAAATAGTGAGACGTGTAATGTATGTTGACCTAAATCTTCCCAACCTTGGGGAGATACCCTGATCGACTTAACCAGCTAGAAGTCTTTGGACAACGTAAGATGCAGTCTTCTGTTTTATTGTCAGAAGGAACTCCGCTGAAGCAAGTGGATTGCTAACAAGTGGATTATCAGAATATCGAGCTTTTGCGAAGAAGGTAATGAACCTACGGATTTGACAATAAAAGAATACTTCGTTACTAGCTGATCGTTTGTAAACTTGTCCATGGAGTTAGGTAAACCACGCCAGACCTGAAACTTGTGAGATTGTAGGTTATGTTCTGTACGAACCTTCTCTGACCAGATTAGAATAATGAGCGTAAGAAGGGAGTAAGCGTGCATACTGGTGATATTGACTTGTTGCCATTCGTCTAGCTTAGCTGTACGTTTCGTAGAGGCGTATTTCAAATGAAGGAACCTTAAGTAAATAACCTTCAAGAACCTGACGTTTCATCTTAGGAATCAAAATGAACCAGTTTACTTTCACTTATTCATGGAGCAGATAAATTTGTAATTGCAAATTAACACTCAGATATTTAATTTCTATAGAGTATTTTTTTTAATTCTTCAAATTATTGCGTAATGGAGAGGTCTTTCCCGTCACTCCTTTCAGTAGGTTCGACCTAAACTCTTTCCAGAAATTAAAATTCTTGAACTGCGCTACGATTTTTACAGCTGTATTTATACCACATTTTGTGCAATATGAGTTACGTGAAGATAGTTTCATGCAGACGATCTGTGTACGATATATTTACATGTATATAATATGTATATGTATTTTTATTTAATTAGCACACCAACTAATGCACATACATAATTTTGTTACATTAAAACATTTAAAATGTCTCCAACATGTTTCGATCCTAAGATCATCTTCAGGGAGCTACACTGTTCTTTGCTAAATTCACATTTTTAAAAACACTCACTGATTAATTTCCTTATATTAACTTGGTGCTG
>Ga0123357_10004407_pt1 | contig 16519 bp, 8 predicted proteins | sample TergutEmb28metaG_FD_89873 | JGI IMG/M metagenome (GOLD analysis project Ga0123357, IMG submission 89873) | Embiratermes neotenicus P4 segment gut microbial communities from Petit-Saut dam, French Guiana - Emb289 P4 | ecosystem: Host-associated > Arthropoda: Insects > Digestive system > Gut ... | reverse complement strand
TGATACAATAGAAAAGTCGCAGGCTCCTGATGAAGGATATATTAATGTCCGAATCATGTTGAGCATAGAAGAAGTGAAATAAACCTTAATAAATTGTGACATCAAGTTGGTCTGTTATTCTTCAACATTTTTTTAAGATTTATTGTTTACCTTACGTTCTTATCTGTCTCGCTAATTCAGTATTCTTGTTCTGACAGTCATATAAGTTCAAAGTAAAAGTAAAGCAATCGCTGTACAGAGCTGGACGGGCCCTGAGGACTCCAGGAGGCTGAGGCTACCAGATTTCAAGACAATCTGCACCTGAAAGTGGTCAGGTTGTAAGCCCTACGCACCGGCAGCCTTTGCCCCAAGGTAATATTTCTGATACTCAGTTCTTTTTGAGTTTGAGTCGAACGCAAACCCATAGTACGGCCGGAAGGGATCGAACTGCGACCTTTCCTGTTGTAGCGCAGTGCCTCAACCAAGTGCGCCACCGCGTGCCCCATAAATTCTATGCAATTTTTTTTTTCTGGAAACGGAACTAAAATTTAAAATGACTTCTGCACGACTGTAAAGAGGAGGATTACAACAAAGAGTGACATGACCTGCGGGTGTCTCACAAATTCTGCTATTACTGTACCATGGCAACAGAATCATAATGCTCCATGCGAAGTTACGGTCTGTAAACCTGCGTGAATGATTTTCATTGCACCAGAAAGTGTATGATATTTCGCGACCACAGACTAGGAAACCGAAATTAGTAGTTCGGGAGGTGGGGGGGAGGTTTTCTGTTGGTTGCTGTGGTAATTAACTTCTCATTGTTGTTGTGATCTGTTTTAAAACCTAGTAACCGAAGCTAGAAGCCATACTTCCTACACACTTCGGATTGTTAGCTATAAAACCATTGGCTGGTTACCCATGCGCATGTCTATCAGTGAGGCGAAGCGAGAGGAGGGAGGCTTAGTGCGTTTTGACACCAGATTGACTGATTGGGCTGCCGCGCTCAACATAGTGTGAATGAGATTACATAACATCTGAATTGGAATACTGTGCTAAGTCATTGGAATTACATTGCCGGTACTGTACAGTGCAATCCTGGTACAGTTTGGATAAATTGGTACTTTACGACAACAGCCGCTTAAGTTCTTAACAGTGAACTATATATATATGAGTATACTAATGTAATTGTTGACAAATAAGTGGCTGGTTATTATCTGATAGGCACATATCTTGAAATTTGAGGATGCTTCCTTATGTCGCTTATTGGCTCGGCTATTTTCTTTTTATTTTACTTATTCCATTCTATGCTATATGATTCGATTTGTACAGTGCAAACCAACGAATGCACATACTGCATTAGAATCGCAATCGTATTTTAATATGTAAACTCCTACACGTTTTGGGCCTCACAGGTCCATCTTCAGGGCTTGCACACTTGCATAAAACAATCGTTTAAAATTGTTATCTCTGCCGTCTCCAGTAGAACTGTCGCACTGTGAACACAGTCAAACCAGCAGGCTGCTCCAATTACTGTACAAAACTCCATCTAATATAAATCATACATTGACGAACTTACGACAGCTCTCCCCTCCCCCTTTTGAATGTGTCCTACTCATATAATCTGTATTACACAAAAGTAGTGTGTGTGTGTGTGTATGTATGTATGTGTATATATATATATATATACACGCATACATGCATATATGTATGATTTGTAATAGATGATTTTATCAGTGCTTTACGAACACTGCTGTTCTCTGTATAATAAATGCAAGCCCTTCAGGAAAGGCAATTCGTCCAAATGTTCTTGTGTCTGTCGGTTTATAGAGCAGCATTTTGATATCTTGTGTTGCCTCTCTTACATTTCTGTGCTCGAATGCTTATTTTTATAGTTGAAAGTAAATATAATATTGTCGTTGTTCAGTCTGTGAAGACGTATGCGATGAGAGAGAGGGAGTAACTAAAGAATGAATAACCAACTAGATGCCACATTATTTTATTGTACTTCTTATAGGCTCAACATGTTTCGGGCGTTACTATGCCCATCATCAGGAGCTCGCGACTATGATGTTGATTACGACATTGGTCGTGTCGTTCTTGGTTTGCTGTATGTTGGAGATCAGTTGCGAGCTCCTGATGAAGGGCATAGTAATGCCCGAAACATGTTGAGCCTATAATAAGTACAATAAAATAATGACATCTAGTTGGTTTTTTATTCTTCAGTTATCACAATGATGCACGGTCCAATAAACATCAGAGCGGGAGTAGCTATAGCCGTTCTCGTTTTTTAGGCTCGTGCGCAACATTGCGACAAGCGACTGTTAGCTTCGTCATGTCTGTCGGTCCGTATGGAAGAATTCGGGTCCAAGTGGACTGATTTTCATGAAATTTGGTATTTGAAGGTTGTTGAAAAAATCTCTTTGATTAAAGTATTACAAGAATAAAGGGCACTTAACATGAAGACCTATTTGCTTTTGTGATAATATCCACTGACATCTTAGAATGAGAAATGCTTCAGACAAAAGTTGTAGAGAAAATCAAAACAAGCGTTTTATTTTCAATAACCGTTTTCTTAAAATTGTGCCATTTATGAGATAGGGTGGAAAAACACACAAACTGAATTGGCGAGTTTTTATTACAGTGATATTTCCGCGAACGCATTACAATGTTACGCTATACGAACATAGCCTGTCTGGATAAGTTTGGACTTAGTGTGCTTGAGTGGTGAGCTGCACCCCCCCCCTTCCGATGCATCTATTGACAATTATGCTGGATGGCTCGCAAAGCCAATCTGGACGTTTCGGGAAAGAGAGATACCTTTTGCCTCTGTCGGGTATGGAGTAACAGTTTCTCGGATTTCGCCCGTAAGCTTCTCTGTTACTAAGTCAGTGACCGCCAATAAGAATAAGCAGATATTGGAGACTTGTTAAATATTCATTTCTTCAGGTTGACCAATTCTGCATCAGTATGGGAAGAAAATGTTCTGTAAAGGTAAATAAATGCATCCGTTCCTTTATGGAAATTTTCTGTAATTTTACCGTCAATTAACATTTTCATTTGTTACCCTAGGGCAACAACGTGAAGTATTATTTTAGTCAAAAGACATGAAATATAATTGCCACTATTTATATAATATCCGACTCCTTTCTTATAGCCAGCCTCTACCCACTCCCATTACTTTCAGCCTTTTGTTGAAGGAAGTCTGCTCTTTCCTCTGCATTTTATGGATGAAAATAACACTGTTATTAGCCTGGACCCAACTTTTATCACAGTGGGAGTTTTTGTGTACTTTATAGATGAAACCCAATGTGTAAGGATATTATATATAACACAGGCGAAAGGGAAACTTTTAAGGGTATTATTTCCGTTTTTTTCACAATACGAAAATCCGAGTTGTAAGTCGGATGAGGTGACGGTGCAGGTGAATTTTATGAAGTTCCAACACATCGTGTGTGTGTGTGTTCTTTTGAGGGGGTTTGTGTAATGGAGATTGGATGGGATAGGTAGAATTTACTATGGCCTTTTTAATGCAATTTGAGGAAAGAGATTTTTTGTTCTTCTCCTTCCTCTCATGCTTTTACGTCTATCCTGCCGCAGGTACAAAGAATGCTGTAGTTTCGCAGTTTCCTGTAACAGAACGTGGCATTTTTTTATCTATTGAGGAAACATTTCTTTGCACCCCGTTTAAATTTTATGTAAGCCTACATTTTTTTAGCCTGGAAAGCATACTGGGTACAGGGCCTGGAGGTCCCAGAGCCGTACTACTCGACGGAAGGCACTTGCCCATGTCAAAATACGTTCAGACCAGCACTGGGCCATGTACAGCCTCCAATGAGTGTCGGAGTTTTTTGTCGGGTGTCAGGCGACCGGAGCTTGTCGTTGACCACTGATCACCATCTCTCGTCAAGTTTGACGCTATATTTATATTCCCCCTTCTGTTGCACCATGGCCTATGTGGGACAACTTGACATTCACCCGTATTTTATGTTTGGGACTTGCCGCTCATACTGGTGGTTATCTAAATATCTTAACGAAAAACTGTGTTCTTTTGCACAAGTTTTAAGATGTCAATCAAAACCCAGTGTTAATTATGGATGATTTATAATTGTTTTGGCCATCCTATTGAAGAAAGGGATTTAATATATATATATATATTAAAGGTAAAAGTAATGTGATCCCGTTACAATCCCGGTGTGGCCCAGAGGGTGGATAGAGGTATAGCTCTACTCTTCCCTGACCGTGGCACTAGAAGGGGGTGAGTGGTCAACAGCACGCCCCGGCTGCACTTTATCCCCGGGAAAGACCCAGTACTCATTGTACAGGAGGCTGGGTGGGACCCAGGGTCGGTCTGGACCGGTGGAAAATCTCATCCCCACCGGGATTCGATCCCGGACCTTCCAGCCCGTAGTCAGTCGCTATACCGACTGAGCTACTGGGCCCCATATATATATATATACATATATATATATAATTCTTCGAAAGTTCCAAGCAGAACGTTACATGCAGAATATCAAATAAATTCAAGAAATAATATTGCGACAAACGCCGTTTTATGAAATGTGGGGAACAGTGTGTTACAAATCTCTGCATATGGATGAACTTGCTGCCTGCATCATTCAACCACAAAACTAATTAAGGGCGCACGTTTGCGCGAAGCCTAATTCGTAGTTCCTTGTTGGGTTCAAACTTTCCTGCCTAGAGACTAGTGACGGGAATGTCAAATTATTACTCCATTTGCTATAACAGGGATTGTGCTTATGCCAATGAGAATGTTTTTCTTAGCTGTAAACTTTACCTCTGCATACTCGTGACTGTTGCTACTGGTCGGGTCATCTTTCATCTTGTAATTACTTCTTTAGGAAGGAAAACATTTTTGGATGGATGCTAGGGGGTTGAATTTAAAATGGTTCTACAGGCTTCCGTAGTTGAGGGCACGTCACTTTGCATGAAAGATTCTGTAGTCATAGGAAGTAGTCAGCTTATGTGTTTAATTATATCTTGTCATATGCAGTACATCATCGAACACGTCAGTGTGTATCTGGGTGATGAGAGGCACTGACTGCTGTCTGCTTGAGTGCCACCCTACGGGCGGCCTGGAATGACCTGCCGAGCGTCCGTCGTCTTCGGTTACGACTGGCCGCGAACCTGCTGAAAGAAATGCAGCGCGGCTTACAGTTCTGTCATAAAGCTAGAAGTAGCCCCTCCCGGGGAAAGGCCAGTAGATTTGTGCCACACTGTTTGTTATCCGCCTGTCATACTTAGAAATACTGGTCACCATTATCTGTCAAGAAAGCGGGACTGATAGGGTTCTACAGACGTGACATACACGTATATATTAGGGCTTATATTCTAAAACATAATGATATATTATGTTTATTGGACCGTGCATCATCTTAATAGTTGAATAAAGAGAGAACAACTTGATGTCACTTGATTTATTATTTCTTTACTTAATGCTCAACATGTTTAGGATGTTAATACATCCTAAACATGTTGAGCATTAAGTAAAGAAATAATAAATCAAGTGACATCAAGTTGGTCTCTCTTTATTCAGCGATAATGATATATTATCTGGCATTGCCCATTATAATTCACAGTGTCCGTCTATCACCTTTGTGTATCTCGGAAACTGATAATGGCAGCGAAAAATGTAGAAACAAGAAATTTTTTTAGGAAGGATTTTATGCATTTAATCTGAAATCTGTCTGGGCGACAAGTTCACAGCCTCTTACAAAGCGATTTCTCCACAGATTGCGACCTAGTATTTCTTTCAGTTTCCAGTATCCTCTCTTTTCTTTATGTCATCCAACAGCTGCTTATTTCTTCCTCATCGTCTTCCTGTTGCTTCTTCCTTCTGTCTTTCCCAATCGGATAATTATTGTCCGGCGCAGGTCCAACACTCTGCGAAGCCCTAGAGTGTAAAATTTGCTAGGACACGTGGAAGTTCCATACGCAGTTAACTCAAGTTACAGTTGTTGTTAGGATGCACGGAAGATCCAGTACAAGACAAGTCAAACAAGTGTCGGTAGGATATGAGGAAATTCCAAACCGAGAAAGATACAGACTAGTGCTGTTGCTTTTATATGTGGAATCTCGGAGAAAACAGAAAGCTGCGTTAAACACTGACATTAAGACGCGTAGACTCTGGAATATACTTGGTGCACATTTTGCTGCATGTGTGTGTGTGTGTGTGTGTGTGTGTGTATGTAAAAGTGAAGTTCATCTCTATTCTTTTAACTTTTCTGACGGTAACCACGGCTGCAATGTCAAGTACGGTATGTTGTGGTGTAATTACACGCTTTTGCACGAGTACTTGCAGCCCTGCTGTTATGAATGTGTTATATCCTAAGTGATAGTTTGACGAAAACATTCGGTGACACTGACGTAGCCATTGTGCTGCGAACAGGGTTAGGACAGGGATTCCCAACGAAATGAGAAAGCTAGAAGAGAGTGTAATTGTAGACCAGGTTACGCAGGCGTTAAATTGGTCAGTATACCGTGATGACCTGACCTTCATAACATGTGACGAAACCCAGATTTTTGCGTTATTAGCCCTTCAATCGAATTTCGTAATAATGACGATAAAGCAGTTCATTTTATAAAGTCACACTCAATAGACAGACTTTGATACAACGGTTACAGACGTTTTGTGGACTTCCACTAAGTAAGCCGAACCATATTTGTGACTTAAATTACTGTAGTGTATCGTCACTTAATTAGACACAGTATTATACCTCTATGCTACTTGTTCAAAGATAGTTATGATACTGTGTGGTTGGTAATACCGTGATGTATTATTTTATATTATTTTACCGTGATGTGTAACAGTCATACACAAAATCTGTCTAAACCTCACATTCTCCATTAACCGACCGTGCAGTGTCCATTTGATCTGTGTAATAAAGTATCATTTTTGTACAACCTTGTGAAAATTAAACTGTTATCTGGCTCACCACAGTAAATGTTTGCGATCAGAAACTGATGAGTAGAACGTTTGAAGATGTGACTGCAAGTTCTGTAGCTATTTAAATAATACGGTACTAAAATTAGGTACGGACAGCATACCATTGCATATTCAATCAGGTTCGCCACGTTTAATGGTAATTTCAATTGTGATTCAACACACATTCTAGTTTAATAAATTTACTACCATTTTGTACTTTCATACCTTTATCAGGATTACAAGTTAATTTGCAAATTTTGATGAAGTAAGTGCTGTTGTTGCTGCTGTACTGCTGCTGCTGCTGCTACTGTTTGCTGCTGTTTGCTGCTGCTTGCTGCTGCTGCGTTTCATCCATTGTAGAATTAAGATGAATTATTCCAGCAGCACTGCATTTTGGGGTATAGATCTGTTTCCGTCCTGAGGTAACAAAGTTCCTGCTGATGGCAGAAGGCTGTACTAACCATGTCGCAAGCCGTTTACTGTAGAATGGATGTGGTGTCAGTCGCTGAAGGAAGAATTTTTTGGATATATTTTAATTATCACATAGTTACATCAAAATATAACATTACAATTACAATTAATTACCATGCTGGTAAATGTGAATATGACCTACAGTGTCTACCTGCCTTTTATTAAGGTCTAAGTTAGCGACCCATAGGCTCTGAAAATAGTATCGTTAACCTTTTAAAGCCTACTGGTTGCGTGCATCAACGGCTTTAAAACTTAAGAATTGACAAATTTCCCCCTCTGTGTTTGTGTGTTTTGTATTTATCTCAGAACATACAGTGACTTCTGTCCCATATAACATAAACTGATTGGTTTTTGTAACCGAGATAAAAAGTGTTTACTGCGCGGTACAGGCTAGGTCTTTAAATAAAATATTCTGCGCTTCGCTCTTAAAGGTTTAAACGAAATAGTTTATAGGTTTACATATGTCTTTATGCGATTAACATGCTGCGGAACTCATGTTTTTTTCTTAACTGTTTCTGCAGCAGCACTTTGGGAGCAAGCTTTTGTCGAACTCGTCCTTCTAATTCACTGGGGTAGGAGGAAAAGCGAGCACACCGTGCATTGTATTTAGCTTCTCGCACTAGTCGGCTGATTTCGGTAAAGAGCCCCGGAACCCATTGATCAGGAGGCTGACTGAATCGCGGAGCCAGTCTGACGTGGTGGTGACAACACTCCCGAAATCAACCCTTCTTATCATAAGTACTGTAGATTCTCTATAGACATCTTTTGGACACGTATAGACAACCGACATACTTCCCGCTGTGCAACACTTCGCAGTAAAATCCATGCCACTATTAATAATGGTAATATGAAAATAGAAATTAAAACATTTAACTAATAATTACATAATTACGTCTACGTGGATCCGCGTCATTTTCTCTACTCTTAGTTTATCTGTATTTTTTTAACACCACCGCTTTCCAATTCTTATTGCTTCCGCAGGAAATCGGACACCAGTTTTCAAACCTTAGGGGGCCACTTTATTCATAAAGACACCCAGATGATGAAGGTTTGAGGAAAAGAGTTTCTTACAACCGGTCGAATTTTCTTCTTTGACGGGCTTGTAATATGCGCAGAGTTTCCGAAGTTTTGTAGACAAGGTGAGCCACATACGGTTTGAATTCAGCTGAACTTCCTGTCCACATTCACTGGACTGTGATTCCTGTTAGCCAGTGTTAGAATAAAGGACGAATTTGTGACTGAAATGCTGTGCGCTGCTATTATGTTGCTTGTGGCTAGTGAATGGAGATAATTTCAGTTGTAGGCTGAGAATTTTTCTTTAATCTGTATTTAAATCTTTGGGGGAGGGGGATGTTTAATGTTATTATTATTATTATTATTATTATATTTTCGTTTTTATCTTTGCCTTCATATTTTGTTACTTTTATTTTTGTTTGAGAAAAAATTATTCTTATAAATACCTTTATATTTAGCCAGTATTTCTAGCTTATTATTATTATTCGTAGTAGTAGTAGTATTAGTAGTTATATTTCTTATCTTACTAACGGCCTCCGATTAAAGAATGGTTTCATTATTTTCTTGCTGTGTCCAGTGTTAATGTTTCTTCTCGTATCATCTGCACATTTTTTCATTATCTGTTTCTCTCAGTGTGCTTTAAAACTTTATCGGGTTTCTTAAATCTTCGTTCTGTTATTTCGCATTGAATACTAAAACCGATGGCACAAATTCCATCTTATGTATTATAATGAGTAACAGCTTCAACTTCATTTAGTTAGGCTGGTTCTTAATGGCCTGTCTGCATTGAGTAATTGGATATTCTTTGTCATTTCCTGACAGAGTTTGTCGCAGAGTAAACGCATCAGATTTACACGCAGAGGTGAGGCTAAATTAGATAAGGAATTTAAACCTTAAACCATGCTATGAGGAAGAGAAAACACTTCCAATTTCTCAATTTAGACAACCCAATTACTATAGACAGTTTAGATTAATACTTATATAAAGCTGCGGGCCCGGTAGCTCGGTCGGTATAGCGACTGAGCTACGGGCTGGACGGTTCGGGATCGAATCCCGGTGGGAACGAGATTTTTCGCCCGTCCAGACTGGCCCTGGATCCCACCCAGCCTCCTGTAAAATGGGTACCGGGTCTTTCCCGGGGGTAAAGTGCGGCCGGGTCTTCCTGCTGACCACTCACCTCCTACTAGCGTCGCGGTCATGGAAGAGTAAAGCTATACCTCTACCCACCCTCTGGGCCACACCGGGCCTGTAACGGGATCACTTTACCTTTACTTATATAAAACTGCAAGTACCACGCAATGAAGGCGTGTGAGAGGTTACACACATTTGAAGCTATGGCACTAGGCTGGGTTGATATTTCAGTTTAAGTTCAGAACCTGTTCAGAACCTGTTGCATGGGACGATGAGGGCACCATGGTCGAACGTGACAGGTTGGAGGAGAGAGTAATTCCTGATACTGCCGATTATTGAATCTGGGTACGTCAGTCTATAGCCAGTCAGTGTTTATAAATATTAAGCCGTGTGCGTGAGAGTAAATTCAAAATTAATTCTTAAGGTCTTCACAAGAAATCTTATAATGTTGTTCAATTTAAAGTGTCCGAGGTTCGATGCTTCGAACAACTGTGCTATGTTTACTTCTGGTTGGAGTCATGAAATGTTAGTAGGTGATTGCTTCAATTACGGAACATCACACTCTGTTATTTCTAACTATAAAGTAAACAAAATTATTCTCTCTTCTCCATTTATGTCTTTCTGTCTGTGCTACCCAAAAGCGAATACGAATTATAATGCAAAGTTTCTCTATTTTCACCGCTGTTTTGTCGCTAGACCAGTACATATACGTTAGTATACACAACAGTGTAGTATTTGCATGAATTATCACACATTTGCACCGCGACGATATAGGCATTTAATAGGAGATACAAAGGATATATTATTTAAGTTCTTTATTTGTCCAACTAATACACACAATCTTATGCATATAGGACCGTGCGTCATTGTGATACTTGAAGAATAAGAGACCAACTTGATGTCACAATTTATTAAGGTTTATTTCACTTCTTCTATGCCAAACATGTTTCGGACATTAATACATCCTTCATCAGGAGCCTGCGACTTTTCTATTATATCACCACATTGGTTGTGTGTTCTTGTTTCGATGTGTATTGGAGTTTCGGTGTGGCTGGTTGGAGTGGTATCCGTGTGGCAGGCTGAAACTCCAGTCTGCCACACGGATACCTCTCCAAACAGCGACACCGAAACTCCAATACACATCGAAACAAGAAAACACAACCAATGTGGTGATATAATAGGAAAGTCGCAGGCTCCTGATGGTGGATGTATTAATGCCCGAAACATGTTGAGCATAGAAGAAGTGAAATAAAACGTAATAAATTGTGACATCAAGTTGGTCTCTTATTCTTCAATAAATGCACTCAAATTACGAGTATTATAAAATTGTTAAACAGTTAAAAATATTTAAAATTATGATAGTTGCTCCAACATGTTTCGGCTTACATAAACCATAATCAGGAAGCTCTCAGCCTGTGCTTAGCTAAAGTTACAATGCTTGAAGTTACCGGTATTGAGATTGCATATGCAGTTACAATAAAGATAACTTCAAATAACGATATGTAACTGAAGTCAACATTGTAACTTTAGCGAAGCACAGTCTGAGAGCTCCCTGATGATGGTTTATGTAAACCGAAACATGTTGGAGCAACTATTATAATTTTAAATAATTTTAACCGTTTAAAAATTTTATAATAATTTGTGTGCATTATTTGGACAAATGAAGGACTTAATTCTATCAACATGTACGGAGCAACTACGAAGACTGTATTCCTTTGTTTGTGAAACTCTCATAATGATATATTACTGTGCCAAAACATGACCTATTGCTCACGTTGATTTTATCTGATGTACCAATTATAGACAGATTGCATTTTCTGTTGTAATTTATGTAACTTATCATATTTATTAAATATGAATTTTATAAATTTCTTCTGATGTAGGTCTGTACTTACCTACAGCAATGGCTTAATGGTTTCGTAAAGACATATAACACAGGAAGTAGAATAACTGCTTACTTCAGTAACAATTATTTTACAGAACTCCACTCCCCCTTTCCCCCTTCCTTCAAAAACGTGACAGTAGATTACGGGTGAGTAATTTGATGCTGTAATAATTTAAGACACACCAATATCTTGCAAACGTTCATGCGTCGTTGAACAAGCGGCTATACTACAGCTGTGTCCTTAGATTCATTTGAGGAACATACTGAATGAGATGAAGTTGGGTTTAATGACAGGATGTCTTGACGAGGGTTAGAGCCTATCAAAGTCGCTGTTAAGTGCGGAAAATTGCTGGCTATCTCGACGCTGTAAACTCGTACGGGATGTATATGTACATACTATTGATTACAGATATTGGGTTGTCGCTTAGGACATTTGTAATACGAGCTTGCCTTATCGTGTTTTCAGCCATCCAGTGACTTGTAACTTGAGGCTGCAGCCACGGAATGGAAGTTCAAAGGAAGCGCCTCTGTTCGGCTTACACGCACAACTGCCGTGATGATGAAGTTGCCGATACTGCACGGCGCAATGTTCAATTTTCATTCGATTAACCAGAGGTAGAATCTGTAATTCGTTTTAGTGTGGTGTTATGCAGACTGTGTGGACGTCTTAATTCACAGAAGCCTAGTATACTTCATGTTTATCAAACACACGCTTACGTGTTCACATTTTGCATAATAGTTTTCGAGGTTACTTCATTACTTTGACACCAAACTTTATTCTTTCGTTCTAAAATTTTTCCGCCTAATTTCTTTCCCTATTTATTTAATATTTATTAATTATGCGGCTCCATAATTTCCATTTCGTTTATACATTTTCATTCACTTTTTTGTACTTTTCCTCCATTTGTGTACTGACAAAATTATGATTAATCTTGTTTTTAAGCTCTCGTCGTGTTCTAAATGTAATTTGTTTCTTTTTGAGTAATTCCGCGCTGTCTGAATTCTAATTGCCGACGTTTAGGAACTCACTGTCGGTTCCATCTTCATAGGCAGGTGAATGAAGTACTTCATTCACCTGCCTATGAAGACGGAACCGACAGTGAGTTCCGAAACGTCGGAAATTAGAACTCAGACACCGAGGAATTACCCAAAAAGAAACAAATTACAAAATTATGATTCCTTCATTTCTCATGTTTCCGTATGGGTATGTAATTTTTTTCTTCGTCTTCCTATCCTGCATGTACTGTATGTCACCTTTCCTCATCATTACTTTCTTATTTCTTCTTGTCATTCTAATCTTGTGTTTTAACCCTCATCTCCACTTGGACCTTGCCGCATGTCTTGTTTGTTTCTTTTACCATGTAGACTCTGTAGCATCTGCAACATACACTTCCATAAAGGTACGTCCTTTTCATATTCAGTTGCAACGGTTTTGAAAAATTCAACTTCGCCTACTTTCGTATTTTCTTCAGTCGTCGAAGTAGTTCGCTTCTACATTCTTCTGTGTAGCGGAAAAATATATTTGATATGCTTAGGACATAACAAATAACGAAAATCATGGTTGAAGCTGCTGGCGAATGGGAGTTAATACTGGAAGAGTGATGTCGAGTGAGGAATGGAACAGAGTATTCATTTGAAGGGTATGTGATTCTGTACTGCGCTTCTTTTTAAGGGCTTTGTTATGAAGTTCCAGATTTTGTTAGTTGTTTGTAATAAATATTCACAAACGAAGACAGGAAATGAATGACGGGTGCGTGATTTCTGGCTTCCGTTGTGATGTAGAGGAGGCCTTGTGTCTACTGAAATGTTGCGCAGCGTTGATTGATAGTTACCGATGTGGCGGAACTTCCTTTCGGTCCCGAGTTTTTGACTTCTTGTCAATTAAAAATGCGACAGACAGGCTGTCTTGAAGCGTGGTAACTATGCTGCGAGAGATTCCGGAAGAGTGAAGATTCCAAGTAACCCTTTACTGTAGAATGTGGGGTGCTTTTTTAAGTGATTCCAAAAAATTGTAAAAAGCGACCATTAGCTTCGTCATGTAAGTCTGTCCGTCCGTCTGCCCGACTACATGGAACAGCTCGGATTTTCATGAAATTTTATATTTGAATATTTTTCGAAGATGTCAAGAAAATGAAAGTTTCTGTCAAGCCTGACAACATAAACGGGAAATTTACATGCAAGCGCTTGTAAATTTATGACAATATCTATCCGACTTCTTCTCGGATTGAGAAATATTTTTGGACAAAATTTGCAGAGAAATTCATTGATGTTCAGTAACGCTTTCTGAAAATCGTGCCGCTTATGAGATAATGTGGAAACATATGGTACAGCCAGACAGGCCACAAATGACACTATAATACGGCGCATGCGCATTGCATGCTGGATGAATAATGCTAGAGACAAACGCTCAGAATATGTAAACCTTTTACGTTTTTTTACAAATACAATGGTTACACGTACGTGCCACAATATTATGTTTATATTATGTTACCTAGCTTGTTTTCTCTTCCATATTCTATAACGACATTCACGGTTCTCAGTTTGAAGTGTATATTTTTCGGGGATTCTTTCAGTCTGTATAAACTAAGTATGAGATATCTTGCAGTGATGTAGTCTCATACTTTTACACTGTCATTCATCGCTAACACTACAAGTTAATCGAAGTTTCCTCTTTTCTGAAGCTCCAATGAAGTCCCGTAATTTGGTGTTACCACAGCGTTGCTGCCAAAAATTCAGGTCTTCTTGGGTGTTACGCTTTATGGATTCAAAGTAATTACTGGTGCTTCTCATCTTTGGTGTCAAAGGTTCCTAGACGTGCTTTCGTTCATCGTGAAGATGAAGGCATTACGATCTTCCGAAACGTCAGTAACTGTTTACTAATTGACACGGCCACGCTGGGGGAGTAGGCAGGGGGAATAACTCCACTCATTCTTCAGCTCGGCACTATATGGAGACATGTATTGTAGGTCAGAGAGACGTGAACTCACACTTGGTAATAGAGAGGTAAATTCAGTCAGAAAACACAATTAAATTGTATGCTAGTTGATGGTATTTATTAGCAAGTAAATAAGTTATTTACTTGCTAATAAATACCATCATCTAGCATACAATTATAGATGTGTTTTCGGACTGAATTTACCTCTCTATTAATCTGTCACACACAACAGGGATGACACACCTCCGAATCATATTCGGTCCAACGTCGGAATTAGTGTATTGAGTCCCTGCACTTAATTTTAAAAAGCATTCCGCTGAACTCACGAAAAATAACACGGGATATTTTTTAAATATCTGTTATCACATATTATTTCAGACCTGTGTACTGAATTGCACAAGATTTTTTCGTGCGCCGGGAGACTGCTCTCTTACTACCGAATTTTAGTATGATCCAGGTTTAGGTGTCTTAGAGTGGCGTAATGCCAGGTTTTGTTATTATTGATGAAGTGGCTTATGAGATTTAAAATAGGAACAGTGTTTGCATGCGCATACATATACTTTGACACACCGCAAGAAAGTTTATCTCGCAATGCCCTTTTATAATAAAGTAGTGTAGGAAAAGAATATAACTTACAAATAATCTTTAACACTTTTAAAAACTGTTGTAAATATAAGTAATACCTGCTTTAAAGTTGACAAACTGCATCTCGAAGACGAAGTGTAGTTACAGGACTCATACACCTCTTGTAATAAGCAGGACATATTTCCCTAAACAACAACAACAATTTGGGCAGTGTATTCTGTGACGTCGTTGGTTTCCTGTGCAGGAAGTGTAGATTCATATAATATGCCGACAGAACGTGTTGTGAAAAATGCTACCTAATGTGATTCTAATGCACATGGATTGGGAAAAAACGTTAATTGGAAATTAGTTACAAATGTCACCTAATATTTATTGGGGGTTGTGCAAGCATGACACGGCATTCTATAATCAATTTCCATCAAAACAACTTAAAAATGGACAAAATAAAAAGCCGTTAACTAAATTGGACAGCGTAAATACAACGTGATCAATAAACATGTTCGCAGTTATTATTTGTTTAGAGCAATATATTGATGGCAGGGGTAGAAGGAAACATTTGACATTTCATAGCGAGAATATCAGAACATGGCGAAGTATATGACGCTCCATCCTCATTTCGGAATAAATACAAAAATTTTGAAGGGAAAGTGGAAGTGAGTTTGGAATTATTTTCAATTTAGGCCTATATTATACATAATTTTTCTCACTCTGTGATTCATTCCTTTTAAAAATCACAATTTATACATTCACAAATCTGAATTTACTGTTAGCTATAAATACAGGTTGTTAAGTGTGTAAGATATCTGATTTTAAATGACAGTTTAATCAAAATAAGGTAAAATGTTATCACAGAAAGAAAACCCATTTTATGATCGGCACCAGCTTGGGAACTGAAGTCGAAGAAATAAATTGAACCGGCGGCTTTGTATAGTGATATATACCCTGAAAATAAGGCCTTTATTATACCTGTGCATGTTCAGGTCATTAGTACGTTAAGGTACATGATATTTTTCTTAATCATACAGTGGGCACAAAGAAAATATACAGAAAATGTGGCTTTTATAAGAAAATAACTCAACGTACTGTGCCAGGTAGTACGACTTAAGGATCATCGGAATATAAAACAAAGCACGATAACACAGTAAAAAAAGACACAGCAGGAAATCTCGTAGAAAAGCAACTTAATATGAATTTCAATGTCATGATGGAAATGTGTACTAGAAATCCAACAGACGCAACAGTATGCAGATATTTATTTACTGCAAAACTACTCTACATGTTTCGGGTGTCACAGCACCCATCATCAGGAGTATTAAGAACTGTACCCGCAGCCTCCGGTACAGGTCATACTACTGGTACCGCTACTCCCCTCCCACGTGGACTGGTTTGTGCGAGTTGCACGCGACTCGCACAAACCAGTCCCGATCAGACCACGTTGGAGGGGCGTAGCGGCACAAGTAGTATGACCTGTACCGGAGGCTGCGGGTACAGTTCTTAATACTCCTGATGATGGGTGCTGTGACACCCGAAACATGTAGAGTAGTTTTGCAGTAAATAAATATCTGCATACTGTTGC
>Ga0123357_10004406_pt1 | contig 16519 bp, 12 predicted proteins | sample TergutEmb28metaG_FD_89873 | JGI IMG/M metagenome (GOLD analysis project Ga0123357, IMG submission 89873) | Embiratermes neotenicus P4 segment gut microbial communities from Petit-Saut dam, French Guiana - Emb289 P4 | ecosystem: Host-associated > Arthropoda: Insects > Digestive system > Gut ... | reverse complement strand
TTGGTGGGCATTGTTCGCCGGGTGGATGTGGTTAGATAGCCGTTTTCCGGTGGTGGCCGGCTTATTCGCGTTGTACGAGTTGGATGTATTGGTTGAGGGTCATTGTTTGGTGGAGGCGAGCGGGAATGTCGGCGGGCTGGTTTTTTCCGATAATGTCCCGGATAGTGTTGGCGCGGGTGGTGTCGGGTGTGATCCAGATGATGTGGGGGAAGGTACCGGTGGCGGCTTGTTCGGTTCCGGTGTGGTAGTAGGTGTGGTATTGGCTGGTTTTATTGGTGATGGTGGTGGCGGATTCGGTGGAAAGGTCGATTTCGAGGAACCATAGGTGCTCGAACTGGCTGCCTGGTGTGGCGGTGGTTGCTAACGCGTCGGGTTTGAGGATCGTGGGGGCGCTCCAGGGGTTGATGTGGGCACGCCAGCAGCCGGGCTCGGTCACAAAGCCGAGGGTGTCGAGGTGACCGTCGTGGAGGGTTTCGGCTAGGCGGGTGTAGGTTTCGGCGATCGTTAGGGTGTGGCGGGCGGCGCGTAGGCTGGGCTCACCGGTCACTGGTGGCGGTGACGGGTTGTGGGTGGCGGCGAGTTTGAAGCCGGCGGCGCTCAAATGCCAGGTGTAGGTGTCACTGCCGTGGTTGGTGCCACCGATACGCCGTTGGAGGTGGCGGACTAGTCCGAGGCTGGACAGTCTGGTTAAACATCTGGAGGTCGCCCGTCCGGCGACGACGGGGCTGGGGTGGCTGGTGAAGTACAGCCGCCGGATTTGTCCGCTGGTCATCAGCCGGAATCTGGCGAGGTCGTCGAGGATTCCCCACTCGACCCGGCTGAGTTGGTTGACCAGGCGTGCGAGGCTGGATTGGCTGACTCGACTGTTCACGGTTGCCTTCTTTGCGGTGTTTGCTGGTCGGGATCGGCTGGTGATGCGTTCGTGTTACCGGCTGGGATTGGTGCTTCCGCAGCGGGTTTCGTGTCAGTGATCTTCACGCGACCGGTCAGGTGATCGGACGCGTCTTGGTCGGCGGGATGGTGGGCGCGTTGGCGCTTTCCGACGCTGACCATGTCAGCCGGATTGTGGTCGTCGCGGGGCGGATCGGCTGGCGGGAGGAAGTCGGTTTCGATGTGGTGGGCGGCTCGTCCGTAACGTTCGGTCGATGCCCGCCGCAGGGTTTCGGGGTTCCTGATGGGTGCGGGTGCTGGCAGTGTTGTGCCGCTGGTGAACGGCTGGGTTTGATTGTTGGCGAATAGCGAGGCATAGACGTGGAACGCGGGCAGTGTGGTGAAATCGGCGGGTGCTAGTACCGCGGGCTCTGTGGTGGTTTTCGCGAAGGTGGTCGCGTCTTCGATGCTGGTTTGGAACACGATATGGCTGCGGCAGTTGTTCAGGACGGCTTCGCGCAGCTCTGGGGTGAGTTGCCTGAGGTATTGGTGTGCCAGGCTCCAGCCGACACCGTAGCTGCGCGACGTTGCCAGCGCGTCGGCTAGGTCGGTGGCGAAACTCATGAATGTTTGGCATTCGTCGACCATGACCGAGACGGGTTCGCGCTGGTTGGCGGGGATCAGCGCCCGTTGGCGGGCAGCATCCCATAGCGCGGAGACTGCCAGGGAGCCCAATAGTTTCGCGCCTTCAGCGCCTAAGGTGGCGATTGGCAGCGGGATGAGGAGGATTTTGTGGTCGGCGAATACTTGGCTGATGTGGAATTTCGGCTGGGTTTGCCCGATAACCCGCCGGATTGAGGGTTTCAGGATGACGGCGCGGAGTTTATTCATTAGCGGGGCAATGGCTGCGTCGCGGGCGGTATCGCGTAGCGAGGAATACCATGCCCAAAACGGCGATAATGCCACATCCGTGCCGATATGCCCAATTAGTCTGATACGAAACGTTGGGTCGGTCAACAGGCGTGGGATTTGCACCAGCGAGACGGGTTCGTTTTGTGGTTGGCGTGCCAGGGTCAGCAGGCTGGCGTGAAGGATGTCGGTGGTACGTGGTCCTAGTTCGTGTCCGAACAAGTCGGTGAAAATCGACAACACCGCGTCGGCGCGCAATTCGGGCGGGCTGTTCCCGGCGAGCGGGTTGAGTCCGACGACGTGAGCGGCGAGGGGGTCGAGCACGACCACATCGTTTTCGCGGCTGGCGGGGATTCGCGCCAGCAAGTCACGGATCAGGTCTCCTTTGGGTTCGATCACCACGACGCTTCTACCGGCGGCGATGTCTTGGAGGGCGATATTGAGCATGAGCACCGATTTGCCGGTGCCTGTCGGTCCGATAATGTGCGTGTGCCGTAACAGTGCCCCGCTGGTGCGCGGCAGCGGTATCTCGGGTGTGGTGAAACCCGGCGCGCTGGCAACTCCGATCACAACATCGGACTTATGGTGACGGGCGTGGGCGGTCAGTGGTGGCAGGGGCTTGGGGTGCAGCGGCGGCAGTCCGGGCAATTCGTCGGTGTTGTTGGCGGTCACCGGCAGCCCCGCTAGGGCGGCGACCTCGTCGGCATTGAGACTCGCCCACCGCCACGGCATCCTGATTGTGGTGCCCATGCCCAGCCGGGTTGGGTTCACGGGTGTCAGATTGAGGTGTTGGGCGGCGGTCTCCAGCCGTCTTAGTGCGCCGAACAAGGACAGCAGGAGTTGTTCGCGGCGTTGTGGGCTGGCGGCGTTGACCCCCAGGCGGACGACGGCGCGGAATCCTGGCAGGCTGGTTTTTTGCGCCCACATCCTGTGGGTCTCCCCTGATGATTCCTGCCACGGCGGCACGGCGAGCACACCCAGAAACGACCTGGGCGCGGGGCTGGTGGCAGGCGGCAACACCGCCGCCAGACGGGCACCCAGCACCAGCTGGATGACCAACTCGTCCCCCTTGCCGGTCTTGGGTGTGGCGGTGTTTGTCAAAGCGGTCAAGATCGCGGCAGCCGAAAGCGGGAGATTGTCGCAGCCCAGCATCTGGTGCCGGTCCGATGAACGGAGTTGGCGGGCGGTCGCGGGCAGGCGGCGTGCCCGGTCAAGGCGCGCGAAGGCTGCCACGTCTAGTAGCCGAAGCGTCCCGGCAAGGGCTGCCGGACGGCAGCCAGCCAGGTAGCGCACGCCAGCAGCGTCGGCGCGGGTTTCTAACACGACCAGTGGCGCTTGGGGGTCGTTGGCGACCGCTGTGAGCCGTTCGACTGCCTGGGAGGCGTTCATTGGTCGCTGCCACCAGATTTCGCGCCATTCCAACACCTTTTCCCGTTCAAACATCCCCATACCCCCGCCTGGTGGCATCAGGAGCGTCGCCGGGCTGTCCGAGGGCGGCGCGGGCGATCGCGCGGGCGAGTTTGTCCAGATCAGGCGGGTTACGCCGCTGGGGGGTCGCGACCAGACGATGCGGTCGTTGGCGTGAACCCGGCTGGTAACGCGGCTGGGGATAACGCCGCCCACCGCTGCTACGCGTCGCATGGTCATGCCGCCGATACGTCCTAGACATCAAACACCCCCTTTTGAGTTGGCGCGATGGTCGGAGTCGGCGAAAAAGACTCGCTGGCGTTTCGCTGTGTGGGGCAGATGCCCAGTCGCCGACAGCACCCGGCAGCCCAGTTGGGCGAGCTTGGCAGCCTGACGGGCTGGTAGCCGGTCCAAACGCGCCACAATGACCGCGCAATGCCGACAGACCGTGAACCTGCCCAACATCGCCGCCAACCCCGGACGGCGGGTGGAAGTCGTGTCGGCAAAAACCGCCTGAATAGTGCCGTGGAGATGCTCACGGTTAAACCGGCGACATGCTAAATCCTGGTTCAGCAACGCCAAACTCGCCCGGCTGATCCCATCGGCGCGCGAGGTCGCCACATATTCCACCACACCGGCAGGCATCGCCATATAGGCATCTGGCGCTGGGTTGACAGGCGGATATAGCTGGTGTTCGGCGTGTCGTCGAAGTCGGCTGATTCCCGGCGTGTTCATCGCCCCTCCTCCGTGTCGGAGGGTTGGGTGTTTTCGGTGTGGTCGTGGCACAGGCTGGTGCCGTGGACATGGAGGAAGCGTTTCAGCGCTATCGCCCAGGTTTGCCAACGTGGCTCATTCGCGGTGGCAAGATCGAGTTCCATTCGTGCCAGCCTCAACGCTGACGCGTCGCGGAACCCGCCCGTGGCAGCAAAGTCCGCTAGCCCGGTTCCCAAACCACGATGCACACTCGCCGCGATCAGCCGTGCGGTCGCAACGTCGATTCCGCAGTGTTCGCGCCGCGCATCGCATATTCCAGCGCGAATCTGGCGAACCGCCGCATTCTCGTTGTTATCTGAACTATCTACAGGCATGTTATTACTCCTTTCGTAAAAGTTGCCATACGCCGACCGTTATACCGAAAAAACACCATCAGCGAAATCATGGAATGTGAAAAATACAACAGGCAACAGGTGCCAAAACCGGCATTTTCGTACCGCCAACGGAAAACTGGACGGCCACTGGCAAGCAAGCATTACACTCAGAAAACTATTCAGGATGCCTCAAATTACCTGTCGCCGGATTCTGGTTCACCATCTATTACGACGGGAACGAACCAGCCAGACGACCGCCCAGATTCCCAGCACGACACCAGCCACGCCCGCCAGCCACGGCCAATAACACCGCAAAATATCCATCGCCAACGACAAAGCCACCATCGCGCCTAAAACCAGCAGACAAGCATGGAACAATTTGCCCACGAAACCCTCACCGCCCATCCGTCCAACCCCCTACGACCCGGCAGCCTGGTCACGGGCAAGGCGCAACATCTGCTCCATCGCCCGACGGCTAATCTCACGCACCCGCCGATCCGTTTGAATCTCTTGCTCGGCGACAGCCCACGCCCGCAACGCCGCATCAACCCGCGCCCGCCGAGCCAACACCCGCCGACGGTGAAACGACCAATACACCAAAAACCCACAAACCGCCAACAACAGCGTTGCGATAACCGTCGTGATAACAACACCAATAACAAACATGACACAAATCCTCAATCTATGAAGCAGACCGAATGCCAGATGTCATATCCGGCGGAAACTGTTAATACCATCGGCTAAAACCTCCGCCATTTGCGTCGCAGCGATACTCGCCATCATGTCAATCCGCTTCGCCGCGAGCGGCGTGCCACACACCGCAATCAAATCCGCCTCCATCTGAGACAACAAAGCCACCTCCGTTTGCGCCGTGCGCCCCAAACCAGCCGCCGCCCCCAGCTTGATATCCGCCAGCTTTGCCTCAACATCAACCTGCACCGCCCGAACTAAACCAGCCTCCTGCACCCGCAACAACCGCCGACCAGCCGCGCTACGACCCAACAGACGCACATCCACACCAGCCCGCATCATCCCAGTCGAAGCCCCATAAATATCCAAATCGTCACTCACCGTAAACACCCCTATTCCTGCGTTCAATAGATAAACCAAAACCCGGCAACCAAACGTTGGGGGTTACCACCAGTCGAACACGCCACCAGCAGCCTTGTCACTGACACAAAACTGACACCCCCCAGGCACCAAGAACATGCAAGACTGGTGCCCATGCCAGATGCCTACTTCGACGACCTGCTATCCGAACTCCGCACGCTTAGACGGCTACCATCAGGCAGCCTCGAAGACCGGCTCGCCATGCGACCCCAAGCCGTCACCCTCATCGGCGACGGTGACATCACCCTGGCAGCCAGCCGCCTCAACCAAGTCCGGCAACGCTACGCCGATGACCCAGAAAGCGACATCGCCGCCTACTTCTACACACTCGACCGACCCGACACCGCCAAAAGCTCCGTCACCACCCTCGACCAACGCCTCACCCAATACGCCGACACCTGGCACATCGAGAAACGCACCGCGCTACGACGAAGCGACCGAGGAGCCACCAAAATCGGCAAACTACTTAGAGACCAATGGGTCTGGGACAGACCCTGGATACGGCTATGGCTCATCCAACCCGACACCACCGACCCGAACAACCCCCCAGACATCCGCTGCTACCTCGACGCATCCTGGCCGATCGGCACCATCCACTCAGCGATGCAGATCCTCATCAACGACCAACCCACACCCACCGTCGAGTTCGACATGATCCCCTACGAGGCAGATCACCCACTATCCGGACGAGAACACACCCCACACCCCATCAACCTCCCAGACCTCCCACTCGACTGGAACACCGACAACGGCGACACCATGGCACAAATCGACCTCTCATTCGTCACCGAAATCTGGCCCCAATGGGGACTCACCATTCACACCACCGACCCACGCCTCGCCGCCAACCTCGAAACCCAAACCGGCAACCACGCCACAACCGAAATCATCCGCTGGGAACCAAACAACTAAAAATCCACCTAGAATAGACACTTAACCAAATCCCAAAACCAACATAATTTACAATCCACGCCACATGTAATATAATGGTTACGTTAAAACAGTGAATTCACACAACGATAGTATATGACGTGGTGGTTTAGCAAGAAACGACACAAAAAATCTTCAGCAGCCTCAGTAGCTACTGAGGGGTTGGATTCACTTAGAAATCCAACCCCAAGAATTATTAAAGGTCATCGACACTCCCAGCTTTTTGTATCGTGTCTCTTGGTTATTTTTGCGGCTATTGGCTTATCATACGTATTAGGTAGCGGCTCTGCCTATGCTGCTAGTCCCATTCCTTTTTCTTGGACGACTGACTCTTCAGGCAATCCGATGATTCAAGTTGGAGACTACACTATGAAAGATGGATCCGACTGGATCCATGTATATCCACAGACTATGCCTCCCAATGGTGGAACTTATGGTATGAAACTTAACCTTAACACCAATAGCGGTAAAACCGGAAGTGGCATGGATTGTGTTCAGCAAGTAGCTGTTAGTCTATCGGGTGATTACTCTGGAACACTTACTCCTACTACTAGTAATACACCCGCGATCAATGCTTCTGGTGCTAGTGTTAGTAGTGACTGTTCTGGTATATTTGTTGACAGCAGTATACAAAGAGATCTAAGCAATCTTTTTAGCCAACCCATAACTATATCTGGTACCCGCTCAACTGCTAAGGCTACTGTTAATGTAGATGTCACTATATACGCTGGAACGACTACCACAGGGTTACCAAGTACCTATACAGTTAACCTTAAAGGGCTGAAGACTGGTAGTTCTTTAACACCAAGTAATCCACTAGTTGACTATACCACATACAGTTCTACTATAACTGCAACAAAAGAAGCTTATGCAATTAATGGCACAAACTTCTATCGTTATATTGGGAACGCTAACATTCCTAAGGGAACTAGCACTGTCCATACTATCCAAGCAACCGTTGCTGGAACTAGTGATCCCAGCCAAACTTTTACAGACGATAAACCTACCTCGTTAACCTTTGGCACTCAAGCAACTACTAGTAACACAAAGGAAACTGCTGCCGACGACCAAGTAGATGTTAGTGTTTCTTTAAGTGGTTATGCTGATGCGTGCACAGATAAAACAGTTAGCTTTCCAGTTAACCTAGAAAACACCTCTGGTAAAGTAGTTCAAACCACTCCATTGAAGTATGAAATTAAGCCACAGAGCGGTTGCACTCCCGGTGCTGTGAGTAGCGACACTATTTCAGCTGGAACCGTTAGCTTTACCGGCGTAAAGGCTGGTAACTATAAAGTCTGTGTCACTAGCCCAACTAATAAGAATCTAACTCAATGTCAAAGTTTTACTAAAGATCAATATACACCGTTAACTAAAACCGCCGCCAAGGATGATAGTGTACACTTAACTGTAAGTGGTCAACTGACTGGTGATATATCTAACGCTGGTGTTGTGGGTGGTAGCAGTGCTCAGCCTCAGTCCACTTGTGCTATCACTGGCATTGGCTGGTTGGTTTGTCCAATTATAAACTTCTTGGCTTCTGCCGCTGATGGACTATATACCGTTGTCAAACAATTTCTAGATATACACGATGAAAGCGGACAGTATGCTATCGGTAGCGGAGCCTACACGGTCTATAACACTTTTCGTAACATTGCTAACGTTCTGCTGGCTATCGCTTTTCTTATCATTATCTTCAGTGAAGCACTGGGTGGTGATCAAGGATTCGGGGTTCTTAAGAACTACGACATAAAAAAGACCTTGCCCCGCCTAATCATCTTTGCCATCCTAATTAACATATCTTGGTACCTTTGTCTGATGGCTATCGACATATCTAATATCGTAGGTGCCAGTATTGATAAAATGATGGAAAGTGCGGCTACCACCCAAGTTTGTGATGGCTTCGGCAGCACTGGCAGCTTCAGCAATATGGCAAGTTCCGTCATTGGCGGTATTGAAGCTGGAATCGGTGTAGCTGCCTTAGCTTTAATGGGTGCTGGCAGCATGATCTTCATGGTTGCCCTTCTTGCTGTGATAGCGCTACTTATGACCTTTGTGATTTTAATTATTCGCCAAGTAGCTATTTTATTCTTAGCGATCCTCTCACCAGTTGCTTTTGCTATGGGCATCTTACCGAATACTCAATCACTATTTAAGAAATGGTGGAGCGCGTTCTCTAAACTGCTATTAGTCTATCCAATAGTCGGGGTCGTCTACGGCGGTTGCAGATTAGCCTCACTAGTGCTAACCAGCAAGAACCCTGATGGTTCATGTGCGGGTGGTTGGTGGGAAGAAGTCGCTGCCGCAGCTGCTCAAGTCTTACCACTGTTTCTTATACCAGTTATCATAAAGGGATCATTGAAAGCTCTTGGTGCGGCTGGGGCAGCTATTGGAAACTTTGCTAACAAGCGCAATCAAGCTGCTAAAGGCAGGGTTGGTAATTCTTGGAAGACTGGTAGAAGGAATATAGCTAACGCGACTAAGCGGTTTAGTGGGAGGCATTTAGCTAACGGCAAAAGCCGAGTTGGGAGGACAATCAACGGAATGTTAGGTTTTAACGAACGCCATCAAGATCTTCAAAAGAAAAGAGATTCCCAAGGCGAACTCGACAGACTGGGTCGCTCAATTGGACGACGTGATAGGTTTGGGCATAGTACCTTTGAAGACCAAATGGAACTAGAAGCCCAAAAGAAGGCTATGACTGAAGCGGCAACCGAAGAGTCTGGTTTAGCTGTCGCTAAAAAGCTGTCGTACGAAAATCCAGGCAACAAATACTATACGAGCCAAGTTAGTCAGATGAAGGAACAAATGACAGACCGAGGAGTTCAGGATGTTATGTCCCATACCATTGTAGACAAAACAACTGGTAAGGTAGTGCGCAATATAGAACATGCCGATCTTATGAACATTATAAAGAATGGCGGTGTGTTCCACGATGATAGCAATCCTGACCTTGAAGTAGCAGATTTTGGTGGACGTGCAACAACCTTTGGCAATACAGCTGGCTACGGCGGGATTGATGAGATTACTTTGAGAGCTATAAATAAGCGAATTGCGAATGCTGGTAGCGAAGCCGAGGTTGAGGACGCGTTCTTACTCAACCAGAACCTTGGTCAGCTGTTTACTCACTACGGTGTCAGCAGTGCCAATCCTGAGTTAGCTGACGCATTTCGTGATACAGCAGCAGCTTCAGGAGAGTACCTTGGTCAATCCCCTAAGCGTGCATTTTTTGAAAATGGTTCGCGAATTCCAAAGGGCGGGCGTGGTGATGGAAAAGTATCTATATTTGCTCCAGACCCTACAACTGGCAAAATGACTCTCAATTTGAATCAGGCCCGCAAAGAGACTGCCGCTGAGTCGATCGCGGAGGGTCTTAATCTAGAAGATCTACCGGGAAGACAGAATGGTGCTCAGCAACGTCTTGCAGAATCTCTGAAACTATTGAGCACCGATATTGCTGGTGGTGCAGCTGTTATCGGCAAAACAAACGTAGCTAACGTTAAGAAACAAGTCAGCGCGTACGTAGGTGCACTAGTTGCAGACTCTACAAAGCTTAGTAAGCAAGGATCAACAGATGGTGGTGTCGACGCACTTAATGAAATGTTGAAGATGATTGACCCACCTGGTACTGCTCGTCACTATGATGTTACTTTAGGAAAGATTGTACCGTGATGAAGAGGAATTATATTTCAACTTACTTACTATCGCAGTCCCGACTAAGGACGACTAGACTACACACTGCCTATTTTCCAGTAATACGCCAGGAGGTTCAAGTGATCTAACCTAAGTGCTATCTCCTAACGAGCGGAAAACTATATCATTACTACACGCATTGTAAATTCAGTCTTCCGCTCACTAGGACATAGCACAAGAAGGGCATAAGCCAAGTAACCCCCCTAATCCATTACACCTTCATTCATTACCACTCCAACTATACGTTCAACTACAACCTTAACCACAACTTAATAACTTAACCAAACTAACCACAATGTCAGATAGTACATCATTCAATAGCTCAGTCACCCTAGACAACTGCCTTAACCATAGCCAGATTGTTCAGACTACTAAGATTAGGTTTAACCTACCAGGAGGTCTATGGCATATAAGCTAAGATCCCGTGGTGATGAACTAACTGGTGAGAATGAAGGAACATCATCATACCATCATGAACCAGGTGAAACTGATCCAGTTAATCCTAATGCCTATCATGGAGGTTCTCTAGATGGTCCAGTTGGAGGATTAACTAATACACCTAGAGAAACTTCCGCTCTTAGGGATATGGAATCAGGTCTAGCTGAAGATGACCCTAGCGTTGCGGATAGCTTCCGGGACAACTCTGAGCCCCAAGACATGTCAGGCTACCAGGATGAATCTCAACCACAAGACGCATCACAACCAGGTACTAATAACAGTAACAGCAATGGTACGGGTAATAGCTCTAGTCAACCAAGTTACCATCATGACCTAAGTTCACAAGCTAACCAAAGCACTTCCCTTAACCCTTTTTCTAGTAACAAGCTGACTGGTGGTAATGAGGGAGATAATGCTAATCCAGGTCGTAATAGCTTTTCTAACCGTCTTAACTCAACGGCTAGAGCTGAACATGGCAATGGTGCCGCAACTGGATTAGGAGCGCACCCTAGTGGTACTACTAGCCTGACTAATCGTGATCCGTGGCACTACCTAGCAGAAGGTAATAAGCACGGTCGCAATGAAGCCAAGAACTACCTACAAGCCAAAGTCAAGAAACGCATCATTGGCTGGATCCTCGGTGGGGCTGGCGCTGGTCTAGGTGGTCTGTCAATTATATCTGGCCCAGGTCTCTATCTAAACAAGATCCGTGATGTCCTAGAACAAAAGTTCAACTACGCGGCTGCTTCCATGCAGCAACACGCCAACGCCTTACTCCAGTGCAAAATGACGAGTGGCTGTCTTAAGTCCAGCAAAATGGGCAAGATGACTCCAGAAGAAATCAACGACCTAAAAGCCCACAACGTTGAACCTGTGGACGCTAACGGTGACCCAGTCGATGCCACCACTGGAGGCAGTGACGTAGCGGCTCTTGAACTTAATGACGTACCAGCTAAAAACGGTAAGCCAACCAAGATCATGCCTAGTGACCTTAATGACCTACCACGTAATAACCCAGGTGCCGCCAACATCGTCCAATCAGCCGCCAATACTGACGGTGCCTATGATGCCACGGCTGGCGAAGGAGCCGCCAATGCTTTCGCTAAAGACGATATCAGCAAGTCTAGCCCCCTGGAAGATGACGTTGGCGACGAGACTGACCCAAAGACCGGAAATGTCACTAACGTTCCACCCGACGAACAAGCTGGCAAGACTAACATAAAAGACCCAATTGAAAAGAACGTCACCACCTATGTTAATACTGGTGCGACTGACGCGCCGCCCGGAAAGCCAGAAATCAAGAGCGAGGAACAAGGTCTCCAAGACGACATCAAAACCGAATCCGCAGATATCAGCGACAACATTGACGCTAACCTAGACGCGGCACCAAAAACGCTAACTGCCAAGATGCTGTCCAACTTGAGTACTGCCGGAGTAGCCAACGCCGTCTGCTACCCCTACCTAGCATTATATTATGCCAACCTTGGAGCTGAAGTCGTTAAAGACATCGCCTTAGCTCGCTTTGCCATGATTATTCTCAATACCGCCGATGCCATTCGAGCTGGTACTGCTACACCCGAACAAGTCTCACAAGTCGCCGGAATCCTGACAACCGTCCTCATCGCACCGAAGAACAATTATAGCTACAAGTATCCAATGTCCGGTCAGGTCGCTAGCTTTGCTAAAGGGGCGGTAGTTCTCGGTGCCGCTACTGATAGCTTCGGCTACAAATATGCCAACAACCAATACACCACCAAGTCTGGATCACAAGACACCAGCGACTTAACTCTCGCCGATGCAGTCACCCCAGATACCTGGTACTACGCTATCGCTGGTATGGGCGGATTCTTCGGATCGATGCTTAATAACCCGGCACTTAAAGCAACCGTAATCGCGGTCATCGACGGCATCAATGGCTATGCTGCATACCTAGCGACTACGTCTGCCGCCGAAGCCGCGGCCTCGATGGGGTCAGATATTGCTGCCGATGTTTCAACATTCACGTCTGGCAGCGTTGGGGCGCTCATTACAGCCAATACATTTAGTGCAAACACTGCCTTAAACTTTGCCATCGCCAAAAGTTGTAGCTGGTTGGTTGGTGCTAAAGGACAAGTTGCGCTTGGTACTCTTGATGCATCGGCGCTTCTTGATGTTGGTGCGGGTGAAGCTGGCGATGGCGGGATAGCCGCGCTATCGAAAGTCTTTCAAGGTGGTATCAAAGACTTCCTAAAGACCATGATCGCTAAGGTCTTCTCGAAGCAGGGTCTGAAGGATCTAGCAATTGGTGCGCTAAAGTCAACGCCGCAGCTTCTACTCAGTCTAGGAACTGGTATGGCATCATCGTGGCTCACTAAGTATGCCACCGGGAAGTTTATGAGTACATTGCCATTAGGTGCTGAAGCTGGGGATGCGATGACATCTGGGTCAGATGCGATCTTTGGTTCAATTGCTCAGATGAGTGGAAATGCGGCTCTCGATGAAGTCGAGGCTCTAGCCTATACGCAGCAAATGACGCAATACAATCTGGAACAAGCTGCCGTCTCAAGAGCCGGTGATTCACCATTCAACATTATGAACAATAACACCTTCCTAGGTTCAATTGCTGGTAACTTTGCAGCTAGTATTTATAATAACGGTAGCGACCCGTTAGCGATGGCCTCATCACTCATCGGCATGTTCGGTAACTCACTTAATACCCTAGTCAATAGCACACCGGCTATGGCGGGTGCGGCTACCATTCAGAACCTCAATACCTGCCAGGGTTCCGATCCCCAAGCGGCTGGCTACGCCGTCGACCCATTTTGTAACGTCATCTACGGTCTACCTGATGGTAGCTCTGGTGGTGGAACGACTGGTTCTAACACAGCTTATGCAGCCACTGCTACCCCTAACTACTTTATGGATCCTCAGACTACCGAAAACCAAATGACTAGCGGTAATTACATTGACTCATCAGGTAACCCACAAGGAGACTTCGCCACCTTTATGACCAACTGCGTCAACCGTGTTATACCACTCGGCGCGACCAGCGACAGCCAAACTGATGATGGCTCAGGCTGCGCCCTTAGTAAAGGCAACAACAAACTCTTCTATAACTATGTCCAATACACCCAAGCCAATGACGACATGGCAGCTGGTGGAATGTTAGGCTCAGTCGCTGATGGTTCAGCCGCCGCAGGAGGACAATGACACAGCTAGCTAAACCACTTAGAAAACGCCAATGCCACCTAACGCGCCAACAGCTAGCTATTACAGTCTTTTTAGTCTGCTTCGTTGGTGGTACCTTCGCTACCAACTCACGAGCCTTCGCTACTACCTGTGACCAATCAACCACTGTTTGCCAAACTATCTACGACTACAACCAACAAAACGGGGTGATGTTCTCATCCTCGAATACAACAGGTGCCAATAGTAATGGCAGTGGGAATTGCGATACCAGCAGTAGTGATACTACCGCCACAGACACTACTAGCTCTGGTGGTAGCTATGACAACCCAGCTACACCAGCTGGTCAAAATGCCCAAAAGGTTATTACTACCCTAGAACAATATGGCGTATCGGGTGCTGGTATTGCTGGCATTATGTCGAATATTCTAGCTGAAGGTGGCTTTAGCTTGCCTGATCAAGCTGAATACGGAGCCAACGCTTATGGCAGTGAAGGACCACAACCCCAATTCATCGGCCATGTCAAAGGCGGACAAAGTATCTACGGAGGTCAGGTACCTGCGATCAATAATGCTGCCGAACTACATGATGGTGGTGGAGGGGGTGGACCATTTCAGATCACACCGTATTCGGTCTACGCACCAATCAAAGACCCTAAGTGGCTAGATATGGGACAACAAACCATCTTCATGCTGCAACACAAAACCCAACACGTCTATCAAAGCACCGTACTCAGCCAAGTCATCAATGCGCCAGACACGCCGACTGGTGCCTACAACGCAGCCGCCATCTGGCAAGAGAAAGTCGAAATCGGGGGCAGCGTCAGCAGTCATGCCGCTCACGCTCAAGATATCTACAACGACACTAAGCTCAACTTGTCGTCCGTCAAAGCCGACACCAGCAAACAAACCCAGATATTCGGAAGCTCTACCCCAGCTGCTAGTAATAGCAGCACCACGGGCACCGACACCAGCAACAGCACTGGCACCACGACCTGTCCCCCAGCGGCTCCAGCCCCAACTGGTGCTGGTATCCAAGCGGCCATCCAATGGGCGGTTTCAGTTGCCAACAACCAGCTATACGGCTACGGACAATATAACCCGAGCAACCGCTCCTGTTTTACTAATAGCAGCGATACTGCTATCACGACAACCAAACCATGTGCCTTCGATTGTGGTAGCTTCGTCACCGCCGCACTGAGAATCGGTGGCGGATTTAGCAAAGTCTATATATCCGAACCAAGCGGCGATGAAATCCCTGACCTAGAAGCTGCTGGTTTTAAAGATGTCACAAGTAGCGTTAGCACCAGGAGCAATAATAAGGTTGTAGTCCAACCCAATAAACTCCAACCCGGCGACGTATTAGTTAAGAGCGGTAAGGGTGACCACACTGAATTATATATTGGTAACGGACAAAACGTTGGCGCACACTGTGGATCACCCGGCTGTGTCGCCGATGACCATAACCCAGGTGACCAGGAGGACGCTGCGTCAAGTAAACCACCCTGGAATCAGGAAGTCGGCGTGACCCCATATTACGACGATGGTTGGACAACAGTACTTAGATACAGCGGAAACTAGCAGTGGAAGGAAGGTAGATTATATGGATAAGAAACGAAAGACTATAGCAATCACGGCAGCTGTTGCATTCCTAATTATTATAATCGGGTGGGCGGCCATCTATAGCATCAATAAATCTAACCAGCAACGTATCACCGAACTAAACACGCCCGCTAAGATCAACCAAGTCATCAATGGCTGGTCGTACACTAGCAGTAATAGTAACACGACTATTTCTCACAATGGCAAAGTTGTCACTTCAGGATCTACTTTCACTGTCTCAGCCTTACAAAAACTCGGCGTACCCAAACAAATCCAAGCCGCAGTATTTGGTAGCACCGTAGCTAACCTGGCATCAATCGAAAAACAACAATCCCAACCACTCAACCCACAACACAGCAACCCCTGCGTCGGTCAAGGAACTGCTGACAACCCCGGCTACAGCAACTTCCAACAAATAAAGACTAACGGGCAATGGGCACTAGACGACACTGCTCTTAGTCTCATAGAAGCCGACCTAACACCCATCCTTCAAGCTCAAAACCAAACACTCCCATCAGACCAACAAGTCATCTGCGTCGATGCCCAATTAACCAACGATGCCCAAGTCACCAACCCCTACGTCAACGTCGTCACAACCTGGCAAGTCAAGTACTACACCACAAGCGGCTCAACCACCACCCACACCATGACCTTCACCACCGACATGAACTACAAACAAACTGTCACCTTGGATGGACAAGAAATATAAAAGCAAAGACGCATCAACAGCGGCACAGTGTTTGCTCGCGAACCCAACGAAAACTACGAGCTTACTGGTTTACAGTTAGCCCGATAACGACACCGCCGACACATTCAGGTAACGATGATCCCTTAGCGGCCGCTAACTTTCCGTTCATCGTACCAGCCACAGTCCACGAATCAGGTGAGTTTATTATATTATACGATGCAACATAATCAGAATCACCACACTTCACGGCGGAGAATCCAATACCCACCGCTGTGGCTGGGATACCATAACCGGACCAACTATTATTGTGAACAGTATCTAGATAATCGTAATGTCCGGGATTCGAGCTATATCCACTTCCTAAGATTGTTGCGTCAAATTCTGCAAGGTTGGTGGGTGTTTGGGTGATGTTGCCGCTGACGCTGGTATTGCCGCTGGTGTCACTGGGTGCTGCTTGGGATGGTTGTGAGGGTTGGGTTTGAACAACGGCTTGTGATGCCTGGGTTTCAGGTGCCGTAGATGGAAGGCTGCTGGTATCAGGAGCCGTGCTAGTATCTCCGGTGCCACTACTCGGGTTAGTGCCGTTATCCATAGCAGACGGTGTAGGTAGATTCACGACTGGT
>Ga0123357_10004405_pt1 | contig 16521 bp, 10 predicted proteins | sample TergutEmb28metaG_FD_89873 | JGI IMG/M metagenome (GOLD analysis project Ga0123357, IMG submission 89873) | Embiratermes neotenicus P4 segment gut microbial communities from Petit-Saut dam, French Guiana - Emb289 P4 | ecosystem: Host-associated > Arthropoda: Insects > Digestive system > Gut ... | reverse complement strand
TTCACCGCGACAATCCTGCAGTAGCCTGCAGCTCACAGCGACGACCTTGGCTTCGGAACAGGTGTTCGGAGTGTATAGTGGTTGGAAGTCAGTGGACAACTAAGACTCGCGTGCGAGTGTTTTGGTAGTTCTATTTAATGGCTTTATGTCACTCACAAATTACTTTGATGTTATATACAGACATTAACATTACAGAAATCACATATTCCTGCCAGTTTCAATATGTATTTGGTAATCGATAAGTGAGTAATAGCTGTCAAAGTTTCAAACTTCTCTGGTCATTATCTCCGTAAACGTTCAACTTTGGATATAGGTGTTTTGGGTTATATCGGTATGGTTTGACCTAAGGAACACCCTCCCGAAGTCTGGCACATTCCTCCTGGGACACCCTGTATATATATATATATATATATGCCGACATATTTCATGCACAACTGGAAATGATATGGAGAGAGCAGGTGCGTTTCGGATAATCACACTCTAAGGAGTATCATGAAACTTATACAGTGACTGGCGACACATTATGAGCAGAAGTCTGAAGTTTTCTAAGTATTGAAGTATTTAAAGAATCTGGAATGTATTGCCGTGTTATCTGACAGAAGTGTAATAAGCTTGACACAAGTATTACCAACCCGTCATCAGGTAGTGTTATTTCCCTGCAACAGGAAATTCAACTCCCACTCGGAGATGTCAGGTGTCCAAGTATTTAGCGCACCAAACATCCTCAGTCAAAGTTCAGAGTTCATTGCAAAACATTTTCATAGTGTATCTAGAAATCAGAATAAATTTTGATATCGAACAATGATTGGATTGTCTTTTTTTTTCGTCAGAGCTTGTGTCGCTTTCTTGTCGCTTAAATTTGCTTCTAAATCGCGAACGTTTCCAATTATTTTGTTCACTAAAAACGATTTTCATAATTGTACATTGAAAACGAGGCTTAGTCTACATTCCTTGTTAGCCTTACGTCCCTCATTTAACACAGACTCAAGTGTGACATATTATACAGTACACAAACAGACAGGCCTAAACTCGAGAACACAAAAAAGGCGTAGAAAAAGACATAACAAAAGGCCCAAGTTAAGGAGGAGTAGAGGCTGAACACTCACAATAATAACAAATTGAAAAAATCTAATAGCAAAAGAACATTAGATATTTCTCGAGCAGTTGGAGTCAGTAGAACAAACTCTGTTTCAAAATAGTAACAGATTTCCTAAATTTGTCTACAACTCTGCTGATCGATTTTCCATCTTGCACACAGCTAGCCGAAGGATAAAATTTGTGTCACGGAACAATATTAAAAATAATAATGATAATAATAAGAAGGATAAAACTTGTGTTTTTTCTATTTCTTTTCTGCCCGTTTCATTCTCTTTCAGCCATTTCCAAAGAGTTGCAAAAATATTATTTTCTCTAGTAAGGTTAACACACTATTAACACTGCCAGCGTTCCTCTCAAGTGAGAGAAAATTATAGGAATTAAAATGGAAATGACGGTACGTAAAAACGGAAGTGTGAAGAGGTACAGTTGGAGAGAACTATGGAGGGGGTCAATGGCTTGTACGTGGTTCTGGTGCTGCCTGCTTAGAACACCTCCAGATATTTCCCCATTCTAATTGTATCCTGATATGTCGTCCAACACGTCATACGCGTGAAGTCAAAATAGTCCATTACCGATAGAGTCCTACGTTGTTGCACAAGATAAAAAAACATATTCACCAAAATCCACAATACCGCCTGATGTCAGGTTATTTCAACACAAAAGAAATCATTATACATCTCCTGCATTAAAATTAATGTCCGTCTTCTCTTCCAAAGAAACAGTTTCGGAAGCAGTACTTGCCTTTAACGGAATGTACATAACTTATACGGAGCAACAATTTCCTTCTCAGTCAAATTTCCCATTGTTGTGAATTATTTAGTGACGTCAATAAACCAGTTCCGGTCTTTCAAACAGGTTTCCTGGAATAATCCTTATAAGAATCATCCCCGTTATTATAACAATCAAGTATGTAAGGAAGTTCCAGTCACACAAAATTCATTGTTTTGGGCCAAATAATACTAATTATATTTTTATACAACGTACATAATAATTTTCACGTACGAATATTGTTAACGTAAAATATGTGATACATAAATGTATTACGCGTCTGTGTGCTTCTCCTTGTACGAGGGCCAAATAATGACCTATAATAAGGTCGAAACAGTTGCCAGAAAAAATGAAACATTCGCAAAATTGTGAGTCAATTGTGACTGAAAATTTTATTAAATATTTCCTAGAATAGTATGGATTAAAACAAGAATATACCGATGGTATATAAAATTATTAACCAGAAGTACGAGTACTAACTCCCATACCTCATTAATAATGTAGTCAACAAAGTATTGATCACTTTTTTTCAGGGAAACCGCAACCATCATTAGACGTGCTCAATGTGATTTGGGCTGCTCTGACTGCTAAACGTTCTGGAACACTGAGAAAGTAACAAAACTTGACGGACGTGGACTAGTCAAAATTGTAAAAAATAAACTTAATTTGAAGTTATTTTTCTTCGAAATAAATTTTATCTATATGAAGGGAAAGGGCACGAAAATAGAAACTCTGTTTAAGAGTCGTTTCAGTTCAGTTGTGTTCCTATTCAGAATAGCGGGAATTCCTCTTAAAATAAAGAAAATTTCGACTCTTTATACTCTATACATGATAACTGTGATTACATTATTGATATTTTATGACACTAAAATCTGACTAGAATCTGGTACCAATCAAAACAGCATCGAGCCACTCACATTATTCATTGTACTATTCATTTGGGCGTATTCTTGTATTAAAACCAACACGAATACGACCAAATGAATTGTACAATAACCCTACTCAAACCCTTAAATAACCCAAGTTTACTCTTGCCTTACGAACAATACTATAGCCAATCCTTCCATCAAGAAGGCAAACTCATTCCGGAGCAGAGCCCAGGAGAAACCAACCCCCTGTTCCTAACTTTCATTAACACCAACCCCCACATTCCACATGAACAGGCCAGTAGTGCTTCAGCCTGCATACGGATACCACACATCCACAGCCAAACCACAACGTAACAACACACATCGAACCAGGTATGTGTAAGCTTAGATACATGACATCATAATATATTCAGGAAATATTATCAAAACATATGACACGCAAAGAACACTCATTAACCACAAGAGACCGCAGCAGCCAATATTTGCAGAAACACGCTTTCTAAAACAACCACACACGTCACGACTAGACACTTCCTAATAAATACGAGCGCTAATGCAATAACCTCTATCAATACAGAGTAATACAAACCATGAAATAACTCAACAAATAAGTCGCAAGCTCCAGAGGATGGATGTATTAACATCCGAAGCATGTTGAGCATTAAATAAAGAAATAAAAAAAAAACAAGTGACATCAAGTTGGTCTCTCTTTACTCAGCTATCAAGATGATGCACGATCCGATAAACATAAGATGTAAAATACTTTCTCTTCGCGGGATATTCAAAATCACTACGGGCTTAAAAACAGCTCTGAATCTCAAAACCTATATAGTAAAACTCTTACTAATTTCACAGTATAAATACCCTTTATATTCGTATGTAACGCCACACGTCGTGCGTCACGTGATCTCTTCGTAAATGCTCAATATAAAAGAAGTAATTAAAACAGGGTTACACGCAGTCACACATTTCAATAAAGTGAAATAATTTTTGTATTCAAAATTTTACATTTTTATTATGAGAGTTTATTTTTTCTTATAATTTCGCTTTTTAATATCTGGCTGCCTGTGAGAGATTACTTGATCTTCTGCGAGTGGATTATATCCTGCTGCCATCGGAAGAATATATGATAGTAACGGAATCAGAAAGAATTTAGAAAGTTATTTCATTTCCGGTCAAGCGCCATCCAAACCCAACCAAGACATAACGATATTTTCGACTGGTTATGAAGTCACTTTCCATAAATGGACTAGAGTTGCTGTAGGAGTTCCCATTCAGCATAAAACCAGACAAAATTGTGGTTTATACATTTCTCATTGGCCAGAATTAAACGCAAGACAGCGTTGTATTTATTCACTAGTTTGCAGTTCTTTACATCAGTATTAATAGTGGAAGTTGCCTTCGGATTCCGGCCCCTGTGATTAAACTCTGCCGTTTCCTGTGTTTAATTCCAGATGCTGAAGGCAACCATACTGGATATCACAGCAACATATCACGCCTAATCATGGACAGGAAAATGAAAATGTTCATACAATTGCAAACTCTAACTTTCAGTCTATGATAATGAGTGCATTCGACACCTTTAGGAAGTAATGACTTAAATTCTAACGTAATTACTAAACGTGTTATTTCAAAAATCAATTAAGAAGGAAGTTTTTAAAATGTTGTACCTCAGTTTCCAGGTAGATAACCTATATAATTTCATCACTGTGTGTGGATGTGTATTTATATATATATATATATATATATATATACACACGCACTTATGTATGTATGCATATATTAAAGCAAATAATTGCACATCTCATATCAAAGCTGCCAAAATCATTTCATAAGCTGGTTTGTAGAGAGGACTAAATTCAGAAGGGAGAAAAATAATCTTTTCTTTCAATACAGTCAGTTCCAATGCACCAAATATGTAACCTGTCCCTTGTCACGTTACACATAACGACATGTTACAACACAACTCCAGACATGATAACATCACTTGTTTGTCAAGTACGCCGGTCAATATAGTCACAAAATACTCTCTGTTGCTGTTTGTCTCATTCAGTTTTTCTTGTCACTTCCATGACACGGCAAACAATAACCTGTTTTAAACTCTTAACACTTTTGTTTCGTTTCACTATTATATTGAACAAAATAAAAATCATATTATGTGGCATTTTTATCTACTTATTTAATTAAATATCATATCCTTCAAGTTACAAGTCTGTTCAAAATTCTATGACACAAATACGCCATAATATTGTCCTAGGAAAAAATTATAATCTTCATAACTCTGTCTTGTGCGTATGGTGGCTATTTTAGTTTCTGCGTGTTAAGTACACTTCGTCGCTTCAGTTTAAACCTAATGACAAATAAAAGATAAATGTAAGGCAAAATTAAATTGTTCGGCTTTAAGCCGCATCTATCAGTACAAGCAGGCCTATTTATCATTCATCTGCCCTTTTTGATAACAAATCACATTCTCAAATTTCATACCTGTGCTGAGACACCAAACTGTTGAGTGTATACAAATTTTCTCCACATTTAGAAAAATAAAAATTGGGAAATATGAACTGGAATCTACATTTATTTTTCATATAATATGCATATAAATAAATATAAGCAACAATTTAAAGTCACTTTTTAATGAGGGTCAGGCTATATATATTTACATATATTAATATTAAATTAAGATAAATTTTGACTGCACAGAAACAAGACGACACTCAACCGCCAGTGAGCCATACTGTCCAATATTCAGCTTTACGAACGAACACCATTTACACACACCTTACGTCTAATTGTCCCATAGGTACAGAATAAAACAGAGAAGGTAGTTCAGGGTTGAAATGGAAAGTAACACCCATTATGGGGACAAAATTACGTTCGAGATTTCAATCTTTCATTGTTCTGAATGCGGTATGCTGTCTTCTGTGTAATTCCTTGGCGTCTGAATTTTACATGATAACATTTCGGAGCGCTCTGTCTGTTCCATCTTCATAGGTGTTTTGGTACCTACCAGCCAATGAAGATGTAAATTAGTGTCTATTGCTTGGATCAAATTAATGATTCTAATGTAGGACTTATATCAAATTATTTCAGAAAGACTCTTCATTGAATCACTCGAAGTTTTATGGTGCTTATAACTGCATATCTAGGAAAAAAAAATTTTTCATATTCACTTTCAGTCCTGCTCGTAAATACTAATACGGACCAACACATTCCATCTCAATACATTCTTCAATTCCATTTCTACATTTCAATACGTTAGTTTACGAACTGTAAGACATGAAATAGAACTGAGGCTAGCAGCAAAAGACAAAATTAGTAAATTTAATACTTCCCATTCCTCGTGCAGTAATCTAAATAGCGATATTTATTCCAACAACTGCACAACAATAAAAACACAATAGTTTCATAAATATACGATATTCCATATTTCGACCTTAAATGGCTATCTTCAGGGAGGTGGTTAACAAAGGAAAAGATAGTGACTGAGTTTGTTACAGTTGTGCATTTATATTGTTATACAGTTGGTTGAATTATTATTGTGGGTGCTTAAGAAATTTATGCATGGTAAATAGAAATTGAAAATTTAGGTTTTGAATGCATAGTTCAATACAAGATGTCACAAGGAACACACGAGTGTAATGGATGTCCATAACCACTATTATCCATGGTCCTTATTTATAATGTCAATTGTGAAACAAATTATCTTTATTGCACTGAATGAACTTGCTGACAATTCAAAAGCAAGTGAAACTATAAATAGTTGATATTAATCACTATCTCAGCGCTGAATATTGATGGCTTAAGATTTAAACATAATCCAAACAAAGGGAACGCTTTTTTTCCATTTATCGGACTGTGCATATAACAAACATTTTCACAAACATACAAAAACACACAAAGAAGTGTAATTCGGGTTAATGAAGGCAAAAAACTATGAAGCTTTGCATTATGACCCTATCACCAGTTCATTAATATATCCTTTATATTATGCCCAAATAATTTTCTGCCTACGCGCTTTTTGCCAAATCACATATTGGCCACCTCATTAAACTGCTGCCGCTGAATGATTCATACGCCGCATTGCAGGGTGGACGGTTGAATATCCAGGCAATGCAAAGTGCAGGTGAATATTAAGTTTTTAAAGCCTACTGGTTACGTGATGCGTGAACAAATTTAATATGCAAGAACTGTAAGCTCTGCCCACACTGCATCTATGTGTTTTGTATTTATGTGAACAAAAACAGAGATTTGTGCCACTTACACCATAAACTGATTGGCTTTATACTTAGGGAAAAGTCGCCTAATATGGGGAGGAACTTTAACTGCTATTAAACTTAGGAAAATTTTGTAAAACTTTTCAAAACACATGTAAAATTTAATTAGATTAATGAAGAGACAGTTGATACATAAATATCGTACATTTTGAGAAGAAAAGCGGGCGTAAATTTCGTTTTCGCAAAAGCTTCATCTCCCTAAATTAGGCGCACGTTTGTTCCTAATTTGGGGAGGTGAATAATTTTCACAGAAAGCAAAAGTAATAGTTACAAAATACAAAAAATACAAATACGTAGAATACAAAATAAGAACAAAACAGTGTTTATCCCTGTCAAGATTCACAAACAAAATCTTCCTCCATACCAGCACAAAGTGTGTGTGCCCATCTGAAATATTTGACGCCATCGTATCTAGTCTTCTCTATTGTGGTCTTCAGAGAAACGACCAGTACAGAACACACAATCAGCGTCTTGTTCCTCATCTCCTTCCGTCGAATCGTCAGCGAAAAGTACAGCTAGATCAATTTTCGAATGTGATGAAGTGTCAGACGGAGCTGGGTCCCGTTAAACTCTTCTCCTCCGTCTTATAGAAGGATCAAGAAGAGTATTCGATCCAGTTCGACTGGTTTTGGATTTAGTGGCCTGTTTTATCTTCTTTTTCTGAGTTGCCTACAAAAATTTTTGTAAGGTGAACTCATTAATATTTTTGCTGTTCCACCACAAGAATTGCGCTTTACGTTCAGGCTTGGCACAGCGCTGATATCTGATGATATGAGAGCCTCAGCAGAAGTGAACGGCGAAAAATTATCAGAACTGAATGATGGCTGATCGCTGGTCTTTACCAAAGCAGGATGGTTCACAGAAGCAGCAACTTTGTCCTCTGAGGACAGAGGAACATCATATGGTCTGAAGATGTTCTTGTCACAAGGACAGAGGCCTGTCGCCTGGAAAGCATTAGCCGCTACTTCGCCGTTGCAGCTCGCTTGTATGCATTTCAGAATAGTTCGCCAATTTGGTAGACGGTGACAACTCGCCTTGGGTGTGAACGGAGCCATTTTTTAATTTCTTGGCAGTAGAATGTTTTCAGGGGCAGCATGAAAGCTGTATCCAAGGGTTGAATTTTGTGGCTGCTGTGAGGCAGGAGGCAAATGATGTCAACATGAAACTCTCGAACTAAAGTAATGACTTCCAGGTTCCTGGTGTGTGAAAAGTGCCAGTCGGATACTAAGACAAAAGGATCTTACTTTGGCGGCTTGGTATGTTTGATGAAATGAAGAAACCACTGGGAAAAAATCTCGCTTTGTATCCACCATGAGGGATGGCACGCGTGGATTGATCCAGGCGGTGTGCCATTCATCATTTCTTGTTTCATATTCTTTCTTGGAAATACAAGAAACGGAGGAATGAAATGTCCATCTGGACTCATAGAGTTGAAGACTGTCACAAGAGATCCCGTTCTGAGGAATGAAGAGAAGGTATCTTAGGATTGCCTTTCAATCTTAATATTTTCGTGTGTTTGTGCTGTATAATAATAATGCCTGTTTTGTCGCAATTGTAAAGTCTTGCAGGATTATGTTTAATGGTGTCCATTGCAGGTTCGTAGATTTAAAAAACTCAGTTAATTATTCAGGAGTGAAACCTCTCCCTCTTGGGAGTGAAAGGCCTTCAGTGGCTATAACTGAAATTTGTGGATTACGACGTAGGGAATTTTTCCAGCCTTTTCATTTCTCTTGCAAAAATTGGTTTTTTTAATTCCGTTTCTTACAGCAAGTTGGTAAGCGAGACACATGACATCTGCCACTGTAAAGCCAAAAAAATTTCTTTCCATCAAAAGGAAGTGCTCAGCCACAACATTTTCTGCTTCACACGGAAGAACTTGCTTCCTACGCAGTTTTGTTTTTGCTGTTTCACTGGAGCTTTTCTGCCGGTCTTTAATAAAGCTCTAGTGTTGTTTGTTGTACGTTGAAAACTCTGGATGCTCTGTAGCTGCCCATTTCCTTGTTCTTTATAGCCTCAATTGCTGCCTTCTTTCTTTCGGGGTCAATTTTCTTTTTGAGCTATCTGTAATATTATATAACCCAGAAGCAACAACTCACAAGGTACTGAATTCCTAATATGGGGAGCCCCATATTTGGCACATCAAACCTCCCCATAATAGGCACAAACAGGTGCTCGAGAAAAAGGGTGAATAAAACAAAAGGACATAAAATTGTACCTATGAAACAAAGCTAGGGTTTAAGATTGCACTTAACAGAGAAATGAGCACCAAACTAATTCAGGAAAATAGCTTACCTTCAACGGCTCATGAGTCACAGTTTATTGATAAGCAAAAATTTCACAGTACACCAAACCTAAGACGCCAATTCAGTACTGAAGTCCTGAGCAACTGACCGTTTATACTTTGATTACCTAGAAAACCCTCACGTGCTTGATTATTTACATTCTTAAGCAGAGAACGCAACACCTCCTGGTATGAAATAATGCACCTCCACATATTAGGCGACCTTCCCCTACGTACTTTCTCCATGGCGCAGAGTCCTCCTTGAGAAGCTAATTGGTTCGCAGCTAGTCAAGATATTCCCCGGATTGCACGGAACCCGAAGGTTCATTACCACACTCACAAGCCTTCGCCACCTGTCCCTACTCTGGACCAGCCCAATCCAGTCCATATACCACATCCCACCTCCTGGAGATCCATCCTAATATTATCCACACATCTACGCTTCGGTCTTCTCACTGGTAGCTTTCCCTCCGGTTTCCCCACCAATATTTTCCTCAACAACTTATTCTCAAACACCCTCAGCTTTCTTTCCTCCCTCAATATCAGGGACCAAGTTTCACACCCATACAAAACAACAGGAAAAATTATACTTCTATATATCTTGATCTTTAAATTTTTGGATAGCAACCTACAAGACAAAAGATTCTGCACCGAATGATAGCAAGCATTTCCTGACCTCAATCTGCACTTAATTTCTTCCGGAATAGAATTTTGATTCTTTAAAGCTGTTCCCAAATATTTAAACACTTCCACCCTCTCCAAAGTACAATTATCAAGCTTCACAATGTGATTTCTTCCTTTATTCTGATCTCGAGACTTGACCATGTACTTAGTTATATCAACACTTACTACCAGTCCAATCTCCTTAGTAGCAGCTACTAAAGCTTCTGCGTTTTCCTTTAGTGTATGTACACGTATACTCTAAAGCAAAGTTGAAAAGCAGTAGTGTTAGAGCGTTTCCTTTTTTCAAACCATTACTAATAGGAAACCTGTCAGACACATTATTCCCTGCCCGGACTCTGCTATATGTTTCAGTCAGATTCATCTTTATTAACTTTGTAAGTATCATAGGGGTACCAAACTCAATGGAAATCTTATATAACGCCTCCCTCCTAACTGTATCATAAGCTTTCTTTGAGACTATAAAGAGGTGATGAAATTCTTCATTGTATTCCCATTTTTTTCAAGTATTTGGCGAATGCAGAATACATGTATATGATCAAAATTCGACCTGTTACGTCAAAGCCACATTGATGATCCCCGATATTTTCCTTCGCATATGGAATTAACCTAGACAGCAGAAAGTTGGATAATATTTTGTAAGTTGTTGGCAAAAGTGCTATGCCTCTACAATTATTACAATCTGTTATATTCCACTTCTTATGAATAGGTACTATGATCGACATGCTTTGAAACAATGAGTGGTTCACTTATGAATTTTAACAATTGTTTGGAATCCTTGTAATCCTGCGAGGTACCACGATTTTGATAATGAAAATGTTTGAAAGATGTTGGTATTGAATTAACATGTGATACACACAATTCACATACGTGCATTTGTTGGTCCTAATATTTAAATCGAATATACCAGGAACATTAACGAAGTACAGAACAACGACTGTGGCTGATGTCACGTCCGCCTGCCAGCGTGAAACATTAAGTGGCGTGACACCGTAATCTAACATGTAACTCGTCAATCAAAAATGTAAATCAAAATAACTTCTCAAACACAATACACAACACAAAATATTAATAGAAATTTGAAATTATCCGATACATGTATTTTTATATCAGCTTACACTGTCTCTTATACCAACAAATTCTAATTGAATGCAAACATTAAAAGAGAATCTCCAACATGCTTCGGGCCAATTGTAACGTGTTTAAGGAGAAATTGATGCTAAATAAAAAAATGCCAATGAAAATTTCTTATTTACGGTTCTTCGATTTGTAGCATCTTGACCTTAAAGACATTTATTTACATAAAATAAGATATACAATTACTTTTAAAACACACTTTTAAAATACGCCTAATTATTTGTTATATCATTAAATATGTCACATAAATAATAAAAATATTAATGTTGCGTTTAGCCGTGGAAACTTCTGTTACTTCAGCAATATTTATTCCCTTCAGTATTGCGTATCACAATCCGAAGTGGGCTGGCCACTAGCACTTAAGATATATATATATATATATAACAAGAACCAACATCTGTAAGTAATATTTACATAATATAATATAATTTCATACATTATATTATATTTTATCACTTTGGGATTTACAATAATATATTACATTATGTTATAGTATATCTCATTACATTTTAGTATATACAGTTAGCACTTTTTCCTTTGTATATTCCATTGTTACAAAATTACGCTAATATACAGGCCAAGGCCAGGAAACCTTCCCTTCGACCTTGACATTAAGGCCGGGGATTATTGTAATAAGACAAACTGCATTATTAAATATTACTACCACAAATTTTTTACCCCTTCTTCAAGTAAAGTCTGAAAATTTATCTAAATGACCTACATTAACATCTGTTATCTTAAATTTACAAGTTCTCTTATTGATTTTATGTTCTTTAGGAGGCAATATCAGCGGCGGAATAGTAAAATTAATGCATGTTCTGCTGAAGTGCTTTGATCAGCTGCACTCCCTCAGTACCAGTATGCAGGTTACTGTGGTGAACCTCCCTTTGGCAATGCCAACACAATGATTATGGCTTCATTTCAGCAATTCGGAAAGTTGTCAACACTGACTGTTTAATGTTTTGTGGAAAACGTATTTTTGCCTTTACTGCAAGAGCTAAAAGAAACAAAGCAGTCACGGCAAACAATTAAATGTGCAAATATAAAAGACATACAAAAACTTAAACGTGCTTTGGTTTGTTCTTTATACAAGGACATAAAACACAACAGAAGGATCAAAATAATCCACCTTCAGTCACTGGGAGCCTAAGGATCAAAAAGAAACTTCACATTGTGAAATTTATACACAAGAGCTATTCATTAATATCAATAGTGTGCCATCAAAATATATGTTCATTTCTATATTGTAGTAAATTTGGCCCTTCCCAATTATTTCTGTGTTCAGATTTCAGTGTAATAACCGATCTCCTGTTTCACTTCCTACCTTGCATTATGACAAATTGTCTTTTCGAGTTTAATGTTCTAGAAGGTAATGGACGTAGCAGAATAGACAAGCAACATTGAGATCACAGAATTCTGTTACTTACGCAATGACTGATCTCAAGGCCACAGTTCAAGAGCAGACCAGAATTCACACGTAACAAATTCAGTAGTTTAGACAAATAAGTAAAGAACTTCCTTTTCCTTAAAGCCCGGAAAGGGAAAATGGAGATAAGAGCTCTTCATATTTTGGATGTGGTTCTTCTCGAGTACAAAACGTTTTAAAATTTGGTACTCTTACGTCAGCAATCACAGATAACTAATCCAAACATCAAAACATATGTAACGCACTCTTTTGAACACGGTAACGAATAATCGAATTATTAAAAAAAATCTCCGAAGAGTCATTAGCCCCCAATATTCAGGAATCTTACTAAAACACCCTGTGATACTAAATGTGTGCCATCAGAACTTTGTTCACTCCTTCGACACATAAAGTTTCGCTCGTTATACAGTATAAATGTCTTTGTGTTCCTTTCCTATTCCTAACCATTATAATTTCTCTTATTGATTTTATAACTTTACGAGACTATACCTGTGACGCAACAGCAAAACAAATGGAACGTTCACTTCTAATAGCATGATCTGCTGTAAGCAGTCAGTACCAACAAGTAGCATGTTTTTTGAATATCGTCTTGCTCTAGCTTTCATAATGGCTAGATTTCATTTCGAAACTTTGGAAGGTTGGAAACATTGATTAAATTTATGAAAAAAATAGTTTTTTGTTTCTCTTGTAGCGAAGGCGCAGTTGGTTGAGGCACTGTTTTACAAACTGGAAGGTTGCAGGTCGATTCCCGATTGTGTTATTAGAATTTTTTATTGACATAATCCTTCCGACCGCACTATAGCCCTGAGACCGACTCAGTCTCCGACGGAAATGAGTACCAGAAATATTTCCTTGGGTTAAAAGAGGCTTGGTCTTAGGGATGACAACCTTACCACTTTCATGTACCGACTGTCTAGAAATCTGGAATCCTCAAACTGCTGGATCCCTATGAGGCTGTAACAGGGCTGTAAACAGAATACTCTACCTCAGTTGAAGAATAAAATACCAACTTGATGTAACTTGCTTCTTATTTCACTTCTTATGTGTTCAACATGTTTCAGACATTAATATATCCATCATCAGGAGCTTGCGACTATTCTGTTGAATTACCACATTGGTCATATTTTTCTGTAAAGACGGAGGATATAGCATTAGCGTAAATTATGGTATATAGTGGTTTGTGTTTGGTGTGACGTGCTTAGTCGCTTTGTTGTAGTTGGTACGGGTATTTCTGTTGATACTGACTGTTATTCTGTTTTTTTGCTTTGTGATTATTTTATTCTCATGTGTGTTGTATGTTTTATTGCATTACCAATCAACCAATAAAATATACTACAAACATCAGAACGCAATAGTCACAAAACAGAAAACACCATAATAGTCAGTACCAACAGAAATGCGCTTAGCAACTACAACACAGCAACTAAGCACGTCACATCAAACACACACCACTACATAACATAATTTACGCTAATGCTACATCCTCCGTCTTTACAGAACAATACGACAAACGTGGTAATTCAACAGAATAGTCACAAGCTCCTGATAATGGATATATTAATTTCCGAAACATGTTAATCACGTAAGAAGTGAAATAAAATAGAAAGAAACATAAACTTGTTCTTTTTTTCTTAAATATCACAATGATGCCCAGTCCAATAAACATAAAATGCTCTACATTAGTCTTTTCATTGGGGCCCTCTTCTTTCAGACAAGTGGCTCTCAAAATTGGCCTTATGAAACTCGAGAGGGCAACATCAAATTTCTAAGAAGCCACTGTAATTTCTGAGTGGGACAACGAAACTTCGCTACTTTAATTAAATATTTCAAATTTTAAAACTGAAACAAATATTCTCTTTTCCCCGCATTTGTTGCAACACGTGAGGTAAGTTTTAATTTATTGCTGTTCCCAAATGTCCTTTCCTGGAATTTGGTTCTATCTGTCTGAATTATTTGCTGTCAACAGTAGGCAACCGCCTTACTGCTGTGAGGACAGGAGTTGTTACACTTTAACCGGACATTCAAACCCATGAGTTTGTTTATCATAATCAAGGAACACACTGCGTATAATACCAATTAATAACAGAATCCTTTTATTTGTGTAAGTAATCAATATGTTATATATAAATATGAAAATTAAAAATAATACAATATAGTAAATAAATGTAATGTAAATATAGTCTAATGTGCAAATCAACTATATGGAAACAATGTAATAATTTTCCGTATGTAAGAGCGTCTATGGAATGTGGAGCGGCAAAACAGATAAAACAAGCATAGAGTGAAGTTAGTAAAAAAAAGGGAAACTTGCGAAACTCTCGTTTAAACAAATATCCGGTGTGACGCGGTTTGTTGACAGAAATACCGACCATTTTGGACAAGCTTCTTGTTGATAATATTAAACATTTATTAGTTCCCAGCCTGGTCATTTGAACGTAAAAAGATATGCAATGTGCGCGTAAAATAACATTATGTCTGTTCCAGTAGTGTTTAGACAAATTCTCACTTTAAAATCTTATACCACTTCTGTAAATGATACCGATTTGATACAGATTTAGTGTCGCCAATTCCAAAGAAACGTACTTAAGTATTTATGCACCGTGTCCCATACATCTGCCTGATTTTAACAAAATTTAGATTCCTAAGAAATGTCTACACGCAAGTGTCCAATTTAATATTGCATGCAAATCGTTTCAAGGAAAGCCGGCCTTATACACGCGGACAGCCACAAATAAGAACATGAAGTAAATTAGTGTCCTTGTATATTATGCTACGACTTACGTACTTCCCAGTAACGTGGAAATTCGCCCAAACAATTATGATCCTTAAACCTGGTAATCCTCCACACCGAGTCACATCCTATAGGCCAATAAGCCTCTTACCCCTCTTATCCAAAATTTTCGAAAGAATCTTCCTTAAATGAATTCAAGTAGACGCCTTGATTAACGAAAAGATACCTGCGCATCAATCTGGATTTCGTGAATATCACTCAACTACGCAACAATGCCATAGGATCATCAATGAGATACTAAAGGGCCTAGAAGAGAAGCAATTATGTACAGCTGCCTTTCTCGACATACAGCAAGCCTTCGACCGAGTTTGGCACGACAGCCTCCTCTTCAAACTCAAAGCCACACTCCCCACACCATACTACCTTCTGCTACAATCCCATCTCACAGATCGCTACTCCCAAATAAAATTCAATACGGCAACCTCCGTAAACTTCCCCATACTTTCAGGAGTCCCGCAAGGAAGCGTACTGTGTCCTGTTTTATACATGATATTCACAGCGGACATACCCATCAGAAACGACACTACGATCGCTATATTCGCTGACGATACTGCCATACTGGCCAATAAGAAAGACCCACAAACTGCATCCCAAAGCCTCCAAACTCATCTAAATCACCTAGCAACCTGGCGTATAAAAGTCAACGAGACCAAGTCTGTGCACGTAACATTCACGAACCGGAGAATCGACTGCCCAATCGTAACAATAAACGGAACGCAACTACTAGTACAAGCTGAAGTCAAATACTTGGACCTTCTACTCGATCAAAAGCTCACATAGAGACCAAACATAACCGGTAAGAAGACCCAAATCAACCACAAGCTACGACAAATGCACTGGCTCATTGGACGAAAATCCAAGTTGACGACAGAAAATAACCTGCTTTTATACGAAGTAATCCTCAAACCCATATGGACCTATGGTGTACAAATCTGGGGATATTTCAAACCGTCAAACACAAAAATCATACAATGAATTCAGTCCAAAATACTGCGAATGGTGTTCAACGCACCATGGTACGTAAGCAACAAAACACTCAACGAAAGCTCAGGCATACCATCCGTAGAAGACGAAATCAAACGAATAACAGGCAAATATCTACAAAACTTCTCAGACCACTCCAACAAGCAAATAAGTCACCTAACCCCCCCCCCCCCCCCCCCCCCCCCCACAGAAAACAAAACCACCAACCGCAC
>Ga0123357_10004404_pt1 | contig 16524 bp, 15 predicted proteins | sample TergutEmb28metaG_FD_89873 | JGI IMG/M metagenome (GOLD analysis project Ga0123357, IMG submission 89873) | Embiratermes neotenicus P4 segment gut microbial communities from Petit-Saut dam, French Guiana - Emb289 P4 | ecosystem: Host-associated > Arthropoda: Insects > Digestive system > Gut ... | reverse complement strand
TTGGGAGATGTCATCTTGGCCGGAACGCATTTCGGACGGGTGAAAGCAATGTTCAACGAAAGAAACCAGAAAATCACGGAAGCCGGTCCGGCGGAACCGGTATTGATACTTGGTTTTAACGGCGCGCCACAAGCCGGCGACACCATCAATGTGATGGAAACGGAACAGGAAGCTCGGGAAATCGCTACCAAACGCGAACAATTACAACGCGAACAAGGTTTGCGTACCGGGAAGCGCTTGACACTTGACGATATTGGACGCCGGATTGCCATCGGTAGTTTCAAACAACTGAACATCATCGTCAAAGGAGATGTGGACGGTTCAATCGAAGCGCTTTCGGACTCTTTGTTACGTTTATCCACCGAGCAAATTCAGGTCGATGTTATCCACAAAGGTGTAGGACAAATTTCCGAATCGGACGTTATTCTGGCAGCAGCTTCGGACGCAATTATTGTCGGATTCCAAGTCCGTCCTTCACAATCGGCAAGGAAATTAGCCGAAAAAGAAGGTGTAGATATTCGCTTGTATTCAATCATTTACAACGCCATTGAAGAAGTGAAAGCCGCTATGGAAGGGATGCTTTCGCCGGAAATCAAGGAAGAAATTACGGGTATTGTCGAAATCCGTGAAGTATTCAAGATTACTAAAGTTGGGACGGTTGCCGGCTGTATGGTACGCGAAGGGAAAATTAAACGAGGCAACAAAATCCGTCTTATTCGCGATGGCATTGTCATTTATTCGGGTGAATTAGGTTCCTTAAAACGCTTCAAGGAAGATGTCAAAGAAGTATCTCAGGGGTATGAATGTGGTTTGAACATCCACAATTTTAACGATATTAAAATCGGAGACATTGTTGAAGCCTTCGAGGAAATCGAAGTGAAGAAAACGCTGTGAAATAGGCTGATAAACGTAATCGAAATATGAATTGGCTGGATATCGTCATCGTAATCATATTAGTAGGCGGGTTTATAAAAGGCCTATATGACGGATTAGTCAAACAACTTATCAGTGTGTTTGCTTTGATATTAGCATTTGTTTTTGCGGGAACGCTTGCCGGCATTATTCGCCATCTGATCGAAACATACATCCATTGGGAAACCTCGCTTTCTGCAAGTAGTGTGAATGCTATTTATTATATCATTTCTTTTATTTTTATTGTTGCCGTATTCGGATTGTTATCGAGATTTGTTGATCAAGTTGTCAAACACACCCCGCTCGGGCCGCTCAATCGATTGGGAGGAGGCGCTTTCGGTCTTATACTAAGTTTGCTTTTACTGAGTTTTGCATTAAACATATTAGTTGTTTTTGACATGGAATCAAAAATTATTCCTAAAGAAATTCAGGAAAAATCAATTACCTATATTCCTGTCAAAATGGCGCTTCCAATCGTTTATCCTTATATCAGGGAGTTTTTTGAAAAATAAAATTCCACTCATCACAACCCTTCATCACCTTCTCAAGCGTATATTCGGCAGCTTCTTCTGTTGTCAGAATTTTCGCCCATTTGACCCGTTGGACGGTTGCTGCACCCGCGCCGGAATTGTTATATTCCATATAACGGGCGGTTGTTTCATTTTCAATTTTTCCCCAGTTATGCCAGCCGGCAGGATTAATACCTTCCGGCAAACGGCAATTCATGAACAAAGTCATGGCATAAGGACGCCACGGGCGTCCTAAATTAACGCTTGATACACCTTCTGCCAAGGTAATATTGCACCTGTTGAAAATGTATCCGTATGCAATATTCTGCGGCGTGCTGGCTGCTGTGATATAGGAGTTTTTCTTACAAAAGATTTGACAATTCTCAAACCAACAAGTTGAGGGGCCGAAGATAAAATCGGTGGTTCCTTCGATATAACAATTTTCGAAATATTGCCGGCAGTTTTCCCTACCGGCGTAAACCGTATCCTGATTTCCGAGTAATCGACAATTGCGGATAATAGTCCGGTCGCCTTCAAGATGCAAAGCTACCGCTTGCCCCAATTGTTCGGCAGCATTCTCGATCGTCAGGTTTTCAATAGTAATATCATTTCCGCGTATCAGGAAAGTATAAGTACGAAAAGTTCCCATCTTATTGATATTGGCATGATCGTCGTAAGTGATAATCGTTTTGTCGCGGCTTTCACCGATGATATGCACATTGCAAACGTAAGTCGGCAACACCAATTTTTCTTTATAGACGCCATCGCGGATAAAAATAGTAACCGTACCCTTGGGGTCGAAAGCGCGAACGGAATCGAGCGCTTCCTGAACATTCCGGAAATTCCCTCTCCCGTTCCGGTCAACGATAATATCGTATTCTTGGGAGAATACGGGTAGAAGGTTAAAAATCAACAAAAAGCAAAAAATAATCCTATTCATTTTTCTCATCTTTATTTTTTATTACGGCAAAGATAATGCTTTTTTTAGATACAGAAACTATATGAATTATTTTATCAAACTTCCGGCAATTACTCGCCGGATGATAACTCTGTTTCCAATCATGTTATAAATAATAGTCATTTTCTTGTATCGAATTGTACGGCTTTCTCTTCCATATCTTGATTGAATAAATTCGTTTTGGCTGAAAGCATAGATGCCGGCCGTGGTTGATAAATCTCTGATAGTGTAGAAAATACCCCTATAATAATTAATGGCAGTCGTTGGAGCCATAAGTTCCTCTGCAATATAATGATAAATTGAATTTATATCCTCTTCTGCCTTGTACGTTATGTGAATAATGTACCGTTTCATAGTTAAGTAAAAATGTCAAAATTTTTTCAAAGTGGTTTCATTCCAATTTCAGCTCGTGTTTGATTTAATAAAATACGAAAATCTTCACCATAATGTTCGATTAACTTTTTCCCCAGTTCATCAAACCATTCCTCCACAGTAATAACATCTAAAGGATTGCCCTCAGCATCAAACTCTATTCCTATCACCGCAGGAATTACATTTGGTTCATCGCAAATTGTTGTTTCCATAGCTCAAAAACATATCATTATACAATTCTTATTTGTTCGGCAAAAGTAAAGAATATATTGATAACGAACAAAGATTTGCTGTAGCAAATTTTTGACATTTTGTTTTAGCCTTTTGACACATCCAATTCTTTCAGTTCTTCTAATTCTTCCAGATTTTTTTTGATTGATTGAATATTTTTATCGTAAAATTTATTTTAAGACCAATAGGATAGAAGAATCACAAAAATAATCAAACAAATCCAAATCGCCCACACAAAAACATTTGCTTTTGCTTTCAAAAACCAAATACTAACGAAAATGTACAACACAGGCACGATAAAAGCCATGCTGTATTTTTCCCGCTTTATCTGATTGTTATAACGATTAAGATAAAATAGATTGTCTTTTATATTTCCGGATACATCAATTTTCATCAGTACATAAATCCGATAAATGAGAATAGGTAAATAAACAACACAAAACACACCCGCAAAAATAACTATTGAATCCCTCAGGATATCTTTTCCTCCGAATTTTCCATACCAATGCACCAAAAAGGGAATTAACAAAAGTAATATCGGAATACTAATACTCTCGTTCCAAAACAATTTATTAAGCGATTTATTTATTTTTCCTGATATTATTTCCCGAATAATACTTTCTTTTAAAATTTCCTGCTTTTTCAACCGTTCATCAACCGAAGCCCAAACGGTCTTCAATTCTTCTAATTCCATAATTTGTAATTTTTTACTGATTCGACATTGTTTTTAATTTCTCTTTGATGCGTTTCAATTTTGTGCCTACATTGCATAACGACAATCCGGTAATATCGGCAATTTCCTGGTAGGATTTCTCTTCCAGCCAGAGCAAAATAATCGCGCGTTCCAAGTTTCTCAACTGATAAATGAGCCGGTAGAGTTCGCGGATTTCGTCATCCATACTATCCGGATCGTATGCGATACTTTCCGATAGCGCCAACGGAACGTGCTTGTGGAACTTACTTTCCTTCCTGAAGTCAGAAATGCAAGTATTTAACGCAATCCGGTAAATCCATGTGGAATAACTGCTTTCATTCCTGAATTTAGGAAAACTTTTCCATAGGTTGAAGACCGTTTCCTGATATAAATCTTCCATCGGCGATTGCTCGGACACATAAAAAGAACAGACTTTGTAAATGATTTTCTCGTTTTCGCGAACTGTTCGAATAAAATCATCTTCCAATGCTGCCTGTTTATTCTTCTTCATGTTTGCCTTTTTCTATTTAGTCGCACGAAGTTAAGAAAAATGACAAAATTTTATTACTTTTGCAAAAAAACAAATTGATTATGGCCGACGAAACCAACAATATATTCGACCAATTTACAAACAAAGATTATGAATACGGATTCGTTACCGACATTCATACCGATTTGATCCCCAAAGGATTAAATGAAGATATTATATGCCTGATTTCAACTAAAAAAAACGAACCGGAATGGTTGCTTGATTTCCGGCTGAATGCGTACAATCACTGGTTGACAATGAAAATGCCTGAGTGGGCGCACTTGCAGATTCCTTCGATTGATTATCAGGATATTATTTACTATGCAGCCCCTAAGACAAAAAAAGAAGGCCCGAAAAGTTTAGATGAAGTTGACCCCGAATTATTAAGAACTTTCGACAAATTGGGAATCCCTTTGCACGAACAAAAAGCGCTTTCCGGAATGGCAGTCGATGCTGTGATGGATAGCGTCTCCGTCAAAACGACTTTTAAGTCAACGTTAGCTGAAAAAGGGATTATTTTTTGCTCGTTCAGTGAAGCCGTTAAAGATCATCCCGATTTGGTGAAGAAATATTTGGGAAGCGTAGTGCCTTTCCGTGACAATTATTTTGCAGCGCTCAACTCCGCCGTATTTAGCGACGGCTCTTTTGTGTTCATCCCAAGAGGCGTTCGTTGTCCGATGGAACTTTCCACTTATTTCCGCATCAACGCTATGAACACAGGACAATTTGAGCGGACGTTGATTGTTGCCGAAGAAGACACTTATGTCAGTTATCTGGAAGGTTGTACGGCGCCCATGCGCGACAAAAACCAACTCCATGCAGCCATCGTGGAAATCATCGCCTTAGATCGCGCCGAAGTAAAATATTCGACGGTTCAGAATTGGTATCCGGGCGATAAAGAAGGCAGGGGCGGCATTTACAATTTCGTGACGAAGCGGGGAATTTGCAGAGGAGAATCATCTAAAATTTCATGGACGCAAGTAGAAACCGGCTCTGCCATAACATGGAAATATCCGAGTTGTATCTTAGCCGGCGATAATTCTTCGGGAGAATTTTATTCCGTTGCCGTCACTAATAATTTTCAACAAGCCGACACCGGTACGAAGATGATTCACATCGGAAAAAATACTAAAAGTCGAATTGTCTCCAAAGGAATTTCTGCGGGAAAGAGTCAAAACAGTTATCGGGGATTGGTGCGGATTAGTCCCGGAGCCAAAAATTCCCGTAATCACTCGCAATGCGACAGTCTGTTGTTAAGCGATACTTGCGGCGCACATACTTTTCCTTATATGGACATTCAAAATGAAACGGCGATTGTGGAACATGAAGCGACTACTTCCAAAATTAGCGAAGACCAATTGTTTTACTGCAATCAGCGAGGTATTCCGCCTGAAGAAGCTGTCGGATTGATTGTCAATGGTTACGCAAAAGAAGTACTGAGTAAACTTCCGATGGAATTTGCCGTAGAAGCTCAAAAATTGTTGCAGATTAGTTTGGAAGGAAGCGTCGGATAAAGTAAGGGCGTTGCGCGCAACACCCCTACCCTAATTTACTGATTTTCCGAAGTTTTTCCTCGTCAAGCACTTTGATTTTTCGTCCGTCCAAAACAATTACTCTTTCGGCGACAAAGTTGGACAATGTACGAATAGCGTTGGAAGTAGTCATGTTGGAAAGATTGGCAAGGTCTTCCCTGGCAAGATAAATGTTAACCGTATTATCTTCTTCCAACCCGTAGGTATCAATCAAAAAAATCAAAGATTCGGCTAAGCGTCCGCGGATGTGCTTTTGAGTAAGATTGACCGTGCGTTCTTCCGCAATCCCCAAATCAACGGATAATTGCCGGATGAAAAACTTACACAAATTGAAATTTTCTTTGAGAATTTTATTTACCAAGGTCATCGGAACCATACAAACAATTGACGGTTCAAAAGCGGCAGCATCGGTCAAATAGTTTTCTTTTGCAAAATAGGCGCGATAGGCAAAATATTGAACGGGTTTAATGATTCGGATAATATGGCTGCGTCCGCCGATTCCCTCTTTATGGATTTTCACTTTCCCTTTCAGTAAACACATCAAATCTTTCGGCTCATCCCCTTTGGAGTAAATTTTTTGATTTTTCTTAAAATGTTGAATAGACGCTTCTCTCCGCAATAACTCACGTTCTTGTCCACTCAACAAGCGCCAGACGTCCGTCAGGCTGCTCGAAAAATCCAAAAACTCATCATCCCCCTTATACACTTGTGTTTCAAAACATTGTTTTACAGCACAAAAATAAGGAATTATTTTTAATATTTATATATATTCCAATTTTTTTTATTTTTTCAACACTAACTTAGAAAAAAATACCTATTTTTAGGCTCAATTTATCAATGGTTGATGTGAGTGGGATTTATTCATATAAGTATTTGTATAAGAGCTTATTTTTATTACTCTTTTTTTGTATTTTCCCTGTTTTTCAGACGGAAGCGAAAGAGCCGCTCAACAAAACCGACAGTATTTTAATGAAAGTATTTGCAGGTCAAGATTATTATGGAAAATACATTAGCGAATTTGACGCCGATATATACATCAAAGGGAATAGCGATGTGAAGAAAAAAAATATTCTTTATCGTTATGCCCCCGATTTTTTGTACTTGGACAAGAAAGGAAAAAACACTTATGTTGAAATGATACTCAACGTTCATTTCAAGCAACCAAATTATTTTTCGAATCGTATTGTTGCAGTCAATGGGGCTAAAATTAACATAATGGATATTCAGGAACGGGTAATACAACTCCTGAATAACAATACTTACAATCCGAAAATAGTTGCCGGACAGATACTTCTTCCATGGACACAAGGCGCAACCAAATATTATCGCTATGAACTGGTTTCTCAAACGGATACTTTGAATCATACCCTCTATCAGATAAAAGTAACGCCAAAAATAAGAAGTTTGCAATTGGTTTCCGGTACTTTTTCCATTGTGGACAAACAATGGACTATTTTCAGTTACAACCTCAAAGGGAAATGGGAATTTTCAAAGTTTGAAATTTCAACGGAATTTGGCTTGAGAGGTAGTGATATTCTAATACCTTTGAAAACAGATATTTACTTCAGAACTCAATTATTAGGCAATGAAACCAACAGTCACTATTCCGTGCGATTTGAATATACTTCCGTCCAAAAAAGAAATTTTGAACAAGAACCGGCAGCTATTAATTACGATTTAAGTAACTATTTCAAATCATCTTCCGACTCAATCCCTTTTATAAAAGACGAAGGGTTCTGGAAGAAATACCGAAAAATTTCTCTTACGCCCGAAGAAAAAACACATCTAATGAGTTCGGATTCTACGGTTATGGTTTCTAAAAAAGATTCGACATCTCATTTCTGGACAAAACTGAAAAATATCCCCAAAGGAATCGTTACTCCCAGCCGCTTTGATTATAATGATTCAAAAATGAGTTATTCCGGCTTGTTGAATCCATTCAAACTGGGTTATTCAAAATGGGACGGACCGGTTTACTGGCAGCAATTTCGTCTCTTCAGGCGTTATGAAACAGAACAGGAAATACAGTTTGAACCCAACGCTGGATTTTTATTCCGGCGCAAACAAGTTTATTTTAATACGCCGGTATATTGGTTGTTCCAACCTCGCCGGTTCGGGGAAATCGATTTCAATTTCGGGAACCGGAATCAAACCTATAACTCCAAATTCATCGATTTAGTTACGGAAGAAATGCCGGATTCCATTCGGTTTGAAGATTTGAATCTGGATTATTTCCGTCGTTTTAGAATGAGCTTGGAAGGGAAATATGAAATTTCTAACGGATTGATTTTCAGAGGTGGAGCTTATTACGACTGGTATATTCCAATTAGGAAAGGGAACGAAATAAGCCCGATATTGCGGTCGGGTTCAGGCATGGATGAAGGGATTAATAATTTGATTAATAATAACTACAAGGTCTTTTCACCCATGATTGGGTTAACATGGACTCCTCACCAATATTACCGTTTCGACGGAAAACGAAAAGAATATCTCAATTCCCGGTTTCCCACTTTTTCAGTAGAATACGTGTGGGGTGTAAATAAATTTTTAGGAAGCAACAGTAATTATTCTAAAGTAGAGGCGGATATCCAACAAAAAATTCCGACAGGTTTGATGACTTCTTTCCAATATTACATCGGAATGGGTAGATTTCTCAATACCCAATCTGTTTATTTCGCCAATTTCGATTACTTTCAGCGGCACAATTTTCCACAATCCTGGAACGATCCTATCGGAGGCGTTTTCCACTTATTGGCCGGCGAATGGTATGATGCATCTAATTCTTATATTCAAGCGCACTTTATGTACGAATTTCCGTCCACATTTCTGCGTTGGTTTCGGGGCGTAAGTAAAGATATTTTGAAAGAGCGGCTCTATGCCAGCCAATTATATACACTGGCTCGTCCTTCTTATACCGAACTCGGATATGGAGTGGGTAACTTTATTGGGAATGTGGGAGTGTTTGTTTCGTTTAGCCATTTGAAGTATGAATCGGTTGGCGTTAAGTTTGCATTTGAATTAGGTAAATGAAAGACTAATTATGCCAATCCACCGAAAGGCCCATCCGGATACCCGGAGGATTAACCGGATAATATGGTATCGAAAAATAGTTCGGCGGACCGATAAACATAGCTCCCAAATTATAATATTGGATGAAAAAACGGGTTTGTTTCAAGTGGCAATTGAGATACCCACTGATTAGCGGATAATTGCCTACTTTCATTGCATCCTGCAATTTAAATTGTTGAGTTGCAGGTTCATAAGTCGGAGAATAATATTCTGTCCAATAATGCGCATTGACCCCCATTTGAATGGTAAGTACGGCAACATTAAATTGGAGATACATGCTTGAATAAATGCACAAATCCGGTAACGGGATAATGTCTTGTTTACTGGATTTTTGATATACGACTTGATTGTCCCAATGCAAAGCATTTAAACGGATATTTTGTTGCAAAATAGCCGCTAAGATTTGAATATTTTCTCCGTCCTGTTTCGGATAACCGTCTTTGTCGAAATAGATATAATTAGTTATATTTTCCACGCCAACGTCCAATTTTGTTTTAGTCTGAGGAAAATTGAGCTCTCCGCCGAAGCGAACTTTTCTTACTTTGCTAAATTGATTATTCCACTCGAAATATCGACTGATGTATTGTTTTTCGTAAAAAGTCGGTTCCAAATTCTTGAAAAATCCATAAGCCGAAACGGAAGCCGTATCTTTCAGAAACGGGATGCGTGTCTCGATATTTCCCGATAAATCAATGTCTCCAATGTTTTCACCGAGTACCCCGAAACTTGCATAAGCGTTGTAACGCAATATTTTACCGGTTCGTTTAGCTAATTCGCCACCTATATAAGTGGAAGAACGGTCGCTCACCCACGGATCGAAAGTAAGGATTGAATCCTCCGGATTTTTCGGGATGGCGCTCATCAGGGTATAGTGCCTAATATCCTGCGTAATAAACCCCGTCAAATCAAATTTCATCCACTCGCTGAACCCTTCACGAAGCGAAAGTGCAAAAGTATTTTTGATTGAGTAATAAGAAGTCGAATCATTTGTTAATTTGTCAGGTCTCAGGGGATGTAAAAAATCCGCATTGTTATAGAATGCATTGAGTCGCGTCGTATCTTCGGAATACAAACGATGGCTCCTCCCTGTATAATCAAACGTATAAATGAGGCTTGATACGGGAATGAATGTACTGTCTCTTTCAAAACCAAGATTATAGCGATAATTAAGAAAAATTTGGGTTCCTTTATTGTGATTCCATGTATTATTGAATCTGGTGCCAAATTCACCGGGTTGCATCGGCCTGGAATTCATCAAGTTGGGATGAGTAATCCACATAGTACTGTCCAATCCTCCATTTTCGGCATTGGTATAAGAAGAAGGATTGAGGAAAATATGCACCTGATACCGGTCGGACAAATAATTGCTAAAGAGAACCCAATCAGTTTGCTTAGCGGCTTGAGAAGCATAAATACCTCTGGCATAGAGATAATCTACATTAATCCCTACATTCAATTTTCTACCGAAATTGAGGGTAAGCAAGGCTTGGAGCCGTTCCTCCTTGCTTTGCCGGCTACCGGAAGTTTGGTAAGAAACATTCGTGTAAGGAACTTTCGTGTTGATAAACATGAACTTATCCGGTCGTTTGGAATAAGCCCAAAACGGGTCGAAGAACATAAACTCGGAACGATTTTCCCGCTCAAAAAACACGCGGGATTCCATCGGTAAACCTAAATTTCCCAGATAGGCCACGGAAATACCGTTACCTTCGGCATTGGTACGATTAAAATAATCCGTTAAAATGGTGTCGGGTATAGCCGGAATTATTTCACCTGTTCGAGGGGTAATTGTCCAGAAATTAATCTTTTGAGTTGTATCAATAGCTAAGGTAACCGGCGCAAACTTAGATAAATCATGTTGAGCGGAGGTATCACCCGGTGCAGTGATGTCGTTTTCGACCGGCTTGATCGAATCTTGAAGAAATAAAGTATCCGTCATGGCTTCGGTTTGTAAAGCAGGAATCGTATCCTGTCCGAAAATCCGTAACGGAAAGAATATCAAAATGAATAATATGATTCGCCACGTTTGCATAGCGGTTTTTTTAGACAGCCTTGATAATTTCCATTCCTTTCAGAATCGCTTTCTCATTCATAGGCAGAAACTTATGGTTTCTTTCGGGAAGCGACTTTTTCAAACCTTTCATCACACTTTCCAAAGTTACCATTGGAACTATTTTTAGCATACCGCCCAAAACAATCATATTGAACGCTTTAGCATTATCTTCACTGACAGCCGTGTTCATTGCGTCAACCTCGAAAATTCGGATATCTTTGCGCGTAGGCGGTTTGCTGATTCCGTAACCGTCGTAAATCAAAACTCCTCCGGGTTTGACTTTACTTTCAAATTTATCCAACGATGGTTGGTTAAGAATAATCGCTATGTCATAGCTATTCAGTACCGGAGAAGATATTTTTTCATCACTGAGAATAACCGCCACATTAGCTGTTCCACCTCTTTGTTCCGGGCCATAGGAAGGAAACCACGTAACCTCTTTGTCTTCGATCAATCCGGAATAAGCCAAAATTTTTCCCATAGAAAGAACACCTTGTCCGCCGAACCCGGAGATAATTATTTCGTACTTCATAATCAAATATCTTTTAAGTCCCCGAGCGGGAATTTTTGAAACATATTTTCCTCCATCCACCGATTGGATTGGGCAGGAGTCATTTTCCAACCTGAAGAACAGGTAGATACAAATTCAACAACGGAGGTTCCTTTGCCGGCCATTGAATTTTCAAAAGCTTTGCGAAGCATTTTTTTTGCTTTCTTAATGGCTATCGCCGTATGCACAGCTTGACGCGTCACCAGACAAGTTCCATCCAACAATGCCAACAAATCGCTTATTTTCAATGGATAACCGTTTAATTCGACATTTCGTCCGTAGGGGCAGGTAGAAGTCGCCATATCCATTAAAGTGGTAGGCGCCATTTGTCCGCCGGTCATTCCGTAAATGGCGTTGTTGATAAAGACGATTACAATGTTTTCCCCACGATTGCAGGCGTGAATAGTTTCAGCAGTTCCGATAGCAGCCAAATCACCGTCACCTTGGTAAGTAAACACCATTTTGTCGGGATTAAGTCGTTTGACAGCTGTTGCCAATGCAGGTGCACGTCCGTGAGCAGCTTCCTGCCAATCAATGTCCAAATAATTATAGGCGAAAACAGCACAACCTACCGGAGCAATTCCGATGGTTTTTTCTTCCATTCCCATTTCGGTAATTATTTCTGCAATGAGTTTGTGGACAACGCCGTGGCTACATCCGGGACAATAATGCATCGGATTGTCGTTCATCAAACGAGGTTTTTTATAAACCAAATTTTCAGGCTTTATTATTTCTATTGTTTCCATTGTTTTTATTATTTGTTTTACAGTAGCCTGAGGCTACTGCTTAGTTAGGTTGGCTCTCTTCGAGAGCTTTCTTTCACCTTTCACCTTTAATTTCTTCAACGCTTCCAAAACTTCGTCGGGAGCCGGCACAATGCCGCCCAAGCGACCAAAATGATTGACAGGAATTTTACATTCGACTGCCAATTTTACATCTTCTATCATTTGCCCGGCGTTTAATTCGACAGTCAAAATTCCTTTTACTTTTTTGTTGTATTTATTCAGTTCTTTTTGGGGGAAAGGCCACAAGGTAATCGGACGGAAAAGGCCGACTTTAATTCCTTCTTCTCGAGCCATTTCTACTACTTTTTGGCTAATGCGCGCCATCGAACCGAAAGCTACAATCAAGTATTCCGCGTCTTCGCAGAACAATTCTTCGTAACGTACTTCATTTCCCTCTATCTTTTCGTATTTGGCTTGGAAACGGAGATTATTCTTTTCCATAATGGAGGCATCTAATTCGAGAGAAGTGATGATATTCGGTTTCCGGTCTTTCGTTTTTCCCAAAGTAGCCCAAGGCTGTTCTTTCCGGATTTCTTCTTCGGTCTTGCGAGGTCTTTGTTCGGGAAGAACTACTTTTTCCATCATTTGACCAATTACACCATCGGACAAAATCATGGTCGGATTGTTGTATTTGAAAGCCAAATCAAAGCCTAAAGCTACATGATCGACCATCTCCTGGACTGAGTTAGGAGCAAGGGTAATCATACGGTAATCGCCATGTCCGCCACCTTTAACGGCTTGAAAATAATCGGCTTGACTCGGCTGAATGGTTCCTAAACCGGGTCCTCCACGCATTACATTTACAATCAGTCCCGGCAATTCGGCGCCGGCCATATAGGATATACCTTCTTGTTTCAGGCTGATTCCCGGACTGGAAGAAGAAGTTATGACTCGTTTTCCACAGGCTGCTCCTCCATAAACCATATTGATGGCTGCGACTTCACTCTCGGCTTGCAGGACAACCATTCCGGTCGTTTCCCACGGTTTTTCTTCCATCAGAGTTTCCATAATTTCGGACTGCGGGGTAATCGGATAACCGAAATATCCATCCGCTCCGTAGCGTATCGCCGCTAAAGCAATCGCTTCGTTTCCTTTCATCAATTTTACTTCTTCTTTCATAGTTTTATTTTATACACTGTTATACATCCGTCCGGACAAACGTATCCGCAGTTGGCGCATCCGATACATTCGTCGGGATTCTTCATACGGGCATAATTGTAACCCTTACTATTTACTTCTTTTGATAACTCTAAAACATCGGTGGGGCACGCAACTACACATAAGTCACAACCTTTGCAACGTTCTCTGTCAACAACAACTGCTCCTTTTATTTTTGCCATAGTAAATTTTTATTTCATTAAAAATTGGGATATTTTTCATTTAATCGACTCAATTCCTTGTTCAGATCTCCTTCCGGATCATCGGTTTGTTCGATTCCTTCTTCTAATGCCAATTTTGCCTTTTTATATTCTTCCAAATGCAGGAAAAAAGAACTTTTATACAAGTATAACGAATCTATTGCCGGCACAAGTTTGATAGCATCATTGATATATTTCAGCGCTTCTTCCCAATTTTCGACCTGAGCGCATATTTTTGATGCAATGATAAATACTACGTAATTATCAGGATACAAATTTAGAAAATCTTTTACTTTTTCCAATGCCTTGTTATAATTTCCGTTTTTTTCGTAAGCATATATCAAGCTCATTATGTTATTTTTGGAAGTGGAATCCAAGGAATGAGCATATTCAAAGGCGTCTATTGCTTTTTCCAAATCATCGATTTCCTGAAATGCAACACCTAAGCGATACCAACTTTCGGCAGTTAAAGGATCCATTTTTTGAATTTTATCCGCCAGTTTGCTCACTTCTTTCTTTTCGTAGAGGGAGGTGTAGGCTTGCAATTGCAACCAGTAAAAATCAATATTCTCACCCATTACCTTAATCGCTTCTTTCATCACTTCGACGGCTGATTCGAAAAGGTCCATTTCGATTAAGGCTTCGCCCATGGCTTGGTAAATAATGTTTAGTGCTTCATCATCATCAGCATATTTGTCTTTTAATGTGCCGAAAAAATGAAAAGCCTCTTCTTCCATTCCCAAATGAAGCAAAGCAGTTAATTTATGTCCGTCGCCCCAAACATCAGCTGTTTTTTTATACCGTTCGCACAAGACAAGTAAATCGTTCCACTGTTCATAATCATTCAGTAACAGCAGAATTTCATACAGTAAATCTTCGTCGGTTACATAAATCTTCAAAGCATGTTCGATGGCTTGCTTTGCTTTTTTATGATCATTTTCAGCCAGATAAATTTCAATAATTTCCGTCAGTTCTTCCGATTCGTAATAACCGGGGGATTTACCTTTGCGGACAGCCTCATCCCATTCGACGAAAAATTCGGGATAGGATTCTTCCTCGTTTTCGTAAAAATTGCTATATAAACTATCGTAATCTAACATTTATTCTTTGTCTTTTATTTTGCTCCACGAATCCTTTAAGGAAACCGTACGATTAAAAATCAACTTTCCGGGTTTGGAATCCGGATCGGCGTTGAAATAACCGATCCGTTGAAATTGGAAATTTTCCAACGGCAGCGCATTTTCTAATTCTTTTTCTATCTTGCAATTGGTCAATATTTTCAAGGAATCGGGATTCAACAAATCTCTGAAATCTATGTCTTTTTCTTCGCTCGGATTTTCCACGCTGAACAAACGGTCGTACAAACGAACTTCCGCCGTCAAACAATGGGCTACCGAAACCCAATGCAAAGTCCCTTTGACTTTCCGGCTGCTTTCAACCATCCCGCTTTTGGTGAGCAGGTCATATTCCGCGTAGATTTCAACAATATTTCCGGTCTCATCTTTTTTGAAGCCTGTGCATTTAACAATATAAGCGTTTTTCAGCCGGACTTCTTGTCCCGGAGTCATCCGGAAGAATTTTTTCGGCGCATCTTCCATAAAGTCTTCTCTCTCAATATATAGTTCTCTCGAAAAAGCAATCTCATGAACGCCTGCCGATTCATCTTCGGGGTTATTGACGGCTTCCATCATTTCTGTTTTCCCTTCGGGATAATTGGTAATTATCAGTTTCACAGGATCTAAGACAGCTGAAACCCGTTTGGCTTTGGCGTTCAAATCTTCACGAATCGAATATTCCAATAAAGCATAATCAATAACGCCATCATATTTCGTATAACCTATTTTATCTATGAATTTGTGAATCGATTCCGGCGTATAGCCGCGACGGCGAAAACCGCAAATAGTCGGCATACGCGGATCGTCCCAACCGGAAACCAAATTTTCTTTGACCAATTGCAACAACTTCCGTTTGCTCATGACGGTATAAGTCAAGTTCAAGCGATTGAATTCGTATTGATGCGGGCGATAAGCTCCATCTTCGGGATGGAATTGTTTCAATTCGTCGATAAACCAATCATACAAAGGGCGATGTACCACAAACTCCAATGTACATAACGAATGGGTAACTCTCTCAAAATAATCCGATTGACCATGTGCAAAATCATACATAGGATAGACTTTCCATTGGTCGCCCGTCCGATGGTGCGGGGTAAAGATTACCCTGTATATAATCGGGTCGCGAAAGTGCATATTCGGATTAGCCATATCGATTTTAGCTCTCAGCACCATTTGACCTTCGGCAATTTCACCGCTATTCATTTTATGGAATAATTGAAGATTTTCCTCAATCGGTCGATCACGAAAAGGGCTATGAACCCCGGGTTGAGTAGGCGTTCCTTTTTGTTGGGCAATTTGCTCTGAAGTTTGTTCGTCAATATAGGCTTTCCCTGCTTTAATCAATTCAATAGCGTAATCCCACAATTGTTGGAAATAATCGGAAGCATAATAAACATTTTCCCACTTGTATCCCAACCATTGGATATCCTCCATAATGGCATCGACGTATTCCGTATCCTCTTTAATCGGATTGGTGTCGTCGAAACGCAGGTTGCAGATCCCGCCGTATTTTTGGGCAATACCAAAATCCAAACATATCGCTTTGGCGTGACCTATATGTAGATAACCATTGGGCTCAGGCGGGAAGCGAGTTTGCACTCTACCGTCATTTACGCCTTCCGCCAAATCCTTTTCTACCGCCGTTTCAATAAAATTCAGACTCTTCTTACTATCTTCTCCAACAATCTTTTCTTCACTCATAGTTATTCTATTTAAACAGGGTACAAAAATACAATTTATTTTTGTAATTCGGTTAAATTATATAACTTTGTGCCCGAAAAATGATGTCCTATGGTGTAACGGTAGCACTACAGATTCTGGTTCTGTCTGTCAGGGTTCGAATCCTTGTAGGACAAC
>Ga0123357_10004403_pt1 | contig 16527 bp, 7 predicted proteins | sample TergutEmb28metaG_FD_89873 | JGI IMG/M metagenome (GOLD analysis project Ga0123357, IMG submission 89873) | Embiratermes neotenicus P4 segment gut microbial communities from Petit-Saut dam, French Guiana - Emb289 P4 | ecosystem: Host-associated > Arthropoda: Insects > Digestive system > Gut ... | reverse complement strand
GGTTTGTAGGTGAGGGCGTATTTCGGGAGTCTGGTGTTGTCCATTCTTTCGAGGTGGTTGATCCAGTTTTGTTTGTATTTGAGTCTCACGTCTTGTATTCCAGAGATCTCTAGTTCTTGTCTTGTGTCTTCGCTTCTTATTTTGTCCAGTCTTGTGTACCCTGTAACACTTCTTAGAAAGCGCATCTCTGCAGCTTCTAGGCGAGTCATATCTCTCTGCGTGGTTACCCATGTTTCGCTGTCATAGAGTACGGGTTTTCTTTAAGTGTTTTCTAATAATGCCGCATATTCCTTGGAATATGTTTATTTTTTTTTGTCAAAATCTGGCTCACCGTCTAAACTCATTTCGCAACCCAAATAACTAAATTGTTTCACTTGTTCTAATATTGATCCGTCTATTTCTATTTTAGAGCGCACAAAGTGTTTTCCTTTAAAAGCCATAATTTTTGTTTTGTCCGTAGATATTTTGAGGTTGTAGTCTTTGCTCATTTGGTTTAATAAATAGACAGATTTCTGGAGTTTGTCTTCAGAGTCTTGTGTTATTATTTGGTCGTCTGAGAAGAGTAATGTGTTAAGGTAGATGTTTATTTTAAGCTTTATACCAGTGCCAGCTTTGTGTTTCCAGTTCCTTAGGAGGTCGCCTATGTAAATGTTAAAAAGAGACGGTGATAGATTACACCCTTGTCGTACTGCTTGATTAATAGATATTTTATCAAGAATTTTCCTTCCCGTGTCAATTTGCACACTGGTATTTTTGTATAGACTTGTAATTACTTCAATTAAATGATAGGGTATGCCTCTTGCGTTAAGAATTTGCCATAGTTGGTTTCGATTTACTCTATCAAAAGCTTTTTCTAGATCCAGGAAGGCTATGTAAGTTTCTAAGTTGAATTCTCTTATTTTCTATTGTTTATTTAGTGGTAAATACATTATCAATGCACGATCTACCTGTTCTGAATCCGTGTTGTTCTTCAAGTAATATTTCTTCTAACATAGTTTTGAAACGCTGTGTAATTATCTTGGCGTATATCTTGTAACCACTATTAAAAAGACTGATACCGCTGTAATTCGAACATTCATCACGCTTATCTTTCTCGAATAGGGATTTTACTCTTGCTTGTCCCTACTCTTCTGGGATCGATCTTTCTTTCCAACACTTATTTATTAACTCAAGTAAGCGGTTTGAGAGGGCGGGTCCCCCGTATTTGAAGAGCTCAGAATTTAATCTATCTGGTCCAGCTACTTTCCTGTTTTTCGTTGATTTCAGGCTCTGTTCGAGTTCCTCGTCAGAGACTTCATCTATTCCTGCCGATGGGGTTGTGGTTGTTTCTGGTTCATCGTTGTCGTTATGTGGGGAATTCGTAAACCATAAATTTTTATAATGGTTTATCCATTTTTTATCTTCTATGTTATCAATTTCAATAGTGTCTTTGTTTGTTCGGTTGAGGTGTTTTAGTACTTTATAGGCCATGCTTTGTTCGCCAAAAATATCAGATTCTATCCTGCTCATGAATCTATCCCAAGATTCTTTATGCGTTTTAGAAACTATTATCTTAGCTATGTTCCTTTTTATTTTGTATGTTGCAAAATTTTCTTCATTAGGGTTCTGTAGGTATTTTTGGTAAGTTGTTCGTTTGTTTTCAATAGCATTTTTGATTTCCTCATTCCAGATACTTAGACCTTTCTTTCTACTATATTTTTCTTTGTTCCTATTACTTCGTTGGCTGCATTCTTTATAACAATTTGCATGTTCTCCCATTCTTTGTCTATTGTTGAAGCCCTAGGGTACTCACTTAGGTTTTTGGCTAGTCTTTGTTGATATAATCTTCTTATACTTTCTTCTTGTAATAGGTATTGTACGCTTTGTATACAAACTCATTTGCCAATTTGCTATTGTTGCTTTGTTGTTTCCATCTGCTTAATAGGTTAATTCGGGATGTCACAAGGAAATGATCTGTTCCTATGTCACAGCCTTGGAAAATCTTAATATATTGTACTAAATTGTTTAGTCTTCTCTTGACTATAATATAGTCAATAATAGTTTCATATCCTCGAGCACTCCATGTATATTTGTGAATTTCCTTTTTTCTGAAAAAGGTGTTGGCAATTTTGAAATCGTTGAAAGATGCAAATTCTCTTAATGTTTGTCCGTTTGTCTTCACACAGTCTTCTCCAAAATTTCCTACCACATCTGGTTATGGCTGGTTTTCAACTCTAGCATTGAGGCCTCCGGATATTATTTGACTGTCACTCTTATTATATTTGTCAACTTCTTTTTGTAGTTGTTTGTAGAAACGTCTCGTTTCTTCTTCTGTACCTTCTTCCGGGACATAAACTCCTATTATAGTTATGTGCCCTCTGTTGGTTTTGAGGCGAACAGTTTTTATGCGGTCGTTGACAAATGAGTTGTTTGTGATTCGAGAAGTCCATTTTTGGTCTATTATTAAAGCTACGCCTGGTTGGGCTCGTGTATTTTGGGAAACTAATTACGTTATATAATACGTTTATTATTATAATCCTCTTCATGTTTCGAGCAACTCTGTGCTCATCATCAGGAGGGCAAATCGTATTAATAGAGCATTTTGTATAGTATTCTGAAATAATTGAGTGGTCTAAGTTACTAAAACATATTTTCATCATGTATATAAATAATAAATAATACAATTTGACCTCCTGATGATGAGCACAGAGTTGTTCGAAACATGTAGAGGATTGTAATAATAAACGAATTATATAACGTAATTGTGCATCAAGTTGGTTATTTACCCAGAGTCAAATACCAGGATGCACGGTCAGCAAAACATAAATTACAGAAATGCATTTTAAAGTGCCTGAGAACAAATGTGCTTGAACGAAGAACATATTTGTGTAACAAGCAATGCTTTATTTCCTGTGGTATTGTGTAGGGACGAGGCCGAAATTTTCAAGAAACGGATTTAGAGCGTGCACAAGCTGAGCTTGAAAGACAGAAGTCTGTTTTAATGTCTCTTAATGTTCGCTCCAATGGGTAGCAGCTTTGAGTTGTATTAACTTCCTTCTAATTTGTTCTATACCACCTTCATTGCTTAGGCGTCTTGTTTACCCTGTGAGTTCTGTATGCTTTCATCTGTCAGACCATCAAACAAAAAGGACCTTTATTTGTGTTGGTGAAGTGTTCCAAGTAAGGCATTTTGAATGTTCAAATAAACGTAATGTTTACGTCCAACTTCAACAAGGTTTGTTGTACTTTCTGCACTGACATTGCCTTCGTCCAGTACTTCATGATAATACACCATTAATGTACGTGACAAAGGGAAATGTCCTACGGAAAGCAAGGTTCTGGATACTTTCAAATGTGGAATGTTCTCCGCAAGTCTGCAGCAACATAAAAGCCAGAATAATACAAGTTTCTTTTGTCGTAGCAAAGAAATAAATTTGGCAACTTATTTATTTATAATTCAGTGTCCAATAAGGATTTTCATGAACACTTTTAGGTACGATTTAAGGACTCTGTATAATTGTTCTTTATTGTGACTGCTTTTGTAGAGTAGAAATACGATACGGATTATTTTGCTGAATAGGTGGTACATCAGTTATTAAATTATCCAAGATCATGCACTGATGATTCATTATTAGAAATACAACCAACAATGCATATACAAATATGTAAATTTATTGTATTACAAACAGCGTAACCTGCTACATTTTCCGGCTACCTCAGTGAAGATGGCCACAATGACTCTCAGGTGAGGCATTCCCGTTGTGTTTCATAGAATTATAATATATAAGCAGAATATTCAAACAAAACTCAGTTAATGATTTTATTCAGGTGTATTCTTACATTGTTTCTTTCAACGACATGTTTCACCTCTAGTTATGGGCCATCTTCAGGTTGATTACTTTTTCTTAGTAAGGCAAAATATACAATTAGCAATGCTATTGTTATTGTTACCTACGAAATCTCGTATATCTTACATAAAAAATTTGAAATAATATTGATTTCACATCATAACAGTATTAAAATTAATTTGGTGGAAGTGAAATATTATTATATGTGAAATATTAAAATTGTTGGATATTGTATCATGGAATGAGGTGTGGGTACCGGAAATTAGGAGACTATTTCTATTTAACAATATTCGTGGATTCTTCACAGATGCCATGGTTTTATTTTCCCGTAACGACGTAACATTAGGCCTATGGATGTTATCGTTCAGAAGTTTGTTGACCTCTTGTGACAGCACGTATTTAATAGTTATTCTCTATTAAATAATGAGTACATACATCAATTACCAAAGGCCAATACGTGCTGTCACAAAAAGTCAACAAACTTCTGAACGATAACATCCATAGATCTAATGTTACGTCGTCACGGGAAAATAAAACCACGACATCAATGAAGAATCCACAAACAATGTTAAATAGAAATAGTCTCCTAATTTCCGGTACCCACACCACATTCCATGATATAATATTCTATAATTTTAATATTTTACATATAATAATATTTGACTTCCACCAAATTAATTTTAATACTGTTATACAGTGAAATCAATTTTAATTCAAATTTTTATATACGTTGTACAAGATCTCGTAGATAACAATAACAATAGCATTGCTAATTGTATATTTTGCCTTGTTAAGAAAAAGTAATCAACCTGAAGATGGCTCATAACTAGAGCTGAAACACGTCGTTGAAAGAAATAATGTAAGAATACACCTGAATAAAATCATTAACTGATTTCTGTTTAACCATATTCTTCTTATATTTTATAAATGGTCACAACAGGTGGCCGAACACGTAGGAGGCTAAGTTCTTTATTAAACAAAAAATTTGCATGTCTGTATGTGTGCTTGTCGGTCGTATTTCTCATAGGTGATGACATATATGCAGTTTACTTTTATTATTCTGTTCCTTTGTTAGCGACGTTAGAACATGCATTTTAATGGATTACTTGTTACCTTGTATACGACATTTCATTCTTAAATATTTACTGTCCGAACCCATTTGCGTAGGAAAATTACGTCCTTGCTCACAAAGCGAAGCACTTAACCTGGCACACAAAATACACACTGTACACAAACAACACGGCAAAGTCTTCGTATCTGCTGACCTGATCAGTATAATAGGAGAGTTTCCCAAACTGAAGGCACTCGCACAAGTTCAAATTGTTGCCATGAGAGTGAGGCATATTGTGACGCATGTGCGTGCCACGCCGTTAGGACTTGTGGATCATGCATGTCAAACTCGGAAAAAGAAGGTTAGTGTACAACTTGTAGGCGTCAGCCGTGTACTTGTGGGGAAACAGATCCAGGAATTCGTTACATTGGAGAATATGGATGCGGCAAAGAACCGATATTATTTTTTTTATTATTATTATTATTATTATATCCTGGTATCATTCATTCCCTTTCAAATCTAATGGGGTAATGTTATGACCTTCCCAAAACAACTTTTATCGTCATTCAAACATTTGTCATTCGACAAAATAACTAATCTATGTAGCTCAGGGTGCTGTTAAAAAAGTGCGTATTAAGACACATGCACAATGACTCTTCGATTTATGAAAATAGGTGTTTAGGAAGTTTGGGGATATTTCTATAATATGACGCTAACGTGCATCTAATTACGAAATAGAAACATGAGTATTATGAGGCACGGTCTGACACGTTTGGCTAAGATTTTCCTTTACTTTATTGAAATATGTGACCCGTAGACGAGAACCTTACATTTAGAGACTTGTATGCTGTGCTTATATAGCAGTTTTAAAATGCATTTAGCATTTAGAGAGATGCATGCTTTGCACCGTATATAGAATTAATTCAATATAAGTAGCATTTCTGTTGATGTGTGTATCGTGAGTTTCTTTTAAACAACGTACCGATTATATGTAACCTTGCGTACGGGGAAGAACTGGTATAATTTAAGAGGGAGTTTTCGGAAACACCTTGTGTCCTGAAAGTGTGGATTGCCTCTACTAATCTACAGGTTTGTAACGTTATGTTGATTAACGTGTTCTGAATGCTGTATGGCCAGGGAAAGTAACGACTGTTGAAGGTACAGCACGCAAGAGGGACATGCAATTCATACTGAACTGTTGTCGGAAACCCCATGGAAATTTATGGCTTTGGGCACATTGAGAGGGTGGAAGTTAATAGATTATTCATTGGTCTTAAGAAAAGAGAGTATGGAGATGTAACAGGTAGTTCGATAGTCTTAAATTGCGTGGTTTGGGGAACACCTGTTTACATAAAACTGCCGACGTTATGGTCAGCTGACTGACTACAAATATTTCAAGAAAAGTGTTGCAGCGTAGAGCTGGACTATGCCTGTGTCATGACCTAATGTTTTTGGAATAAAGAACATTAACCAGATTTCCCTTAACAGATTCAGTGTTTGTGTACTAATTTGTGGTATTCGATTAATGTTTACACATTATATATATATATTTTTTTTCTTTCTTAATCTCTACCCTTTCTTCCTACTCACTGCAGGTGTATAGGTTTTTACTGCACTTGATCACATTCCATGATACGCACACACACACACACTCGGTGGGACTCTTCTGGACAAATGATCCACCCGTTGCAGAGACCTCTACATGACAACACACAACACTCACAAGGGACTGACACCCATGCCCCCGACGGGATTCAAACCCGCAATCCCAGCTACACTTTTAACCAAAACCTCATATTACGATTCTCCTATGCAGCTGTGTGTTGGTTAAATAGGCTGTCTCAAATGAGGACTGGATGTCAGGACAGCATTGTGTAAAATTTGAGGGAGAGCATCTAGAATATGGCCTACCGTCTTGACACCTTGCATCCTCGTAGGTTGTTATTACCAGCATTTTGAAACAACTTGCTGCCTCTGTCATCAGGGTCGAAGTACTGGTAACCACCTAACAGGCCAATTACGTCATATGCTAGAAAGTAAAATGTGAATTGACTGTTCAGAAGGTCTCTTGCATGTTTCTCGTCTCTTAATTAGCCAAGGCTGACTCTACATTAGTTTCATCAATTGTGACCCTCAGTTGATTTTAAATATTTTAAGTAAACATTCTTAAAGATTCCTTGACTCTAATGTATGCTTATAATAATTTGTAAAAACACGTAGAGGTCTGCAGTTACAGCACGTGGAAAATAAGTTGAAAAAAGGGTCGCTACGGCAGACAGAAAGTAGTCTTCAGGTTTAGGTTCATGATGCACCGTGCATCTTAACTAGAATACTATAAATAATAAAATCCAAGCACACGTGTACGTGTATGGATAGCGCATCATTTTATTACATTAACTTGAGTTTTTTTTTCTTTTTGCAGTTTAAGAACGTTTCTTCTTTGTTATTATTGGAAATGTAACTGTTACTGCCATTTGTAGCTTAAGGGCCCGCGAGGAAAGAGTATATAGAATCCTTGTAAGAGGTCCGAGATAACAGAAGGATTAAGAACGCTGTTTAAAAGAAAATATGTGTGTGGCAGAAAAAATAGCGTATCGTGGCCTTTTCGTTAGCTAGATCGAAGTCTGTGCGATTTTTATTTTGGGTCACTTTGAAGGACAAAACAATGACTTAATCTGAAAATGATAAAAAAAACATTCAGGATGCTGTGTCGTCAGTTTTAACAACAGAAGATGGGCGCACAACGAACAGCGTGGTTTTTACGTACGACTCATACCTGAGAGACGAAGGAAACCACTTCCAACGCCTGCTAAATCTGATGCTATGCATGGAACTAAAACGCATGGCCTCTGACTGACGGCATACTGGATTAAAGGTGATATACGTACCACCTGCTGTCAAGCAAAGTGTTCTGAGCGAATTATGCTGCTGTTTGTCGGATAAAATGACCTTCCTAATAAATGAAGAGAGCAGCTCAAAATATAAAATTTCACAAATAATTGTATGTAATCCTGCTAACTAATAGTTTATTTAGGAAAGAGTCGTGTCTCCAGTTTTATTCTTTACCACATCAACAAGCGGTTGGATTCAAGCTGCAACTTCCGTGATCTGTATTCAGGAGATGCCCGTTTCGAGATTTGATCTGCACACCGACTGCCCTGACAGAGGTATTTTTATGTTTTTTGCAATTCCTCCAAATAAATACTAAGATGGCGCCTATATGAGGTCACCACCGCTCCCTTTCAAATGTATCTTTCACTTGCACTCTCTAGTTGTAGTTACTGACAATGTCGTTACTTATATTGAGTAATCTACCACGTAATATAATTTAATGTCCTTCCACCTAGAATCCGAAAATAACAAAATAAGGTACTTGAAAGCATGCCGGCTACTTTGATTAAATAGACTGCTAGAAACAGATACTTACATGCTTCCCCTCGGAACGGTCATGTTCAATTCATCCAGAATTACCTTCTTTTCATTGCTTCGGTAATATCTGCAGGTTCTTTCATTGCTTCCGTAATACTTGCAAGCCTTTCTCACTACAATCGCAGCGTCGTCCGCCATTTTGATGATAAAAGCGTCACAGGTGTCGATCCTGCAATACAAATCATTATAAAATTAACTTATACCAAACACTCGCCATTCGCTGGGTTTACTTTCTTGACGAATCTCGCGAATAGATACCGCAGTAGTTCGACAAGTTTAATAGCTCGTGAATTGCGCGATGACGCCCTGGCGGACCAGATGCAGGTGTGAAGGGTTCGTGTTGGATAGATACTTAGCTTTGATATTTAGATGGGCGAGACCAAGATTTTGTGGATGCTCTGGGCATTATGTTACCAGAAGGACTATGAGTGCTAGATTCTTGGACTTCAGATACCGTTCAGTGTCATGAACAAAACAGCTGTTGAATTAATACAGCAATAACCGCTTAGCTGCCCAAGTCCTGTGATCGGACTTCCAAAACACTGGCAGTAACTCAGGTCCTCCTTTGTAGGACCCGAAGGCTTAAGAAGCGGTAGATTAATGTAAGTTTTATCGTACAGATAACCGAAGCATTAGAAGGAAGAAACGATTGATAGAACAGCTGAGTTTTTAAGACGTGGAGAAATCTCTCTGTTCTTGAATATGAATGTGTGGGTTAACCTTTGCTCCTGAAACAGGTCTGTCTCGTCAATGTTAAAGACTTCATGTCTTGTGTAGCCCTTCTCGATTGTCTTCTAGAAATTTTCTGGGTACCTGGCGCTAGCCATAGGATCAGTAGTTGTTGTATCTCGTATTGTCTTCATGCTGTGCAGGCTCATCCGCTTCTTAAAATTCTCAGTAACTTGTAGTGGCGTGGAAGCCGCCCGCCCGATCCTCTTTCTCCGACTCTGCGTAGCAGTTTTTCTGGGAATCCATCTAAAAGCTGAACTCGCGTCCTCGCCAAGGTCCTTGGACACAACGTGAAACTGCGCCTGTAATCTTATCGGGGCGTGTTTGGTTACGAGTAATTTAGTACTCGCTTTCAGTCCACTGGATAATGCACTGGATTTGGAAAACCTACATTTCATTTGTGGTTCTTGAATACATGTGCAGTGCAAGTGATAGGCTTTTTATTGTGGCGTAAATTGTTGTTTTTGCGGCTGAACATGCAGTGCGGTGTGGTAACAGAATCTGTTGCATAATTAAAACAACTTAATTGATTTCAATTATTTAGATGCTGTGTTATTATATCCGTAAGACTTCGTTCTCGCAAAAAAAAAAAACCTGGGTTTTATGTCCGTCTTTACATATTTTCGCGGATTATACAACACCGAAAGCGAATTAAAGACACTCAGGACGAGTTTTATATGTTCACATTTTCAGTAAGTTGAAGGAACAGACCCAATTGCTTCTCACATGTTCATTTAACATCTCCAAAAGTCAGCTCATGTTTTAACATGCATAGGCCTACTGCGTCTGAAATCTGTATAAGGATATTCTGGAATAAACACAGACTGTGGAATCAAGTCTACTGGGATGTTACACGGTGTCGACTGGTAAGTGTTTACTGGAGTTTAGAATATCAAGCAGTCCAAGACACTGCGTGTCTTCTGAACGTCTAAAACTACCAGTCGACACGGTGTAACATTCCAAAACACTTGACTTTATCAACGCCACCGTGATAACTTTACATCTTGAAAAACCATAGTTTTTTTTAGTAGAAATCTGTTGGAGTTGCGGAATTGATTCAACAGATTGATTGCTGCAGACTTTTCTATATTATGTGGTTAACCTTGAGGACTTCTGAAAGTCCCTCAGTTATTTTAAGAGTGACGAAAATGATAATCGAGGTTAGACCGCACCTACATTAGCTTGCTGCAATGATGTGTAACGCTATACGGGTTGTGGCGTGATCGCAGTTTGTTTTCCTCTTTGACACAAAGTTTGGTTTCGTACTGTTTGTCGAAGGTATTTAACACTGTAGGTAATGTGGCTGTATAAATTAGTCGTCAAGTAGCTACAAACAAATTGAAGCTAACAAGACAGGCCAATGTAGGTTAAAGTAATAATGTGGCGCCTTGCGCAAACATTGTTGCCGAAAAGCAGCAATAGGTATTACATATTCTCAGTGTGTGTTTCCAGCCTTACTTACCTATCGTGCAACGCGCATTCGCCGTGTTATATTGTCACCATTGGCCTATATGGCCGTGCCATATTTTCACCCATTATCTAATAAAGGGCAGGTTGTTCTAAAAAAGTTCTTGAACGTGAAGAATGTGTTTTGATTTTCTCTACAATTTTCGTCTGCAACATTCCTCATTTAAAGAAGAATTAAGCGAAATATTATCATACATGCACGTAGGTCTGCGTGTAAAGTACTCGTTGTCCTTTCCAGATTTTAATAAAATTTGAATTTTTTTCGACATGTTTTCGAAGAGTTCTCACATAACAATTTTCATGAAATCCGTCCAGTGGGAGCCGAGTTGTCCATGCGAACAAACGGAAGCAGAGACGGACAGAGAGGCATGACGAAGCTAATAGTCGCTTTTCGCAATTTTTCGAACGCATCTAAAGGCTATACGTGACGCTCTGCGTTTTTATTGGCTTGTCATATTTTTCAAGAGCAAATATTGAAGTGTTTTTTTAGAGTCACTCTGCTGCTGAAAACAGGAACTTGACGCAGGTAATGGTGAACTGGGTTTTCCAGAGGTTTCCGGAAGGAACGGGAAGTTTCAGTAGTCCTTTTAATTGTAATTAACTGAAAAAAAAAATAAGTATGCGCTCAGTAAAGAAGGTAGGGGCCCAGACGAATCAGTCAGTATTGTGACTTGGTTCCGGCTGAAAGATCGGGGTTCTATTGCCACTTGGGCCAAGAAATTTTTCTCTTTACTTCTGTGTCCAGGCGGATTCTGGGTCTCGCCCGACCTCCTGTTTAATGGAAACCGGCGAATCCTTCTACTGAGCTCAGGCGGCCGGGGAGGGAAGCCGCCTACTTATCTCCACCTATAGCCGATATAATAGTGTGGAGTTATATTTGCATTCCCCGACATACCTTCATGGTGTGATGCAAAATTAAGTGCAGGGACTTTACTGTTACTGCACTTCAAGGACATCTTAATTGTCACTTTATGTCACAGGATAGACGGTCTGGTCTATATGAAGATTACGACAACCAAATAATAAATAAACTCAGAAAATAACGTGCTAATAAATTTATTCCACAAAATAGATTTTTTTGGTAAATCATTCGTTATTCCGGTGATTAAGAAATACCAGGTTGTATACAACGTGACCGTAAATCGTCATGTCCATAAAACCAATTCCTGGACCCTGTCCTGAGCTACTGTAATCCAGTCAGTACGCTCGTACCCTATTCCATGTCCCATTTTAATATGATCCTCCTTCCTAATTCTGCATCTTCCAAATGTCATCTCTTCAGGTACCTCAGTTGAAATGCTGTACACATTTCTCATTCTATCACTGTGCTACCGTGCCCATTCGTCTCACCCATTTTATGCAATATCCCTATTACTATGTGGAGAGTACAAAATTCGAAGCTCCTCGTTGTTTTTTCTTCGCCCCCCCCCCCCTCTCTGTCGCTTAGATCCAAATATTCCACTGAGTATTTTAATCTCAGACACTTCCTGCTTGTCTGTGTTGTTGCTTTCTTAGGGGTGCGAAACCAAATTTTACACTTATATGCAGCAATAAAATTACTGCTTTCCTTTACTTTTTTTCTGGTTTTAAACATGGAGATATAACATGAAATGTGTGACGGGTCAGACGTGGTGATACTTCCATTGTGCGTTACCATGTTTGATCTTTCCAACAAGTTAGTATTTACAAAGAGCGTGACAATGAGAGTGTTAACATAAGAACTTCTATGTAAGTTTTCTTTCAAACATTAAAAGAAAAAAAATGTAAAAATGCTACTGGTTGTGTGGGAGTGTAGGCTTTTGCAATAGAAATATATATTTCATGAGTTCTGCTCGGAAATTCTTGTACGTAGCTTATAGACCTGTGGGAAGAAAGTAAACATTGTGTAATTTCGACATTACAAAAACGTGCGTCAAACTGCGTTAATAGCTTCAGTGTACGGGTTTACTCAACGGGCCCCTACCGATAACAGTTTTCCTTCAGTAATTTCACGAGGGCCGGTCCCAGTGTCCGTGCGGTCTAAGGCGTGGGTCTGCGGCCGCTCGCTTGCCGAGATTGTGGGTTCGAATCCCGCCGGGGGCAAAGATGTCTGTGGTGAGTGTTGCGTTTGGTCGGGTAGAGGTCTCTGCGTCGGGCTGATCACTTGTACAGGGGAGTCTTACCGAGTGTAGTGTGTTTGACTGAGTGTGATCATGAGTCCTCGATAATGAGGAGGCTTTCTCCCACTAGGGCTGTTGCGCAATGGTAAAAATTGCACGAAGAGGTGAACATATATTGAGATTGTCATCGATATTCAGAATTACTCAATGGAATGTAATTACAATCTTAATTTCGGATCGACATTATACATTGCAGAGGAAATAGAATTTGTAGTCTTATCGGTCAAGTACAGGGACTACATTACAGTAAATTATTATCTAATTAGGTGCTTCTGATTTATGTTTGAACTTCGTGAAATTCTGTATATTTCGGTCTAAGATATTACTTTATTAAATATTACTGTCAGTACAGTGGAATAAACGTATCCATTAAGTAGTTACCTAAAACGTAAAAAATAAAATAAAATTTATATGTGTCGTGGCATTTGTTAACCCTGTAAGTTTTTCTAAAATGTACATCGACGATAATTTTGTCTGCACAGCTGAAGATGTTTTGTTCGTGCCTAAACGCCTAAGTTTTATTTAATATATTGTAATATTTAGTACATGCATGTCATGGAATGCAACATACAGTTCTAACTCAAATGAAAACGTATCGATTTCCCGACATATGCTCTTCATGAAAAATTTGGTAGGCCAAAACAACAAAAACCACAGTGGTTTTTGTTGTTTTAAGTCTGCGGAATTTTAATTGAAATAGTTTTTATTTTTATAAAAATATTTAATGAAACAAAATAGGAATTATTTTCATTTAAATAAAAACCAATTTGATGCACAATTTATCTTCAGTACATTTCGTCAAACTCCTCTACATATTTCGGGCGTATCTACAGCCCATCATCAGGAGGTACACCGTATGGACACAACAATAAGTACCAATTGTTGTATCCATACGGTGTATCTCCTGATGATGGGCTGCAGATAGGCCCGAAACATACAGAAGTATTTGACGAAATTCACTGAAGATAAATTGTGTATCAAGTTGGTTTTTCTTTGAATGAATATATCGAGATGCACGGTCAACAAAACATAAAATTTAGGAATTATTTTTTAGCTGTATGCAGTTTAATCACAACCTAATTAACTGTGTCTCAGATAAATTAAAATGAGGTCCACTTAAATATGAAGTGAGTATAGGATTAGTATTATTAAACCGCCACGTGTATTGGACTTTTCCTTTCGCCTCTCTTTTGCTGAAGCGCGTCATTTAGAATTTACCTTTGCCTCTGTCAACTTATACAACAAACTGGATCATAAGCTATAGTTTGCAGTAGAATGGCCTGATCTCCGTTTTCTTCTTATGAACCCAGAAAAGTAAGTATCATAATTCTGACGTGAGGAGGAAAGCAGCGCCAACTCCGAAACGCTGTGTTAGCTGGAGAAGGAACGTTAAGAGATGCCAACAATCGTATCTTGCCAATTCGGAACGTGTTATCACGAAGGCGTAGGAGGTAGGAGTATGTTTAAACTGTTGAGAATATTTTCACTTGCGCCACACTTTCAGTTAGCTGGGTGAAAGGTTTATACGCACTGTATAAATTAGTGCCATAATTATAATTAAATTTGCCTACTTAAGCTACGTTCGCCAGATTGTCCAGGTCACATGTCAACCGCAGCTTGACTGATAATTGTTTTCAATAGCAAACGCTGAATCATGCGCTGAGTGGTGGAAATACGTGGAATGAGTTCGTTCCACTTCACAAGAAACAATTCTGACCGAAGAGTTTTAAAACTATATTAAAATTACCAACGAGGAAAATACAAAATGCTAGTACAATAATATCTGTTAAGTGTTCAGTTGGAAATGTTAAATTACTGAGCGTATGTTTTCATCATACAACATGTCGCACGAGCGTCTTTGGGAACTCTTCCTCCTTCACGTGCACTTAGGATTCACTTTGTTTTAAAAGTGAATATATTAGAACTGAGGTTTCTAGTCGGTAATGAGTAAAGATTACCGTGTTCATGGTTGTGACATTTGTGTGATGTGACAGATAATGCAAATTATTCAGAGGAACGGGCTGCAGCCATTTTAGGGTTCAGTGCCAAGTCGCTCGCGGAAACCAGGTTGCTGTGATGGGAAAAAGAGGAAAGGAGAAGAAACTGCAAGCAGGTCAATATGAGATGATGGACAGGTTCGTTTTTCTCGTAGCTTCACCCTGGTTTTACCTGGCAGGGTACTTTTCTGCATCAAAGATGGATCCAGCAGTGCCTTCCAGAAAGTCTGTAACTTTACCCACACTACACAGTATTACATTTCAGCAGGCTTCAATCAACTTGTGCTTATATGGTATTCCTTGCGTATATATTATTTCTCAAACATCTTTGTGTTTTTCACTTTTAATAAGCATATCTCTAAACACAAGTATAGAGACGTTAATTGGGACGTGGGCGCCGGCTACTAATTCGGGGCTCTCTACCTAATGCCTCATATTCCCATGCCAATCTTGAACACACCGGAAGTGCTGCCACGTCCATGATCAGTAGATTAAGCTAACTAAAAAACTTTCTTACATATTCTACATCACAAACAGCACAAACACTTGGCGCAAAAAGTTGTTCAGTTAATGTCTGTAGACACATGATACAACTATAGCAAGAAATACACAGTTGTGTGGACATAGGTATCTACAAGACAGCAATTTACGTATAACGTAATATTGAGGCACATTCGTGCAACTATTGTTGCAGTGGAAAAGCTGTAACTATTACATATTCTGAGTGTGTATTTGTAACCTTAGGTATCCAGCATGCAATACGCATGCCCCATGTTGACATATGTGGCTTGCCCGGCTCTAAATATTTTTCCACGTTATCTCACAAACGGCACGATTTAAAAAAAAAAATGTTATTGAATATGAAATGTATGGTTTGATTTTCTCTCCAACTTTGTCTGAAACATTTCCCGTTATAAGAATGCAGGGTTACGTGTATGTCACAAATGAGCATAGGCTTATCATGCAAAGTGCCCGTCATTTTTGTCAGATTTAAACTAAACTTAAATTTTATTGACAGGATTTAAAAAAAAAAAAAACTCAAATATAAAATTTCATGAAACTCCAATCAGTGGAAGCCGAGATTTTCCATGCGGACGAACGGACAGACAGCAGACTTGACGAAGCTAACAGTAGCTTTGCGCAATTTTGAGAACACGCCTCATAACCGACAAAAATTAGTCTAAAAATTTATTGAACTGTAAAATTCCCTCTAATCTCTTCTCATTCAGCAATTCAAGTGCCAAGCAGGTCTACTTTAACCAAATAATCATCACCCTAACTTAAAATGCCGCCATTGTAGCATACTGTGCGTCAGTTTTATCTAAGAACATGTGTACTACTTTCTCGGTCTTCCTTACGTCATATATTTTAAGAGGCTTCCGTACCAAAATTCTTTACACGTTTCTTATTTTCCCTATACCTTCTGCATTAAGAACTGCAGCAAACTTATTGACCGCTAGCGCCCTTACTAAGTATTGGTGAATCTCGGTAAAGCGGCATTTTTCGGTGTTGTTTCATTATGTTCAGAGACTGTCCATTCTCTTGCTTGACGGTAATTCCGTTGTCTTGCTCAAATTTGTGTATAAATTTCGTGAAACTGTCGTGATTTTAGTTTACCCTTCCCTCTGTACCTACCTCGTGGACGTCGGGTAATTTTTTCTTGCGTAATTTAAAACAATTTAGCAATCGATATGATGTACCACACCAGAAAGCTTAAATCTCAATTCAAAACACTTACAGGCAGTGTCAGCAATTCCTCTGAACTAACAATCTCGGAATTTTCAGACCGACGTTTAATCACCAATGTGACAGTCTGGCTTTCCCAGATACTAGTTTGTCACTTCACGTTCGACTTTGTAATCAAACAT
>Ga0123357_10004402_pt1 | contig 16528 bp, 13 predicted proteins | sample TergutEmb28metaG_FD_89873 | JGI IMG/M metagenome (GOLD analysis project Ga0123357, IMG submission 89873) | Embiratermes neotenicus P4 segment gut microbial communities from Petit-Saut dam, French Guiana - Emb289 P4 | ecosystem: Host-associated > Arthropoda: Insects > Digestive system > Gut ... | reverse complement strand
ATTTGTTAAACACACACACACACACACACACACACACATACACACACACACACACACACACACACACACACATTTAAACCGCCGCTATTTCACGCGCGTAATCTACAAAATACATTTCATATACACAAGTATAGCTCATTATATAATCGAGATATTATCCCGTTATTGTCTTTTAATATTTAAAATCAAATTTTTAAAATGAATTATATGTTGAATTTCACAAAACGATTAACCATGCTGGGCATGGGACTGTTTTTTGCATTTACGGTAATGCCACAAACAACTGTTCGGGGAATTTTGCTGGATACACAAACCAGAGAGCCCCTGATCGGAGCTACAGTATCCTCCGATAAAATGAAAGATGGAACTGTTTCTGATACCGAAGGTAAGTTTACGATTGATTTACCTGATGGGAAACAAACGCTGACGGTTAATTATGTAGGGTATGACCCTAAGCGTATTGAAATTAATCTTTCAGGGAAGACCTTGTCGCTGGGAGAAATTGAGATGACTTCCACGACTGTTGATTTGAATGAAGTGATGGTAACTGCTTCTATCGGGATAGCGCGGAAAACGCCTGTAGCCATGTCCACCCTTCCTGCTGCTACGATTCAGGAAATGTTGGGTACGCAGGAATTTCCGGAAATTTTGAATATTACCCCAGGTATTTATGCTACCAAAGTAGGCGGCGGATTTGGCGATTCGCGCATCACTGTTCGCGGTTTTGATGCTACAAACACGGGAACAATGATTAATGGCGTTCCGGTGAATGACATGGAATGGGGCGGCATTTACTGGTCGAATTGGGCAGGATTGAGTGAAGTTACCCGTTCCATGCAGGTACAGCGTGGTTTGGGCGCAGCAAAAATATCGGCTCCTTCGGTGGGCGGCGTTATTAATATTGTAACAAAAACCACCGACGCCACGAAAGGCGGTTCGGTTTTTTATGGTTTGGGTAACGACGGCTTGAGTAAAATATCGTTTAATGTTTCCACCGGTTTGATGGATAACGGCTGGGCAATCTCTGTTTTAGGCGCTAAAAACACTGGCAATGGTTATATACTTGGGACTGAATATGAAGCATATACCTATTTTGGTAGCATTTCCAAACGTATCAATTCACGGCACGAAATTTCACTGACCGGAGTTGGCGCTCCGCAATGGCATAACCAGCGAAGTACCTACGACCGGCTGTTGATTTCGGAATGGCAGAAATATAAGGAAGGTTATCGTTATAATCCTACTTATGGAACTGATAATAATGGAAACCGTTATACGGCGAATTACAACTATTTCAACAAGCCTCAGATTACATTGACGCATGTGTGGTCGATTGATGATAAATCGACGCTTACTTCGCTGCTATATACTTCTATCGGTCGAGGCGGAGGGTATGCAGGACGCGGACCGAATAGCAGCGCTTTCTACGGATCAACTAATGGTATCGTAAATACTACCTACCGTACTGCCGAAAACTATTTTGATTACGGCAAACTGATAGCTGAAAATGCCGCTAACCCCAACGGTTCGCAAGCGGTACTGACCAGCTCCATCAATAATCACAACTGGTATGGTTTACTTTCTACCTATACGACCAAAATAGGCGATTTCAATGTATATGGCGGTATTGATTTACGTTATTATGCAGGCGTTCACTCAAGTAAAATTGTGGATTTAATGGGCGGTAAGTTCTTTATAGACAATACACGCAATACGGTTGCGACTGTCAACCGCGAAGAATACAACAATCCGGCATGGTATAACCAGCGGCTGGGCGTTGGCGATATTGTTTATCGCGACTACACCGGCTATGTCAGTCAGGGAGGATTTTTCGGTACGGCAGAATACAGCAAGGGCAGCTTAAGCTCTTTTATATCCGCATCCGTCAATGATAACTGGTATTGGCGTACCGACCGTTTTTATTACAATAATGCGACTTCCGGCGTTGCCACTCATTTGGGTTGGATGCTAAAAGGAGGCGCCAACTACAATATCAATAAATATCATAACGTATTTTTCAATATAGGCGAGTTCTCACGCGCTCCATACTTATCCGGCGGCGTGTTTTTAAATGCGGTAAGCAGCAATGCTATCAATACCGGCGCTAAGAATGAAAAAACATTTTCGGCAGAATTGGGCTATGGATTCATTTCCAGCATTTTTTCGGCAAATGTCAACGCTTATTATACCCGTTGGATGAACAAGACGGTAAATCGCGCCATTAATAATTCGGATCCAGATTTGGGTACCATTAATCTTATCGGCGCTGGAGCTACCCATAAAGGCGTGGAAGTGGAATTAAACAGCCGTCCGGTGAGAGATGTGGAATTAAGAGGATCGTTGTCTTTAGGCGATTGGCGTTGGACGGGTCAAGGATATTCGCTGTTGTACAATAAAGATGATTTACCGGTTGATAAAAACGGGAATGTAGTATCGGATCAGGCTGACCAAGCTTGGATGCGGCTGAATATGAATAATGTACATGTTGGGAATGCAGCGCAGACGACAGGCTCTTTAGTTGCAAGTTATAGTTTCTTTCAAGGTTGGAAAGCCGGTTTGATTTATCGTTATGTCGGGAACAATTATGCTAATTTTACGCCTACCGTACCTAATTTCAATTCTACAACAACGCTTGTAGAACCTTGGAAAATGCCTGATGGTAATATAATTAGCGCATATATGAACTATCGCTTCAAATTAAATAAAATGGACGCTGTACTGCAAGCAAATGTTGATAATGTGTTTAATACCGTTTATATTTCGGACGCTGACGACGGCAGCACGCATGACTGGACAACCGCTTCCGTGTTTTATTGCTTCGGCAGAACATGGACGGCAAGTTTACGTATTAATTTCTAAATAAATAAAAAATATTCACATGAAAAAATTAATTCATATATTCATAATGCCGTTAATGGCAATACTGTTTTTTGCTTGCCAGGATGTGAACAAACAGTTTAACGGATTAGATGACATTCCAACAATAACAAATGAGGTGCAATATGCCTATACGCTGACAAGCGCCGATTACAGTACGATTGTAACCGCTTTGCTCGGCAATAAAAATCATTCGGATTCCGTAATGGCGCAGCAACTGAATGCCGACAAGGCGTTTTCGGACGTAGCCCTTTCGTCGGTTGGAATTCCTTATCTGCTTAATAAAAAATGGACGGGCGTAGATGTAAATTCTTCTGCGATGATTACCAGCAATTTCAAACCAAGCAGGAGCGATGCTTTGGTCAGTTTATCACAACCGGCATACGTTTTGACTAACGCTGATTATCAATTGGTATGGGGAAGCGCTTATGTGGCTTCTTTCTCGCCCGCTAAAGCTCCGGCTACACAAATACCAATGATTCTAACCAATCGTTTTCCAACGCCAGCTGATGGCAGTTATCAAGTTACGGATTATTATTATTCTCCGAACGAGCCGCAACAGGATGTGGCGGAAGTGCCTTATTTTTATCAAAGTTTTGAAGGCTTGACAACCAGCAGTACTGCTCCTTTAACAATAGACGGCTGGATAAATTACGATTTTAAAGGCAGTTATTTTTGGCAATGCAGGGTATTCAGCGGTAATCAATATACTCAAATGACTTCTAACAATTCGGGCACCGAGAATGAAGTATGGCTGATACCGCCGCAAATAGATTTAACGCAAGCCATATCGCCGTTGTTCAGCTTTGATATTTGCGCCGGTTATTATAACGGCGATTGCCTTTCCGTGCTGGTTTCCGAAAATTTTAACGGAACGGTGGACGGCATTCAAGCAGCCACATGGACGGATATTTCCTCTGATTTTGCTATACCAACCTCTCCGGCAAGCGGATATGGAACTTTGGCAACTGCCGGATCTATGGATTTTTCCAATTATGCGGGGAAGAAAGTTTATATTGCATTTAAATATTCCGGCGACGGACAAGGCAATGTGCGTACAACAACTTATGAGATAGACAATATAAAGGTAGCGGAAGTGAAAACGACGATGACAATCGACGGCGCTGCGCGTCAATATGGCGTTTATCAATTTACCGGCGGCGCATGGAAACCGGCGGATGCAACTTCTGTCGTCATCCTTCAACCGGCTGATTACACGAGTATGGGACAAAGTTATTTGAGTACTTCAATTGCTGCCAATTATCTACCGCAATGGCTTGCTCAAAAATATCCGTATGCGCAGGAAGGCGATGCTTTAACGATAGTATATAAAACCGGTTCCGGAAATACGTTCTATGCTGATAATTATACCTTTACTGCCGGTAAATGGACGCCTCCACCGTCTGTAATCACCCAGTCCGAACAGTATGTTTTTGCCGGATGGAATAACGGCGGGTGGATGTTCGACCCGACGGTATATTATACGATGGCGAAAAGCGACTACCAGCTGATGTGTACATACGTTTTGAATGATCCTGTATTAAATGTTTATCATCGTGGAACTTTTCCGGATGAAGAATGGTATTTCGGATTTTCAGCCTACTACAGCAACATTAATTTCCGTCTGTTCGGCAGTCCGACTTCCTCTCGTGACGTTCCTTGCAGTCTGCAATATGACACTGAACTTCATGCTTTGACTACCCCTCAGGAACAAATTGATTTTCTTTGGAACCGCATGGAAACGGAAGGTATGGTTAAATTCCTCCAACTGCGATTCCCTGATGCCGTAGCTGATGTCAATGGAATTCAAGTTGAATATAATATCACGGTGAACGTATATTGTCCGGATGGAGCAACCACCAGCGGCACAAAGGTTTATGTTTTTACATATAAAACTTTGACTTCAGGAACTTCGGCTGAGCCACCGACTTTCGAGTTTGTTAGTGCGAATCCTAAATAAGGGGTGGGTTAAAAAAAAGGGGCTGTTTCGAAAGGGGCAGCTTCTTTTTTTATTTATACGAATATCTACGCGAACGGTTTTTATTTCAGCTCTTTCAAATTTCTATTTTCTACCAGTGATCGCATTTGTGTTATCGCCACTTTATTAAGTTGTACAAGTCGTTCGCCCTGCGTAAGTTGTTGCTGAATAAGCAAAGCGTTAATACTTTCCATATTTGAGAGAACAACTAACTGTTCCAATGTAGTATAGTCACGGACATTTCCTTTCAAATCGGGATTTGCATCTCGCCATTGTTTTGCCGTCGTTCCAAAAAGAGCCACATTAAGTAAGTCGGCTTCTTCGGCATAGGTATAGGTAATTTGCTCTTTGGTTACGATATTCGGAATAATATGTTCTTTAATGGCATCGGTATGAATACGATAATTGATTTTTGAAAGTGTACGTTGCAAGTTCCATTCGAGAGATTTTTGCCGTAATTCATCTTCTTTTAAGCGCTGAAATTCTTTGATTAAAAATAGCCGGAAAACAGCGTTAATTGCTGAGCCAAATTCAAAGGCAATATCTTTGTGCGCATATGTTCCACCATATTTTCCTTGCTTGACATAAATTCCGGTTGCATTGGTTTTTGTAATCCACTCACTTGTACTGAGAACAAAAGAAGGCAATCCTGCTTGCATTTTAAAGTGGTCAAATTCGACCACGTTAAAATCAGGATTGTAAAGTTGTTCCCAAGTACCTAAAAATTCAAGTGTTGTGCGCGTTCGTATCCAATTTTTGATAACATCTGCAGCTCGCGCTTCTCCTGTTTTAGCATTTGCCATAATCAAAAATAATTTCCATTGCAAATTTACATTTTTTATCAATTCAATCTATTGAAAAACGAAAAAAAATTGGTACTTTTGTAGCAAAATTAAAGTAATTTTCGATGAAATTTTTAACATTTAAGAAAGTTTCTACTTTCATTTTGACAGTATCCGTTTTTTTCTCATTATTAAATATATCCTGTGCGAAAAAAACAAAACCGGACGATACCGGAGTTGTATTTGATTCTATTCAAGTGAATAAGACACAGTCGGTTGATTATAAAGACTCGAAGTTGAACTGTAATTTGCATATCTTATTTACTTACCCTGTTGCCTGTAAACAAACATCTTCATTGGGCGATCTGCAAAAAATGTTCATTGAGAAAGTTTTTCCTTCTCAATACGTAAATCTTTCGCCCCAAGAAGCCATAGATAGCTTTTCCACACAATATCTCAAAGATTTCCAAGCGATTAAATGGAATGATTCTTTTGATGAAGACGCTATGCTGGAAGACGACGACAGTTTCATTTATGAACTGAGCGTAGAAGATAAGGTTTTATACAACAAAGATAATTTGATTTCTTTTGTTGTAAAAAATACCAATAATGAGGGTGGAGGCGGAGCAGATATTTCGAATAGCGTTTACGGCTATGTCTTCGATTTAAAGACCGGCAAGATGTTGACGGAAGACGATTTTGCCGGCGATGACTATAAAAAGAACGTATCGTCTATTCTTGCCGAAAAAATTGCGGCGGCAAACGGTTTGGGCGATGTTTCGCAATTAGTAACTGTCGGCGGTTATAATTCAATCGAAGATATTGCTCCTAACGGAAATTTCATCATTGACGATAAAGGGATTACTTATTATTTCAATGAAAATCAGATAGCTGCCGGATTTGTTGGAATAACCGAAGTATTTATTCCATACGAAGAATTAAAAGCTTCTATTACAAACGACAATCCTATTTCTTCTTTAGCCGGACTGTAATTGCAATGGATATTATAAAGAAATATTTCAACGATTTGACTGAAAAACAGGAATCCCAATTAGGCGCTTTACAGGGTTTGTACAGCGATTGGAACTCAAAAATCAATCTTATCTCTCGGAAAGATATTGACAATTTGTATGAAAAGCATGTCTTGCATTCGCTTGGAATTGCCAAAATACTTCGATTCACGGAGGGAACAACTATTCTGGACGTGGGGACAGGCGGCGGTTTTCCGGGGATTCCGCTGGCGATCCTGTTTCCAAAGGTGCAATTCCTTTTGTTAGACAGCATTGGAAAAAAAATAAAAGTAGCGGAAGATATTGCCCGTCAAATCGGATTGGAAAATGTAGAATGTCGTCAGGCGCGTGTGGAAGACGAAAAACGAACCTTTGATTTTGTAGTCAACCGTGCAGTGATGTCACTAACCGATTTGGTGCGGACTTCGCGTAAAAATATATGCCGTAAGCAACAAAATGCACTTCCCAATGGTTTTATCTGTTTGAAAGGAGGCGATTTGCAAAACGAAATAAAGCCGTTCAGGAATCAGGTAATCGAATATTCCCTGAGCGACTATTTTGAAGAAGAATTTTTTAAAACAAAAAAAGTGATATATTTACCATATATTCTTAAGTAAAACTACTGTTTATGTTAAAGATAAAAATATTTGTTTTCAATCCCGTGATGGAAAACACTTACGTATTGTTCGACGATACAAGAGAAGCGGCTATCATCGATTGCGGCGCTTCCAACGAGAAAGAACAAAAGCAATTGGCTGATTTTATTAAAGAAAACAATCTGAATTTGAAGCGAGTATTGAATACCCATTTGCATTTTGACCATATATTGGGTAATGGTTTTATTTATAAAACCTATGGATTAAAACCCGAATACAACCGCGCAGAAGAAGATGTGGCGGAAATGAAAAAGCTGAACATGATGTATTCTCCCGTTAAATATGAACCGGTCGATGCAGGACATTATATTGAACATGAGGAAGAAATCACTTTTGGAAATACAAAATTGAAAGCGCTTTTTACGCCGGGGCATACCGCTGGAGGACTTTCATTTTATTCCGAAAAAGACGGATGCGTATTCACCGGCGATACCTTGTTTCAACTTGACATTGGTCGAACGGACTTACCGGGAGGCAATCACAATGTATTAATTCAATCTATTAGTAATCATTTATTTACACTTCCTGACAGTACGGTTGTTTATCCCGGACACGAGCAACCGACAACGATTGAAGATGAAAAATTAAATAATCCCCATTTTTAAATTATGCAGCACGAAGAATTTGTTTGCCGTCACATCGGCATTGAAGAGAAAGACATACAGGCAATGGCTTCTGTAATTGGAGTTTCCGGATTGGAACAACTGATTGATGAAACAATCCCCCGAAATATTCGTTTGAAACAGGCGCTGGATTTGCCCGAAGCGATGACCGAACGCGAATATGCCGAACATATTGCAGAATTAGCTTCAAAAAATGAAGTTTTCACTTCTTATATCGGAATGGGGTGGTACGATACGGTTTCGCCGGCAGTTATCCTTCGCAATGTGTTTGAAAATCCGGTTTGGTACACATCTTATACGCCATATCAGGCTGAAATTTCGCAGGGACGATTGGAAGCGCTCCTTAATTTTCAGACAATGATTAGCGACCTGACAGGGCTTCCGTTGTCGAACTGCTCTTTATTGGACGAAGCGACCGCCGCCGCCGAAGCCGCAAGTATGCTTTTTGGCGCCAGAAGCCGCGAGCAGATTAAGAACAACGCCAATGTTTTGTTTGTCGATGAAAATATATTTGAATCAACTTTGGCTGTTCTGAAAACACGGACGGCTCCGCAAGGAATTGAGCTGCAAACCGGCGATTATAAAACGTTTCCGCTTACGGAAAAAGTTTTCGGAGCTATTTTGCAATATCCGAATGCCGACGGTTCCATCGAAGACTATACCGGATTCACCGCTCAAGCTGTTGCTGCGGGCGTCAAGGTTGCCGTCACCGCTGATTTGCTCAGTCTTTGCATCTTGACTCCTCCGGGCGAATGGGGCGCCGATGTGGTATTCGGAACTTCTCAACGGTTTGGTATTCCGATGTATTACGGAGGACCTTCCGCCGGATATTTAGCAACGAAAGATGAATATAAGCGCTTGATTCCCGGACGAATCATCGGAATTTCCAAAGATGTTTACGGTAAAAAAGCCTATCGCATGGCTTTGCAAACGCGCGAACAGCATATCAAACGCGAAAAGGCTACTTCCAATATCTGTACCGCACAAGCTTTGTTAGCGACAATGGCTTCATTTTATGCCGTTTATCACGGTCCGGACGGATTACGTTCGATAGCTGAGCGCGTTCACGCTTATGCCGGATTTTTATCGAAAGAACTTACTCAATTGGGTTACAGTCAGGAAAATACCAATTTCTTCGATACCTTGAAAATCCGTTTGCCTAAAGCCGCTTCTTTGAACGTTTTACAGGAAACGGCTTTGGATTGTAGAGTGAACCTTCGTTATTTCGACGATGAAACGGCAGTCGGGATAAGTCTCGATGAAACCACTTTGCCCGAAGACATCGGAATCCTTCTGTATATCTTTGCTATGGCTGTTCAAACGGATTATACATTGAAAGATGAAATTCTTCCAAAAATATATTTTAACGACCGGTTTTTGCGCAGCAGTTCCTACCTGCAACATTCGGTTTTCAACACCTACCGTTCGGAAACAGAATTGATGCGTTATATCAAACAGTTGGAAGTCAGAGATATATCACTCGCCCATTCCATGATTTCGCTTGGCTCCTGCACCATGAAGCTGAATGCCGCTTCGGAAATGCTGCCGCTCAATCATTCCGGATTTGCCAATATACATCCTTATGCTCCAGAAAATCAAACGGAAGGATATAAAGAACTGATTGATAATTTGTCTTCTTATTTAAGCGCAATCACCGGATTACCCGGCGTGAGCTTTCAGCCTAATTCCGGAGCAGCCGGCGAATATGCGGGATTAATGGTCATTCGGGCTTATCAGCAATCCGCTGGTCAGGGCGACCGGAATATTGTCCTGATTCCTGCATCGGCGCACGGAACGAATCCGGCGAGCGCCATTCAAGCCGGATATCAAACGATTACCATTCAAACGGACGAATGGGGAAATACAAATTTGGAAGATTTGAAATCCAAAGCGGAAGAAAATCGTGCGCATTTAGCCGCATTGATGATTACCTATCCTTCTACCCATGGGATTTTTGAAACTAATATTGTTGAGATGTGCCGAATCATTCACGAAAACGGAGGACAGGTATATATGGACGGAGCCAACATGAATGCGCAAGTCGGGTTGACCAACCCCGGCTTCATTGGCGTTGACGTTTGTCACTTGAATTTGCATAAAACATTTGCCATTCCTCACGGCGGCGGCGGTCCGGGCGAAGGTCCGATTTGCGTTGCCAAGCATCTGATTCCGTATCTTCCTTCGCATCCTGTAAAGCCCGTTCAATCCCTCAATCCCTCAATCCCTCAATCCTTAAACTCTTATCGTTCCGTTGCCGCATCGCCTTTTGGTAGCGCCGGCATCTTACCGATTTCCTACGGATATATTCGCATGATGGGCGCTTCCGGTTTGACACTGGCGACTCAAATAGCCATATTGAACGCTAATTATTTGGCTGCCCGTTTGGAAAAAGCTTATGGCATTGTTTACAAAGGAGTTCAAGGTAGGGTAGGGCACGAGTTGATTCTTGAATGCCGTAATATCAAAGACTATTCGGGAATTACCGAAACAGATATTGCCAAACGGTTGATTGATTTTGGCTTTCATGCGCCGACGCTCTCCTTTCCCGTTCATGGCACGTTGATGATCGAACCGACTGAAAGTGAAAGTCTTCGGGAACTTGACCGTTTTATTGAAACGATGTTAACCATTCGCGAAGAAATAGACGAAGTTGCCAAAGGCGGCGCCGATAAAACGGACAACGTGCTAATCAACGCTCCGCACCCTCAATACGAAGTTTGCGCCGATGAATGGAAACACTGTTATTCGCGGACAAAAGCAGCTTTTCCATTGGATTGGATTCGGGAAAATAAATTTTGGGTGAATGTTGCACGGATTGATAATGCTTTCGGAGATAGAAATTTACAATCGGTACAATGTAGTTGCGATTAATTTTATAAAAATAATAAGCCATGTTGAAAAGAAAATTAGTAAAATATGTATTAATCATACCGGCTTTGGCAGGTTTATTCTTATTGGCAACCGTCCCTGATTTTTCAACAAAAGCCTTTATTAAAAATATTTGGAATAAGGCGGGCGATAAAATTACGGTAGATAAAACTGTTCATGATTTTGGAACTGTAAAAGAAAGCGACGGACCCGTAAGCGCCACGTTCATAGTCACAAATAAATCAAAAGACCCTGTTCTGATAACTTATGTAAACGTCTCTTGCGGTTGTACGGCGCCCGAATGGACAAAAGAACCGGTTGACCCCGGTAAAACCGGCAAAGTGACGGCTACTTTCAATCCGAAAGGTCGTATTGGGATTTTTGACAAGCCAATTACTATCACGACAACCGGTGAGCCGGAAAGGATTGTGGTTCGGATTAAGGGGACGGTGGAATAAAGGATATTTGTCTTCTGATTATCACTATTGTTCTTTCTTCCCCCTCATACTATCCCAAATCAGATAACCAATCAAAGCCAAATAAGGAACAATAGCGACAAGTTCGGAAAGGCGATTTTCCGACCATGCCTCATTAATCATATTGATTTTGAACGAACGCAAAACGACGCTGACAACTCCCATCAAGGCGCCGCCCGCAATGAATCCCGAAGCCAATAAAGTGCCTCTTTCCAAGCGCGCTGCATTCAGCGCTTTATCTTTTGACCGCGAACTGACATACCAGCTGATTGCGCCGCCTATCAACAAAGGAACGTTCAGTTCCATCGGGATAAACATTCCCAACGCAAATGCCAATGCCGGAATTTTCAGGAAAGTGAGCGCAATAGCTAACACTGCGCCGATTCCATAGAGTAACCATGGAGCGCCGGAACCGGTCATTAGCGGGTCAATCACGGCTGCCATCGCATTGGCCTGAGGAGCAGAGAAATTATTTCCTGTAAAACCATAAGTATTATTCAAAATCATAATGACGCCTGTAACCGTAGCTGCGGAAACAACAGTCCCCAAAAATTTCCAACTTTCCTGTTTGGCGGGAGTAGTTCCAATCCAATAACCAATCTTCAAATCCGTAATAAAACCGCCTGCCATCGAAAGCGCCGTACAAACAACGCCGCCCATAACCAATGCGGCTAACATTCCGGGTATTCCTTTCAATCCGACGGCAACCAGAACAACCGACGCCAATATCAAAGTCATCAACGTCATTCCAGAAACAGGATTGGTTCCTACAATGGCTATGGCATTCGCGGCTACCGTAGTAAACAGAAAAGCGATGACAGTCACCAAAAACCAGCCGACCAATGCAAACAACAGATTATGAACGACTCCGGCATAGAAAAAAATCAAAATCAGCGCCAACGTCAGAATGCTGGCAATGGAAATCCATTTCATTGATAAATCTCGTTGCGTTCGGATAACATCTTTTCCTACAGCCGCATTTTTCCCTTTCATTTCCTTGACTGCCAATCCCAAAGCGCTTTTGATTACGTTCCATGAGCGAATAATTCCGATGATTCCTGCCATCGCTATTCCTCCGATTCCAATCGAGCGGGCGTATTCTTTAAAAATGACTTCGGGTGCCATAGATCCTATTGTTGACGTTATCGCCGGATTCCATTGATTGACAACCGTATTGCCAAAAAAGAGCGACATCAGGGGAATAATAATCCACCATACTAAAAATGAACCGGCGCATATAATCGTTGCATACCTAAGTCCTACAATATAACCCAATCCCAAGACCGCTGCCCCGGAATTAACTTTAAACAACAACTTGAATTTCTCGGCTATCGTTTCGCCGACGCCGACTATCCGGCTACTGATTTCTTCATTCCACCAGCCCAGCGATGCGACAATAAAGTCATAAACTCCACCGATTATACCGGCATAAATAAGCGGTTTAGCTTGATCTCCTCCTTTTTCGCCCGAAATAAGCACTTGCGTCGTAGCCGTTGCTTCCGGAAAAGGATATTTGCCGTGCATGTCGGAAACGAAATATTTCCGGAAAGGAATCAGAAATAAAATGCCCAGTACGCCACCTAAAGCCGAACTGAAAAATACCTGTACAAAATTGACCGTCATTTCGGGATATTTTGCCTGAAGAATATAAATAGCAGGCAAAGTAAAAATAGCTCCGGCTACAATAACACCGGAGGCGGCTCCAATGGATTGAATGATAACGTTTTCGCCCAAAGCATTTTTACGATTAAAAGCCGACGATAGTCCAACGGCGATAATCGCTATCGGAATGGCAGCCTCAAAAACCTGACCAACTTTCAGCCCTAAATAAGCCGCTGCAGCCGAAAACAATATAGCCATCAACACACCCCACATAACCGACCATGGAGTAACTTCTTTGTATTTCCCCATAGGGGATAAAACCGGTTTATATTCCTCTCTTTCCTTTAATTCCCGAAAAGCATTTTCAGGTAATCCGGATAATTTTTCATCTGAATTCATATAGTATTTCTTTAAAAATTTAAGCAAAAATACAAGATTATTTGGATATTTGAAAATTTTGGGAAATTATAATTTTGGTATTACGTAATTATTAGTTACATTTGCACGTGAAAATAATAATAATCATTAGTTATGAATACGAAATTGACATTAAATTTAAGCAAAAACACCATTGAAGTAGCAAAATCTTATGCAAAAGATAATGAAATAAGTTTATCGAAACTTATAGAAAACTATCTGAATTCAATTATTGTATCTTCTCCAACAAAGAAAAAAATAAGTCCTTTGGTAGAAAGTCTGACCGGCGTTATCCCTGACAATATCAGAGATGAACGTAGCGATTACAGAGATTACATAAACAAAAAATATATGTAAGAAATGGAAAAACTTCTAATTGACACTAATATAGTCATTGATTTATTAGCAAAACGAGAAAATTTCTATCAAGAAGCACAAGAATTATTTACGCTTGCCGACGAAAAAAATATATTATTATTTATTTCATCTCTATCCCTTGTAAATACGCATTATATCCTTTCAAAGCATTTAAATGAAAATGAGGTACGAAAAACGCTTGTTAAATTCAAAATTTTAGTAGGAGTGTTACCTTTAGAAGATAAAATAATAGAGTTAGCATTAGTATCGGATTTCAAAGATTTTGAAGATGCCGTTCAGTATTATACAGCTTTAGATAATAAATTGAATTTCATTATCACACGGAATAAAAAGGATTTCAAAACATCTAAACTTCCTGTATTTACAGCAAGAGAATATTTATCATTTTTTTAATCTAAATTTGCACGATAAAATTAAAGAATCATTACACGATGAACACTCGTTTATACGGAAAGACCGGTTATGAAGTATCGGCATTGGGAATGGGCTGTATGCGCCTTCCCAGAATTTATAAAAACGGACAGGCAACGGTAGATTTGGAAAAATCTTTTGAGATGATTCGTTACTGCGTTGAGCATGGCGTCAATTATTTCGACACCGCTTTCAGCTATCACAATCAAACCAGCGAATCTGTGTTGGGAGAAGCTTTGGACGGCGGATTAAGGGAAAAGGTAAAAATCGTCACCAAGCAGCCTTTCTTCGTAATGAAAACCCAAGCCGATATACGGCGCAATCTCGAAAACACGTTGAAAAAGTTGCGCACCGATTACATCGACGTCTATTTGGTACATAATATTCATGCTGCTTGTTGGAATGAAATCCAGCGGCGCAAAATTTTTGAAGAATATGAAAAATTCCGCGACGAAGGAATGATAAAAGCCATCGGATTTTCTTATCACGGAGGATTTCCTCTTTTTCGCGAAGTGTTGAACGCTTATCCATGGGATATGTGTCAGGTATTACAGAATTTGTTGGACGTTGACAAAGAAGCTACCGAAGAAGCCATTACGCTGGCGGGCGAGAAAGGGTGCGCTTTGGCAATCATGGAACCTTTGCGGGGCGGCAACCTTGTGCAAACGCCAAAAGCCGTAAAAGAACTATACGACAGCTTCCCAATCAAACGCACCCCTGTTGAATGGGCATTTCGCCATCTGTTAAACTACCCGCAAGTCAGCGTGATATTGAGCGGTATGTCCACGTTGGAGCAAATAAAAGAAAATATCGAGATATTCTCAAAATCGGACGCTGTTCCGGGCTGTATATCCGAAGAAGAAAAAACGCTCTTGACAAAAGTAAAAGCTGTTTATGATTCAATCGTAAGCATTCCGTGTACCGATTGTGAATATTGTATGCCTTGTCCTCATGGCGTAAATATTCCCCGCATATTTGCCTTGTATAACGACACTGTCCGTTTTGAAAGGGTTGAGCAATCGAAGCGGGGCTATTGGTTTATGTCGAAAAACGAAGGCGCCGACCGATGTGAAGCCTGCGGCGAATGCGAATCAAAATGTCCGCAAAGTATTGAGATAATTGAGCAGTTGAAAGTGGCGCGGGGAGCGTTGGAAGGGTGGATTGAGTGAGGTAGAGTGAAAAAAATCAGTGAAATAAACACTTTCCGAGCATTCCGAAGCACCGATTACAAACTCTATCTAACCGGCAGAGCCGTATCGCAATTCGGAACAAGTATGCAACAAACCGCCGTTGTATGGGTTATTTACACTATGACTCATTCAAACTTTATGTTGGGCGTTGCGGTATTCGCCGAACAATTTCCGGCATTTTTGTTGTCCATTTTTGGAGGTATCGCTGCCGACAGGTACAGTCGCTACAAAATTGTCAATATCACTCAAATTACCTCTATGATTCAGGCAGTTCTCCTTGCCTTGCTCGTACTCACGCATCATTATGTAGTTTGGGAAATATTAGCGCTCAGCGTTATATTAGGTATAATCAATGCTTTCGACGTTCCGGCAAGGCAAGCGATGATGCATGACGTGCTGTACGACGAAGCCGATTTACCCAGCGCTCTTTCGTTAAGTTCTTCCACTGCAAGTCTTTCGCGGTTGATTGGACCTGCATTATCCGGTATCATACTTGAAGCATTCGGCGCAGGCGTTTGTTTTCTTATCAATGCAATCAGCTTTGGAGGCATCATCGTTTCGCTTGCTTTTATGAAACAGCCGAAAGCAGCTAAACCGCTCGCTTCCAAGACAAATGTATGGAAAGAGCTTGCCGAAGGAATTATTTATATCCGGCGCACGCCCGCAATATTAATCATGATCCTGTTTGTTGCCATTGCCGGTCTGTTTGTATTACCCTATAATACGCTGATACCTGTTTTTGCAAAAATTGTGTTCAAAGGCAATGCTGCCACTTTCGGTTATATTTCCAGTTTTATTGCTGCCGGATCCATTATCGGTACAATTGTTATAGCATCGTTGAAAAAAGATGCGCCGCTTCGGAAAATTCTTTTAGGATTCAGCATTATATTGGGACTGTCGCTTATCGTTTTTTCACAAATAAGAAATTTTCCGATAGCGATGATCATTGCCGTATTTATTGGTTTTGGCGCTGTAGCGCAGTTTACAGCCAGCAATATCATTGTGCAATCGGAATCCGACCCGCGCATGAGAGGCAGGGTTATCAGTATCTTGATTATGGCAATGGTTGGCATGACACCGGTAGGAAGTGTAATCGTAGGTTGGGTTTCTCAAAGAATTGGAGCGCCAAAAACGCTACTTTTTGAAGGTATTTTAGGTCTCGGCGTCGTCGTTTTATTTTATTATCTGATGAAAAAAACCGGAATGAAGCAAGAAAATCCGAAATCTTCATTATAAAAGCATATCCACTAATAGAGCAAT
>Ga0123357_10004401_pt1 | contig 16531 bp, 14 predicted proteins | sample TergutEmb28metaG_FD_89873 | JGI IMG/M metagenome (GOLD analysis project Ga0123357, IMG submission 89873) | Embiratermes neotenicus P4 segment gut microbial communities from Petit-Saut dam, French Guiana - Emb289 P4 | ecosystem: Host-associated > Arthropoda: Insects > Digestive system > Gut ... | reverse complement strand
TGAGAACAGTTTCAGGCTGTCGATGAACCTTATCGCTTCTTTCTCTCCGCCTTTTATGTCAAATGTAAAGATGGAACCCGCTCCGTTGGGGAAGTTCTTTGCATAGAGGTCATGGCAAGGGTGGTCCTTAAGGGCCGGGTGGTTGACCTTCTCGACCTTCGGATGTTTGCTCAGATAATCAACCACTTCTAGTGCATTTTCAACGTGCCTTTCGACGCGCAGGGACAGTGTCTCAAGACCCTGCAGAAGAATGAATGCGGTTATCGGGGAGATCACGGCTCCTGTATCTCTGAGCAGGACCGACCTTATTCTTGTGACAAAAGCAGCGGTGCCGAATGTATCGAGGAAACTTACGCCGTGGTAACTGGCATCCGGGTCAACCAGCTGCGGATATCTGCCGCTGGCCTTCCAATCGAAATTACCGCTTTCGATTATAAGCCCGCCGAGGACCGTCCCGTGCCCGCCGATGAACTTGGTCGCAGACTCAACAACGATGTCCGCACCGTGTTCCAATGGTCTGTAGAGGAAAGGAGTGGCGAATGTGTTGTCCACTATGAGGAGTATCCCATGCTTATGAGCGATATCGGCGACCTTCTCCACATCAATGAAATCTGAGTTCGGGTTCCCGAATGTTTCGATATACAAAGCTTTAGTATTCTTTTTGATGGCCTTCTCAAAATTCTTCAGGTCGACAGGGTCAACGAACGTGGTCTTCACACCAAATTTAGGGAATGTGTGCTCCAGGAAATTGTATGTTCCGCCGTAGATATTGTTGGCCGCTACGATATGGTCTCCCGCGATCGCTATGTTCTGGAGAGTATACATGATGGCCGACGCACCTGATGCGGTAGCAAGGGCCGCGGAACCACCCTCCAAGGCGGCTATGCGGTCTTCCAGCACCGCTTGAGTAGTGTTTCCGAGGCGCCCGTATATGTTGCCAGGTTCCTTGAGAGCAAATCTCTCCGTGGCCGTTTTGCAGTCCTTGAAGACGTATGATGTGGTGAGGTAGATCGGTACCGCTCTGGCGTCAGATACCGGATCAGGATTCTCCTGGCCTTTGTGAAGTTGAAGCGTCTCAAATCTGAGTTTTTTCTTATTGTTAAGCCCGGAAGGAATGTTGTCTTTACTTGATGTCTTCATTGGGAACCCCAAAATATTTGACACAAAAAGAATTATATTAATGTTTCAGCGGAAACACGCTGAAACCTATTCATTCAAAATCGGTTCTGTCGTTGTGAAGAACTTCGAACTTAACGCCCGCAGACGTCAGAAGGCCGCTTACGGTATCGGTCATCGAGGACATATCGGTGGATTTGCTGTACGTTTTAAGATAAAATTCCTTGCGGTCCATCGGGAAGATGAGTCTCATCTTTCCTTTTCTGTTGTACCCTTCAGGTTTCCGGTTGCGCTCGATGTCAACCATGTTCATGTCAACATACATTTGGAAGATCTCTTCCTCTTCAGGCATTTGCCCGATCTCCTCAAGCAACGCTTTCAGGATGTCGCGGAATACGGGTGCAAGGTCCTTGTAGTCGGATTTTCCCTTGAGAACGAAATGAGTGCTGAAGACCTTCATCACTCATGACTACGTTGAGGTTTTATTTATTTCCTACGTTGAAAAAATATCCTCATACAGACAACTGCTGCATCGGAAATAGCTTTCGCTGAGATTCAACGCAGGCGCGGGTTTTATAGGAAGCGTGCTACCTTTGTATTGGTGAGAAACATGGATCAGAAGATCATTGAAAGAGCGGCAGAAGTGATACAGGCAAGAACAGGCGGTATAGGCGGCGGCATGGAGGGGTACGCAGTTCTTGCTCTGATCGATGAAAACGGTTATCCAACAGCATCCACACTAACTATCTCAAAAGCAGAAGGCATAAGATGGCTGACTTTTTTGACCGGTGTTGACTCCAACAAAGCAAAACGGATCATCAAATGCAATAAAGGCAGCGTGTGCCTAAGCTCGTCAGAGTACAACATAACACTTGTAGGTACACTCAAGATCGTGACAGACCCTGATGTGAAAAAAGAAATGTGGTACGAAGCAATTGGAGAGATATTCTCAGGTCCAGACGACCCCGCATACTGTGTTTTACGTTTTAGCACAGAACGGTATAGCATTTTCTTTGCTGACAGTGGGAAAGAAGCAAAAGGCACTTTATAACTGACAATCCAGCAGCTGATCGCCCATAATTTATCAGTAGATATTTTTTCAAATTACCTTTCGTTTCGTTGGGAAGACAATTGGGGCGGTCCTTATTTTAAATACAAGAAGGCAATGTTCTTCCATGAAAACCGCACTGACGATCGCTGGATCTGACTCCGTAGGCGGAGCTGGGATCCAGGCCGATGTCAAAGCAATGGCCTCTTTGGGAGTTCACGCAGCAACAGTTGTGACAGCCGTCACCGTGCAAAACACGAGAGAGATCGGCAGCATATTACCAGTTCCGGAAGAAATTGTAAAGGAACAGTTGGAATTTATCCTCAAGGATTGCAGGGTGGAAGCTGTGAAGACAGGGATGCTGTACAGTGCGGAGATAATCGGGGTCGTCACTGACATTTTAGAGGATCATGAGATGCCGCTGGTGGTCGACCCGGTCATGATGGCAACGGTCGGAGGCTCCCTGTCAACGGATGGTCTGGCAAAATCGCTCAAGAAAGACCTTCTTCCGATATGTGAACTGGTGACCCCGAACAAATACGAGGCGGAGATACTCTCCGGGATGAAGATCAGGAACGAGGATGACGCCATGCTTGCCTGTGAGATCATCGGCAAGCAGGGTTCCTCTGTTCTTCTGAAAGGAGGGCATATGGACACCAAGAATGTCACAGATTACCTTTATCTTTCCTCCGAATTCACTTTAATGAGCAAGCCACGCCTTAACAAGGCGGGACACGGAAGCGGCTGCAATCTGTCGTCTTTCATCACCGCGAACCTCGCTAAAGGGCTGGACCTTGTAAATTCGGTCCTCAGGTCGAGGGACCTGGTCCAAAGATCGATCGAGACGCAGTACGCGGTTGGAAGGGGAGAGCTCATAGTCAATTCTCTGGCCTCCGTGTCATCATCGAGCGAGAACACAGACCGCCTTGACGTTCTGGAGTCGCTTGACGCAGCTGCGGAAAAGATCACCAACAAGCTTCCGAGCAACCTTATGCCGAAGAACGGGCTTAACATTGCATATGCTACAAAAAAGGCCGCCGGCCCCGAGGACGTTGCGGCAATAGAGAACAAGATCACGCTCAAGAACGGCAGACTTGTCAAGAACGGCCCCGCAAAGTTCGGTGCCGCCGGCCACCTTTCATTCATTCTGCTGGAAGTTATGAAGAAGGACCCAGAGATGAGATGTGTCATCAACATACATCCAGCCGAAGATACTCTAGACCTCCTTGAGGAGATAGGTCTTATCACGATCTCGTCAGGAAGAAAAGGAAACCCGCTTTGGGGAGCCGCGACAAAGGGTCTTCTCGATAAGACCAAGATGGTCCCAGATGCGATATCGGATATCGATCAGAAGAACGGGAAGACCGTTAAGATACTCGGCAAGGACCCTTCCGAAGTAATATCAAAACTCAGTTCAATATTGAACTAAAATAAAATGGAATAAAAAAGCCGAGTTGAACTCAGCTTATTGAAACTATTTTTATTGTGAAGTATAGGTCCTGATTGAACCTTTCCGACACCGTTTGAGAGACAAACGAGGTCACCACACCATTGTTGGCTGTCACTGACGTTATGTAGAACTTCGCGGTTCCGAAGTCCACCATTATCATTTTTATAGGCACGCTGCCGTTCGACTCTGGGCCAACAGGGACATATTTGGAAACCACGTATGTATACGATATGCTGTTTCCGGATACCGTAGAGACCTTCATAGCCACTGTTCCGAAGTCGTTGTCAACGGCTGTGTATGATGTACCTGCCGCAGGAGTATAGGTCATTGTCACTGTGTTGTTTGCAGAGTTGAATGACGCCGTACCGGGCCAGCCGTATACAGTCTTGTCTATTGTTGTGAACCCTTTGAGGGTGAAACCATATAATGTGTTGAACTGCGACGCTGTGAGGACCTCGGTAGCAGGCATCGTCATCGTTGTTGCAGTGTTCACGGTCGTAGAGGTCGAAGCCGCAGTATAACCCTGACCCGCCGGTATCATAACTTGGATAGTATCGCCCACTTTATGGCCTACGACGGCATTTCCGAATCCGGTGAGAACGGTCGTCCCTCCGACAGTAAAACTGAGCGGAGTATAGCTGCTCTGCGTTCTTAGCGTGAAGTCGTTGCTTTTGAGTATATTGCTGTCGTTGGCGACGGACCACTGGCTTGTGTCAAAGACAACGGCGTTGGATTCGCCGGAGTAATTATAGAATGCACCGGTGTAGTCAACGGACACAGTACTGCCCATAGAGGCAGCAGTATTGTCTGCTTTCACATAATTGTTATAGATCGTTGCACCTGAAATGGCGCATACGGTCAGTATGAACACCACAAAGCAGACCATCATTATCGGGTCTCTGTCTTTTTTGACTTTGATCTCGTCGTCAGCCATTATACCGATTCTTGCAATGTATGTTCATTATAAAAATATATGCGGAGAACAGCCAAACTCGGCGGTTTATTACAACCCCTTTTATATTACTCTTGACATGCGATAGAATATGTTCGGCTCTCTTTCTGTGGAGAAGTCGAAGAACAAAAAAGGAACACTGGTCTCATGAGAACATTGTACATTCACGCCGACTCAATGGAATTCGAGGCAAAAGATAAAACAAAGGTTGCGGAGGAGATATCTGCCAACCTTCATAATGGGAAGATGGAAGAGGTCCTGGTCGTTTTCATCACTGTGGAGAGCGATGACGAGGGCAAGATCATACAGGTTGCGACCGAAGCGTCGAATGATATCCTGGCAACAAAGGAGAAGGTCGGGGCGGAACGAATAATGCTCTACCCGTATGCACACCTGAGCAGCGACCTGGCAAAGCCAAAGGCAAGCATAGAGATGCTGGACATGATGAAGAACATGATCGCGGCATCCGGCGCAGAGGTAACTCGCGCACCATTCGGATGGTACAAAGCCTTTGACATCAAATGCAAAGGCCACCCGCTCTCCGAACTGTCAAGGGATTTCAAGGGCAAAGAAGAGAAATCCGCACCGAAGGGGAAGGAGGTCTACTTCGTTCTGAAGGCCGATGGGAAGGAAGTGTCGATCGAGGACTACAAAGGCGGTACCGACTGCATGATGTCCATGATCGACAAGGAAGCGCTTGGAAAAGAAGCGCCTTCCGCGGGAGAACCGGAATACCTCAGGCTCTGTAAGAAATTCGGGATCCAGTGGGAATCAATGTCTGATGTGGGCCACATGTGCCTTGCTCCTCCCGCAGCAATGATGTTCGACCTTGTATCTGACTATGCAACAGAAATTGTGAACAACTCAGGCGTAAATGTGTACAACGTCAAGGGAACGAACATGTTCTCGCTAGACGAGCCGGCTGTCAAGGAGCATGCTGACCTTTTCGGCGACAGGCTTTACACAGTGAACACCGGGAAGAAGAGTTTCATCCTCAGATACGCGGCATGCCACCAGCAGTTCGCGATGATAAAGAACTGGAACATAAGCTATAAGCAGATGCCGTTCGGTGCCTTCGAGGTTGCGGATTCGTACAGGCTTGAGCAGTCCGGAGAGACCATGCTCTGTTTCAGAACAAGGAGACTGAACATGCCTGATTTCCACGTTATGTGCTCGACGATGCCCGAAGCGCATGAATACTTCACACTCTTAGACGGCAAGATCTACGGAGAGATAGAGAACATCGGAAGAGATTACGATATGCTTGTCAATTTCTCGTCGAGGAAAGCCTTCGAAGACAACAAAGAGATGCTGAACAACCTATGCAAGAATCACGGCAAAGATGCTTTGATCCACATATATCCGGAAGGCATCAACTACTATTGGACGGTCAATATCGAATACCACATGCTTGACCAGATGAAGAGGCCCAGAGAGATAGGTACCGTGCAGATCGACATCGGCAATGCGAAGAGATTCGGCATCACCTACGCCGATGAGAAAGGCGAGAAACATTACCCTATAATACTTCACTGCGCCGTCATTGGTTCGATCGAAAGATACATGTACGCGCTGCTGGACACCGCCGTTCAGATAGAGAAGGCCGGTGCGCCAGGATTCCTGCCAACATGGGTCACCCCCGAGCAGGTGCGCCTTATGCCGATGTCAGAGGATTATGTGCCAGCAGCCAAAGAGATCGCTAAGAACCTCAGATCCAACAAGGTCAGGGTATCTGTCGATGACACCGATAACACTGTCGGAAAGAAGGTCAGGAAAGCGAAGCAGGACTGGTGCTCATACAGCGCTGTGATAGGCGAGAACGAGATAAAAAGCGGAAAACTGAAGGTCTATGTGAGGTCCGAGAACAAGGATATCGACATGACAGCCGAAGAACTTGTTAAAAGGATAAAGAGCGAGACGGAAGGTTACCCGGTGCGCCCGATGTATCTTCCGGCGGACCTCAGCAAGCGCTGTGAGTTCTGATCAAACAATCGGCGGCTTCCAAGCCCCGATTTATTTCTATTATAATCGAAATTTTTTTGATAATCAAAAATTATTCGATTATAACAGAATTTTTACAAATAATATTAAATATTTCGATTATGTTCGGAATAATGCAAATGACAATAAAGAGACAGCAATACCTTGATCGGCTTGTCAGAGAAAAAGACGATATAAAGTTCGTCAAGGTCATAACGGGCATAAGAAGGTGCGGGAAATCCACCCTAATGGAACAATATGCAGATTACTTAGTGTCATCTGGCATAGATAAAAAGGATATCTTTCACATCGATCTTGACCTGTATGATAACAAAAACCTGCTCGCTGCCGATCCGCTGCATTCTTTCCTTAAAGCCAATCTTCTTGGAAGAAGAACATATCTTCTGATAGATGAGATCCAAAAGGTCGAAGAATGGGAAGCTGTAATAAGGTCTGCAATGTCTGAATTCGATGTTGATATCTATATCACCGGATCGAACGCATATATGCTGTCCTCAGAGCTCGCAACGTTGCTTTCCGGGAGAAGCATCGAAATAAAGATGCTCCCACTATCTTTTCAAGAATTCGTAGAACATAACGGATATGATCGCAGCAGCGTTGGAGAAGAACAGCTGGCAGAATACCTGCTGAGGGGAGCATTCCCCCTGATAGATCATGATGATTCCCAAGAGACCATCAGATATAAATTGGAAGGCGTATACAACACAGTAGTTGTAAAAGACATAATCAACAGGAGAAAAAGTTCCGTCAGGAACGGCTCCCTTCTGGACAGGTTGTCCAAATACATTTTTTCAACGTGTGGAAGCCCCGTTTCTTCATCTTCTATCGCAAAGCACCTAGGGCACAGCGACGACACGACCATCGACAATTATCTGAGGCTGCTCGAGGAAGCTTTCATCATCTACCGTGCGGAAAGATATGATCTGAAAGGAAAGAAGATACTCGAGAGTATACGCAAATACTATTGTGCCGACACAGGCATGAGGAACGTCATGCTCGGGGCGGCTGGTACAGACACAGGTCATCTTCTGGAGAATGTCGTTTATCTGGAACTTATTAGGAGAGGATTCAACGTATATGTGGGAGTGAGCGGAGACAAAGAGGTCGATTTTGTTGCCAGGAACGGGTCTGAGACAAGATATTATCAGGTAACGCAAAGCATGGCATCGCCGGATGTGGCTGAACGTGAGGTCAGAGCCCTTTCATCAATAAAAGACAACCATCCAAAGACGATCTTATCCATGGACAAAATCATCGTGGGAGGATACGACGGGATAGGCCATCTAAACATCATAGACTTTCTTATGGGAAGGGAATGAGTCTCAGACAGCTTGAATATTTTTAATAAATGATGCCGATGCGGCAGTATGTTCGAACTGTGTGTGATAACCGACCGTTCTTTATCGAACGGACTGTCCGAATCAGAGGTTGCTAGGCTGGCGTATTCCGGCGGTGCGGATATTGTTCAGCTTAGGATGAAGGGGTCAGATGGAAAGGAGATGCTCGAACAGGCAAGGATCATCAAGTCACTCTCAGAGGAATATGCCAAATTTTTCATCGTTAACGACAGGATAGACATAGCATTGCTGTCAGACGCTGACGGCGTCCATCTCGGCCAATCGGATATTCCTATAGAAGAGGCAAGAGAACTGCTCGGCGACGAGAAACTCATCGGCATATCAGTTCACAACGTTAAGGAAGCAAAGGATGCGGAATCAAGAGGGGCCGATTATATCAGCGTTGGCTCGGTATTCAGAACATCCACAAAAAAGGATGCTTATCAGGATCAAGGACTGGATGTGGTTTTCACTGTCAAAGAAGCCGTAGATATTCCAGTGTTGGCCATAGGCGGGATCGGCAGAGGCAACATTCAGGATGTGATCAGGGCCGGAGCGGACGGCGTTGCGGTCGTATCCGCAGTGGTCTCACAGAAAGACATCGCGGCGGCCGCTCACGAATTGAGAGACATGATACTGAAAGTAAGACCAAATATCTGAGCGCGCTTACAGTGATCGAATGAAAGTCAACGGGAATTATCTGCCATTGGTTCCGCCGATGACGGTGGAAGATCTAATCATGAGCACCGGCCGCAGGCAAGACCGAGTTGCTGTAGAACTCAACGGAAAGATCCTCCCCAGAGCAGAATATTCCATCACTCTTCTCAAAGAGAACGACACTATCGAGATAGTCGGATTTGTTGGTGGTGGATGATGGCGCTACCAAGCAAGAAGGAATTGGACGATGCTCTTTCAGCCAGACACACACCGGAAGTCCACAGCACAATAAAGAAAGCGAAGATAGGTATTGCGGGACTCGGCGGGCTTGGCTCAAATATCGCGGTAATGCTCACCAGAGCAGGAATATCTCATCTGGTCTTAGCAGATTTTGATATTGTTGATATAACTAACATCAACAGGCAGAATTATTATCTGGACCAGATAGGAAGATCGAAGGCGAATGCGACCGAGGAACTGCTCAAAGGGATCAATCCGTACATCATAGTAGAGAAACACGCAGTAAAACTGGAACCCTCCAACATTCCAGGCATATTCGGAAAATGCGACATTGTGTGCGAAGCCTTTGATATACCTTCTGAAAAAGCGATGTTCATAAATACAATACTTGAAAAATGTCCAAAAGTAAAGGTCGTATCCGGCTCAGGAATGGCCGGCTACGGGAGGTCGAACGATATAAGAACAGAAAGGCTGTTCGAAAGTCTCTACATGTGCGGAGACGGCATTGACATGGAAAATATCAAAGGAGGCCTTATGTCGCCCAGAGTGAGTATCTGCGCAGGACATATAGCAAATACAGTCATTTCGTTACTGATGAAAGGGGACCCGTGAGCAATGACCGATGAGTTCAAAATAGGCAGCAGGAAATTCAATTCAAGATTCATACTTGGTTCCGGGAAGTTCTCACTCGATATGACGAAGGCTGTCATGGAGAACGGCGGCGTGGAGATAGCGACCATCGCTGTAAGAAGGGCGAATGCCGGAGGGGAAGAGAACATTTTGGATTACATTCCGAAAGGATTGACACTGCTGCCTAACACATCCGGCGCAAGGAATGCGGAAGAAGCGGTAAGGATAGCGATGCTCTCAAAGGAGCTCGGATGCGGCGATATGATAAAGATCGAGATCATAAAAGATTCCAGGTATCTTCTTCCAGACAACTGCGAGACTATCAAAGCGACCAGAATACTTGCTGATGAGGGTTTCATAGTCATGCCGTACATGATGCCGGACCTTTCAGCCGCCAGATCGATGGCGGACGCAGGCGCATCGGCGATAATGCCCTTAGGTGCGCCGATCGGAAGCAACAAAGGACTGCTTACAAAGGATTTCATAAAGATAATGATAGATGAGGTCGATCTCCCAATAATAGTGGATGCAGGCATCGGAAGGCCGTCGCAGGCGTGTGAGGCCATGGAGATGGGATGCGCCGCAGTGATGGCGAACACCGCCATCGCTACTGCTGGGAACATACCAGTGATGGCAAAGGCGTTCAAGCTGGCGATAGAGGCTGGGCGAATGGCGTTCCTTTCAAAGCCCGGAAGGGTCCTCCACAACAGGGGAGAGGCCTCCAGCCCGCTCACCGGATTCTTAGAGGGAACGGAATGACAAAAGAATTCACCGATGACGGGGATTATTTTGAACACATGGAACAGATAGGATCTAATATTATGAGGAGCACCCTCTCCAAAGTTTCAGAGACCGATATTACTTCATTTACAGAGGCTGACGTCATGAATGCGCTTGCAAAGGACCGCCTTGAGATAGATGACCTCGCATCCCTGCTCTCGCCAGCCGCCGGAAGTTTCCTTGAAGAAATGGCATTAAGGGCCAGAGAAGAGACACACAGATACTTCGGCAATTCCGTAAGCATATTCACTCCGCTTTACACCTCAAACTACTGCGAGAACGGCTGTGTGTACTGCGGATTCAATATCAACAATAAGATCCGCAGGGCAAAGCTCTCCCAGGATGATATCGAGAGGGAGATGTCTAAGATCGCGGGGACAGGCCTTGAGGAGATACTCATCCTGACCGGAGAGTCAAGAGACGCATCCGACGTAGAATTCATCGGCGAATGTGTGAGGGCAGCGGCGAAGCACTTTAAGAACATTGGGCTCGAGGTCTACCCCCTAAATGTCAAAGAATATGAATATCTGCGCGACTGCGGCGCGGATTATGTCACTGTCTTTCAGGAGACATATGACCTGTCAAAATATGAGGCCATCCATCCATTTGGTCCCAAGAGGATATTCTCATACAGATTCAATTCACAGGAGAGAGCGCTTATGGGGGGAATGAGAGGCGTTGCATTCGGGGCGCTTCTTGGACTTGCAGATTTCAGAAAGGACGCTCTGGCATGCGGTACCCATGCCTATCTTCTTCAAAGGAAATATCCGCATGCCGAAATTTCTTTTTCACTGCCGAGGCTGAGACCATTCATCCACGGAGAGTACTCAGCTGAGACAGTATCCGAGAGAGACCTTTTGCAGGTAGCATTGGCATATCGCATTTTCATGCCTTTTTCCGGACAGACGATATCCTCCAGAGAGAGCCCCAAATTCAGAGATAATATCGTTGGGCTCAGCGCAACCAAGATATCTGCCGGGGTGTCCGTGGGAATCGGCGGACATGCAGAGGAGAAGAAAGGCGATGAGCAATTCGACATATCCGATCCGAGGACCGTGCAGGAGATAAGAAAAGCGCTGACCGAAAAAGGCTTACAGCCAGTATTCAATGACTATGTGAGAGTATGATCATCGTCGTTACAGACAGGAAGATCAGTGCCTTGCGGGATTTTCTGGACCAGGTAGAGGCCATTGCAGAAGCATCGCCGGATATGATCATACTAAGGGAGAAGGACCTTTCAGATGCCGGATATAGATATCTCGCTGTCGAATGCCAACGTATCTGCAGCTATCAAAATGTTAAGTTCTGTGTCAATACATTCCTGAAAACAGCTGAATCGATCAACAGCGGCTGCATACAGGTATCATTCGGAACATTCATGGCTAGTATTGACAGACTGAAGAAGTTTGAAGAGGTCTGGGTCTCTGTGCACTCCATCAGCGAGGCTGTCGAGGCTGAGAAGCTGGGCGCTACTCACCTGATCTACGGGAACGTTTTTGAGACCTCGTGTAAACCCGGCGTTGAAGGCAAAGGGGTGAAAGAGCTGAGGGATGTCTGCAGCACTGTGCGCATACCAGTTTTTGCGATAGGCGGGATCGATATGAGCACAGCAAGCAAGGCCATCGGCGCAGGTTGCAGAGGGGTCTGCGTGAGAAGTCTTTTAATGCAGTCCACAGACCCTCGCGCAACGATGGAAGAATTAAGAAAAAGAGTAAAAAAGTTATGAATGCTCGAATCAATCGAGCGGTTTGTCTTTCTTATGCAGGAACTTTGGACCTTTCCAGTTCCACTCGCCGAGAAGATGCATCACCGCTGGCACAACATATGTGCGCACCAGCAGAGCATCTATCAATATCGCAAAACATAATGCGAATCCGAATTCCTGAAGCATGGTGGTGCTGGAGAGCATCAGCGTACCGAACGCGCCTCCCATTATCAGGCCGCATATCGTTATCACTGACCCAGAATGAGTAACGGCGGAGGTTATCGCCTCGTCGTTGGTCATACCTTTATGCAGATGGTTCTCTTTGATGCGGGTGGTCAGCAGGATATCGTAATCCATTCCTAAACCTAAACACACCACGATCAAGATGATCGGTATCATCCATATCACGCCATCTCCTCTTAAGGAGCCGAAGATCAGATGCGTTATCGCCACCGTCCATACAACGCTCATAAGTATTGTCAATATGGAACGGATCGGCGTTATGTAGGACTTCATCACAAAGAACAACAGGATGAATATCAAGATCACGGCAAGTATCTCGACCTTGAGGAACTCGCTGCTGACCTGTTCCGATATCTCGTACATGACGACAGCGCTACCGGTCAGCCATTTTGCCGATATCATATCCGGATTTTCGCTGGCAAAGCTAGACAATACGCCGTTCATGAACTTTATGGTGTCCATGGAGCGGTCAGACATCGCCTGATCCTTAGTTATAATAGTGTATTTGACGTATGTCAGGTCGAATGTCCCAGTCCCATTGTTCAATCCGCTTGTGTCTCCACCTACAGACGTCGCAAGCACATAATTCACAAGATAATCCATTGCTTCGGTAAGCTGAGGATCGTTGTATGGCGCCTGATAGTGTACGCCTGTCTGGAGATAGAATATCAGTTCATACCCTAATACAATATTTTGTGTGGGGTCAGTGGATGTCAGGGATGCCAAGACCTGCTTGCCGAGTGAAGCAGGCAGCTCCAATGCGACCGCCTCATACACAGCCAAAGTATACTCTCCTTGGGTCATCGTACCCTGAGGGATAGTACTTGCTGCGCTGTCAGCCAATGTTGCCCACTGGTATATTCCCCAAACCTCTCCCACATTTGAATCTCCATACAAAGATTGTGTTAATCCGTTGTCAGAAGTTCCAAAACTATTGAGATAATCTGTATTGGTCCATTGGATCTGACCGAATGTTGAACCGTTACCATAGTTTGTTTGTGTTAAGGTACCAATGGGTTCATTGAGTTCGAACACCGCATAGTTGGGGCTGATCATACCGCCATTGGAATAGCCCTCGATCTCTTGTAGGCCGTTTATTGCCTCTCCGGAAGACATAGCACCGATCATATCGTACGATGAGTGTGCGGTCGTCATCACATACGCCGCAGGTATTGTGACCAATACCGCAACGATAAGTATTGCCCAGGCATATTTTATTGAAGCGTGGGCGGACCTTACGAAGTATCTGTGTCCGAGGCGGGATGTCTTTCCGAACCAGCCTCTTTCTGCCTTTCCGCCTTCCTTAAGTGATTCCATCTTGGTAGGCCAGTAAAGTTTCTCTCCGAATATCGCGAGCACAGAAGTTATAAGAGTGAGGGCAGCAAGTAATGCGACAACGATACCTACCGCCAGCATGATCCCCATCGAGCTGATCATCGAGAAAGAGCAGATCGACATAGCACCAAACCCGATCACAACTGAAAGGCCTGATGTAGTTATCGACTCACCGGCCCATGTGACGGCATTCCTCACAGCCTGTTCGTGAGTGGCTCCATGATGCACCCGTTCTTCCCTATACCTCGCAAGAATGAATATACAGTAATCGCACCCGGCACCCAACATTGATACCATCAGCATCATCTGGGTCATGTACATTATATCCATGAGCGACCCGATAAAGAACATAAGGCACAACGCTATACCGAAAGCCGCGCCTATCGTCAGCGGCGGCATTGCGGATGTCACGAATGATCTGAAGAACAATCCCACGAGTATCAGGATCATAAGGATCGAGAACACATCTATTTTGGAGATATCATGCGATGCCGTGTCGGAAGTATCATATGTTATCGCGGGTGAACCGGACACGTACGTCTTTACATCCTGAGCGCCATTCACTCCGTTGGCAATGTCTCCTGATACGATACCATCAATGAAATTCCTGAGGTTGGGCGTATCGTTGCTTACACCGTCTGTTGTGAAGTTATTGCTGTCATAGATTATTGCATATATTGCAACACCTTGGTCAGCATTTTCGTTCTGGAAGACGCCATATGGAGCAAAAACAGCGATCTTTGCAATACCATCACCGTCTACAAAACTGGATATTTGATCATTAATGCTTTGAAATATCCCCGAGGGATTGGCAGGGTTTGCATATTCCGCCCCATCTGCTGTATTGAACTGTACGACAAAGAGTACGGCGGAGGTCATATCAACACTTCCGCTGGGAAAGTACTCGGACATGATGTTGGCGCCCTCGATAGATTCGGCGTTCGGTCCAGCCATACTATCTGTGCCGTAGTCCAGTACGCTCCCTGCTTTCATAGCGAGAGGCACCGCACAGATCAATAAGATGATCCATATGGCAACAATCAGTTTTGAACGCTTCAAAATAACGTCCGCTAGTTTCTCGAATATCATTAACACACTTAGGTGACAAAGAGGTATTTAACTATTACAGAGGCGTTCGTCACCACTATATTTATTATATGACTTCAATCTCGAAAGCGATAGCATGGTAGATGAGAAATCGATCAAAGCCGCACAGGAAAGATACGGTGAACTGCTCAGACAACAGCTCAATAGGGTAGAAGACCTCAAAAAAGAGGGAGATTGGACAGATTACTCTAAGCTGGACAAACTCATAATAGGAGTTTGCGGCGGGGACGGCATAGGTCCGTATATCTGTGCATCCGCTCAGAAAGTGATGGAATTCCTGCTTGCGGATAAACTCAAAGCCGGGAAGGCGGAGATCAGGGTCATCGATGGCCTGACCATCGAGAGAAGGGCAGCGGTCCTGAAAGCGATACCGGACGACACTCTTGCGGAGTTGAAGAAATGCCATGTGATACTCAAAGGGCCAACGACCACCCCGAGCAAAGGCGACCCCTGGCCTAACATAGAGAGTGCTAACGTTGCAATGAGGAAACAGTTAGACCTTTTTGCCAACATAAGGCCTGTGTCAGTCCCTGAACTTGGGATCGACTGGACATTCTTCAGGGAGAATACCGAAGGAAGCTATGCGCTCGGAAGCAACGGCATAGATGTGACTGAAGACCTAGCAATGGACTTCTGCGTGGCGACCGCTCAGGGCACCGACAGGATCGTAAGGGCAGGATTCGACTTTGCAAGGAAGAGTGGATTCAACTATGTCTCTCTGGTAACGAAGGCAAATATCATCAAGACCACCGACGGGAAATTCCTGTCTACAATGGAAAGAATAGGCAAAGAGTACCCAGAAGTAAAATGGGACAGCTGGTTCATCGATATAATGACGGCAAAACTCATAGACCCCGCCAGAAGGTCTGACTTCAAAGTGTTCGTATTGCCAAATCTGTATGGAGACATACTCACGGACGAGGCGGCTCAGATACAGGGAGGCGTGGGGACGGCAGGAAGCGCTAACGTTGGGAAGAGATACGCAATGTTCGAAGCCATACACGGATCGGCTCCAAGAATGGTCGACGAAGGAAGAGCAATGTACGCCGACCCCTGCAGCATGATCAAGGCCGTAGCTCTCATGATGAACCACATCGGCGAAGCCGAGAAAGGAAAGAAACTGAACATGGCGCTTGACGTCTGCGTACAGTTTGAGAGGAAACTGGTCATGACCGGAAGAAGTACCGGAGCCACCGGCGATGAGTTCGCTCAATACGTCATGGACACGGTCCAAAGGTCTGATCTTGAGAAGGTCTGGAACGGATATATCGAGAAGGCAAAGGCCTCCAAGAAAAACGCCTGAACACAAAACGGGCCGTCAGGCCCATCCTTTATTATAGGCATTCAGGCCTGCGGTTCCGGTTTATCAATGAACTTCTTGTATGCCGGGATTGCGACGCAGCCGATCCCGTTCCCAAGCAGCACTGTGAGTATGAACACCAGTGAGTCCAAGTTGAATATTCCTGCCGAGGAGAAGAAGAACATGTCTGCGATAGAGTGCTCGAACCCAGCCATTATGAATGCCGGTATGCATATGAATAGGGCCAGATAGCTGTTCTTCGTTCTGTACTGATCTACTGCGATGAAGACCAATATTCCGCAGCAGATGGCTTTGAAAAGAACGGTCAAGCTGGCAACAGTAAGTTTTGCATTGCATACTGCGACAGCCTGATCAAGAGGGAACGCCAGCCCCATAGCCAAGCATCCTATGAAATTGCCTATAATGATAATTATCACTTCAAGCAGAAACGTCGGCGGATTCTCCAGAATATAGCCTACTTTTCCGGTATAAAGTCCAAACTTATAGGTCATTATTCCGAAAAGGCCCACTGTAAAGATCAGTGCCCCAATGAACTTGTAATCTGAAAGGAGGTATCCCATGCCGCCGATGCTGATAAGAACACCGCCGAAAATGGAACCTACAAAGATC
>Ga0123357_10004398_pt1 | contig 16535 bp, 8 predicted proteins | sample TergutEmb28metaG_FD_89873 | JGI IMG/M metagenome (GOLD analysis project Ga0123357, IMG submission 89873) | Embiratermes neotenicus P4 segment gut microbial communities from Petit-Saut dam, French Guiana - Emb289 P4 | ecosystem: Host-associated > Arthropoda: Insects > Digestive system > Gut ... | reverse complement strand
GGAGACCTAGGCATAGATGGGTGGATAATATTAGGATGGATCTGCAGGAGGTGGGATGTGGGTATATGGACTGGATTGGGCTGGCCCAGGATAGAGACAGGTGGCGGACGCTTGTGAGTGCGGCAATGAACGTTCGGGTTCCGTGAAATGCTGGGAATTTCTTGACTAGCTGCAAACAAGTTAGCTTCTCAAAAAGGACTCTGCTCCATGGAATAAGTAAGTAATACGGAAATGAAGACGTTAGAATGGTGAAGAGTCGTGGCTTGTAATCCGTTTCAAAAATGAGTTTCGTTTAAAGTGTATGTAAGACTTCCTCTCCTACATCACAAAGAACACACTCTTTGTGCATTGTTAAACCAATAATTTAATGCTGTTGGGGAAATGATCATATAAACACACAAATACACTCTATGACAAAATGTTACGGCTGGTAGTACATGTCTGACTACTGGGCCCTAATGGCTAATAATTAGAATTGTTTGGCTTTTGTGGAAGACCTTTTGTTGAGTTCCTGAAATATTGTAAGGAAGCAACATACCGTACAGAGCTTGATCTTACTCTGATGACACGTAGCAGTTAATGTTAACATTACTGTGACGTAACAAAAATGGGCGATGGCGTATCCGACATCTGTCAGAAGCTGTTCATTATTGTCACCTTGTATTTCCAACATCACCCGCATGAATTAAAGTTCTCCTTTGCTGCCTTCTGTTGGTCGGCTGTAATGCAGCTACTGTTTTGCTGTAATACATCGTATAACAGCGAAAGCAATTCGTAATTTACCCATTTGGACGAAAGTTTTAAATTTTTCTTTATAGCAGTTTTGCTTTGCTTTTGTTATAGTGTTATTTCCTGTTTCATAAATGTAATAGTTTCTATTTGTTGTCGGATTTCTTTAGTAATCAGCCAATCCGATCGAAAATTTTATCTGTTTATTTTTTCTGTTATTACTTCGGGGTGAGAGGCTAGTGCTGCTAGGGATGTGTAATTTTGGCTTTGTAAAGCATGGGCCATACACATTTGGTTAGGAACAGAGATGGCAGATTTTTTTTAACTCTGTAAAAGAGAAACACCACGACAAATGTAAACTCTATTGCGAGTGACACTGCTGGAGCTATTTACATTTCCATATCGACAGGTTCCATAAAATGAGATAGTATCTCGTAAGTATAGTTTTCGTGTCAAGTGATTGTTCTGAAATTTCTTCACGAAAGAACAAATCTCCGACTGAAATTGCTAAGATTAGAAGTATGTCTTTAAGAGTTGTGCGCATTAGGTATGTGCCTAACTCAAAAGTCCGTGTAATGTATTCGTACATAGTCGGCCTGCTGTTTCCGTAACTACCTAGCAACCTAGAAAAGACCCCAATAGGTCGTAGTACAAAGGTATCATTTACGGTTGCGAGCAAGTGTATACACATTATTGTTCGTGTCTTTGTTTGTTTAACGAAGCGCTGTGACTTTCGTATGTTCGATAGCTCTGAACGAGCGGATGACTGTCGATGGTGAAGATCGGTCGTGAGATATGGAAATACTATCTCGGAATTTATATAAATGAACAGAACGAAACGAAGAAAACTGCCAGTCCTGGTAGCCAGTGTTAGGACCCAGATTCGAAGCCAGGATTTCACATATACAAAGAACTGATGTCCCTGGACGATACGTGGTATTAGGTCTTCCATTGCTTCCTGACCAGCTAATAAGCCGTAGGGTTTAACTCGGTAGTTTCGCAAGTTATAAGTAGACAGTTTGGTTTGCATCTGTTGGTTTGTGCTGTGCGATACAGCCCTGCTTCATGTGTGCGAAAATTTGGGTCCTCGTCATGAATAAGAAGGGAACATTTAATTAGCTGAGCAGACAACGAGAACCTCACATCTCACGTTTCAGTAGCTTATTACGGACGCATTAGCCAACTTTGTAGGCGTATACGCAGTCATATCCGCGTTGCTTAGCAATATTGCCTGTAGTTTTGCTCGTGTCCAAGTTCTGATATAATGCGGTCATATTTGTAGCCTGACACTTGTCTTCATGTAGGCCAAGTCACACTTTTTTTTTGTAGTGCTGCAGCCCGATTTGAGGTTTTGGTCTCCTCGCTGCGGTAAATCTGTTCTAAATCCATTCTTTAGACATTAAGTAGAACTCCTTAGACACGTGATTAGGCCATCGCAAGGCACCTGCCTCTGTGGGACAGATCAGAAACTTTTCGGCACATAGGCTTATTTCAATGTCTCCAGCTCGATCCCAGCGTTCGGTCGTTTCGGTTTTGGCAACTCGTGTCGGCATTTATCCACTTGCTGTCGGGGTTCAGATGAAACCTGTCTCATGCTGATCGCAACTGATGATTAATTTCGAACTGATGAATACTAGCATCAACGTAATTTAAATGTGGCGTAATACTGCGCTGCACTATCATTACACACGAAAGGACATCTAAACATGTTTGCAGCTGGTATATGCGCCTGATGGATTTATCATTCCGGTGCATGATTGTAATAAACTGCTTAGTGTTGGCATTAGTGATGGGGTGCTTGGCTTAGACGTTTGCTCAAGGTTTCACGTGTATGTCCAGTGTTGTAATTTTTAACACCCACTTCTTTTGCCCATTGCTATAGAAATTAGAGTTTCACTAAACATTTTAATTCACTCTTCTTATTAGCCTCAGTCCTTTCTTTCCGTCACTCGTTACTTCAGACATTGATAAACTCTTTGTACATCAAACATACATTTAATTACAGTAGGCAAAATTATTTAAGAGTTTTAACTGTCCATCTATTCCTTTATGTACTCTGTGATTCATCGTGAGCCCCATTCATTTGCTATAATTTTACATTCCCGTATCGCTTTTTTGTAACCAATGCAGTCTTGAGAACAGTATTTTATTCCATAATAACCATTCTTTTTGCATGCACCGCAGTATAGGTCACGTACGCGGTCAGTAGCTGTGCCGCCAGTTGTATAGCCGTTTATTTGTTACTGGGCAAGTATTAGGAATGGAACGACATTATTGCTCCTCGAAGTACGAGGAAAATTTCTGTTCTAGGAGAGCTGTGGTAAGTCGTAGAATAAGTATCCATAGAGGAAATGGATGTCTCTCGGAAATGTGTAATTTAAATGTAATTATAAAACAAACACAACAACAGTCACAATGCTCCGATCAGAACGTTTGGACAGTTGGGATTTATTATTGTTTTGTTAAAAGGGAATGCCTACGGGGCTAACACGGATGTCAAACGTAAATAAGGCAGCTTGTAGTACAGATAATTTTACGTCATTTTGTTTACTCTGTTGTCATGCATTTCTGTTTCAAAATATAAATATAATTACTGTTCTGTAACCGTTGTGCTTGCAAGCATTGTCTGGGAATGCCACTTGCTGCACTGTACGTTCCGTCCCATATTTCGCAAGTATGGAGGAGGGATCAAGGGCCAACTGTTTTCATTGTTTTCTGTACGTCGTGTGAAAGCCTTTGGATCGTTTTTCAGACGCAAGGGACACGTGAGATACTGTCGTGGTCATAGATTCTGGAACGTTGAACACTGGCTTTGTGTTTTCGAATCCAGCTCAGGGCTTGGAAGTATGTATGCTTTCTTCTGTGTTTGTGTTGCGTTGTATAAGCAGAAGTCTTGGGAGGGGCCGATCCTCGGTCCAAGCAGTCCTTCCGAATGCCTGTAATTAATGTTCTTGACTCTGGAAAACGTGAAACTCTGGACCGCTTTGGCATGTAGTGCCAGTTAAACAGCTAAGTGAGTGTCATCCGAAATAGGCGAAAGCATTGGAAGTCACTTGAGCGTGGCGTGGGCTATAATTCTACTTTTGTAAATGGGCAAGTGTAGTGACTTGCAGTTACTGCGTGTGTGTGGATTTTTAGGTCCTTGGACTGGAGCGCTGTTCTTAGTGTACCTTTATTCCAGATCGTTTTACAAAGATTTCTCGGGAATCTTGGCAGGCCATGGCCTGTGAGGAGACTGTGTGGTTGTTAGTGAACAAGAATAAGAAGAATAGGGAATATATTTGCTTGTGTAGACGACGTGAGTGTGGGTGTATGTGTGTGGGCGAAAGAAAGTTCCGTAAAGTAGCAGCCAGAAATAAATTTGGGGGAATATGTACGTATGGAAGAGTCTTGGAAGACAAGTGAAAAGGAAAATTGCCAAAACGATGAATTCTGAACAGTGGGACTTCGCGAAATATAAAAACTCTGCTGTGTGTTTGAGACTTTTTTTTTGTACTTATACCTGTTACTAGGGGGACCGCGGTAGCATAGTGGTTAAGGTGCTGTGCTACAAATCGGAAGGTCGCTGGTTCGATCCCAGCTGGTGTCATTGGAATTTTCCATTGACATAAAATCCTTCCGATCGCACTATGGCCTTGGGGTCGACTCAGCCTCTAACAGAAATGAGTACCGGGAACATTTCGTGGTAGTAAAGGCGGCGTAAGGCAGACACCCTTACCACTATCCTGTGCCGTTGTAATGAAATCTGGGAAACTTAACTTCCTGGAACCCTCTGGCCACTCCAGGCCTATAACGGGACTTCTTTACCTTTTTTACCTGTTACTAGGCTTGTAGTCTTCTAACGATCAGATAGTTACCTTGTAATATTGCATGTGTTCCGACAGTAGTTCGCAAAGTTTCCACATGTTTCATTTATGTGAGTTACACATGGGTTTACCCTCAATGTTAGCCTGTCGAAAGGAGCAACGTGGATAATACACTTCCTTTTTGTTCAAAACAGCTAATTTACTGGAATGTAACGTCAGTTTCCACACCGTTCGTCTGCAGCGATGGTACGCGCATTTTACTGACTTCGTTCGGGATATTGTCGTGTTTAGACTCTTGTGGGTAACCTCAGCTAGGTACCTGAACAAACACCACGTTGGTATACACAACATTCCCTGGTCCTCTTCTGTTATTCATTCACTTTATTTAACCCTCTGTGATGTAAATATGGAAACGAGACATCGTTATATATGGTATACCTGTTAATTGTGTGTGCAGAAATACCGTGTTTCCTGACGTAACTCCAGAGGAAAGGTCAAAACGTGTTGAGGTCGTGAAGGGTGTCAATAAAGTGGTTACTTGTGTTATGTTTAGGTGGTGGATTTGAATGTTATTGAATAATTAACGGAACTCCATTTGAGGAAGTGTTACACAATTCAACATTCTTACACAGAATTTATAAAGTGACAAAAACAATAGGAATTTGTGGCAAGGGGGGTGGAACTGGTGCCTGCTTTAGAACACGGCGTCTGAAAGTTTGGAATTCGCAAGAAGACTGAAGAAAAGTAAAATAAGAAGCCCCGTTAATGTTGTTATGGTCCCCGACGATATATCACTTTGTTATGTTCAGTAACATCTCTTCCATAAATGTATCCAAAGGAGTTCCGTCATGCACTACACATCTCTTCCTTCAGTAAACACCAGTGGCATCCAGATACGACTGCTCTTGTAACTCAAGATATTTAGAATAAACTGATAAATGTGCGGCCCACACTCTTTTAAGAAAATTATTGTAGTCATTTGTATAGACTGGTGTGGGATTTCCTGAAATGATTAATTACACTTCTGGGAGCCTGCAGAGTACTTTTCTATGTCGTTTTGTGAATCAATATATCTCCTGTGCTAGAAAGACGCAGATCTCGAACATTTATGTGTTCGAGTTTATGACGCAACAACCACATTACTTTAACGTTTCGTAACCTATTTCTTATTAACAGCTGTATAGGAAACTAGGCAATTACCAGTTATTCTTAACCTGTACCTTGTTTTATAATGAAGAATGGTCTGATGCATTACCAGTGTTGACTAGTTTGTGATGGGTTTTCGAAACAAATGTCCCGAGCGAGGGCTGCACCCGGGGTATTTGAGTTTTTAGGTGGTTTCACGCTTGTTCTGCCTATTATTTAGCCTTGTTACGTTGGTTACAAAGTGACAACAGCTGTGTAATTGTGTGGGGTTCTTGTCATCAGAACCTTTTATCAGTCTCTCAAAAACAGATACTTTGCAGGCTCTAAGTTTCCTGTTTGCCACTTTGATGTACAAAGTGGGCTTAAGCTTGCACAGTGTTTTACATACTGCGCTTACTGAGAGCTATAAAAAGCATAGAATAATTGCGCGCGTGTGTGTGGAGGGGGCGGGGGTGGGGAGAGAGAGAGAGATGTGCATTTGTGCGGTGAAATGTTCATGTGAGGTACGTATGGCCTGCCGTTCATCTTCCTGTTCTCGATGTGATTTTATGAACAGCTAGAACAGCCAAAATAAATTTTTCGTTGTATTAGTGGAACCGTTCGTATGTGAGCTTTGAAAGTATTTTTTAAACAAACCCAGTTTGATTTTATCAGCGGATTTATTCCGTTTCATCTATTAATGACTGTCGCATTCGCGTACAGCGTAGAGGCCTTCATTTTACATTTCTGCTGCAACTTATCCTATTGTTTTGCAGTGGTTTGATGCTACCTTGAATTCGGCCACGACTTTTTTTTTTTCCGGGAAAAGACAGTACTCAAATGTTGATTCTCATTTTCCTGCATGTAACACTCGAAATTTTCGACGACATTTGCACTGAGTAAGCGTGAATGTAATTTTCTGCCTCGTAGCATTAACACAAATGTAACTACGCCTGTTGTCAGAAATATTCCTCCTTAAACAATTTTCTCTGAGTTGTTTCTGTAATCTGGAAGGTAAGTGCAAAATAAATGACTGTTTCTGCCTGATTTTTATGGCGTTTTAGCGTGAGTGATTTTAACGTCTTTAATTCTGTTTAGGGAGATAAATACACTGAGTGATAAAACGCACAGTGTCTTACTGTTACGGGGGCACGCGGGGCGTAGTTGGTTGAGGAACTGCGCTACAAACCGGAAGGTCGCGAATTCATTGGAATTTTTCATTGACATAATCCTTCCGGCTTGGGGTCGACTCGGCGTCTGACAGAAATGAGTACCAGGAATATTTCCGGGGGTTGTAAAGGCGGCCTTACCAAATGCTTTATTGTCCAACTAATGCACCCAATTGTATATAAAATCGTTGAATTGTTAGAAACCAATTAACTTTTAAAAGCCGCTCCAACATGTTTCGGTTCACGTAGGAACCATCATCAGGGAGCTACAACCAGTGCTTAGCTAAAATTACAAGTCTTGTTCAACTGTGCGTGTCCGTACAGACGTTGTCAGTATTATGACAGCATATTCTGATCTGCTGTGCGTGTGTGTGTGTGTGGCTCACAATGCAAAGAGGTCCTGTTTGCACTGTGAGCCACACACACACACACACACACACACACGCACAACAGGTCAGAATATGCTGTCATAATACTGACAACGTCTGTACCGACACGCACAGTTGAACAAGACTTGTAATTTTAGCTAAGCACTGGTTTCAGCTCCCTGATGATGGTTCCTACGTGAACCGAAACATGTTGGAGCGGCTTTTGTAAGTGAAATGGTTTTTAACAACTCAACGATTTTATATATAACTGAGTGCATTAGTTGGACAATGAAGCGTTTGATATCATTGGTGCACGTTTTAACCATGAAGATTATTGCGGCCTTACCACCTTACCACTTTTCATGTGCCGATTGTCGTGAAATCTGGCAACCTCAACCTCCAGGAACCCTCAGGGCCTGTCCAGGCCTGTACAGGGATTGGTTTACCTTGCCTTGATGTTACATCGTGTGGTACATGCATTTCGCGCGGTCTAAGGCGTGGATCTGCGGCCGCTCGCTTGCGGGGATTGCGGGTTCGAATCCCGCCAGGGGCATTTATGTCTTGTCTCTTGTGTTGTCAGGTAGAGGTATCTGCGATGGGTCGATCAGTCGTCCGGATGAGTTGTACCGTTTGTGTGCCATTGGGTGTGATAAGGTGCAACAATAACCTTCTACACCTGCAGTGAATAGGTAGAAGAGGTCAGACTGGAAGGAAAGAAAGAAAATAAAAGAACTGCATTTCGCTCTGACTGCCTTGCTAAAATATCACTTCACACTTATGTGGTGTTGTGTGAAAACACTATTAATAAGCATGAACGTAGTGGGATGTAAAGTTTGATTTTAGAGTTGGTTTATAACTGTTGCCGTGTTTGTATGAAGATGCGAGGTTAAATTAAATGCAACCGGATGCGATTTGTGATATAACAGCAATTCAGTTATTTTTTCTTACGCCCGTGGGATAAATTCGACGTTGTAACAACTGTGACTGTAAATGATCGACCACATTGCATTAGTTCGGGTTTCGCGATGCTGCTGATGGATTTCGTTTCCATCGACGACTAACGTTCGTGTTCGTTTCTGCTCGATGCTCTGCTGTATATCTGTGCCCTTGTGTCTGTGTTTACTGGCGTTTCTTTAAATTGCCCATGGGAACCGCGCATATGGTCACACGTGCATATTCCTGTACTGCATCGGGTGGATAAAACGAAGGGACTGTTATTTCAGCGTGTTTGTGATGGTGTATGGCATTATGTCGTGTAGTGTCTTTCTAGAAAGATTTAACATTGACAAATTCCAATAAAATTCTATCTAAAGGAGATTTGTTCCTTCAAAGTGATATTCGATCCTTGTGTTTATAGCATCGAAAAAGACAGTAAAATAATATCTTTACTGCTGGAACGTCTCTTACATATTTCATTGTTTAGGTCCATTTTCTCTTGTCAGAATTTTTTCTCTTATCAGAGGCCTTCAAACTGCTGCTACTGCTACTACTTCTAGTGATATTGCAACTTTATTATTATCATCCTCATCATCATCATTACTTCTACTACTGAAGTAACCGCATGGAGTAATTCTGCCTTAACAAGCCAATAGTTCTTCAGCTAGGCAACTGATTCTCCTAATTTTGTGAAACCCAAAGTTTCATTGACATATTTAGAAGAGTCCGCTGCTGGTCCCGATCCTGGGCCAGTTGAGTTCAGGCTACACGATCCTATTTTATTTCTGTGGATCTATTTTGATATTATTCTAGGTCTTCAAGGCTTTCTGTTATCTTCAGATTTTTCACCCAAAATCCTATAAACATTTCTTTCCTCACATTTGTGCCCAGCTCATCTTTTATAAGTTACGTAACATGTACCATATAAACACAAATTATTGTTACTTTAAACACCCCTTATTTTATTAATATCTTAGGCCTGTGGGGTTATATAATGGAGATTAAATGTTTCGGATTTAGTAAGACAAGACGTAGTCTACCGAATGTGAGTAGTGGTAAGTTATTAAGTACTAATATTGTTGTGAGTTCAAAAAAATCCTGTTAAAATCAGAACTGGCAAGGGTTGTGCATTGCATAATATTTTGTATGAGAATTACTGGAGTATTATAGTTGTGAAAACTGTGTACTGTCTTCAGTGATATTCATAAAGCTATCAAATTGATAGAATTAAACGTGTACGTGAAAATGTTGTTCCATTTATACTAATCAATATCTTGAACACATTAGTAATAATTATAGTTCGAAGTCTTTAGTGTCTATAGTTTATAATAATAATGTAAAAGTACAATATATTCAACACTTTAACTCCGATATAAGCACCATGAATAGTAACAACAGAATAGCTGCAACACTGTATTCCCTAGGGACATAGTTTGTCTCAGGAATATAAGTATAAATACCCTGCATAAAGGAGATGATTATTACAATAATAATAATAATAATAATAATAATAATAATAATAATCGCTGCTATCTTCAGGTCAGCAGACGTCTATTCACAACTGAAATCTCATCTACCCTCGCCTTTATTTCCTTGTGTTGCAGTGTGTGTGTACAAGATGACATTTGCTGTTCAGGTGCACTGTGCGATGTGTGTAGGAATAAAGAAGAGCGAGAGAGAACATTTAGGACTAAATTAAATATTTTTCCACTCCTCAGTCTTTATTTCCTGCAGACGCGTAAGTTTGTTGTTGCCATTATTCCTGATCATCTTGATACTGACAGTTTGCTTGAAACTGGCAATGACGGACATGCTAGAGTAGGGAGATTGGAATAGTGGATTAGGGGAACAGAAAGTGAAAAGAAAGAACTTTAGTGGTGGTGATGATGACGATGATGATGACATTCAGAAAGTACCTGAGCCAACTCCCGGGAAAGCACGAAATAAAGGAACTGCATAAAACAATATTTGGCACTGCACGCATACTGCGGAAAGTACTAATGTGAAAGTACGAAACATATTTCACTGGCGAAATAACATTACATGTAGCACATATTGTAAATACAGAACAGGAGCAACACTATGTACCCTAGGAACATGGTTTGTTTCAGGTATATAATTGTAAATACCCTGCATACAGGCGATAAATAATAATAATAATAATAATAATAATAATAATAATAATCTATGGGATCGAGATTTATTTCAATTTTGGCAGGATTACAGAAATACTTATTTTAACACGAATACCTATTTCGAGGTTGGTGATGAATTTTGGAATAATATTTACATTTGTACTATGACGCATTAAGTCGTACGAAGTTAGGAGTACCAACATTGCATTTGGCTGGCTAGCTACGAGGGAAAAGACTTTAGCAAAAGCAGGGAAAATTTGCCCGTTCTGGAATTGTACAAATAGCTAAGTAACTGAGATGACATTTTATTTCGAAACCATAGACGAATGAGTGTATGCTTTTCCTGTTTTCCTGTTGACAGAGAACATAGAAGTATAGTAGCATGTACATTAACCCTTTGACGCCTAACGACCCCTAAAGTGGTCGTACCGCACCGCTAAACTCTAAACGTTGCATTTTATATATTTTTTCAACAAGTACAGGTACTGAATATTTTAAAAATGGTATATGCTGTCCGTTTTGTTCTCTTCAAAATGCAGTTTGTTTCATAATTCTAACATATTTGGTTCCTGTTTTATACACGTTTTATGTACAGGATGTGCTAAAACAAAAACAAATAATTCCGGAGCCAAAAGGTTAAGGCACGCTACATGCAACTGCATACTGGCACATCTTTTCCAGTTCACATTAGAAATCGTTTGATGGTTGAACGCTCTATTACCTGTACTATTGATAAAATTTTATTAAATGAACCAAGATTCTGTTTGTTAGGATTTCCAGATTTATATAGGAGTGTGTCGGTGTTTTTGTAGCTGCAGACTATTTACTTAATATCAGTTCTTACGTTACCATTTAATGTCAAATATACAAAATGTTCTTGCATGTCTGTCTGCTAATTTGTGTAATTTAAGTGGCATGGCGTGCACGAAAGGCATATTAAGCGTCATTTGTTCAGCAGGAAATAGGAGCAAGTGGCGTTACAAGTGGCTCTAACGTTAGATACGTGCCCTTATCACGGGATTGTGGGGCGTGCCAACTGACCACTGTATGCCGTGATTCGTGACGCGTGTTGTGGACTATTCTTGGCCATGGGGAGGGCTAAAATATGTATGTGTTACGTGCTTCGGGCATCGTGCAAACGGTATATAGCTCACAGCTACTTGTTGATTCACCTGGGACGTGTAGGGGCGTGCACGTTGGACTGCAAAGGCCGTATAGTACCCAGTGTCCTAACACATGGCACACGTACTGCTGTGCTTTATTTTCAGAAGGGAGTTTTTATTCTTTTATGTTATCCGTGGTCTCTACACCTGTCCAATGTTCCTTACTTTATTTAACAAAGCTTTGTCAAGAGGATAGGTAATATAGCTTCGGAGACGGATTGTATGATTTTATTAGTAGGGCTGTGAAAGAATTGATAGTGGAATAATTCGGCGTGTTATGCTATTATTTTCTTGGCCTGACTGAGTAAAATTAACGATTTAGTGTGAGAAGCGTGTCTTTTGGTCGGAAATTGAGTGGAGGTGTCCAGGATACAGCGCACGTTGCTATCCTTTGGACTGCAAAGCTCGACGTATTTGTAAGGCGTTGGACGGCATTCATAGATAGACCTGAGTCTCACCAACTACAAACAAATCGTTGTAGTTCCGTCATACACAACCACGTTATTTATTCGGGAATGAGTATATGTTTCGGTCTCAGAAGACCATCATCAGGCCACCATTACATAAACTGTAAAGTAAGATATAATACAATGTGAATTGTGCTGATTGAATGGGATCCCTATCAGTTACGGAGTTTATATAGGACTGTATAAAAATCATTGGCTTGGTAAATGTCCTGGCCGGTGATTATGTCCAAGTTGTGTGTAGAAACGTCAAATTTAGGTAGAAAAATTATTACAATTGATGAAATAAGATCTTTATGTGTTGAAAAATTGAGTCACAAATGTTGGCCGCGTGATGTAAAACTCGTTGAAGATCGTATGATGTAATTCGCCAGTTTGTAACTAGGCAGTAAACATGCCTGTAAAACTGTTCACCAACCATTTTGCCAGATGTCGGAATCTCAGCACGACTGCCACCGCACCCACCGCTACTCGATCCTGAGCCACTCTCATTTTCAAACTTCTTAACTCTTCAATCTTGGAACCATGCCTATTTTTGGAGGCATTGGTTTTCCTGCGGGTCTGCGGGATGGAAACTTCAAGTAACGCAAGCGCATAGCTTCCATACACCTGTGACTTCTGTGTAATAAAATGTCTGTCACGTCATTGACATGAATGCTGGGCAGCATAACAACTCTAGCCGTCAGGGGTCTGTAGTTGAAGTACTGAGTGACGTCAGTCGTAATTGATGTGCGTGTTACAGTTTTAGGTTTCGGGTTAGTGGTGTCGGTTATAAGCAGAGCTTTAACAGAAAAGCATATCTGCCTGATCGTGTAATGGGACTAAATCGTGCACGATAAACTTAACGTAACGTTTTTCGCTCCATAATCGAGCTGAATTGCAGGAAAGTTTATTTGAAGTATCGCGAGTAAGAAAATTCAGTTAAATTAATGTATCGTCAGTCAGCGAGATTCAGAACTGTCTAGTGAGATTAATAGTGGGATTGGGAGAGTAATAATAATAATAATAATAATAATAATAATAGTGTTTAAAACCATCGCTCAGACCAATTAAGCTGAGTGTATACGAAACATTCGCCCAAGTTAATCTTCTCTTAATTTCGTTATGCCTACAATTTTGATTCGTTATTGTCATTCCGAGACATTTGAAATTTTCAGAATTCTAGAAGACTTTGTTCTGTGACCTTATTTTGAATTTTTCTGCATTTTGGCAAAAGGAGCGTTCTCCTGAACCAAATTCTGTTGCTTTGAAGATGAAAACAGTACGTTATTTCGAAGCGTTCTTCGAATCCAGAGGACCATAATTTTGGGCAACTCCTATTGTGAAAACCTGAAAACCGATTCGCTTATTGGATAAGAAAGGTAACGTGATCCCGTTACAGGCCCGGTGTGGCCCAGAGGGTGGGTAGAGGTATAGCTCTACTCTTCCAAAACCGCTGCACTAGGAGGGGTGAGTCGTCAGCAGCACGCCCCGTCCGCACTTTACCTCCGGGAAAGACCCGGTACCCATTTACAGAAGGCTGGGTGGGTCCCAGGGCCAGTCTGGACGGGCGGAAAATTTCGTCCCCACCGGGATTCGATCCCGGACCGTCCAGCCCGTAGTCAGTCGCTATACCGACTGAGCTACCCGGCCCACTATTGGATAATAAGAACACGAAATTTAAGACAAGTTACATTATTTCTAAACTTACTACTGTTATTTGCAGATTTTCGGAAAAGTGAAGCCTGCATTTTTGTGCGCTGTATTGGAGAAGTCCTCTTGTATGCATCTGTCTCCAGAATCGCTCCATATAGAAGAAGGGTGGATCGATACTGAATTTGTGACTTCCTGTACTTTGCAGTTTTGTAAAATGGATTTCCGAAAAAAAAAAAAAAAAGTGTGTAGCTTGCCGTGCAATAACTAACTGAGTAGTTTGTCACTCAGAGGAGGTGTACACTTTTTTCAGTATTGCAATTTACAGACACTGTTACTGACTTGTCTGATAAATCGTAGGAGAAGCGTCAGAGTTCAGGTAATGTACTTCTGTCATAACAGTAGGACTTGCAGGATGTATGATCTTACACAAGATGTTATCTGTTGCAGAATGTAAATAAATAGCACAACTGTTTGTTTAATGTTACTTACAACCGAACTTTGAGCGGACACTATCCGTACCCATATCTTGGAACCCGGTCTCAGACTAGCTGTGTCACGTCTGCCCATTTCACTACCACACAGATGTCGTAATACATCTGGCCAAGATTTACAGGCTTTTAATACCAAGAGGAGTTTAATTTGGTGGTAACATAACCGATTTGGAAAATTAATTATTATGTTCGTTATGAATTGTATTTTATGAGACGCAATACGTTAGAATTCATATGAAGATTCGGAATTGTGTCATGTTACGAAATAAAGACTTCATAGGACAGTCCATAGATCTTTTTTGTATCTGAAATAAATGAATTTTAGACCAATAAAGAACTGGTCAGTATCTTTGGTCACGAATTCATGGAGGATTCTAAAATGCGATATTTTAGAAATGTTCTTATTTAGTTTTGCCAGAAACGAATGCATTATGACCTTATGGCTTAGGTTAATAGGCTAGGCGTATGCGTGTTTGTTTCATATCTCATGAAGTGTAATAAGCACCGTTTTGAAATCTGTTTTACTGATTAACTAACTAACGAAGTAACTCAGTAAGTAACTAACTACTTGGAGCCGATCCCTAGTTGAAAAGCTAATGATTCTTCAGCTAGTCAAGAAATTCCCTGAATTTTATGGAACCAGGCGGTTTTTTATCCTGCCTGTGTTCTGATCCATTCCCTTCGTGTCCTCCCATCCTATTTCATTAAGATTCATTTTATTATCTTCACATTTAGCACAATTGTCGAAGCAGTCTCTTTCAGGCTTTCTAAAACCAAAACCCCGTAAGTATTTCTATTCTCCTCGTGCCTGCCACATGACCCGCCCATCTCATCCTCTTCGAGTTGGTCACCCTAATAATATTTGGCGAGGAATACAAATGACGGAGATTTTTATTATGCAGTATTTCATTCCACTTTCTGCTTTTTGGTTTTATATAGCCTTTTCAGCACCATATATTTATTACACTTATATATAAATGTCTACTAATTTTGGATGCTTAAATTTCTGCTTGACGCAATGTCTTTGCTCGGTTTAAGAAGACACCCTAAGGCGTATCATATGGAGAGCGTGGGAGATATTGCTCTGAGGAGGCCAATACAAACAATTTACTGAGAAAGTTTGTATCCAAGTGATGAATTTTTGGTAGGATTACAGAGCATTTTATTTTTCAAATAAATTGCGAGACTGTTTCTGACGACGGAAGTTGTTTGTCCCAGGAGAAAACGGTAAGTAAGGTTTGCGCCCCAATATCGACGAATTCGCTCACGAATTGGTATCCGACCTATAAAATGTATTGTAATGCATTAATGACCTCTGTCAGGATGTGCCTCTGAATCACGGAGGCTTCGTTCTATAGGTCTTCCAGAAGGGCTGTTTGGATAATGAATGTGGTTTAGTCGATATGTCATTGCATACAATGCCTCGAGACTGCTGGTGAAATGGAATTTCACATGCAGTAATATTTGGTGCTATGAATCGGGGTAGCTTTGTTAGCTAAAGTAAGTGAATCCGGACGGGACGTCATTGCTGATTTTACGGTAGGAGACTTGGCCTTTTCATACCCCATCAAAACGCAACCTTTCGTGTAATCCGTACGTATTACGTTCTAATGAATCTGTAGTAATTCGTGTGCCGAACCATCATTGTGCGTTACTCGCATAAAGAGAATTTGTGTTTTTTGCATATTCCATTTTGAAAACTATATAGTAAATTTCTGTGACGTTCGATGTTGGGGCTGTAAGCTAAAGGTTTCCGTTGAATTTAATTTTGGTCCATATGGCGTAACCTTTAGAACGTAGCGGTTACATTACGTACCGCCAGGTTTAACATTTAAGAATTCTGCGAAATGTAAATGTAATTGTAAATGTGGGTCAGATTGCGTTGATGCGTTGTGTATGGATCTCAGTACAAACAGCGACTTTTGGCTTGTACAATATAAACAGATTGCATGTACAGTATTTATTACTAGCATTTTGCTTAATATTAGTATTTGTTATTGATTATTGCTCCGATATGTTTCGGCCATAATTCTTGGCCGCCTTCAGGGAGGTAGCAGTTTTCATCGACACCAGCAGGTTATGTGGTATGTTGTACGAAAGTGGTAGATTTTATATCTCAGTTTGTAAATATAATTAAGATTAAAATATTAAAATTCTTAAATTCAGTTTGTGATTAAGTACAATGTGAAATTTAATTTTAATTACATTTAGACATTGATGTATAAGATCTACCACTTTTGCGTAAGTTACCACAGTCGGTAGTGTACATGTAACACAGTTGCACGGAAAATGTACGGTATAAAATTAACAGATTGGTTTTGCGTATCCGAGGTGGAGAGTGTTTACTGAACGATACGCACCGAGTCCTTATATAAAACAGACACTTTTCGTCACAGGGTCCGTGAAACATTTTAAAAATTCGCAACAAATAAACTACTCAACGGATCATGGCAGTTCTTACGCCGATAGAGAGAGAAACTGTACAAGTTTTTTTTTTTTTTTTTAAACATATTT
>Ga0123357_10004397_pt1 | contig 16538 bp, 15 predicted proteins | sample TergutEmb28metaG_FD_89873 | JGI IMG/M metagenome (GOLD analysis project Ga0123357, IMG submission 89873) | Embiratermes neotenicus P4 segment gut microbial communities from Petit-Saut dam, French Guiana - Emb289 P4 | ecosystem: Host-associated > Arthropoda: Insects > Digestive system > Gut ... | reverse complement strand
TATTTATTCAACAAATACAGGTACTGAAAATTTTAAACATGGTATATACTCTCCGTTTTTTCCTCTTCAAAATGCAGTTTGTTTCATAAATCTAATGAATTTGGTTCCTGTATTATTCACATTATATATACAGGGTGTTCTAAAATTTAAAAAAATAATTCTGGCGCCAAAAGGTTAATCAGGCTCCATAGCACATACCTGAACATTAACAGAAATATTCACACATATGACATCCACACATTGCCCATGGTCAAATAAAATATCAGAAATCTCAAATATGACTGGTTGTATAGAATAAGAATTGCAGTTTTTACTTTAAAACATGTTCTTCGTTCAGTGGTCATTTAATTACATGAATACAGAAAATGTGAGAATTCCATTTTTTTATAACAGGATCTTCTGCTCAAAATTTTAGTAGAACTCAGCAAATGGCAATTAAGACGGAATAACAGCGTGTGCATGTTCATGGTACACAGGTACATAACCTTTTTAAAGCATGGACTGCGCTATAAAATACAGAGATGCTTTTTGTTTGGTTTGAACCCTTTGTGAGTGATCTTTATAAGAAGTCCAATCCAAAAAAAAATATTTTTTAAATCAGCCAGGACAGCAGTGTCAGTATAAGTGACTAGGCTATGGAATGGATGACCCTGGGTTCAAGCCCAAGGGGGGCAAGAAATTTCTCTTCTCTAAAATGTCCAGCCTCCTATTCAGTGGGTAATGGGGGGCTCTTTCCAGGGGGTAAAGCAGCTGGGGCACGAGGCTGACCACTCGCCTCCATCTAGTGTTAGGGTAAGAATGAGTGTACCTATACTGTATGCCTTCAAAGCATGCAAGGGCAAGGCTGCAGACATTTTCCAAAACTCTATGTGCCACCTCAGAATTCTTAAGTGCTGATAGGGTAGCATAAGGAAATATACTGAGAACCCACAAACATTAGGCACCACTGTACAAAATTTAGTTGCCACAGTGACCTGGTGCCTTGAATTTGTGCACCTCTGGGATAGGGTCACCTCTGCTTGCCATTTAAGATGTTCAGTATCGGATAAACAAACTGGTTTTCAGTTGCTGTCAAACACAACAATACATTTGGTTATTCTTATTTGAATGGCAACATGTTATGGTCCTTCCAGCCATCATCTGGCCATCTTCCAGAAACTTAATATTCAATATCATTTATCATAAAGGTTTCAGTTAGTTGGTTTTTGAAATAAAATTTCACTTGCCTGTTAGGTGTTATGGTCTATGGATATTCACTGCCAGATTTCATAAGAAATGTTTTATGAACTTTGTGTTCATTTGTTTAGAAAGAATATTATTTTACATGTACATTTCCTTTATTAAGTCATGAATATGTTGTTTTGACGTTTTTGTTTTCATTTATACACTGTGATGCATGGATTTTTGTTTTAACACGACATTTGTAATAGATTTTGAGAATTTTATACAGGATGTTTGAAACAGACTGGAATAACTTGTAAACACAGAAGGTCCATTCAGTACACAAATTAACCCTTTAAAACAGGAATTCTGTGCAGATGATATTTAGAAGTTGACTTTCTACCTCAAAGAGAGCACACTGCCTCCCATTACAGAGACCAGTTGGTTAACACTGTATAGGGAAATGGTTCACGTTTATTGCGAGAATCATACATCACACATAAATACATCGTATGGGCGAAGTGTTAAGAGTTTGGTTACTGCTGTGTGTTAAAGGGTTAATTAATTTGATTGTAATTTGATTCACTGAGTTCTTCTGGCATTTAACTCGTTGATTACCTGCAGGTAGTTGTTGCACTTAAGTAACACCATCAGTTGTTCTTCAGAATTATAATGGTGAATGAAAATGACTGATTAGACCTGTCCTAAGAACTTACACATAACATTTATATGTAATTAATATGTTCAGTATAGAATCACAAAATATATAGATAAAATATAGTCAAACACAACTTGTTTAATGTTTTTATTACTAAGATGTCCTTTCATAACTTCTCAACTCACAAACTATGTAGGTAAAATATAGTCAAACACAACTTGTTTAATATATTTGTTACTAAGATGTCCTTTCATAGCTTCTCTCAACTTACAAACTATGTAGTTAAAATATAGTCAAACACAACTTGTTTAATGTTTTTTATTACTAAGATGTCCTTTCATAACTTCTCTCAACTCACAAACTATGTAGGTAAAATATAGTCAAACACAACTTGTTTAATGTTTTTGTTACTAAGATGTTCTTACATAGCTTGTCTCAACATTAAACAAGTTGTGTTTGACTATATTTTACCTATATATTTTGTGATTCTATACAACATAATGGGTATGTCTCACCTGAAATGTTCAGTATATGTAGTCAGTTTTCCAGGTTCCATCATTTTCACACAGCTGAAATGAAAACTGATAAATATATTAATCACTCTGGTTTTGTGACATGCACAGACAGGATACTAGTAGTAGTATGACAAATCACTTTGTATTCTATATGGTGGATCAAAACAAATAAGCATTATTTGGAAGTGGGTGGGGGAACACATTCAAATTCAGTAGGCTGCATGAAAATTTTTCATATTTGGCAGGACAAACACATCAATGCTAATTGTAATTTTCCTATCATGGTAGTACAACAGAGAAAGTGTATATTTACGTTGATGATAAAATAAATAAAAAGTCATATTAAACTATTTTAGTTGCTAACTCTTTATATACAGCACTGCAGTCAAGACCTTTAATACAGCAATCTTACTATATTAAAATTGAGATTTTCAATTATTGCATGCAGATATTACATGGACTTCATTACACTAGTTCCACAGATGTAGCAGTACAATTGAAGTGCCATTTACAGGCAAGTTTGTATTCAAGATACAGGATTGTTAATGAGATAAATTTTGGGGAAGCAATATTAGACACTGTGAGGACAGTTTGATGCCCATACCTCTGTGTTCTAATTACTTGAAAATTCAGGCATTCGTCCATTTCTACTCCATTTTTAGGAAAGTGTTAACACCACATTTAAATGTTGTCTGTGTAACTATGTAGATTCTGCACAGGATTTGTGTTAGTGGAATTAAAGCTTGTTTGCCCAAAGATGTTTATTTTTAATAAGTTTCTGATGTGAAACATAAGTACCTATCTTTCTATAATTTTATGGTTTGATGAACATATATTGGCTGTATGGATATTTTGGATAGTTGGGCAGAAAATTTTCAGTGGTAGAAGTGAAGGTTTATTAAATTTTTAGAAAATTCAGGTATTGCATAAGTAGAAAGGGCAATTTATGAATTTACGATAGATTTCAGAATATGCTATTTAGAGTTTTTCAGATGTCACAAAATTGTACCATCATAGTGTACTTAGTTTGGTATGATACCTATTTAGAAAAGTAGGAAATCTGGTCAAACCATCATATGGACAATGATCTATCCTGCTTGCCATGTCTGACACATGATTTTAAATCACATTTTCAGTCATTGTGCAACATACTCATGTGACTATGTGGCTTAGATTACCAACATTTTATGAAGCATCCAGAAGTAAACAGGCTGAACATGAGCTGACTCTTCACTTCCACACAGTGCCACAGTTAAGAATGTATGGACTTTTTACACTCCCCCACATGTTCATGGCATGGTATTTGATTTAACCTTTAAGGGATGCACAGTATAACACTGCCCCATTATATGTATATAGCTTTTGTCTGAAAAAATACTGTCCCAAAGTGCATGTAAATTGAACAGTTTTCTGACCATAACAGAAATGTGGGATTTAAATGGCCTGAAATAAACTACTTTGTGGGCAAAATGTAGAGTTTTTAAATTGTTAAAGCAGACTGTGTATGTGTGTACATATATATATATATATATATGTACATACATACAGAAATCAACACACTTAAAAGGGTTAAGCACAAGTAGCATGAGTTACTTGAATTAAATGTTATTATCAAATCCAAACAAGGGTTAAGAAAAATCCATTAAGCTGGAAGAGTCTTTTTGTATTTACCAATGGACAAAGAAAACTGGTCCTTTCTTTCAGCTTCAAACTCATGTGCGTGTCTATATATATATATAGACACGCACATGAGTTTGAAGCTGAAAGTTTTCTTTGTCCATTGGTAAATACAAAAAGACTCTTCCAGCTTAATGGGTTTTTCTTAACCCTTGTTTGGATTTGATAGTAACATTTAATTCAGGTACCTCATGCTACTTGTGCTTAACCCTTTTAAGTGTGTTGATTTCTGTATGTATGTGTGTATATATATATATATATGTACACACATACACAGTCTGCTATATATATATATCAGTTAATGCTGATTTAACATAGCAAACTTGGGATGCTTCGACATGGCAAAAAACTGCAAAAAATTCAATGATTCTTGTACAAAATGTACATAATCATTAATGTTTTGCAAGACTGGGATTTTTTTTTTACCAAATATAGTTACATGTTTCTGCTCTGTGATCTGATGGAACTTTGATTTGTATTATATAAATTGTGCCAAATTTAAGGTAGCATTGTTATTCATTTATAAACTAATATTATGTCTGTCTGTTACTGATTGGTAGCCAAGATGTAATTTGATTTGTTTTTATTATGTAGGTACATACAGTACTTACTTTATTCCACACTGTACCAACATAATATGCATTTGATGTGTTACCTCATTGGGTTAACTGTAGTGTTTGTGCACATAAACTACATGATACAAGTGATATGAGCTGAAGATAAGGGAACATGGTTCCTGATTAGCCACATACCTTACATTTTTCAACCATCCTGTGTAAAAATGTAGTTAATGGAACACTGCATTTCAACTTCAGTACACTTCCAAGTGAAGTTATATGAAAATTACAGATAGTGTCTGTTAAATGCTGATCCATTACTAGTCATGTCACATGGTTTATATTGTTTAGCTGTATTATGTCACATGCCAGCAATATATGTATTATAAGTTTGGAAAAATTTTTTCTAGTGCTTGGACTGGAAATCTAAAGCACTTTTATATGAGAAACGTGTACAGTCACTCCCTAGTTTCAAACATTCAATTTACAGATATTGTGCAGTTAATAAAATTACCTGTGTTGTAATCTGAAGCCAGTATGGCTCAGTCAATATGTGACTAGATATATGGGCTGAATGACCAGGGGTTCAATTCCTGACTGGCATAGAGAATTTTCTCTTGTATGCAGTGGCCAGACTGACTGGGACCACATCAGCCTCCTGTCCAATGGGAACCAAGGGCCTTTTTCCTGGCAGGAAAGTGGCGGGGGCCTATAAGCTGACCATTCACCATACCTAGCATAGAAGTTAAGAAAGTGTCATGCTATACCCGCATCTTCCCACATGGCTGTGGCAGGGTGCTTAGTCAAGCATAAGGACAAGTTTACTTCATCTTTTATGCATTACAGTCGACTTATCTGGACACAAATACTTCAAAGATATAAAGACCTGAGAGATCACGCCAAATTTGTAACTTACCTGCCACTGAACTGACTTGGTTTTCAAGAATATATCTGATATGTAACTTGGGGTGTAAATGTAACTGGTCAATTTCATCCTAAGATCCCCCCCCCAAAGTAGGTGACTGGTGTGTAGTGTAAAATAAATTCAATCAACTGACACACAGTAATAAGAAATTTACATTTTACTAATTACAGACACCCACAATGAGCTGTAACAGTATGACTGTTCAAGCACTGTTGTATACAGGTGTCAAGAAAATTTTAAAAAATTCAATAGCCAGACAAATATTCTGGTTGTAGAAGAAGGTGAGAGAGTATCTACCTCACAGAAAATGCTATGCTTTGCTTAGAAAGACCAATTAGATGCTATATATATGGAAACATTGGTGTTTATTGTGAGTCATATGGATCACAACTCCACCATTTGGGCAAAATGCAGAGATTGTCTTAAACCTAAAAGGGCATACCACTGGTCTTCAAAGGACTATTGAATTGCCCTTCACTGTCACAACCCAATATCCCGACAAAAAATGTGAATTTAAAGGGTAGGAAAGTGATGTGAATGTAAAAGAAAAATCACAAAGTGTAACACTGAAGATGTACGAAAAAAAAAAAAACCTCATATGCCACGTAGGCCTTTACATCCTTCACGTAGTGAAAGTATATTGGTTTTGTACCATTTCTGAAACAACTCTGACACACAAAACAGATAACCCATTCTACACTTGCAAATCTCCTGACAACATACGACAGATAAACATTTTTTACAGAATTTTAACAAGGTTCAGTCTTAATGTTGAATAAATTATTAAAGCTAAAAGTACCAATATCTTTATTTATAAATGGACATCACTGCAATACAGAGGCAGATAACCACTTGAATTGTATACCCATGTACATTGTAAAATGGTATGTACAGCTACTGCTGGCCAGGTTAGTCACCAAAAAGTAACAATATTACTTCCTTCTTTGCGAGAGCCTCTACTACACAACTACACAGAATATTTGCCAGTACTATTTCTATGTAACTTTCACCGAATGAGAAACATAACACAGATTTTCAACCATATATTGTCCTACAGAACTGCAGGTGTACCAAAATTGTTTTTGTACTAACAAAGCCAAATGTTTCGTGAACATGTAATACTGACAGAACTCTTAAACACAAAAGAAGGATGACAAAATCAACACAACAGGTTAATACTTCTCTCAGTTCCACTATTACAGACTAGAGTACAGTCCACATAATGGACACACTGAAAGTTTATCTGTTATTTGAATTCAGTCCTAATTGTGAAATGACACTCCCAATTCTGATAGATCCAATCGTGTACAAGATCTGACCTGAACATATGGCAGTCTCACCACTCATACGAGAACTGAAATGTTATACTACTGTTTAATGTGTCAATTAGAATGAGTATGTAATGAACAAAATTCATAATACATTTTATTCAGTTCCATCAATTTGAAGCTGCGAATCTACAAATTCGAGGTAGTTCTGTCCCACTTGAATAAGGATAATTCCTGAGGATATTCCAACAAGGCTGCAAACAGCTGTTTTATGTGGAAGTACACTTCTAAGTACAGCCCACAGGAGAACTGAACCAAAGGTGAACAAGACCGATCCAAAGGTGCTGAAAAATAAATACATTAAACAAAACATTACTTTCATGTGTACCTATTACAGTACATTAAATCTTCCACATATCATGATCCATTAAACTGCACAATTAAAATTCTGCACTTAAGAGCTGACAATTACTCAGCTTGTTAGCAAAATCCTCATTTTTTTAACATCAAGGTTAAGTAGGGACAGATCCCCAAACCCCTCACCGGACGTTATCCTGACATAACTGCATGCATCCAGCTGACACGCTTCACTCCGCACTTCACTATATTTTCATATACCTCCTGATTTGTTTTTCCTCTGATGGGGCATGTAACACAGCACTCAACGAGTATTACTGTTACTTTATCATAACTGCATTTTTAATCAAGACTATAGGTTCACGAATTTTCTAAAAATCATGGAGTAACCTCAAAATTCTAACTGCTACAAGGGTGACATGAAAAAAGTTCAAAATTGAGGACACACAAATGTTAGGTGCCACTGTACAGACTTTAACTGCTGGGTAACTTGGCACCCGGGATTTGTGCACCCCTGATGTCACTCAATGGAAGCTAAAACAACTACCAAGTAGTCATTGTCACATTCAGTAATCATTGTACTGCCTTTGTGTATGTTGGTGCACTTCTGTTACCTATATTTGCTGTGTGACATTGCCTAACTGTTACAACATGCAGCCTTGATTCAAACTCCACACCATACTGATATCAATAGTTTAAAAATGCCAAGCAACACATCAAAAACAGCAAACAATGATTTCAAATGTCACAATAAGCTGGGAAAATATAAAAAACAAAACAATTACAAATGTATAGGAAATTAACCCCAATTTTAACTATCAATATTTCATTTTCCTCAAACAACTAACAATCATATTGGTCCAACAACTGCTGATAACGTAACTGCAAAACTCATACAAAAACAATACACTGAGAACTTGATCAAGACTCCCTGACAGTCTACACATTTAGTGTATTCCTCGCTCCAATATAGAATTATTTTTCCCTTTAGATTATTCTGCTTCAAAATAAATTGTTTGAACCAGACCTCTTAAAGGGTGATTAAATTAACAGGACCAAGAACAGTTGCATGTACCACCCATAAACAAAACAAGAAAGACAATATTTGAATTGCAGACTCACACAGGAAGTGACTCAATGCAACCAATGGTATTAATGGCAGAACTTAGATACTGATCTTGTACAAACAGATTATGAAGATGTGAAAAGGACTGAAATGGTGGCTCCAAATGCCGCAACGAGGTTCAAAACAACACAGAATCTTATGAGTACCACAATAACTGCCAAATATCTGAAGAAGACTTTTCAAATGTAATTACAGAAATAAGTGTCTATTTATAACAGCTGTGAAACTTTGTCTCCACATCATTACCACTGTTACAGCTGTGTAACTAAAACTGTTTCACTTCACATACAAACACTGGCACATTGCATTACATGAGTAATTCCCGTAAGCTTCAAAACATTAAACACACACACCAAATAACTTAAACTTAATCTAGCCAGGTTGTCAGAATGGCTCTATATATGTTAAGACTGTTCAATGTGAAACAAATATGACCCATCGGTTATTTCAGTGTGGTTTACTAGTAACATACAAAATAAAAAAATCCCATATCAACCACTTTTACACATTCTATGTTTTCGGCAATGTTTAGAAACTACACACAACCCTGCAGCAATTGCAATAAGCATGAATATATGAAGTATTCATTTCACCCACAAGATGTCAGCGAATAATGTATGTGGAAATAGTTTCAGAGGGCTTTATCAACTTAATGTTCCACAAACAGTACACTTCTTTCTGGCATATTGTACAGAACATACCAAATTATTAGTGTCTTATTTTGTAATAATTTAATAATATCACAAAAAGTTATGTATGAGTGTATGTAGGTATGCATTCTTATATCAGTGGTGTGTAGATAATTATGAAGGGCGAGTGTTATAAGAGAAGCGAAAGATACTGTAATCTTTTTTAAAGTATTTCTTCCCATTTATACGTGACGATAACCACAAAACTCGAACACTTGGAATGGTTCAAGCACTTACAGGTAAATGCATTGGTTTATAATTTAAATTCACTAAACAAACTACAATGTCTGCAAACATGCACTAAAACTCACTCACGTTAGAAAACAGCATCGCAGCTCACCTGTAGGCAAGTCGTAGATTAACCGGTGCAGCATTTAAATGTGCTCGATTATAAATGTACAATCCTGATCCAATCAAAGTGTTAAAAAGTAAGAAGTTGGTTACACTGCGCTTTGGAACGTATCTGTTAAAAGAAGTGTGATAAACAGTACATTTTTAAACAATTATCACATTTGCTTGGACAACGTGAAACAACAAGCCTTCCCAATGGCTGGTTTACGTACCTGACCACCAAACCAGGGTTCATAACATTCAAAGATAGAAAACTATAGCTAACAACACCCACAAGCGGACTGTAGTGGAACAGAATATTCTTCTTCGTGATAGGCTTCAGTGCACATTCTCTTATTGCAGTAACCAAGGACCTATGTCCACCCGGTCTTGCCTTAGAAGCAGCCATTTTTTAGGGTTTTTGTATTTTGTATGGTTTTGGATGATTCCTTGCTGAGCCGTACTAAAAAAGTCACCGATATAATGCCCAGGGCAACCAAGCACCAACAACAAAAGTTCCCAATTAATGGTACATACGAGAAATTGAGTGCTACGGGCAATGTCTGTCACTAATATCTTCCTTCATGTATGATCTGTGGTTCAGTGCTAACAAACGGAGCCACATACCACGACGATTGGAGGGAATGATTGGATCTGGTGTCGGTATTATGGCATTCGACATAGCGTGCACATGCACATTCACGCATGCTTTGGGCAAGTGTTGGGTTATGTTGTCACATCCGTACTGCTGTACCGGTGGCCTGACCGATGGCCACACATGACTTGCAGAGGCTAGCGGCAGGATGGAGCAGAGGCTTCGGTCTGTTAGCGAATTCGATCGTATTTGATAGTGCCCGTGACTTGTTATAATATAAAAAATAATAAAATTACAAAAATGGCGGATGTTGGGTTGTGTTATAAAGAAAACGGAGAAAAGGTAGAAAATGCTTTGGTTAGACATGAAAGAAGAATGGAAAACTCCCAATCAGATAATAAACTAAGTGGTGATAATGAAGATGCAGACTCTGTAGAAGAACAGCCTTTGGATATTGGCGAACATTACCTAGTTCGAAGAAGTGATGGGTCATGGCGTAAGTAGACTGAATGGCATGCTGGCACTGCAAATGAAAAGGAGACATGAAGTGAAATTCGTGATATATATGATTAGGTCTATACATTGATTAATGCACCAATATGGAAGAGGGAACACACGTATTTTCCATTAAAGTTTCACTGTTTAGAATTCTTCATTCTCTAACACGTCGAAATAAACCTTCCATATCTTTAATGTGGTCAGTATTTATGAACATGCTAATGTAATCATATTTACGTTTCTTTGTACCACCATTCTGCATTAATGGGTAGCCGCCTTTAGAAGTAATGTCAAATTGATGGTAAATGAAGAGGGTAAAAGTATTCCATCTCCAAATACATTATAATGTTCAGTCGTGTTGCTTTTGTGTGAGTTAGTGGTGCAGAGCGGATTGATATTCAAGGGATATTACTGTGTCTAGTGTTCTATCTTTATTCTGTGCTCTTCTGTTTACTTTTGCCGAGTATGCTGGCATGATCGAGTTGTTAGTTTCTAATAAGGAGGTTTGTTTAGCAATGTAGATGGACACAAAGAACATGCCCTTGTTTTATTAGAATGCAGGGCAAAATCGTAAATAATTCAACTATCTGACAAAGTGAAAATATTTGGAATTGATGAAAGTAAACAAAAGTTGTATTCTCATGTAGAAAAAATTTTACCCAAATTAATCTCTGCATGCTTTGCCCTGAGATCAATAAAATCCCTTGTCTCCCCACAAATGCTAAAAGCAACATATTATTCCCAATTCCACTCAATAATCCTTTATGGATTAATGTTCTGGGGAAACAGCACATAGCGACAGTGTGTTTAAGATCCAAAAGGGAATAATTAGAATTATGACAGGGATTCGGAAAAGAGACTCACGTAGGAAACTATTTAGCCATTTAAATATTCTTCCATTGCCCTCCCTGTATATACTTGCTATCCTTCGTTTTGTCATGAAAAATAAAGAATTTTTTGGCACAAATAATGAAATACATCAATATGGTACACGACAAACTCACAACCTTCATTTCCCTCCGGTAAATTTAAAAAAGTATCAGTCGGCAGTATACTACATGGGAATAAAAACATATAATAGTCTCCCCCCCCCCTATATAAAGGCTGGGTTTAATAATATAATAAAATTTGAATATCTTTTGAAGAAGTTTTTACGGGAAAATACATTTTACTCACTCAATGAATTTTTCAATTTTGAATAAAGGTCAGTCACCAATAACCTATTTGTATTTATGCGCATTGTGTGTATTTATAAACCATGCTTCTTGCTATAACTTGGATTATATTAAACAATTTTTTACTACACTGATTAAATTGTACTCATTACAAACAAATACTACTACTTGTTTTTTATTCTTGTGTATTGCATTGTTCATTATTTTTAATCATATTGCTTGAATCTGTTTTATATTTTTGACTATTTTCATATCCATGTGGTAACAACCTTGTAAATGGATTTCTGGAAAACGAAATAAATTGATTGATTGATCTGTAAGTAAGAAGAGCAAATTAAGTGTATGAAGTATTCTGTTTTTGACTCAAATTTGATGGTTAATATATCACAAGCTTTTTCATCAAATTATGCATATTGGTGTTGGGAAAATTAAAACATTGATTGACATGTTCTCAGATCCAGCTGAAGTGATCCAGACTCGTTACAATGATGCTGAAAATCATTATGAATACTATGTTCACTATGAAGGTTACAACAGACGTTTGGATGAATGGGTCCAAAGAGATAGGTATTGTATGTTTCTTTGGTCTGAGACATTCACTGAACAGTTGTCAATTATTTATTGAGAAATTTACCAGTGGTTAACAGTTTGGATGTTCATAACCTTCACAGTAGTGTGAAATTATTATATACCAATTTGTGTACAATAAGCTGATAGCTCTGTGGTAATGGTTAACACATGCTGAGACCTGTAATAGTAGATTGTTGCTGTACACATATGAAATGGTTAATTATCTGATTGAGAAATATTTGAGGACTTTCCCAGTTGTAGTTCATACTTTGTTTTTTGTTCTCAGGGTAATGATCTCCCATTTTGATATGTCAGATCAACAGTGGAAGAACAATGAAAGAATGACTGCTGGAGATTTATTGTCTGATCAGTCAGACAGGAAGATAACAAGGAATCAGAAAAGAAGGCATGATGAAATTAACCACATTCAAAAGGTAAATATTTACCATTTTTCATCTAACCAATGTTGCACCAGGGGTGAAAAAAGAGTAGACCTGTACCTCTACTCCCCGTCTGTGCCTTCATGGCACGGTATAGGGTGAACTTTACCTGTACCTTTACGTTTTTTACCGGCTATAACAAGTGAGTTTTTAATTTGCAGAGCAGTAGAGCTTTTTAGGCAAAATCTTTTGGACTTTAGCTTATATTTATTCTTCCAAATTTCAGTTACCTGGCTTAGGAAAAGTTATTGTAATTGTCACCAAAATTTCACATGTGAATTTCAGAAGAATACTGCCACTGCTGTCTGGATGTCACTAGTAGCATAGACAGTTTACTAAACTACTGTATAGTTTTATAGTTAGTATTTCAGTGTATCTTACAGTTGGGAGCAGAACCACATCAAGCAGTCCTTTGTATTTTGCATGAAAGCATGGCTTGTACTGTCCATGATGGTGGCATGGCCTGCTCATGGATGTGAATGCATTAACCTTAATTATTTGTGTGAGAGATAAAATCAGTGACTGAACATCATTGTTTGGAGATCCACTTTAAATTACAGCACTGACAAAAATTTGAAGTGTTGTGTACTTACTGAGGGTGAAAGAAATGTAAAATATTATGTAATAGACATCTGATTATCATGATGTATTCTGTAAAATCTAGTTACATTTGTTTCTTACAGACATATGCAGAAATGGATCCAACGACAGCTGCACTTGAGAAAGAACATGAAGCCATTACAAAAGTAAAATACATTGACCGGATCCAGATTGGTAGATATGAAATAGATACGTGGTATTTCAGTCCATACCCCGAGGAATATGGCAAACAGTCTAAGTTGTGGATTTGTGAGTACTGCCTGAAGTATATGAGGCTGGAGAAGACCTATCGATATCACTTGGTATGTATATTGAGCAGAAACAAGTTGTCCTATTGTGTGGTTGAAATTTGCCGTTTAGGTTCTCTTTACAGATGCTTATCGAATGTTACATAGAAGAATGTGTGTTGTGTATGCTCATGTACATACATGGTTTTGTATTTTTCCTGAAATGGCTCATTTATATAAGATTTTGTAGTTAAGGGCTGCATTACGCAAAACAACGAGAAGTACCTGTTAACACACGATGTTTCAGTAAAATCTCAGACTGACACCTGTGTTTGGTGGTTCAAATAGACCAGTGTTTGAGGAACTGACTCTCTCTCTCTCTCTCTGAAATTGTTTATTTGAACCACCTGTCACAGCTGTCAGCCTGGGAATACTTTATGATGTTTGTGCCATGGAAGTTTCAAGACATTTAGTATGATGCGGTTGCTGTTCTTGCCAGTATCAGTGTATGTAGTAGCTAAAACTCCAAACTAGGAATAACACTCAGATTAGAAATTCAGTTGATTTATGCACTTTAAGGAATATTGGGTATGATGACTGAAATCACATGCACAATGTGGCGTGTTACTTGCTTTAACACATGTTTAATAGCAAGATCTGAAGTAAATTCTTTTGTATTCCCTATTATTTCTGTGGTAAGAGAACAGTAACGTTTTTATACATACAGGAAGGTTATTTTCTGGGTGTTCCACAGCATGGCCCTTTTCACTAAGCATGAGCACTGCATTGATTTCGATGTTTCCTGCTTGGTCAGGTGTGGTTATGCTGAAGTGCAATGACCGTGTATGTTGAAATTCAGATGCATTACAGGAGATAACTGACAGTGTTTACAACTGCCACGCCTAAGCAGCTTGTGGTTCATGTCCTGTTGTCGTCTACAGATGTGAAGTGCTGGATGTTGTACATTTTCTTTGAGTTCTTCCATGTGTGGATTGGTTTAAGTTTATCTTTTAAATATCCCCACTTGAAGAAATCATGTGCATCAGTTACCAAGGTGGCATTGGACTGATGGATAATGTGGCTGCAAGGATGGATGTCTGTCATTTTGTAAGGCCACAGTTTCAATAACTGCTGCACACTTTGTTATGAGGTGCATATAGAAAACAAGCCTGTAGTGCAAAGTGGACTGTGTATTACACAAAGGAAATTAGCTCAAGACAAAGTCATGTGTGGATTGTTTAAGAGTATCCATTTCTTCTTTTCATGTTTGCTGACTCATCAGGGATGGGGGAAAATGAAATGTGCTTTGGTTTGGGTTTGTCCATAAATCTCGCTGTATCAGAGGAGCATTGAGGCTATCCATTTTGACAGAATTTTTTGCTTTACCCACCCTGTCCACGCAAATACGTGACATCTTACTAAGAGCTGTGGATATGACAGTCTTTGACTGTAAAAATAAAACATACTTTAAAGTGGTTAAAAGGTCTGCTTCCTTTCGTGATCTTCCCATTTTATTATGTAAGTTCTTATAAATAAAAATCATAAAGTAAATAGAGATTGAATGAGAGCAGTGTAAATTAGTGAAATTGTGGGCTGATTAACATTTTGACACCGGAATTATTTTTTTAAATTTTAGCACACCTGTATATAAAATTTGAATAATACAGGAACCAAATATGTTAGATTTATGAAACAAACTGCATTTTGAAGAGGAAAAAAAGGGGAGTATATACCATGTTTAAAATATTCAGTACCTGTATTTGTTGAATAAATATATAAAATGCAACGTTTAGAGGTTATCGGTGCGGTACAACCACTATAGTCATCATTAGGCGTCAAAGGGTTAAAGGTCTTAATCACAGTCGAAAAGTAATACCACCTTTCGGATGAACATGTAAAATTTTTTACTGTTTATTTTATTGTATTAGTGGTTTGAATTCATTACTGATATTTCAGCAGTATTGCTTTTTACTGTGTTCCAGTTGTATTGTCATTTAGATATGATGCTGTATGTTATGTATGACCCTGTGTGTATAGAAAATTGAATTTCAAATAAAAGGTGGACACTGGTACACAACCTGTGTGTATCATTTAAGACATTCTGTGTATTATAATTTGTAGTATGGGGGAAGACTAAAGAAGCATCTCAGAAAAGTGCATGCAATGTTAAAATGTGTATTTTTCATGGATTCTCATTCTTTTTAATGCACACAGAGTGAATGTACATGGCGAATGCCTCCAGGGAAGGAAATTTACCGAAAGGGAACACTTTCAATCTGGGAAGTTGATGGCAAGGATCACAAGATATACAGTCAGAACCTGTGCTTGCTAGCTAAGCTGTTTCTGGATCATAAGACACTTTATTTTGACGTGGAACCATTTTTGTTCTACATTCTGTGTGAAGTTGATAAACATGGAGCTCATCTGGTTGGCTATTTCTCAAAGGTAAATTTATGAAGCCTAATAATTTGAAAATTGTTATATCTTTACTTTCTTACAGTATCCATTTAGAAGTTGTACAGTTTGTATTAAAATCCTTTAACCCTTTGTGCTGGCTTGTAAGAGAAATTTTCATTAATTCTGCTAAACATAGGTACAATTTTCAAATAATATTGACTGTTGCAAGGATACGGTAGTTGTAAAATCACTCTTAAAAAAGGAGGGTGACTGGGCTTGGACTGGGTTCATCTGACTCAGAATAGAGGCAAGTAGTGGGCTGTTGTGAAAACAGTAATTGGCCTTTGGGTTCCGTAAAGTACACGGAATTTTACGATGAGCCGAGGATCTACTTATGTTCTCAAGAAAACTCTGCTGCATGAAATTAGTTAATGTTTGCTGCCACTGTGAATACAGGAATCTTTTTTGTAGCTCTAAGATAGTCTCTAGTAGTGGAGTTTCTTTTACTTTGTAATAATACTATTGCCATATTTGTACTGTACTGTTAACTTGCAAAACAGTAGCCTGATTTTTGTGAGCCTGGTTTGGAGGTAATGAATAGAATTCTGGGTATACAGTCACATAGAAGGAGACTAGTTGAAAGATATAGGATATATATATACAGGGTGATTCACGACTTTGGGACATAACTTCAGGAGGTGATTTCCAAGGTGTTTGTGATCAAAAAAGTTCATATAAACATGTGTCCGATTTTGGACGGTTACGGAGTTATG